>Ga0105048_10006651_pt1 | contig 18639 bp, 17 predicted proteins | sample MAT05_FD_78382 | JGI IMG/M metagenome (GOLD analysis project Ga0105048, IMG submission 78382) | Freshwater microbial communities from Lake Fryxell liftoff mats and glacier meltwater in Antarctica - MAT-05 | ecosystem: Environmental > Aquatic > Freshwater > Ice > Liftoff microbial mat | place... | reverse complement strand
CAGCGAGATGTTGCTCTGGTCGGACTGCGGCACGAACTCGGTGCCGATCAGCGGGACCAGCGCAAAACTTGCCAGCAACGACCCCAGCGCGATCGTCAGCACCGTCTTGCGATAGTCGAGCGCCCACTCCAGCACCCCACCGTAGACCTCGTGCAGCCACTCGATAAAGCGCTCGACCTGGTCGAGCATCCGGCCGAGCCATGGCATGCGCTTGAAGCGCGTGCCCGGCGGGTCGTGCCATACCGCGGACAGCATCGGGTCGAGCGTGAAGCTGATGAACAGCGACACCAGCACCGCCACCGCCACGGTGACGCCGAACTGGAAGAAGAACCGGCCGATGATGCCGCTCATGAACGCGATGGGCACGAACACCGCGACGATCGCGAACGTCGTGGCCATCACCGCGAGGCCGATCTCCTCGGTGCCTTCGCGCGCCGCGGTCTGGTGATCCTTGCCCATGCCGAGGTGCCGCACGATGTTCTCGCGCACCACGATCGCATCGTCGATAAGGAGGCCGATGCACAGCGACAACGCCATCAGCGTGAGGAAGTTGAGCGAGAAGCCGAAGGCATTCAGCGCGATGAATGTCGCGATGACCGCCAGCGGCAGCGTGAGGCCGGTGATGACCGTGCTGCGCCAACTGTGCAGGAACAGGAAGACGATCAGCACGGTGAGCGCGCCGCCTTCGAGGATGGTGCTCTTCACGCGGTTGACGCTCTTCTCCACCGCGTCGGCCGAATTCAACACCACCGAGAGTTCGACATCCTTGGGCAGGCGCTTCTTGAGCGCCTCGACCGCGGCGACCAGTCCGCGGCCCGTTTCGACGATGTTGGCGTCCTGCGCCTTCAGCACGTCGATGGTGATCGAGCGCTGCCCGTTGATTCGGGCGATCGAGGTCTCTTCCTTTTCGCCGTCGATGACGTCGGCCACCTGCGACAGGTAAACCGGACCCCCGCCCTGCTGCGCGACGATGATCCGGCCGAACTGCGCGGGATCCTTGATCTTGCCCTCGATGCGGACGATGGTGTCGCTCTGCCCGCGCGAGATGCGGCCGGCCGGCATGTCCTGGTTGGAGTTGCGGATCGCGTTCATCACCTGGTCGATGCCAAGGCCGAGCGCATTGAGCGCATTGGGCTTGATCTGGATCAGGATCTGGCGGGTCACTTTGCCGTTGACGTCGATCCGCGCAACGCCGGGTACGTTCTCCAGGCCCTTGACGATCGTCTGGTCGGTCAGCGACGTGAGCTCGCGCAGCGACATCACCTTCGACATCACCGCCAGCGACACCACGGGCTCCTGGTTCTCGTTGTCGGCGCGCAGGATCAAGGGCTCCCTCGCGTCGCGCGGGAACGACGGACGCACGGCGGCGACCTTGTCGCGCACGTCCTGCATCGCGCGGATCATGTCCGTGTCGAGGCGGAACTCGACGAAGACCGACGACAGGCTTTCGAGCGACAGCGAGCGCACCAGCTTCACGCCGGCGGCGCCGTTGACGGCGTTCTCCACCGGCTTCGTGATGTCGGCCTCGATCTGTTCCGGCGAGGCGCCCGGGTATTGCGTCTGGATGACAAGGAACGGCAGCGTCACTTCCGGCATCTGCTCCACCGGCAGCCGCGCGTACGAGAACATGCCGAGCACGCAGATCGCCACCATCACCATCGTGGCGAAGACCGGGTTGTTGATGGCTACACGCGTCATCCACATGACGGTCAGCCCTGACGGGGTGTGGCGGACACCGAGGACTTGACGAGCGCGGGCGCGCCTTCCTTCAGGTTCTCGAAGCGGGCGGTCAGTACCTTCAGCGTGCCCGGCAACACGGATTTCAGTTCGATGCGACCCGTTTCCTCATCACGGCGGCCGACGGCCACCGAGCGTTTGACGAGCGTGCCGTCTTCGATGGCCCATACGAAGGTTTGGCCGCCCTCGTTACGCACGGCGGACGCCGGCAATGAGGCCACCGGCTCGCCGGCGGACAGCGCGACGCGGCCAGTGGCGAACATGCCGCCGCGCAGCGCGGCGTCGGTATTGGGGATGCCGACATAGACCAGGATGGCGCGCGTTCCGGCCTCGGTCGACGGCGAGATGCGGTCGATGCGGCCGGTGAACTTGCGCTCGCCGAAGCCGTCGACGTGCAGCGTGGCCGTCATGCCGGGCTTGATCTCCGGGATGTCAATGGCCGGGATCAGCGCCTGCAGCTCCATGTCCTTCAGGTCCACCAAGGTGACGAGCGGCGCATCGAAGGCCACCTTCTCGCCCGGCTGCACGTGCCGCTTGGCCACGATGCCCGTCAGTGGTGCGGTGGCCACCGCATCCTTCAATGCGTTCTGCGCGATGCGCACCTGCGCCTCGGCCGACTTGACGCTGCCGAGCGTGACGTTGAGGTTCGACTCGGAATTGTCGAACGCGTTCTGCGAGATGAAGTTCTGCTTCAGCAGCTTCTGGTTGTTGCTGAGGTTCTTCTCTGCCATCGCAAGCTGGGCGCGTATCGACTCGAGCTGGCCCTGCCGCTCGATCAGCTTCGATTCGAGGTCCGTCGTGTCGACCTTGACCAGCATCTGGCCGGCCGTGACCGCCTCGCCTTCGCGGACTGTGATCTGGCGGACTTCGCCGGAGACTTTGGACTTGACCGTGGCCTGGCGCACCGGAAGCATCGTCCCGGACACGGCCAGCCAGCGCGGCAGCGCGCGGGTCTCGACCACGGCAAGATCACCGGGCGCGAACTCGAGCGTGACCGGCGGCTGGTCTTTTTCCTTGCCTTCCGCGGCCTTCTTGGCCATCCGCGATGCGATCGCAGCCGCGATCCCCGCCAACAACAGCAATACCACCAGCGCGACGACGACTCGCCGCATCGTGAAACGAACTCCCATGACCTCTCCCAAGTCCGCACCCGCCGGAACGATCGGCTACGGCGGTGCCTTTGCTGTCGCGATGCACCCTGGTTGGATGCGGCGATCGTCGTAATTGGATTCGCGTGCACCCCCCGGGTGCACTCAAGACCGCTATTGTCCATGTCGTACGGGCGTTCGGGCAACCTGGCGCGACGAAGTGCGGTTGGCGGCGACGGACTGTGGTCCAGGGCCGCCCCCTCGACGACAGGTTCGACCAAATTGACACCCCCATCTGCGCGGGACATAATATTCTGTTTCCCTCTTTTGACCCGTTCTACCCTATTTCCCGCACTCGGAGAAACCCAATGAACATGTCCAAAAAGCTCGGCTTGACGCTGGTCGCGGCCGCGCTCGTTACCGTGTATGGCTGCAGCAAGGAAGAGCCGAAAAAAGCCGAAGCCCCCAAGGCACCGGTTGAAGAAGTCGTTGTGGTCAAGATCGGCCATGCCGGGCCGCTGACCGGCAGCATCGCCCACCTCGGCAAAGACAACGAGAACGGCGTGCGCCTGGCGATCGACGAAGCCAACGCCAAGGGCATCAAGCTCGGCGGCAAGAAGGTCAAGTTCGAGCTGATGGCCGAAGACGACCAGGCCGACCCGAAGCTCGGCCCCACGATCGCCCAGAAATTCGCGGACGCGAAGGTCGCCGGCGTCGTTGGTCACCTCAATTCCGGTGTCACGATCCCCGCCTCGGCCGTGTACAACCAGGCCGGCATCCCGATGATCTCCGGTTCGGCCACCAACCCCAAGCTGACGGAACAAGGTTTCAAGGTCGTGTTCCGCACCGTGGGTCGTGACGATCAGCAAGGTCCGGCCATCGCGCAATACCTGGCGGGCATGAAGGTGAAGAAGGTTGCCATCGCTGACGATGCCACCGCCTACGGCGAAGGCCTGGCCAACGAAGTCGAGAAGACGCTGAAGGCCTCGGGTGTCACCGTCGTCGCGCGTGAGAAGACCAACGACAAGGCCACCGACTTCAAGGCGATCCTGACCAAGATGAAGGGCAAGGGACCTGATGCCGTGTTCTACGGCGGCATGGACGCCACCGGCGGCCCGATGCTGAAGCAGGCCCGTGAACTGGGCATCAAGAGCGTATTCGCATTCGGCGACGGCGCCTGCACGACGGAAATGGCCAAGCTGGCCGGTGCCGCTGCCGAAGGCCTCGTCTGTTCGCAAGCCGGCCTGCCGGTTGAAGCGGCCAGCCCGGAATTCGTCAAGGCATTCAACGCCAAGTTCGGCGAGATCAAGCAATACGCTCCGTTCACCTACGACGGCGCCAACCTGATCATCGCCTCGATGCAGAAGGCTGATTCGGCGGATCCGGCCAAGTACCTGCCGGAACTGGCGAAGATCAGCATGAAAGGCGCCACTGGCCCCCTCAGCTTCGACGCCAAGGGTGATCGCAACAACGCCGAAATCACGATCTTCACACTGAAGGATGGCAAGGTCGTGCCCGTCGGCGTCGTGCAAGCCGGCAAGAGCTTCTCGTTCCAGGAGTTCATGGCGATGACTGCACCGGCGCCTGCCGCTGCCGCACCCGCCGCGGCGATGCCGGCTGCTGCACCGGCCACACCGATGGCACCGGCACCGGCCGCACCAAAGAAGTAACAGCACCGTTCCAGGCAAGACGGAAAACGGCGTCCCGTAAGGGGCGCCGTTTTTTGTGGGTGAAAAAGGGGCCAGGCTCGTAATAAAGGGGCCTGGCCCCTTTATTACGAGCTTGGCCCATTTTTCACGCGCGCAACGTCGTGCAAGGCTAAAGCCTTGCCTACAGGTCGGTGTACCGACACAATCTTGGCATCGTTGGCCGTATCCCCTTAAGGCGCATCTGGACATCTTCCTGCAGCAACTGGTCAACGGCCTCACGCTCGGCAGCGTCTATGCGGTGGTGGCGCTGGGCTACACGATGGTCTACGGGATCATCCAGCTCATCAATTTCGCCCACGGCGAAGTGGTGATGATCGGTGCCATGGTGGCGTACACGGTGATCGTCACGCTCACCAGCGCCAACATCGGCCTGCATCCAATACTTATCGTGCTGGCTGGTGTCTTGGTCGCAGTACCGGCGTGCATGGGGGTGGGCTACACGCTGGAGCGCACCGCGTACCGGCCGCTGCGGCGCGCGCCGCGCCTCGCCCCACTGATCACCGCGATCGGGCTCTCGATCATCCTGCAGAACCTCGCGCTGATCATCTGGAGTCGCAATCCGATGCCGTATCCACAGATCATCGCGGCCGTGCCGTACCACATCACCGGCAACCCTGACGGTGCCACGATCACCAATGTGCAGATTGCAATCATCATCACGTCGTTCGCGATGATGGCGGGGCTGTTGTTCCTCGTGTACCGGACCCGGCTTGGCGTGGCGATGCGCGCCACGTCGCAGAACCAGCAGGTTGCGGGACTGATGGGCATCGACATCAACCGCGTGATCTCGCTGACGTTCGTCATCGGTGCGGGGCTGGGTGCCGTGGCCGGCGTGATGGTGGGCAGCTACTACGGCATCGCGCATTACCAGATGGGCTTCATCCTCGGCCTGAAGGCATTTTCCGCCGCGGTGCTGGGTGGCATCGGCAATATCGGCGGCGCGATGCTGGGCGGGTTGCTGCTCGGCGTGATCGAGGCCATGGGCGCGGGCTATGTCGGGGACCTGACCAACCTGTGCCAGCTCTCCAGCTGGTCCGATGCACTGGCCAGGCGTTGTGCCGATGGCGCCTACCTCACGCTCTTCGGCTCGAACTACCAGGACGTGTTCGCGTTTCTGGTGCTGATCGCCGTGCTCGTCTTCCGTCCGTCCGGTCTGCTGGGCGAGCGGGTATCGGATCGCGCATGAAGACATTCTTTGATACGACGAAAAACCCGTGGCTCGTGAAGGCCGGGTTCGTGCTGGTGATTGCCTGCCTGCTGCTTCTGCCGTGGGTGCTGGCGTCGGTGGGCACTGCTTGGGTGCGCATCACCAACCTCGCGATACTGTACGTGTTTCTTGCGCTGGGCCTGAACATCGTGGTGGGCTTCGCGGGCCTGCTCGACTTGGGCTATATCGCGTTCTATGCGGTGGGTGCCTACGTCTACGCGTTGTTGGCCAGCCCGCACTTCAACCTGCATTTGCCGTTCTGGATCGTCCTGCCCATCGGCGCCGCGGTGGCGTGCATGTTCGGGATCCTGCTCGGCGCTCCAACGTTGAAGTTGCGCGGCGACTACCTGGCCATCGTCACGCTGGGCTTCGGCGAGATCATCCGGATCTTTCTGAACAACCTGTCGCAGCCGGTCAACATCACCAACGGCCCGCAGGGCATCACGCTGATCGACCCGTTCCGGATCGGCAGCTTCGATTTCTCGAAACGCGAAACGATTCTCGGCCTCGATTTCACCGGACCGATCAAGTACTACTACTTCTTCCTGATCGTGATGGCGGTGATCATCGTCATCAACATCCGGCTGCAGGATTCGCGGATCGGGCGGGCGTGGGAGGCGATCCGCGAGGACGAGATCGCGGCGCGGGCGATGGGCATCAACACGCGCAACATCAAGCTACTGGCCTTTGCGATGGGCGCATCGTTCGGCGGCATCGCCGGCGGGATGTTCTCGGCCATCCAGGGCTTCATCAGTCCGGAGAGTTTCGGGCTCACGGAGTCGGTGATGGTGCTGGCGATGGTGGTGCTGGGCGGCATGGGCAACATCTGGGGCGTGATCATCGGCGCGCTGCTGCTGTCGTTCGTGCCGGAGATCCTGCGCTACACGGTCGAACCGATCCAGAAGGCCATCTTCGGCCAGATGCTGCTCGAGCCCGAGGTGATCCGGATGCTGCTCTTCGGCCTGGCCCTCGTGCTGATGATGCTCTACCGGCCGGCCGGCATTTTGCCCTCCGCGTTGCGCAAGCGCGAACTCGAAACCAAGATCAAGGCATGACGGGGGCGACGCAGGTGGTGCCTGAAGGTCGTCACGCGCCCCCATTGGCGTTGTTGTCCGCCACCGACATCACCAAGCGCTTCGGCGGCGTGCAGGCGTTGTCCGAGGTCAGCTTCACGATCAATCATGGCGAAATCTACGGCCTGATCGGCCCCAACGGTGCCGGCAAGACGTCGCTCTTCAACGTGCTGACGGGGATCTACATTCGCGATGCCGGCACGTTCATGTTCGACGGCGAACCGCTGCAGAACCTGAAACCCAACGACGTGGCCGCCCGCGGCATCGCACGGACGTTCCAGAACATCCGGCTCTTCGCCAACCTGTCCGCGCTCGAGAACGTGATGATCGGCCGGCACGTGCGCACGCATGCCGGTGTCTGGGGCGCCATCTCGCGCAATGCCGGCACGCGCGCCGAGGAAAGCGCCATTCAACAGCGCGCCTACGAACTGCTGAAGTACGTTGGTGTCGAGAAGCGCGCGCACAGCCTCGCGCGGCATCTTGCGTACGGCGACCAGCGCCGCCTCGAGATTGCGCGCGCAATGGCAACTGAGCCCAAGCTGCTGGCGTTAGACGAGCCTGCGGCCGGCATGAATGCCACCGAGACAGCGTCGCTGCGCGCGCTGCTCGAGGACATCCGCCGCGACGGCACGACAATCCTGCTGATCGAACACGATATGAAGCTGGTGATGAGCCTTTGCGATCGCGTGCTGGTGCTGGACTACGGCAAGAAGATCGCCGAAGGCCCGGCCGCGGAAGTGCAGAAGGACGAGCGCGTCATTGCCGCGTACCTTGGTGGCGAGGTGTCGCTTAACCTGAAGGGCACTTAACGCGATGGACGTCACTACGCCGCTGTTGCAATTGCTGAAGCTGGAAGTCGCCTACGGTGGCATCCATGCAGTGAAAGGCATCGACCTCGAGGTGGCGCAGGGCGAGATGGTCTGCCTGATCGGCGCCAATGGCGCGGGCAAGACCACGACACTCAAAGGCATCTGCGGCCTGCTGCCGGTGAAGGCCGGCAAGGTGTTCTACGGCGGCGAGAACGTCACCGGCAAGCCTGCGTTCAGGCTCGTGCGGCGGGGGCTCGCCATGGTGCCCGAAGGCCGCGGCGTGTTCGGCGCGCTTTCGATCGAGGAAAACCTTGCGATGGGCGCGTACATCCGCAACGACCGCGCCGCGATCGCGTCCGACCTCGAGCGCGTCTACGGATTGTTTCCGCGCCTCAAGGAACGCCGCCGGCAGACGGCGGGGACGTTATCGGGCGGGGAGCAGCAGATGCTGGCGATGGGACGCGCAATGCTGTCGCGGCCGAAGCTGTTGCTGCTCGACGAGCCGTCGATGGGCCTGGCGCCGCTGATGGTGCAGAAGGTATTCGAGACGATCGTCACCATCTCCGGCGAGGGCGTCACGATCCTGCTGATCGAACAGAACGCTAAGCTGGCGCTGGAAGTAAGCAAGCGCGGCTACGTGATGGAATCCGGCGAGATCACGTTGCACGGCGACGCGAAGTCGCTGCTGCACGACCCGAAGGTGCGTGCGGCCTATCTGGGCGAAACCGCGTAAGTAGCGCTGTCCCTGTCCGCATCTCCACAAGGGGTGCCGAACGATATTATGACCCCGCTTATTATCGATAGTGGTATTGACACCTGTCGCGTGAGCGTCATAATCGCTGCCAGCGGACGGAAGCGCCGCACCACAACAAGTTGACGGAGGAAGGCTCGATGAGATCGCAAATGGCCTCGCTGGCAGAGTGGCTGGTGAACTGCCGGCTATCCTCGGTGCGCGCGCTCGCAGTACCGATCGCGGCAACTGTTTTCAGCGCGGCGCTGCCTGCACCCGCCACGGCGCAATCGAATGCCCTCGGGTTTCCTTCGAAGCCGGTCCGCCTTATCGTGCCATTTTCACCTGGCGGCGCCTCCGACATCCTGGCGCGTTTCGTGGCCAAGGGACTTACCGAGAAGTGGAAAGAGTCGGTGGTGGTCGAGAATCGTCCAGGCGCCAGCGGCATGATCGGTACCGAAATGGCCGCGAAGGCGCCGGCCGACGGGTACACCCTGCTGTTCGCGACGATCAGCAACCTGGCCGTCAATCCGACGCTGTTCGAGGGTCGCCTGCCGTATGACTCGGTGAAGTCTTTCGCGCCGCTGACGTTGGCCGCCTCCATCCCGATGCTGCTGGTCGTCAACCAGAACGTGGCTGCCAACTCGGTGCCTGAACTAGTGGCGCTGATGAAGACGCCGCCACCGCTCAACTACGGCAGTGGCGGCAACGGCACCTCACAGCACTTGGCGATGGAGATGTTCAAACAGCGCACCGGCGTTCCAGCGACGCACGTGCCATACAAAAGCAGTGCGCCGGCGATGGTAGATCTCCTCGGTGGCCAGATTTCACTGATGTTCGACAATCTCAACACCGCGCTGCCGCATGTGAAGTCGGGAAAGTTGAAGGCCATCGCTGTCACCACGGCGAAGCGCTCGCCGCTGGTGCCCAACGTACCGACGGTCATCGAGCAAGGCCTGTCGAGCTACGAGATGGGTACATGGTTCGCGTTTATGGCGCCGGCCGGCACTCCGCTGGACATCGTGCGCAAGATCAATCGGGATATGGTGGCGGTGCTCACCGATCCGGCAGCCAATGCAACACTGGTCGAACAAGGCATGGAAATTATCGCCAGCTCACCGGAGCAACTCGCTTTGCACATACGCGACGAAATCGCAAAGTGGGCCGCTGTGGTGAAGACCGCCAACATCAAGGTCGATTGAGCCCTTGCCGCCATGAACGATCGCTACTTGGGCCGCGGCAGCGACCCGCGCTAACCGTTTCGCGGTGCCGGCTGTCCTGACCCGGCATGCTGCGTCCCATGCGGACTTCGGCGAAATCAGCGTGGTTTGGCGTTGAATTCTTATCGATAATTTTATTGACACTTGGTTCCGATTCGTCATACTAGCCCCCAATCGCCCCTACGACGGCGAAGGAGGATCATCATGAACTCATTGTGCCAATCGAGCGTCGCGCTCGCGCGTCGCGTCACACTTCCGCTTTTTGCCACGCTGCTATCGATCAGCCTGCTCGCCGCGCCGGCGCCTGCGATTGCCCAGGAAGTCACGTTGTGGACGCATTGGGCCGCCGAAAAGATCAAGCGCGAGTTCGTGGAAGACGCCATCCAGAAGTTCGAAACGGCCAATCCCGGAGTGAAGATCAAGGCATCGTTCTACGAGAAGACCGCGTTGTACGCCGCACTGAAGACTGCGCTGCGCGCCGGTCAGGCGCCGGACATCTTCTACGCCGAGCCCGACCAAGTGGAGTACATGGAGAACGGGCTGCTGCTTGATCTGTCGGCACTCAACTGGGCCAACATCGAGCCATGGGCCAGGGACATCTGGACGTTCAAGGGCAAGCCCTACGGATTTCCGCTGGAAGCGTGGACCGTCGAGGTCTACTACAACACCAAGATGATGCAGGAGCTGGGGGTCGCGGTGCCGGCATCGCGCCAACTCGCCGCAGCGCCGTTTCTCGACATGACCAAGAAAGCGCGCGCGAAAGGCTGGACACCGATGTCGCTGGGCGTAGGCGATCGCCCGTTCCCCGGTTCGCATCTGACGCATGAAGCGCTATTGCAAAAACTTGGCGTCGACGACTACGGCAAGCTGCTTGCCGGCAAGCTGCCATGGACAGACTCGCGAGTGGCCGAAACCTTGCGCTACGTCAAGACATTGGTGGATGCGGGGTTGCTGCCTACAAGCTTCACCAGCTTGAAGCTTGGCGAAGCCCACACCTACTTCCACACCAACCCTGGCGCACTGACGTTCCTCTCCGGCAGCTTCTACACGTCCCGCGCATTCAATCCACCCGACAAAGGCGGCCAGCCGGCAGGGTTCCCGCTCGGCATCATGTCGTTTCCGGCGATTGCCAATGCCGCGTGTACCAACTGCAAGACGCTCGCGGTTGGTGGTAGCTACGTGGTGAATGCGACCACGAAAGTACCAAACCAGTCGATCGCATTCCTCAATTCGATGGCCACTCCGGCGATGGGCAACCGCTGGCTCGAAACTGTGCTGGTGCAAACAGGCATCAAGACTGATCCCTCGAAGATCGGCGGAACTAACGCTGCGTACTTCCGTGAGCTGGCCGCAGTCAACGCCGGCGCGAAGTATTTCTTTGGCATGCCGACGCAAGTGATGCAGGGGAAACCCAAGGAAGCATTCACACAAATCTTCAACAACGCGTTTCCCGCCGGTTCCATCGGTGTCGACGACGCCATCAAGCAGATGGCCGCCTCTTACCAATAACGCCTTTGAATCGGGCGGTGGCTGCCATTTGGCGCGCCCCGCCTTCTCCCGATGAACCACACTGCTGAACGCCCGCCTTGGGCGGCGATCATTGCATTCCTCCTGCCCGCCCTGGTGATCTACACAGCGCTGACGGCGTACCCGGTTGTGCGGACATTCTGGAACAGCCTGCACAAGGTGCTGCCCAACCGGCCGGACGAATTCGTAGGACTCACCAACTATGCGACGCTGCTCTTCACCGACGACATCTTCTGGCGCTCGGTGCGCAACACCTTGGTGTGGTCGGTGGCTTCACCACTTTTTGAAGTGGGTATTGCACTACTGCTCGCGCTGGCGCTTTACGCCAAAGTGCCTGGTGCACGCTTCTTCCGCATCGCGTGGTTCACGCCGGTGCTGATGTCATACGTCGTGGTCGGCATTCTCTGGGTGTGGATTTACAACTATGACTGGGGCGCGGCCAATGCGTCGTTGCGCTTCCTCGGGCTCGAAAGCCTCACTCGCGCCTGGCTCGGCAATCCGCAGACTGCGCTGCCGGCGCTCATCTTAATCACGAGCTGGATGTGGACCGGCTTCAACATGGTGGTGCTGCTGGCGGCGTTGCATTCACTGCCTTCGGAAGTGATCGAAGCGGCCGAGCTCGACAATTGCGGATGGAGTGCCAAGTTGTGGCACGTGATCATTCCGCTGATCAAGCCGACACTGCTCAACCTCCTGGTGCTCTCGTTCATCGGCAAGATGAAGATCTTCGACCTCGTGTGGATCACCACCAAGGGAGGCCCACTCTGGTCGACCGAGACCGTATCGACCTATCTCTACAAGCGTGCGTTCGAGTGGTCGACCTTCGACCTCGGCTATCCGTCGACAATCGCCGCAGTGTGGTTCGTGATCATCATGGGCTGTGTACTCGGCTTGACCCGCCTGCTGCGCTCGCGAGACCGACTGGAGTATTGACGTTGCCGGCGATCCTTACCCGAGCCATCGTGATGCTGCTGCTGACCGGCTATACCGCGTTTGCGGCCGGCCCCTTCGTGTGGGCGGCGATGATGTCGCTCCGCACCACCACCGAGATCTCGCGCAACCACTTCGGGTTGCCGTTTCCGCCGCATTGGGAGAAGTTCGGGCAAGCGTGGTTCAACTCGAACTATAGCGTCTACTTTACCAACAGCGCCTACGTAGTGGCGACGGCCGTCCTGGTGCTGACGATCGTCGGCGCCATGGCCGCGCACTGCCTGTCGCGGTATCGCTTCCGTGGCAATCGCTTCATCTACTTCCTAATTTTCTCGGCGATCATTTTTCCGCCGCAGATCACGATCATCGCGCTGTTCCAGACGCTCGTTACTTACGGCCTCTACAATAATCTGGCCGGCCTCACGCTCGTTTACATCGCGCTTCAACTGCCGCTCACGGTCTACATTCTCGAGAGCTTTTTCGCGCGCATTCCGTCTGATCTCTTCGACGCCGCAAGGATGGATGGCTACTCGGAATGGGCCATCTTCTGGAAAGTGAGCCTGCCCATTGCATTGCCCGCGCTCGCCACCACGGTGATCCTCAACACGATTTTGTTGTGGAATGAGTTTCTGTACGCAGTGGTTTTGATCACCGACGAGGCGAAACGCACTCTGCCTCTCGGCATCCAGCGCTTCATGGGGGATCAGCTGGAGGACGTCGGGATGATTGCTACCGGACTCATGATCGCGATCATCCCTATCGTACTGATCTATGCCTTCTTTTCCGAGAAATTGATTCAGGGCATGACTGCCGGAGCCGTCAAATGAGTGTCATCGCCGCACATTCTTGCCATGGATCGGACTGAATTTTGGCCACACTGACCCTCGACCGGCTGTCCAAACGCTACACCAGTGCACAAGAGGTGGCGGTCACCGATGTAAGCTTCACGGTCGCCGACGGTGAATTCATGGTGCTGCTCGGCCCATCGGGCTGCGGCAAGTCGACCACGCTGCGAATGGTGGCGGGCCTCGAGTCGATTACCTCGGGCACCCTCTTGATCGATGGCGCGCGGATGAACGATCGGCCAGCCAAGGATCGCGACATTGCGATGGTGTTTCAGTCATATGCGCTGTATCCGCATATGACCGTCTACGACAACCTGGCCTTTGGTCTGCGCCGCCGCTCGATGCCGGGCAGCGAGATCGCGCGGCGCGTGCGAGATGCCGCCAGCACTCTCGGGCTCGATCCGCTGTTGCAGCGCAAGCCGCACGCGTTGTCCGGTGGCCAGCGCCAGCGCGTGGCACTTGGCCGCGCCATCGTCAGGGACCCGAAGGTGTTCCTGTTCGACGAACCGCTGTCAAACCTCGATGCGGCCCTCCGCGTGGGCATGCGTGGCGAGCTCTCGGCTCTGCACCGCAGGCTTTCCGCCACGATGCTCTACGTCACCCACGACCAGGTGGAGGCCATGACGATGGGGGACCGCATCTGCATCATGCAAGGCGGCAATGTCGCGCAGATCGGGGCGCCACTCGACGTGTATGCAGCCCCGTCCAATATGTTTGTGGCGACATTTCTCGGCAGCCCCGCAATGAACTTGCTGCCGGCGAAGCTGGGTCCGAACCGTGATGTCCTGCATATCGGATCGCAGGCATTACGGCTGAGCGGCCCCCTTGCTGATGCTGCAGTCCGGGCGTCATCGAGCGACGTGCTGTTCGGAATTCGGCCGGAGGATGTCCGTAGTGGTAGTGGCAACGCCACGCTGCGCGCATGCGTGCTGGATGTCGAGCCGCTGGGCGCTGAGACGATCGTGCGCCTGGCGCCGGAAGGCACCAGCGCCGAAATGCTGATGCGCGTGCCGCGCACGTTCAGCGGGCGCCCTGACGAAATTGCAACCATCACCATCGACCTCGCTGCCTCCCATTTGTTCGATCCGGCCAGCACGCGCCGAATCTGAATCCTGCTTCGTCCACTTCAAAGGAATCTTCATGGCTGCTGCCCCTGCTGCACTTACCGTCCGCCGTGACTTCGCGCGCGTGCCCGCCCTGACGCTCGAGCGCCTGCGCAGCGCGTCCACAGGCTGGATCGTCGATGCCAATGGCCGCCGCGGTGCGCTCGATTGGCATATTCGGCCGCAGACCACCGCCACCAAGTTCATTGGCTCGGCGCTGACCGTGCATACGCGCGCCCGTGACAATCTCGCGCCCTACGCGGCTCTGGCGTTCGCGAAGCCTGGTGACGTGATGATCGTTTCCGCGGACAACTACGAGGAAGCCAGTGTCGTGGGCGACGTGCTGCTGGGCATGGCTCGCAACGCAGGTGTGGTGGCCCTCATCACTGACGGGATGGTTCGTGACATTGACGGCCTCAATGCGGTAGGTATCCCGGTATTCGCCCGTGGACTCTCGCCGAACTCGCCCTACAAGGATGGCCCCGGCGAAATCGGCCTTCCCATCGCCATCGGAGGCATCGTGGTCAATGCCGGTGACCTCATCGTGGGCGACCAGGATGGCCTTGTCGTCGTTGCGCGCGAACAGGTGGATGCCGCGGCGGCGGAACTCGATACCGTCACCGCCAAGGAAACAATGATGGACGGCTGGGTACGTGATGGCGCGAAGGTGCCCATCTGGCTCGAAGGCACAATGGCCACCAAGGGCGTGCGCTACGTCGACTGAGATCAGCATGCCCACGGTCTTCTACAATTCCCATGCCACGCCGGATGTTTACGCGATCATCCGCGACGCGGCACCAACCGGATACGAACTGCTGACCCTCGATACCAACTCCGATGACGAGCGCCGCGCCAAGCTTGCTCAGGCGGATGTGGTAATCGTGGCATCCTATCCGCTGCGCAAGCCGCTGATCGATGCGGCGCCGTGCCTGAAGCTCGTCCAGCACCAAGGTGTCGGCTGGCAGGACACGGTGGAGGCGCCTGCGCTCTTTGCCCGCAACATTCGCCTGGCGCTGACACCGGAAGGCACCACGGTTGGTGTGGCCGAGCATGCCATCCTGCTGATGCTGGCCGCGTGCAAGCTGCTTCCGTTCGCCGACAGCGAGTTGCGCGCGGGGCGCTTTCACATCAATGCGCTGCGGCCGTTCTCGTATGAACTCGCCGGACGCACTGTAGGGTATCTCGGCTTTGGCCGCATTGGTCAGGCCGTGGCCGAGCGCCTGCGGGCATTCGGATGCACTGCGATCTACCACGACCCGGCAGTGATACCCGATGCAAACCGTGACGCAATGCTGGCGGCGCGCAGCGTGGGCTTCGACGCGCTGCTGCGCGAATGCGATGTTCTGTCGCTCCACCTACCACTCACCATTGGAACGCGCGGATTGATCGGCCGTGACGCTCTCGCCAAGATGAAGCCCAGTGCGATACTGGTGAATACGGCGCGCGGAGGGATCGTGGACGAGGATGCACTGGCGGATGCACTGTTTCAGGGTCAACTGGCGGCGGCAGGCCTTGATGTATTCGCGATTGAGCCTTGCGATCCCGCGCATCGCCTCTTGGCGCTGCGCAACATCGTGGTCACGCCGCATATCTCGGCCGGCACTCGCGATGCACTGACGACCAAGATGCGCGCGGCATTCGCCAATATCGAGCGCTTTCACCGTGGCGAAGCGCTTGTCAACGAGGTACCTGCGGCATGATTACTGGCGGCATCGACACCCATATCCGCATCACGCCCGCGCGCTGCTGTTGGGGATCGGATTGGCCGTATCTGCGCGCCGAAGGCCGACTTGACTACGGCCCAGAGTTGGCGCGGCTCAGCGCGTGGCTGCCGAACGCCGCTGAACGCGAGCAGGTGTTACGCACCACGCCGCGGCGGTTGTTCGGCTTCGACACTGCCTGAGTTTCGCGGGCCGGTCATGTTGCGCGTAGCGATTGCCGGTGCCGGCATGGTCAGCCTGTATCACCTTCGAGCCTGGAGCACGGTTGCAGGTGCGCGCGTGGTGGCCATCGCCGACCCAGATCGCGCACGCGCCGAGGCGCGCGCTCTGGAGTTCAGCGTCGGCGCCACGTTCTCCGACGCGAAGCAGATGTTGGATAAGGTGCGGCCCGACGCGCTCGACATCGCTGCAGGACACGCCGCGCACCGAATGCTGTGTCTGGCCGCTGCCGACCGCGGGATTCCGGTGTTATGCCAGAAGCCGCTCGCCCCCACGCTCGTGGAGGCGCGCGCAATCATTGCCGACGTCGGCGCTCGTGTGCGCTTGATGATCCACGAAAACTGGCGATTCCGGCCATGGTACAAGCAGGCGCGCGAGTGGCTCGATGACGGCGCGATCGGCGTACCGGTGGAGCTCGAACTGGCCACCCGATCATCCGGGTTCCTGCTACGCGACGGCAAGCGACCAGCGTTGGAGCGGCAGCCGATGCTGGCCAGCATCCCGCGTCTCATGATTGGCGAAGTACTGGTCCATCATCTCGACGTGGCGTGTTCGATGTTGGGTCCGATGCAGGTCGTTGCTGCATCGACACACCACGGCTCGGAAGGCGTGCTCGGCGAAACCATTGCCGCGATCACATTGCGGGGCACCGCCGCCTCTGCGCGGGTGTCCGGCGATTTTACTGACCCCGAGGCATCGCCGTTCCCCACTGACGCGATGCGGCTCGTTGGCAGCGTCGGAACCATTGAACTCGCCGGCAACGTGCTGCAGCTCGACGGTCGCCAAAAGGCGCAAGCGCGGTTCGACCTCATCGCCGGCTACCAGGATTCATACGATGCGGCGATCACCCACTTCGCCAACGCACTTGTTCATGAACAGCCATTCGCTACGTCGCCGGGCGTGCACCTGCAGGTTCTGACGATGGCGGAGGATGCGTACCGTCTGGCCAATCACGATACCAGCCCGTAATGGAACCCTCAGGATTACCGTTTGCGCCGCACCGGGGGAGCCTCGGGCTCGATCCAGCCCTGCATCGTCATGTAGACGCGCTTTGAAGGACGCGTATGTTCGACACACAGCCGGACCAGCTTCGCCCGGTCGCCCTTCTTCAACGCTGCAACCATCGCCTGGTGCTCGTCTCGCGCACGGCGCGCGAGGAATGGGTTGACCATCACATGACAGCGGAAACCCAATGACATCTGCGCATAATCGCGGATCGACTGCAGAAGGAATGGGTTGCCGCAAGCTTCAAACAACGTCTCGTGGAACGCATTGTTCACACGATGGATGCCCGAGGTATCGCCTGCCTCGACCTGCTTGGAGTGTGCCTCGTGCAATTGCTCCAGCTTGCGCAACAATGCGGGTGGCGCGGGCAACGGGATGAGCGCTGCCGCGTGCGCGTGCAACATTTCTCGCACCGCACAGATCTGTTCCACTTCTTCGCGGCTGAAGTCGCGTACCACCGCACTGCGCCCGCGCTCACGCAGCACCATACCCTTGCGTTCCAATTCCACCAGTACCTGACGCACGACGTGACGCGTGGCGCTGAAACGGTCGATGAGTTCATCCTCGATCAGCCGCTCGCGCGTGCGCAACCGGCCGAAGAGGATGTCTTCCTCGAGCGCCGCGACGATGCTGGTAAGCGTCCTGGGGGATTTGGCCATCCTAGGAGTATCGCGCGAGAGACGGCAATGGGCAATCGAACGCAGCACCGAAACACTAGTCGCGGCGGCGCTGCCACAGCAGAATCGCGGCAAGCGTCTTGCCGTCGGTGACCTCGCCGGCATCGACTGCGGCCAGCAATTGTTGCTCCGTCATCGGTACGACATCGAGAAACTCACCGTCATCCAGCCGCGCACCCACGTGGGTCAGGTCGCGTGCCACAAAGAGTTCGATGGTCTCGTTGGAATAGCCGATCTGCGGATGGATCAGCCCCAGCGAACGCCACGTTGCGGCGGCGTAGCCGACTTCTTCGATCAGTTCGCGTTGCGCCGTGTCCATGGGTGTTTCGCCCTCGTCGACCTTGCCGGCAGGAAACTCGAGCATGACGCGACCGATCGGATAGCGGAACTGACGCTCGAGGATGAGGCGCCCGTCGGGAAGTATCGCCACCATCAGCGCGGCGCCCGGATGCACGACAAATTCGCGCGTGGCTTCGTTGCCGTCGGGTAGCCGGATCCGATCACGCCTGACACGCAACAGCGAGCCCGCAAATACGTCCTGCGAATCGATCCTGGTTTCGACGAGGTGCGTGTCTTCCTGGGCGCTCATGCGAGCCAATCCTTGGGTGGCAGGAAGTCGGCATACAGCGCAGCTTCGGGCGTGCCCGGTTCAGGCGCCCACTCGTAGCGCCATTGTGCGAGCGGCGGCATGGACATCAGGATGGCCTCCGTCCGGCCGTTCGACTGCAGGCCGAACAGCGTGCCGCGGTCCCACACGAGATTGAACTCGACATAGCGGCCGCGCCGGTAGAGCTGGAAGTCGCGCTCGCGCTCGCCGAACGGCGTGTCCTTGCGGCGCGCGAGGATCGGCCCATAGGCTGGGAGGAAATGGTCGCCCACACTGCGCGTCAAGGCGAAGCACTGCTCGAAGCCCCCGGCGTTGAGATCGTCGTAGAAGATGCCGCCGATGCCGCGGGCCTCGCGCCGGTGCTTCAGGTAGAAGTATTCGTCGCACCACTTCTTGTAACGGGCATGCGTGTCGCCGCCGAAGGGTGCCAGT
>Ga0105048_10006649_pt1 | contig 18642 bp, 13 predicted proteins | sample MAT05_FD_78382 | JGI IMG/M metagenome (GOLD analysis project Ga0105048, IMG submission 78382) | Freshwater microbial communities from Lake Fryxell liftoff mats and glacier meltwater in Antarctica - MAT-05 | ecosystem: Environmental > Aquatic > Freshwater > Ice > Liftoff microbial mat | place... | reverse complement strand
CAGCCAATGCACGCGCCGTGCAGGCGGATTCGTGCGACACCCTCGGCGGTGATCTCGACGAGTTCGAGGTCTCCACCATCAGACTGCACACTTGGGCGGATGAGCTCAAGAATGCGGGTCACCTTTTCGTTTGTGGCTTGGGAGACGGGCGCGGCCATGCAGGGTAAGTGTAAGCATACCGACGGCCACGTATCCTGCCAGCAATGACAAGCCAACGACTGGTCGCTACGAAGTTTGGTTCATCGCGCTGCGGGCTGGGTGCCACCGGAGGCGGAGTGATTGCGGTGATATTGCTGGCAGCGATGGGCGCTTGCGGAGGCGGAAACAAGGAGCCGGCTCAGTTGCGCGACCCGGCGGAGGTGCTGCGTAACACCGAGCTAGCCACAAGTGACCGGGCGGAGGCAGTCGAGGCGCTGTGGCAGAAGCGCAGTGCAGTGTCGAATCGTGAAGCGCGCGAGTCGCTCAAGAACATTGCTTGGTCGGCGCGGTATCCGCTGGATGTGCGTAGCCGGGCGGTAAACATTCTGTTGGCAGATACAAGCGATGGTGCGGATCTTGACACACGCAGTTCACTGGCTCTGCGGCTACCCACGGAAGTATCGCCGGAGTTTTTGACTTATGTGTGTGATCTTGCGCGAGAGCGCAAGTGGAATGAGTTTGCCCGGCCTGCGATCAGATCGTGGGCCCGGCGCGTGCCAGGGCTGGGTGATGAGGATCGGCCGGAGCGCAAGCTGGTTGAATCGCTGACTGGAAAGTCGGCGCTGTTGGCGTTGTTCGAGGTCTTTGCTCAGCCGGTGGATGTGGCAGGCAGCAAGCCGCTGACCGGCCCTGCGCGCGAACGCGCTGAGATGGCCCGCGCTGCGGCGTGGGAGATTCTTGTGCGCATCGATCCCGATGGCGAGAAGCGCGGGCCAGAGCTGGCCAATCTGTCGCCTGCGCAGCTTGCCGAGCCACTCGTGGCCGACATTGTTTCGGCGCAGCGCGATCTGCGGACGATCCCCGTGACGGATTCAGAGCTGCGGTGGCTGACAGAGCTGAGGCAATTTGCCGGCCCTGATTCGAGCGGCGATGGCGCCGCCCGGCAGCAATGGTGGGCAGAAGCAACGGCGGCGGTCGCATCAACGAAGGCAGCGACGACTGGCACGCTGCGCATGAGGAACATTGAGCCGATGCGCTGGGCCGCGGCGAACGTGCCGGAGTGGCTGCGGGCCAGTCGCGAGGAGCTGCTACGGGTGTTGGGCCAGCGGCTTGAATCGCGGCGCACGTACACGCGCAGCGGACCATCACTGACGGCGGTTATTACGACGGACGAGAACTTTTCGGCCAACCGTGCCAGCGTCTCGTGGGGAGATGCGATCTCTCTACTGGTGCTGGATGTTGCCCTTGATACCCCGGGGATGGGTCGGGAACTTTGGCAGCAGGCCAAGCGTGACATGGCGGATACGTCCACGGAGTATGGCGGTCTCATTGAGACTGGCTCGGGGGCGGCCGCGCGCAACTTTCGCGCCACGCTCTTTCCGCCGCGGCCAACGCAGCGATCGGGGGACAATCGCTTTATTGCATCCGATGAGATGATGCGTGGTGGCACGTGGGCGATGGCGCACTATCACTTCCATGCACAGCGGTTGGGCAACGCGGACTATGCGGGTCCGGGCCCGGGAGATGCGGAGTTCGCCAGCGAGCATGGCAAGAACTGCCTGCTATTTACGCCGGTGGCCGAGGGACGAATGAACGTTGACTTCTTTGCCGCGGGCGGTCTGATCATTGACCTTGGCGTAATCACCGCCGAGGGCAAGCGCCAGTAAAGGGTCAAGTCAGTGAGTCGCAGCGTCAGTTCCAGGAGCAGCCGCGGGGCGGGGGTGCGCCGCGCTGGGGCCGGGCAAGGTCGAGCAAGTTCTTCAGTGCCCGCAGTTCATCTTGAACAATGTCAGCCCGGCGCATCACATCGGCCTCGGCGAGGAGCTGGTACTTTGCCTCGGCATCCTGAATCAGCGAGAAACCGACAAGTTCGAGGATGGCGGCGGTGGGCACTTCAGGGTCGCGCAGATGCCGCACCATGGCGCTGGCATCCTTGAGATCTTGCAGTGAACTTTTGCTGAGCAGACGCAGCACGTTGAGCCGCACCGGCTTCATTACATTGTCGTCAACATCCTCGATTGAGACAGGGTCGAGCATGGCCATTCGGTAAAGACGCTCCTCATCAGGGGGCATCTCAGCGATGACGCGGGCGCGGCAGACGCCTTGCAGAGCAATGTTAAAGCGACCATCGGGTAACGCTTCGTGCGCGACGATCTGACCGACGCACATCATTTTGCGCACAGGTGGGCGCGCGTGGTACTCCTCCTGCCATGCGCCTCCATCAAAGATGGCCATGGCGATCTGCCCCGCGCCGTCAAGCGCATCGCTGACCATCTGGCAGTAGCGCGGCTCGAAGATGTGCAGTTGCACAACTCCGTGCGGCACCAAGGTGACTGAGGCAAGCGGGAAGAAGGCCATCGGTCGCCCGAAGTTGACTCGGATGGAAGTCGTTTCACCCATGCACAATGCTATGTTTCTTCGCGCCGCAGGTTTGAGCCCTTGAGCGGAGTTGTGCGCAAAAAAGCGTGATGCTTATGCCTTCTGGTGACATTGACCCATTTCACGCCGTGCGATTTGCCAACTACCGGCTGTTTGCCAGTGGATTTGTGTGCTCAAGCACGGGTTTGCAGATGCTCTCCGCGGCGGTTTTGTGGGAGGTCTACGAGCGGACTCAAAGCGCGATGGCGATCGGGCTGGTGGGCTTGTGCCGGGCTCTGCCGGTGGTCGCTTTAGCGCTGCCAGCGGGCCAGATTGTGGATTTTGCGAGACGGGAGCGTGTTTTAGTGGTGACTCAGGTGGGGATGGCCTTGGCGGCGGCGTCGCTGGCGTGGGCGAGCTTTATCAGTGCGCCCATTTGGGTGTTCTATGCGTTGATGGTGCTCATGGGCTGTGCGCGAAGCTTTAACGGGCCAAGCCGAAGCTCGCTGCTGCCGCAATTGGTCGATGCGGGGGCTTTTACCAGCGCGGTGACGTGGAACAGTGGCATCTTTCAGTTTGCGGCCGTCTCCGGGCCGCTACTTACTGGGGCGATGCTGGTGTGGTTTGGTGCCGCGTGGCCTGTGTATGCGGTGACGGCTGCGCTCTGCATGGTGATGGCGTTTACGGGCGCGATGCTGCGTCCGCGGGCAATGGGCACACCTGTGGCTGCTGGTGGGGGTGGAAGTGGGCCAGCGGCGCGGCGCATGTCACTGTCAGGAATGCTCGACGGTGTTCGGCACGTGTACCGCGAGAAGTTGATACTCGCGACGATCACGCTCGATCTGTTTGCGGTGCTGCTGGGTGGAGCCACAGCGCTACTGCCGATTTATGCGAAGGATATTTTGCATGTTGGGCCAATGGGGTATGGCCTGCTGCGCGCTTCGCCATATGTGGGCGCGCTGATGATGGCGATTGTGATGGCGTATCGCCCGCCAATGCAGCGTGCAGGGCCCGCGCTGCTGCTGGCGGTTGGGTGTTATGGATTGTCGATCGTCGGCTTTGGTCTGAGCGAAACGGCGTGGCTCTCGGCCGCGCTTCTCGCCATCGGGGGCGCAGCGGACAATATCTCGGTAATTATTCGCCATGTATTGGTTCAAGCGTGTACACCTGAGTATTTGCGCGGGAGGGTTTCGGCTGTCAACAGCGTTTTCATCGAGTCCAGCAACGAACTCGGCTCATTTGAGAGCGCGGTGGTAGCTCATCAGTTCGGCCCGGTTGTTTCGGCAGTCTCTGGCGGAGTCGGCACAATGGTGGTGGTGGGGGCCGTTGCGCTGATCTGGCCGCAACTGCGGCGGCTTGGATCACTTGAAGCGGCAATGGCCGCGCAGCAGCGAGCCAGCGAGGCGCAGGTGGCAAGCGCGGATCGATTGGCGGCTGAGGATTCTCTAGCAGTGCCCGCGGCGGTGATTACGGCTCAGAAGTGAGCGCAGCGCGGGCATCGGCGAGTTCTGAAAGGTGTTTGCGCGAGGGCTTGGGCCACTGGCAGCCGAGTCGCTCGATGCCATCGGCGAGAATGTCGGCCAGTACCGCGCGCGCCACGTACTTGTGATCGGCCGGGATGATGTACCAAGGCGCAAAATCGGTGCTGGTTGCGGTGATGGCATCCTCGTAGGCGAACATGTAGTCTTTCCAGAATTGGCGCTCGGTGACATCGCCGGCAGCGAATTTCCACTGCTTGGCAGGGTCTTCAATGCGGTCTAGGAAGCGGCGCTTTTGCTCGGCTTTGCTGATGTTGAGAAAGAACTTCAGAATCAACGTACCGTTTTCGGCAAGGTGCTGCTCGAAATTGTTGATGTCGGTGAATCGCTGCTTCCAGAAGGCCTTGCCGGGGTCGCGAACGCTGCCATTCTTCTCTAGCTCCACGCCCTCGGTCCGGCTGGTAAGCAGAAGCTCAGGGTGCACGCGCGTGACGAGCACATCCTCATAGTGAGAGCGGTTAAAAACAGTCATGTGGCCGCGCGGCGGAACCTGCTTGGCGATGCGCCACAGATAGCTGTGGGCAAGCTCGCTGTTGCTGGGCTGCTTGAAGGAAGTGACGCTGCAGCCCTGAGGGTTGATACCACTCAGGACATGCTTGATCATGCCATCCTTGCCGGCGGCATCCATGGCCTGAAGGACAACCAACACGCTAAAACGCCCATCGGCCCAAAGTTTGGTCTGCGCTTTTGAGAGGCGGATATGGCTTTCGCGCAGCGTGGCCAAGGCCTTGCCTTTGACGACCTCTCGACACAGATTTTCGTAGATTTTGCCGCCACGCCAGGCCGGGTCAAAGTCTTTAATGCGAAACTTCTGGCCAGATTCAATGCGAAAACCCTTGCCGTTGTCGGTGTTCATGGCCGAATACTACGGGGATTGGCCCATCTGTGCAGGGCCCTTAACTGGGTGATGAAACATCACGAATTTCAACGGGCACGATGACGTTGACTGGCAACTGGCAGGAGGTATCACTGCAAAGTTGATAATGGAGCGTGATCTCCTCGCGACCAGTGAGCGGGCCGATTTTCTCAAGTGCGACACGGAGATGCAGACTGCCGCGATGCACAGTGAGTTGCGTGAGCGCTGCATCGCTGCCGTGCATCGGCTCGCCCGGTGGATAGTCGCAGTAGACCGCAAGGCCAGAGTCATGCGAAGTACCGGCTGCATCCATAAACTTTGCGCCGCCACGCTGTCCCACACGCAGCGCGGCCAGCGTGCCACCGCTCTGCTCCTGCGCGAATGCAGAGTTGATGTGGTAACCCTCGGCGATATCGAGTTTGAGCAGCAGTTCGCCGGGCGCATCATCGTCAAGCTCTAAAAGCTCCTGATTGACGAAGAGCTGAAGCAGGTCTGCTGGCAGCACGGATTGATCCGTAGAAGAGGTTGCGCCGGCGTGTGCCGCGGCGGCAGTGAGCGCCTCGGTGACGGCTGAAGCATCGGCGATTAGCAGGCGCAGGAGCGCTCTCGTCGAGTTGATGGTGGCCACCGGCGAATCGGCGATATTGCCGGAAAGAGAGCTAAGCAGACGGATCGCGCGTGCCTGGAACGCTGAATCGCCGGTGAGCTGCCACAAATCGATGAGGTTGTGGAGCATCACGCTCTGGCTGGAGGGCACTGCTCCGTCGTAGGTCTGGCGCGGGCGAACGAAGAGATCGGCTTGGCCTGCGCGCGAGTCGAAGTAACCGCCGGTAAGCGGATCTGCAAACTCCTGCTCGGCGACCCGGAGCAGCGTGCGCGCACAAGTTGTGAGCCCGGCTGCCTCATGCGCGTTTGAGCTGGCGCCATCCTGCTGGAGGGCTCGCGTCAATGCGCACAGCCCGGCGATGAAGTGGGCGTAATCCTCGAGCAGCCCATCGCCTTCGCTTTGGCCAGCGCGCCGCGCGCGAACCAGCCCGCCATCGGCACGCAAAAGGTACGCTTGCATTTTTGCTGCCAACGCCGAGGCGGCTTGCAGCGTTCGGCTGCCGGCGTCGTGCCCATGAATGGCGGCGGTGGCAAGCGCGGTGAGCATCATGCCGCACAGCGATGGCAGAATCTTGTCGTCAAGCCGCGGCTGGGTGCGAAGTTGACGATGGGCGAGGAGCGCGGCGCTGATGCGGGTGATTCGCGGCATCCACTGCTCCAGCGAAAGACCGAGGGTGGGCAGCAGCGTGCGCAGAGCTTCCGGCAAGCGCAGCACCAGCCGGGGAGGGTCGGCGGGGTGGTGCGGGTCTTGAAAGTTTGGCCCCTTGTCGCTGCTGAAGATCCGGCGGGCGAGCTGCACATCCTCGGGGGAGAGCCCGACTGTGCTGAGCGCCTCGGTCAGCTCTTGATCGTTCCAGAGATAACTCAGGCCCTCGCGATGGTCAACCTCGGCATCGAGGGCGGTGTAGCAGAGCGGAGAGTCGGTGTGGGCAGCGGGCACCTGCAGCTCGCGCGCACAAAACTGCGTGATATTGGCACAGACTTGCTGGTACTGGGCGTGGCGGAGGAAATGTTCTGGCTGCTGCTGGGCCGGTGGCGTGGCGGCCAGTTGGCCTGCCGCTCGGCTATACGTTGCCAGCAGCTGGGCGTTGTCGTAGAGCATCTTCTCGAAGTGAGGTACGGTCCAAGTGGTGTCAACGGCGTAGCGATGGAAGCCGCCGCCGATCTGATCGTGGATGCCGCCAGTTGCCATGGCCTCAAGGGTGTGGTGAACTGCGGCCATGGCGGCTGCGCGAGTGGTCTCATCGAGCACGGGGGCGACTTCGAGGAGAAAATCGATGTACGAGGGCTGCGGAAACTTGGGTGCTTGTCCAAAGCCGCCATTGGTGCGGTCGTAGATGGTCAGGAGCATTTCCACGGCCTGCTGAACTTGGCGCGAGCCGACAACTTTGGCGGGGGGAACGCTCTCGAGCTTCTCGCGCACGGCCTGCGCCACAGTCTCCGCTTGCTCGTGCACCTCGGCGTGTTGTTTGGCGTAAGCGTCGGCCATGTGCTCGAGCACCTGGGTGAAGCTGGGCCTGCCGAAGGCGGGTACGGGAGGGAAGTAGGTGCCGGCCCAAAATGGTTTGAGCGTGGTTGGTTCCAGGAAGACGCTCATCGGCCAGCCACCGGAGCCGGTCATCATCTGCACGGCGGCCATATAAATTTCGTCGACATCGGGCCGCTGCTCGCGATCAAGCTTGATGTTGACGAAGCGGGCGTTCATCACCTCGGCCGTTGCCGCGCTGGCGAAGCTCTCTCGCTCCATGACGTGGCACCAATAGCACGTGCTGTAGCCGATAGACAGGAAGATGGGAACGTTGCGGCTGCGGGCGGCGGCGAAGGCCTCTGGTCCCCACGGGTACCAGTCCACCGGGTTGTGCTGGTGGAGCAGGAGGTAGGGCGAGGAGCTGTTGGCGAGTCGCGACATGCAGGGAGAGGGTAAGGCGTGAAGGATCAAACTACGCGCGGCAAAAAAACACCAAGCCCCATCCGTGGGGCTTGGCGTTGTGCTTTGCATCTGCGCTTTAACGCAGAACTTCAAACCAGATTGAGGTGAGCCGGGAGGCAGGCAGTGGTGGGCCCGAGGGCACCACGCTTTACTCACCCCATGGCCTTACACCATGGCCTTGAGGGCCTTGAGCGGACGGATTTTCAGGACGGTCTTGGCGGGCTTGGCCTTGACCTCCATCATCTCGCCGGGCTTGAAGGGGTTGGCCTTGGTGGTGGCCTTGGTGGCGGGCTTGAACATCGAGGTAACCTTCATCATGCCGGGCACCACGAAGACCTTGGGCTTGTCGCCCTTGGGCTTGGCCAGATCAACGGACATGATTTTGCCAAGTGACTCGAACACCGCGCTCACCTGCTTGCGGTGCAGACCGGAGTGCTCAGCGAGGGTGCTGAACAGCTGCGTCTTGCCGCGGGGCTTGTCGCTGGCGACGAGCTTCGTGGCCTTCGGCGCGGGTGCGGCCTTGGGGGCGGTTGCGGATTTGGGGGCAGACTTCGTAGAAGATTTCTTCGCGGCCATCGGTTTTCTCCGTAAAACATGTGTGTCGCGGATCCTCCGCGACGTGGTATCCCCTTGTTATACACTGGATTTTGGTGTTTTCAAGGTGTGGTCCACAAAAAGCACACGATTTTCCCGAAGTTTTTGTAATGTTTTGCACATTTCCATTGCGGGGCGTGCCGTCCGGGGGGGCGACGAAGCGAAAACGGCGTGGAGAGAAGTGCTGTAAATGCCCAGAAAATCGGGCTTTGCGCTGCAAACCTCGCGCAGCGGGCGGCTCAAATCGTTCGTTTGGCGAAGATGACCGTGCGATCATCGTCGTAGGGGTGACCTTGCACGAACGAATCCGCGGCAGAGTTGAGGGCCTCGAAGATCATTTCCGGCTTGCCAGTTCTGGCCTGGCGAATGACGTCGATGACGCGCTCGTTGCCGAACAGGTCGCCTGCGCCATTGCTTGCCTCAAAGTAACCGTCGCTGATCATCAAGAAGATATCGCCCTGCTCCAACTTAATTGGGCTGACATCATCGGCAAGTTGATCGGGCTCAATGCCGAGTGGCATTGCGCTGGCATCGAGTTCCAGACAGGAGCCATCGGCGCGCATGACGAGAATCGGCGCCTGGCCAGCAGAGCCGTAGGTGATGGTGCCCGCATCAGCATCAAGCTGGCCGAGGAATGCCGTGATGAAGCGTCCGGGGGGTAGATCGTCGCACGCCTGTGCGTTGAGGTGGGCCAGCATCACGCCGACATCCGTGTTGAGCCGTGCGCCCATTCGCACCATCGCACGCAACTGAGAGACTGAGAGCGCCGGGCCGATGCCGTGGCCAGTTGCATCGCCCATCAGCAGGAGAGCCTTGTTGTGGCCGAGCGGGCCGATGAGCGTCTTCATGCAGATGACGTCGTAGGTGTCGCCACCGGTTTCATCTGCGGGGAGCGAGGCAGCGAAGAGTTCAAAGCCGGGCAGCGTTGGCAGCATCTTGGGCCAGGATGACTGCTGAATCTTGCGGGCGACCTGCAGATCGGCCTCAATCTTGTTCTTGCGAAGCTCGGACTCAACGAACCTGACGCGGCGAATCGCCACTGCCGCCTGACCGCCCAGCGCGCTAGCCGTCAGCTCGTCTCCACCGTCGAAGCGGTCGCCGAAGGCGCCATCTTTATTGAGCACTTGTGCCACGCCTTGGAGCTCGCCATCTGGCGAGACCAGCGGAATGGTGAGCATGTTGCGGGTGTGAAAGCCGGTCTTCTTGTCGATGGCGGGGTTGAAGCGCGGGTCGGCGTAGCAGTCGGGCACGTTGATCATGCCGAGCGTTCGGGCTGCCTCGCCAGCAATGCCGAAGTCGATGGAGAAGCGCACCTCTGCGAGACCGTGTCCCTGACTGATAAACAGTTCGCGCCGCGCGGCATCGTATTGAAAGACCGAGGCACGCTCGGCGTGCAGACAGGTTCTCAGCGAATCGATGATTGCCTTGAGTACTTCCTCAAGCGAGGATGAGCCACTGAGCCGCTGCATGACACCAAGCACGGTGAGCCACTGGTCGCCAGTGGGCACGAAGACCTGTGCTGTGGCGGCATGGTCGCCATTGTCTGACGCGCTACTCGCTTCGGGTTGGTTGAGCTCCGGGGGGTTCACGGGCAGAAATCCTGTCAGCGGACAGTTGCACAGACGCGTCGGCCGGATCGGGGACTCGGTCAGCAATACCGCTGCCTCCGACAATCACAATCGACCAGTATACAGAGGGCGGTTGGGCGGGGGTAAAAGTTATGGAAAGTGTTTGAAACTGATTGAGCAGAAATGGTCGCCTGGCGGCAGTTTCTGCGCTGATGTACAACGCCTGCGGTTGCCAAGCCTTGCCGGAGGCACTTGCTTTGGTGAGAGAAGTGATTTCCGCGCCGATCGGGCCGGTCATTCCGCGCCGCCCAGGCACCGAGGCCGGACAGGCGGCAAAGTCGCTCGCCTTGATGGCCGAAAGCAGAGAGGTCGATGGACCGTGCTGGTGCTCGCCCACAGCTCGCCGGGGTGACTTCGGTCACCTCTATCACAAAGTGATGACTGCTACCGGCCTCGCGGCAGGTGCAGTCGGCCAGAACATGCCACGCTCCGCATCGTTCCTCGTTAGAAAAGGCAGACCTATGAATCCAAAGACCATCGCCACCATCTGTTCTCCATTTCTTCTGATCGTTCTGGCGGGAACGGCGCTCGCCGCTCAGCCGGGGGATCAGGTCACGCCGCAGACGCCATCTCCCGTCAAACCGCAGATGCCTGCTGTTCCGGCGGGCGGTCTCGCGACGGACCCGAGCACAAAGCCCAAGGCAGAGTCTGCGATCAAGACGGTCAAGGGAGGCGAGAAGCAGCGGGTGACGGTGACCGACCAGATGACGGTGGACATGTCGGTGAAGGATGAGAACATCTCCTCGGTGCTGGAGATGCTGGCTGTGCAAAGCCGCAAGAACATCATCGCCAGCAAGAACGTCACCGGAAAGGTCTCGGCGGATCTGTTCGGTGTGACGTTCTACGAAGCACTTGACTCGGTGCTGAACGTCAACGGCTTTGCGTATCAGGAGCGCGGCAACTTCATCTACGTTTATACGCAGCAGGAGTTGGACACGATCGTCAAGGCGAGCAAGCCGCGCGTGGCCAAGGTTTTGCGTCTGAACTACCTCACGGCCCCTGATGCGGCGGAGTTTGTCAAGCCCATGCTCAGCCAGGGGGGCGAGATCAAGCACAACAACAAGACGGAGAACTTCTCCATTGCCGACAGTGCGCCCACCGGCAAGGACGATTTTGCCCTGGCCGCAACTCTGGTGGTGATCGACTACGAGGAGAACATCAGGGCCGTAGAGCAGTTGATCATCGAGCTTGATACCAAGCCCTCGCAGGTGCTCGTCGAGACGACCGTGCTCTCGGCTTCAGTTCAGGAGGACAATGCCTTTGGCATCGACTTCTCGCTGATCTTCGACTATTCGTTTAAGGATTTTGCCAATGCTGCCTTGGGCGGACCGTTCGGCGTCGTTGATGCCATACGCCGTCAGCCGACCAACGTCGGTCGCGGCGAGGCAATCTCATCGGATGTTGGCGGTACCGGAAGAGCTGGCGGCTTCAAAGTGGGCATCGTGCAGGACAATGTCTCGGTCTTCCTGCGGGCGCTTGACGCGGTGACGAACACCACCGTGCTTGCCAACCCGAAGATTCTCGCCCTCAATCGGCAGCCCTCGCGCGTATTGGTAGGACAGCGCATCGGCTACCTATCGACCACGGCCACCGAGACGAGCACAACACAGACCGTGCAGTTTCTTGATACCGGCGTGCAGCTTTACGTGCGGCCGTTCATAAACGCCAACAAGAACGAGATTCGCATGGAGCTGCGGCCGCAGTTCTCTCGCGCAACTCAGAAGAATGTCCCCGGACCGAACGGCTCGCAGGTGATCATTCCCGATGAGGACACGCAGGAGATTACCACCAACGTCATTGTGCCCGATGGCATGACGGTGGTGCTCGGTGGTCTGTTCCGTGAAGATGTGGTCAGCGGCAGGCAGCAGGTGCCCCTGCTCGGTGACATTCCGCTCGTCGGCTCGGCCTTCCGCGGCCAGAACGACAGCACGACGCGATCGGAGATCATCTTCCTGCTCACGCCGCGAATTGTCAGCGACCCGGCGATGGCCAAGCTTGGCGATGCGGCGACGGATCAGGTGGATCGTGTGCGGGCCGGCAGCCGTCAGGGTCAGCTCTTCTTTGGTCGTGATCGCATGACAGCGACGCTGAACATGGAGGCGGAAGCGGCGGCACGCGATGGCGAATCAGCCAAGGCGATGTGGCTCATCGGCCGCTCGCTCTCGCTGAATGCTAATCAGCCAGAGGTTTATCGCCTGCGTGAGCGCATCACTGGCGAGCGTGAGCAGTGGCCAACACGCTCACTGTTTGAGGATGTGATTGATCCGGAGGTCAACGCCCGCGTGGGTGATGGCAAGGTCGCACCGGGCATCAAGGGTGGCACGCCGTGGAACGGCGTTAAGGTGCCCAAGCATCCTTCGCGTGAGTTCCCGCTGCCTGCTGGCACTCCGCAAAGTTCAATGCCGCCAGCGACCGAGCCCGCGGCGACAACCCCTGCCGCGGCGGTGACTGCACCGATCGCACAGCCGACGGTCGCGACGACTCCGCTCGCACCAGCGGCAGCCGCGGCAAACACGCCGTTGGCTGGTTTTATCACCGGCGCTCCAGTGGCGCAAGCTTTGCCGGTTCCGGCGGGTGCTACCCCGGTGGCAACCGTGCCCACACCAGCGCAGACCGAGCCAGAGCTTGAAGAGCCCGGTTCGCTGCTTTCCGGAGCGGGCGATGACCCTGCCTCGGACGACTCGTTCTCGGGCGGCTCAGGTTCACCCGCGGAACAGCCGAACTAATCGGAACAATCCTCCAGGTTTGCCAAAAGCACATGCACACAAGCATGTTCACAAGGCGGCCCGCTGATGCGGGTCGCCTTTTTCTTTGCCCCTCGGCGCATCGCCTCGAACTCACACTCGCGCGCTCCTGCACTCAATGCCTATGACACGCACCGCACCATCGTTTCTTCTGCTCGCATCGCTGGCACTGTTCACGCTCAGTGGTTGCGCCGGCAACCACGGACGGCACACTCAGGAAGGCAAGGATGCGGCGCAAGTCCGCATGGATCAGCTCAAGAGTGGTGTGCAGCTTCAAATGGCGCAGCAGCAGTTTCTCGCTGGTGACTTGGACAAGGCACGCAAGAGCATCGAGACGGCCATCACCGCCATGCCAACGTATGCCCCCGCCCACGTGCTGCGCGGCCGCATCATGATGGAGCAAGGCGAGCTCGAGGGCGCCAACCAGTCATTCGTCACAGCTCAGACATCCGACCCGACAAGCGCCGAGGCGCACTACTTCGGTGGCATCTGCCGGGAGCGCTTTCGTCAGTGGCAGCCGGCCTACGAGAAGTATTTGCATGCCTCTGAGCTTGACCGGGCCAACCCGCAGTACGTGACCGCCGCGGCGGAGATGCTCGTTCATCTCAAGCAGCCGGAGCGAGCCCAAGCCCTGTTGACAGAGCGGCGCGCAGATTTCCCCCACAATGCAGCCATCGTGCAGTCGCTTGGGCATTTGGCGATGCTCAACAGTGATGCCGCACTGGCGGTAACGCACTACCAGGATGCACGAACGCTCGCGCCAGATGACATGGCCATCCTCGAATCTCTGGCGCGGGCCCAGGTGGAGGCAGGCAAGTTTGCTGATGCTGAGTACAACGTGGCCAAACTCATCGATGCCACAACGCAGGGCTCAAGCCGAGTGAGTTCATCGCAGCGAGCACCGGCAGTGGGCACCTTCGCCGCCGCGCCCCTCTCGCGCCGCGACCTGCAGTTGCTGCGAATCCGATGCTTGATCGGTCTGCAGCGCTACGCCGAGGCGCGAGTGCTCCTGGTTGAGCAGGCCAATGAGCCCGATGGCCAGCGCGATGTGGCAACGTGGATTCAGCTTGGGCATGTCTCGGCCAAGCTTGAGGATGCGGTGCGACTGCGGCAGGTGGCCGCCAAGCTGCTCTCGATTTCGCCCAAGCGCTACGAGGGACACAGCTTCCGCGCCTTGGCACTGATGATTCAGAAAGATTTTCCCGCGGCGGAGCAGGCGGCCATTGCGGGCACAAACCTCGCTGAGAACGATGCCTCGCCGTGGCTCGTGCTGGCGACGATTCAACTCCGCGCTGGCGACCGCCAAGGTGCGATGAGCTCGGCCCAGGCAGCCGCCGCGGCGGACCCGAGCAGCCCTGCAGCCCAGCGGCTGCTCGCAAATCTGTCCGCAACGGCCACCGTTCCTGCCGAGTAAATGCCGCCTCGGGCTTTCAAAAACGCTCAATCTCAACGCCCCGGCCCCGCAGCCGGGGCGTTTTGTTGACTTACGCTTATGTCGCTATGGCGAATGATCAGAAAACCGAGCTAGTACGCCAACCTGACGCGAGCCCACCTTCGAATGATGCTTCATCGGCACCGGCGGCCGCCCTTGGCCCTGACGGGTTGTCTGGAAGCCGCTTCCCACTTTTGAATGCGCTGTATCGGTTCGGTCGCACCCTGGGAGACTTGCTCGGGCACTATGCGATACCTGAAATGGCTGCTGCGCTTGCGTATCGCACAATCTTCTCGCTCATACCAATTCTGCTGATCGCGTTCTTGACGCTGCGGTTGTTCAAGGACACCAGCAAGATGGTGGAAGACTTCTTGGGCAAGGTGCTGGCGCAGACCGGGCTCTCGTCCATTGGCAGCGATGCGGGCAGCTCGTTTAGCTTGCAGGTATGGATCTCAGAACGGGTGCGAGATTTCTCGGGCATCAACTTCACTTGGATCGGCATGATCTCGGCCGGCGTGCTGATTTACGCCGCTATCGGTCTGCTCGTTGCGCTCGAGGGCGCGTTCAATTCCATTTATGGCGGGCAAGTGGCCCGCGCGTGGGGTAAACGCTTTCTCCAGTATTGGATGATCATCACACTGGGCCCGATGCTGGTGTACGCAAGCTTCTATGCGGGCGATTCCTTCACGCAGATAACACGCGATGTGACGGCGGAGCAGGGGGGGATCGTCGCGGCGACGCTGCTGGCGATGGCGGGGTATGCCACGACGGTAATAATTACTGCCGGCCTGCTGCTTGCGCTTTACATCACCATCCCCAACGCGCGCGTCGCGCTCCGACCTGCAACGATCGGCGCGCTCGTCGGCGCGGTGCTCCTGGAAATGGCGAAGAACGCCTTTTCAATCTATGTGAAGCTGGCGGGCGTAAACTCGCTTTACGGTTCGCTCGCCCTGCTGCCGCTGTTTATGTTCTGGATCTACATCACGTGGATCATCGTGCTCTTTGGGCTGAGACTTAGCTACCTGATTCAACATCACCGCGTCGGGCTGTTGTGGCAGGCGTGGCGCGGCGTGCTTCGCAGGCATCTGGCGCCGCCTCTGACCGCTTCGATGCCCGAGCAGGCCTTTGGCCCGCTATTGCTTGATCGGTCGGTTGCCTTGACGATGCTCGCGCACATCGCCAGTGCGTTTAACGCTGGCCGAGCCGGGCTGACGGCCGAGCAGATCGAAACTGAGGCGAGTATTCCGCTCGCAGCCGTCAAGCCGCTGTTGGAGAAGCTGCGGCTGGCGGGTTTGCTTACGACGCAGGGTGGAAGCGGAAGGTCTGCACGCTTCATGCTGAGGAGGCCCGCAGAGACAATTCTGGTTGTCGATGCACTTCGTGCTGTTGACGAGCTCGTCATCGAAGCGCGCAGCATCGGCCGGATGGCCACGCTGGAGAGGGCGATGACCGCTGCAGCGGAGCGAGCCGTCGCGGGCCTCACGCTGGCCGACTTGGTGTTGCCCCCCAAGCGACCGGGCGGAGAATCTCCGCTTGGCCCCGAGTTTGCCGCCGCGAACGCAAGTTCGCCACCTGTGCCTGCTTGAGCCCTGAAACCCTTTGAAGGAAAAACCATTGCCACATCTAACGCGCGCAACAATGTTCTCCGACCATTTCGCTCCCGCCGATCGCCGCTCTCTCTGCGGGCTCGTTGCCAAGGTGCTTTGCGGCGCGGTGATCGGGTGCGCTTTGGTGACCCTGACAGGGTGCGAGGAGCGCGTAATTGGTGCTCGCGGCCCGGGTGCGGGCTTTTACAAGGTCTCAGAACCGCTGAGCGGGGATGATCGCGAATCTGCCTATGGCCAAGGCGGCGCGCCGAAACGCTGATGTGCTCCTAGTCGGGGTTGTGGGACCGAACCGATGCCTACCGTACGGCGTAGCCGCAGGATTCCGCACGATTCCCGACCCTTTCGTTTTCGGTCGGATTGCTGATGGCGCGGCGCATCGCCCTTTGACTGGAATTTGCACCATGGGTCTCGAAGCCGCATTGCCCAATGACACCTTTGTTACCACGCAGCTCCGACGCGTGATCAACTGGGCCCGCCGCAGTTCGCTGTGGCCAATGCCCTTTGCCACGGCCTGCTGCGGCATTGAACTGATGGCCACCGCGTGCAGCCGTTACGACGTCGCCCGCTTTGGTGCGGAGGCCGTGCGGTTTAGCCCGCGCCAGAGCGACCTGCTGATCGTCGCCGGCCGCGTGAGCATCAAGATGATGCCGGTGCTGCAGCGCATCTACTTGCAGATGAATGAGCCGAAGTGGGTGATCTCGATGGGCGCCTGTGCCAGCACCGGCGGTGTTTTTGACACCTACGCCGTGGTGCAGGGCATCGACCAGTTTATGCCCGTCGATGTGTATATTCCGGGCTGTCCGCCGCGGCCTGAACAGCTCATGGAGGGCATTATGGCCATCCAGCGCATCATTGATGAAGACGGCATCCCGCCACGGATGCAGGGTGGAAAGCGTGTTGGCATGGGCATCGCCCTGCAACCGAACTACGAGCCGCGGCCACAGCCAGTGGGCCTGTCAGTCGGGCAGTAAGGGCCTCTCGACGAACGATGAATGTGTCTTATGCGCGCCGCGCCCATCGCAGTTTGGCAGGCCGCGCGCGGGGGTTTCTGCCGGCCTCATCTGAGGTGGCCACCAGCGGCTTCTCGGCAATGGCCGAGTAGATGCCACTATCAAGCCCCGCGGCGAAGGCGTGTTTGACGCGCCGATCCTCGCCGCTATGAAAGGTAATGATCGCCGCCGTTCCACCAGCTCTGAGGCACGCGGGCAGCACGGTCAGCAGGCGCTCCAGATTGGCCATCTCACGATTGACGAGGATTCGCAGCGCCTGAAAGGTGCGGGCCGCGGGATGCAGCTTCGCGCCCAGTGCCCGCTGCGGTGTGAAGTTCCTCGCCTCGCAGATGACTTCGCTGAGTTGCTCGGTGGTGGTGATGGCCTGCTCGGTGCGGCGCTGCACGATGAGAGCGGCAATTGCAGGCGCATCGGTCTCGTCGGCGAAGTCAAGGATCGCCGCCGCAAGCTCACGTTCGCTTAGTCGGGCGATGAGTGCGGTGGCTGACTCGCCGCGGCGCGAGTCCATGCGCATATCCAGCGGCCCGGGCCTGCGGTAACTGAAGCCGCGCTCGGGATCGTCGATTTGGGTGCTGGCCACGCCGATATCCGCCAGAACGCCATCGAGCGAGCCGGGAGCAAGTCCGGCATCGGCGATCACGAGATCCAGCGCGGCAAAGTTGGTCTGTACGAGAGTAAAGGTTGCGGCCTGACCGGCGCGGTCGCGCGGTTCTACGCGCGAGAGACGCTCTCGTGCGATCTCAATGTTCGCTGCATCAAAATCAATGCCCAGCAGGTGACCGTTCGGCTTGATTGCCGCGAGCATCGCCGCGGCGTGGCCGCCAAGGCCCAGCGTGCAATCTGCGATGATCATGCCTGGCGCGGGCTGCAGCACCGCCATGACAGGCTGAAGCAAAACCGGGATGTGCCGCGTATCGACTTTCATTTCTGGTTGGCTCGCTTGGTCACTGCCCGCGTTTGGTCGCGAGTGTGAGGATATTGCTCTGGCTCATCACGCGGCCAAGCCCATCGTTGGCGTTGAGTTCGATGTCTGGTGAGCCATCATCGGGCACGTTCAGCTCGCCGGTCAGGCGGCCCTCACACATCACGATGATGCGATCTGAAAGCAGCAGCAACTCGGGCATCTCGCTGGAGACAAGCACAATCGCCACACCACTGTCGGCCGCTTGCCAGATAAGTTTGTAAATCTCGCTCTTGGTGCCGACGTCGATGCCGCGGGTTGGCTCATCAAGCAGCAAAATCTTGGTGCGATCGTCAATCCAGCGCGCCAGCAGGAGCTTTTGCTGGTTTCCCCCCGAAAGCTCTCCCGGGCGCGAGCTCAGGCCCGCGGCTTTGACCTGCAGTCGATTGACGCGCTCGCGCACACTGTCGATCTCCAATGAGATTTTTCGAACGCCCATTTTCGCGAGCAGCGGCATGAAGGGCAAGCCGATGTTCTCATCGACACCTAAATCAAAGAAGAGGCCTTGAAGCCGCCGATCCTCGGGAACGTATCCGAGCCCCGCACTAATGGCGCGGCGCGGATAGCCGAGGGCGAGCGGCTGACCAGCAATCTCAACATTTCCTGTAGCCGCGGCGTCAAGGCCAAAGAGTGCATCGAGCAGCTCAGAGCGGCCCGCTCCCACCAGCCCGCCGATACCAAGGATCTCGCCGAAACGCACGCTCAGGTCGATGCTGCGAAGCTTCTTACCCGATGAGATGTTTTGCGCTTTGAGCACGACCGGGGCGGCCTTGGCTGCGGCCACTCGCGCAGAAGCCCGCCGCTGCTTGGTGGCGTCAAGCTCACGACCGATCATCTGGCCGACGACCGCCGACTCCGAGACCGCTTTGATTACCGAAGTGGCCACGAACTTGCCATCGCGGAGTACGGTGATGCGATCGCAGCACGAGAATATCTCATTCATGCGGTGCGAGACATACACGCAGAGCAGGCCATCGGCGGCCAGTGAGCGCACAATTGCCATGAGGCGATCGGCCTCGGCGATTGAGAGCGAGCTGGTCGGCTCATCGAAGATGATGACCTTGGGCGCGCCACCTTCCTCATCGAGGGAGCTGGCGATCTGCACAATCTGCCGCCGCCCCGGCGCCAAGTCTCCCAGCGGGGCCTCGACATCAATCTCAGGGGCGAGGCGGCTGAGCAGTTTGATAGCGCGCACGTTCATGCTTGCCCGGTCAATCATGCCCATGCGGGTCGGCAGGTT
>Ga0105048_10006648_pt1 | contig 18642 bp, 21 predicted proteins | sample MAT05_FD_78382 | JGI IMG/M metagenome (GOLD analysis project Ga0105048, IMG submission 78382) | Freshwater microbial communities from Lake Fryxell liftoff mats and glacier meltwater in Antarctica - MAT-05 | ecosystem: Environmental > Aquatic > Freshwater > Ice > Liftoff microbial mat | place... | reverse complement strand
CAAAAGGAAACGAGGTCGTTGCTATACATCATTAACCGCTTTACCGTACCATTCATACCCTAGTCCCATGCTACAGCTTCGTACCATTAGCAAGCACTTCCCCGGCGTAAAAGCGCTCGATACTGTATCGTTTACGGTTAATGCGGGCGAGATTCATGCGCTCTGTGGCGAAAATGGAGCGGGTAAAAGCACGTTACTCAATATACTGACGGGTAACCTGCGGCCCGATACGGGCCAGATTCTGCTCAATAACCAGGCTGTGCAGATTAGCAGCCCGGCTCAAGCTACCAGCTTAGGTATTGCCATTGTTTACCAGCAACTCAGCCTGGTAGATGGTCTCACGGTAGCCGAAAATGTTTTTGCCAACCGACAGCCTAAAAACTGGCTTGGCCTCATTCAGTACAAAACCCTGTTCGACAATACGCAGCGCCTGTTAAGCCAACTGGCGTTGACCGACATACGCCCTAAAACCCGCGTTGCCGACCTTTCGCCGGGTCAGAAACAGATGGTTGAAATTGCTAAAGCCCTGTCGCAAAACCCTGCCATTTTACTGCTCGATGAACCAACAGCATCGCTCACCGACCGCGAAACCAGCACCTTATTTTTACTGCTTCGTCAGTTGCGGGCGCAGGGCAAGGCCATTGTGTATATCTCGCACCGCCTGACCGAAATTTTTGCCCTCGCCAACCGCATTTCGGTACTCAAAGATGGTCGGCATCAGGCCACGTTGCCCGTTGACGAACTGACTCCCGACGCGCTGATTCGGCTGATGGTTGGCCGTGACCTGACACTGAACCGTGCCAACTCAGCCGCTACGTCCGCAGTGTTGTTAGCGGTCGAAAAACTGTCGGGTGGGCGGTTTCAGGATGTTAGTTTTCGGTTGCACAAGGGCGAAATTCTGGGGTTAGTCGGCTTGGTTGGGGCTGGCCGAACGGAGATTGCCCGCGCCATTTTCGGGATTGATGCCGTTTCAACCGGCACAATTCAGGTCAAAGGCCAATCGGTCCGTATCAACCATCCCGCCGATGCTGTAACGTTAGGCATGGGTTACCTACCCGAAGACCGAAAAACGCTGGGCCTTTTTCTCGAACAGTCGGTGGCGCAAAACATCGTTGCCGTAAAACCACCGGCCAGTGGTGCGTGGTTCAACACCCGGCGCGTAACGGCCATCGCCGAAGAATACCGGCAGAAACTTGGCATTCGCACCCCGTCGGTACATGAATTGGTGACAAATTTGAGCGGAGGAAATCAGCAAAAAACGTTGCTTGCCCGGTGGCTGTTGACCAATCCTGATGTGTTGATTGTGGACGAGCCGACCCACGGAATTGATGTGGGAGCCAAAGCCGAAATTTATGATTTGCTGCGACAGTTGGCCCGGCAGGGAAAAGGCATCCTGTTGATTTCGAGCGAATTGTCAGAATTATTATTGCTGGCCGACCGGATTCTGGTTATCCGCGACGGGCGGGTGTCGGGTGAGGTGAACGGGCCCGAAGCCACCGAAGAGCGAATTATGACTCTGGCGACTGCTTAATGATTTACGGGCTACGATGTCGGCGGAAGGGGGTAGCGAGGAGTTGTGGGAATCTTTCTTGCGGGTCTTTTTTGGGAGGAGTTCGAGTATTGTTGGGATGAGCAAACTACTATGGAGCATTACTACACGAGGTTTTTCAGTTATGTCGCAGAGGTTTTAGTCTTGCCCGAAGCCGACAAGGCATCAATTCGTCAATTATTCAAGCCGATGTTTGTGCCAAAAGACACGATTGTCGAGCCTGCCGGCCAAGTGCCCCGATATCATAACTTTATCGTTTCGGGCTATATGAGAAACTTCCACCTGGACAAAGACGATAACGAGATCACGACCGACCTCAACGATGGTTCCCGGTTTTTTACGTCTTATTTTCATTTTATGAACCGCACGGTTTCAAACGAGAATCTGCACTGTATTACGGATTGCGAACTACTTCGAATCAGCCGGGACGACGTAGAGATAGGGGCTAAGCGCAGTAGTACGCAGAAAGATTACACCATTCAGATCCTGCAAAAGCACCTTGAAGAACAAAAGGGACGGATTAACGACATGGCCAATCTAACGGCTGAAGACCGTTACCAAAAATTTCTCACCGAGAAACCAACCATCATCAGGCACGTGCCATTGCGTTACCTGGCTTCTTATCTAGGTATCACACAGCGACACCTGAGCCGACTCAGGAGAGAGATTGGGCCTATAACACCCACACCGAAATAGAACCGCTCATCCGTATTGGACATTTGTCTAATTAACGAAAAAAAGGGCCGCCTTAAGTTTGAACAGAACTTAACACCCTTTTTGCTATGACAACCAATACACATGTTCTCCAGCCCCCAAAACTAGATGCTCCATTTGCAACAAGAATCCTGACTTTCGCAGCAAGTGCCTGGCTGGTTGTGGCAACGGTAGGTCAATGGTTATTCGGAGTCTATATCCTCTTGTTCTACGGTAAAAGCACCCTTACAGGCAATTTTGAGCAATGGAATAAAGTATTGCCGCATGGCTATATTGAAGGCGACTGGAAAGGAAATGTCGTTGTAGGTATTCACATTCTGTTGGCGGCTATACTGGTCATTGGTGGTCCACTGCAACTAATCCCATCAGTGCGTCAATACTTACCTCGTTTCCATCGTTGGCTCGGCAGGATATACGTCACCACGGCTATCGTTGTCAGTACAGCAGGGTTGATTATAGTCTGGACACGTGGTAGTGTAGGCGATGTAGTCCAACACATGAGTATTAGTATTCAGGCTATTTACATTATATCGTTTGCCTTACTTGCGATCCGATACGTAAGAGCCCGTCAATTGGCGAAGCATAGAGCCTGGGCACTGCGGCTGTTCATGGTGGTCAATGGCGTTTGGTTTTTTAGAGTGGGTTTAATGTTTTGGTTATTAGTCAACGGTGGCCCTGTCGGTTTTAATCCTGAAACATTCACCGGCCCTTTTCTCACGGCTCTTTCTATATTCACGTATGCCATTCCGCTTTCGCTGATTGTGCTGGAGATGTATTTGTATGCTCAGCAAAAACAAAATAGCGCATTCAGCCTTTTCACATCAACCCTTATTCTTTTGTGTACCATCATCATGGGCATTGGGATTGTTGGGGCTGCTATGGGCATGTGGCTACCCAGACTGTAACCGCTTTTCTCTGGATTCCACCGTTAGGGTGGTCGTTGTAGAATAGTGGCGCAGATTTACCCTTGCTGCTTTCGCCGTTCAATGGTGTCGCGCACGCGGGCGGCACTTTCGTAATCTTCTTTTTTGATGATTTTATCAAGCAGTTCCTCCAGCTCTGCCATTGTGTACTCCGCATAAGACCCTTTTTTGTCGCGGGCTTTATCATCAATGAGATAACCCGTTTCGTCCACTACCTCCGCAGTGGCCCGTAGCGGGCAGTCGAACCGAACGGCCATGGCAATAGCATCCGATGGGCGGGCATCCAGCATAAGGGTTTCTCCGGCTGGTGTCAGCAGTTTAATAGTGGCGTAGAAAATCTCATCCTGCACACGCGTAATAATGGCTTCTTTCAGAATAATACCCGTTTGGAGTAAGGTCTGATAAAACAGATCGTGGGTGAAGGGGCGGAGGGGCTGCATTTTTTCCATCGCAACGGCAATGGCCTGCGCTTCACTGGTGCCAATGATGAGTGGAATACGTCGTTTACCAACCGTGTCTTCCAGAATCAGGGCGTAGTTGCCCGGTTTCGAGATGCTTTCTGAAAGGGCAATAATCGACAGATCAATCATCATCTCCTTGGTTTCCATTGCGTTGAATAAACTGGCATAGCTCGCCCACATCATCGAAAGGCGAGATCACAAAACCGGCTACACTTAGCCGGTATAGATCCCGTTTTTCGACTTCAATCTGATACCCATTTTCCAGTGTAATATGCTTCCCGGAATGTTCCTGTACCGGAAGCTTCATTTCGGCGAGCGCATAAAGTACAAACTCGGTTTCGTCGTAAGTGTCCATCAAAACGTTGTGCTAAAAGCGTCTTAAGCCAAAGTGTTTTCGTAAATAACCGCTGCCCCAAGGCCAATACACAGTGTCGATGACAGTACGACCAAGGTAGTTCGTACCTGCGGATTTGTTGCCAGCCGAACTGAAAATGGCACGCTGAAAGCACCTGCCGCTACCATCATGCCAGCTATTGAGCCAATGCCAAAGAGGCCAAGGTAAAGCATACCGGCCCCCGTTCCTTTAATCTGAGTCAACACCGAGAGAATCAGAGCACCACTGCCCGCCAGACCATGTATAAGCCCCACGCCATAAGCGAGACTGTGCGTGTGCGCTGGCTCGTTGGTATGCGAATGCAGACGTACGTGGGTATGTGAATGGGCCGGTGTCAGGCTCGACGAGAGTAGTAGCTTGTAGAGCCTGATGCCGCCAAGCGTAACCAGCATAAGCCCTACGCCTGCTTCAAGATAGCGAAAGTCTCCTTCGTGTAAGGCAAATTTTCCCGCCATAAAAATGCTGCCTATCAATAGAATAGTGGACGTATGCCCCAAGCCCCAGAAAACGCCATCTTTCAGCGCCAATCGGATGTTGTTTCGTCGGGTGACAATGCTGCTCACCGCCACTAAATGATCAGCCTCGAAAGCATGGGTAAAACCAACACTCAAAGCCAGCAATAGAGGAAGCAGCGTTTCCATGATGATTAATAGTTAGTGGTTAACTGACCGCATCAGCGGTTTGGTAATAATAATCCGGTGGTTGCCGGTGTCGGCAATGAATAACTGATCGCTATCGGTGCTGATCGAAAAGGGCCAGTACAACTGTCTATCGGTGCCGAAGCGCGTGCTGGCGTTCTCGCTGCTGGTAACAAAGCTGGCATGGCCGATCAGATTATCAGCCGGTTGGTTATGTTGAGTCGGCACCGTATCGAACCACAGAATCCGACTGTTACCCGTGTCTGCAACAAGTAAACCGTTGCCGTAAAAATGCGCATCGTACGTCCAGTTCAGCGTTTGCTGATTTGGGAACAGACCATACTGGTTCTGTCCATTCGACTCAAAATCAGGTTGTCCAATCAGCACATCGGCTTGCTGGTTGGGGGCGGTTCGCCAGTCGTGCCAGAGTAGGGTTCGGTAATATTGGGTATCGACCACGGCCATTTGCCCATTAGGCTGACCGCAGCCCGGCTGACCGCAGCCCGGCCCAATTTTGACGGAATAAGGCCATATCGGATTCGCTGACTCGTAATCGCGTTCGGTAAAGTTCGGTTGACCAATTACGGCAGTGGCGGCAGTGAAAGACTCGGTCGGGAAATGGTCGAAAAACAACACCCGTCGGTTACCCGTGTCGGCAATCCAGAGCCGTTCTCCGTCGGAGGTGACGCCGTAGGGCCAGTTCAGTGTTCGTGCTGTTGGTGCGGCTCCAATACGCTGCCCATTGGGTTGGTTGCTGGTAAAATCGGCCTGTCCCAGTACAATATCCGCCGGTTGACCGTGCTGCGTGGGAAAGTGATTCCAGATGAGAACGCGGTGGTTCCAGGCATCGGCCACCAGGAGCCGCTCACCATCCGACCAAAGCCCCGACGGATACTGCAAGGTATCGGGGCCTACACTACCACCGGCGTTTCGGCCTGTTTCATCGGTATCGATCTGCCCGAGTATTACATCTGGTTCGGCATACTCCGTTGTGGGAATCTGATTCCAGATAAAAACCCGATTCTGACCCGTATCGGATACGATCAGCCGACCACCCACTGCCCAAACGCCACGCGGGGCCAGGAATGGATGGCCCACGCTTCCCCGAAAAGCGGTGCTCGATTCTACCAGTGCGGGAAGCGTGGGTAACGATTGCGTTAAGTTAGGCGTGGTCTGTATCATAGCGTTAACAGATTCGTGGTAGTTGCTCACCGACCAGCATGTTCACTACCCGCCGACCACCGATACGACTCGTTAACACAACCTGTCCGGGGTGCTCTGTCACGACTTCGCCGATGATCGCTGCCGAATGACCATAGTCGAGTGTTTGTAGTTTTTGCAGGAACGCATCGGCCACTTCCGACGCAACAATCGCCAGAAAAACGCCTTCGTTGGCCACGTAGAGTGGGTCTAATCCCAATAATTCGCAAGCGCCGGCTACTTCATCGAGTACCGGAATTGCTACTTGTTTCAGGTCGATCCCGATAAGGGTGTTACCATTTCGGTCACGGGCAATCTCGTTCAACACGGTTGCGACGCCCCCGCGTGTAGGGTCGCGCAACAGATGAATATCGGTCCCGAATTCGTCGAGTAAAGCCAGTACGGTATGGTTCAACGGAGCCGTATCGCTAGTCAGGCTTGTTTCAAATTCGAGCCCTTCGCGCACCGACATGATGGCCATACCGTGAGTGGCAATGTGTCCGCTAACGATTATTTTATCGCCCGCACTAACATTTTTTATGCTGATGCTGGCTTGTGGATGCAGTTCGCCAATGCCGGCTGTGTTGATGAAAATCTAGTCGCCTTTGCCTCGTTCCACCACTTTCGTATCGCCCGTTACAACGAACACCCCGGCCCTTTCCGCTGCGCCTTTTATACTGACCAGTATATCCCAGAACTCAGCCATTGGCAGGCCTTCTTCCAGAATAAAGCTCAGCGACAGATACTTCGGAACAGCCCCGCACATAGCCAGATCATTAACGGTGCCATTAACGGCCAGTTCGCCGATATTGCCACCGGGGAAAAATACGGGCGAGATAACGTAGCTGTCCGTGGTGAACGCCACGCGGCCCGTCAGATTCAGCATGGCCCCGTCGTGGTGCGTATCAAGCAACGGGTTACTCAGCAGATCGAACACGCCTGCTTCAAGCAATTTATTGGTCAAAATGCCCCCGCTGCCGTGGCCAAGCGTAATAATGTCGAAATCTAGTTTCGGCATCGGGCAGGAAATGTTCATTGAGCGAATGAGTGAATGAGTGAATTGGTGAATGGTTGGTTGGCGTAAAAAATTATTCGCTCAATCACTCATTCACTAATTCGCTCATTGATGAAAAATGATAATAGGCGGCACAGGCCCCTTCCGACGATACCATTGGTGCCCCCAATGGGCGTTCGGGCGTACAGGCCCGGCCGAATTGGCTACATTCATGCGGCTTTTTGATGCCCTTCAGTACCAGACCGGCAATGCAGTCGGGGGACTCGGGTGCTTTGGCAATAGATACCGAGAATTTACGGTCCGCATCGAAGGCGGCTAGTTCGGGTCGCACGGCCCAGCCGCTGCCGGGTATCGTGCCAATACCACGCCACTCACGGTCAACCACTTCGAATACCTGCTTGATAATGCGCCGGGCTTCCGGGTTTCCTTCCGGCGGCACCACGCGGGCATACTGGTTTTCGAGCTTGTATTCGCCCCGCTCCAACTGCCGCACCACCATCAGAATGCCCTGCAACAGATCGACAGGTTCAAAGCCCGTCACAACCATCGGCATTCGGTAACGCTCAGCAAGCGGGCCGTACTCGGCGATACCCATAATGGCACACACGTGGCCAGCAGCCAGAAATCCCTGGATATTGGTGTCGTCGTCCTGAATAACGGCTTCCATAGCGGGCGGAACCAGCACGTGCGAGGCCAGAATCGAATAGTTTTTCAGTCCTAACTTCTGGGCATGCACTACCGACAGCGCATTTGCCGGCGCTGTAGTTTCGAAACCAACGGCAAAAAACACTACCTCACGGTCGGGGTTTTCACGCGCCAGGCGAATGGCTTCAAGGGGCGAATACAGAATTCGAACGTCGGCTCCGCCCGCTTTGGCATCGAGCAGGCTTTTGGTTGAGCCTGGCACCCGGATCATATCGCCGAAGGAGCAGAGAATTACGTTTTTCTCTTCGGCCAGATATACCGCCTTATCAATCAGGTTAATGGGTGTCACGCAAACCGGGCAACCCGGTCCGTGTACCATCGTGACGAGGTCGGGTAGCAGGTTCAGAATTCCGTTTTTAACCAGTCCGTGCGTTTGTCCACCACAAACTTCCATAATCGTCCAGGGGCGGGTAGCTGTCCGGTGCAGTTCCTGAATATACTGTTCTACCAGTTCGGGGTCGCGGTATTCGGTGAGGTGTTTCATTAGTGGTAGCGGTCTATCTGGGAGCTTTCGGTCAGTTCGTCTAAATCGCCGATTTCGCGCAGGTACGCAAACGTTTTCTCGGCTTCTTCTTCGTTGACTATACTGATGGCCACGCCTACGTGAACCAGCACATAATCGCCTACTTTCGCATTCGGAACCATGTCTAAACTGGCTTCCTTTAAAATGCCCCCGAAGTTCACGCGGGCCATACGAACCAATCCATCGTACTGATAGTCAATGGATTTTATTTTACCGGGAATGGCTAAGCACATACGTAGTTTCGGTTTTTAAGTGTGTAATATTCGTTGTTGTCAGCGCGTAATGAGCTAATTGCCCAAACGAGATACACTCGTCGTTGGGGGAAAGCTGGCAATGAAAATGAAGTTGACAGGTTGGTTCTAGCGCGTGTCGGAGCCAGTCGACGAGCAACGCATTCTGAAAAACGCCACCACTAAACGCCAATTTCTGGATACCCGTTTGCCGTGCCATTGTGGCTACGGCCTGCACGAGTGTGTAATGGATGTTGGCGGCAATCTGATCGGTCGGTTGCCCGGCCTGAATACTGTGTACTACGCCCGTTATGATCGTTCGCGTTGGAATCTGAGTTGTCGGCAGTGTAGCAGGCAAGTAACTTTGACTTTTGGAATAACCGTTGGCCCGAACGTAACGGGCGGCCCTGTTTTCAAGCAGTAACGCGGCTTCTCCTTCGTAACTTACTTTATCTGAAAGGCCAAGCAGCGACGCAACCCCATCGAATAACCGCCCGACGCTACTGGTTCTTAGCCGATTTTGAGCGGGCAGTTTGGTGTATAAACTCCATTCGCTATCGGTGAATTTCGGGCGTAGCAAACTATTGGCTCCGGGTATCTCAGCCGCCAGCGACAAGGCTGAAAGGCGGGGTTCACGGGGCATTTTATCGCCCAATAGCGCATCGAAATAATCGAAGTGGCCTATCCGCTCGAAGGGCAACGACAAACCGGCTCTGCCTTGGTACTTGATAAACTCGCCACCCCATATTTGTTCGTCGGCTCCATAACCGGTTCCGTCCCAAATAATGCCTAGCACCGGGTCTTTACTGTTTGTTAGCCCATTTTCGGCCAGAACAGCAGCCAGATGCGCTTCGTGATGTTGAACAGATACGAGTGGGATTGCCCAGATTGTGGCCAGTTCACGCGCCAGTTGGGTGGCGAAATAACCCTCGTGCCGGTCTGCCAGAATGACATCAGGTGAGGCATCAAACAACCTTAGAAAATGATTGAGGGTGGCCCGGAAACTGGTTTGCGTATCGTAGCTTTCCAGATCGCCGAGGTATTGACTGACATAGGTGTTACCGCGTAACTGCCAGGCAAACGTACTCTTGAGCGACGCACCGAGCGCAAGCACATTGAGTGTATTGGCACTAGGCCATTCTGACACAACGGTTGGGGCCAGGCCCCGAGAACGACGCAACACAATGGGTTGGCGGTAGGTAGGCGACAAGCGCATTACCGAATCGTCCTGCGGGACAACAAGATCCCGATTATGCGTTAAAATCAGGTCGGCTACTGTAGGTAATTGCTCCAGCGCCTGTTGGTTGGTGTAGCAAATAGGCGATCCACTCACGTTACCGCTGGTAGCTACTAATGGCTTGTCGAAACGGCTGGCAATCAGAGCGAGTAGGGGAGCGTAGGGCAACATAACCCCCAATTGGCTCAAGCCCGGTGCAAGTTGGTCAACGGCTAAGTTGGAGGCTGGATTCGGCCGTTGATCGAGCAGCAGTATGGGCGCTGTAGAACTGGTTAATAAGGCCAGTTCGTCGTTGGCCAGGAAACAGTCCTGATGTAAGCTAGGCAGGCTCGGATACAGAACAGCCAGGGGTTTGGCAGGGCGGTATTTTCGTTCGCGAAGCTGCGTAATGGCGTCGGTATTTGTGGCATCGCACAACAACAGATAGCCCCCGATGCCTTTCACGGCCACAATGCAACCGCCCCGCAAACTGGAAACTACCGTTCGCAGAAGTATCTTTTGACTGGCCTTCAGGCAACGACCCATTGAATCGTAAACCTGTATCTCAATCGGACAGTTTGGGCAGGAGTTCGTTTGCGCGTAGAACCGCCGATTGGCCGGATCGTTGTATTCACGCTCACAATCAGCACACATACCAAACTCGGCCATCGTGGTTGTTGGCCGGTCGTAGGGCAGTTGACGGAGAATGGAATAACGGGGTCCGCAATGTGTGCAGGTGGTGAACGCATACCCGAACCGCCGATTGGCCGGATTGTTCATTTCTGCCCAACAAGCATCACAAAGAGCCAGATCAGGCGTTAGAAGTAGCGATGCTGGACCACTAACCCGACTGTCAACAATCGAAAAATCATGGAAGTAAACCGTCTCAACTTCACTCAAAACCACCGACTGAATCCGAGCGAGCACAGGCACTTCGGCCCGAACCCGGTCTGAAAACTGTTGGGCTGTCCCGGCATCAGCGTTGATGTAAATGTGGACTCCGTCGGCCCCGTTGCTCACCGTACCCTGTAGTTTCATCGACCGGGCCAATTGCCAAACGAAAGGCCGAAAGCCCACGCCCTGCACTAGTCCGGTAAGATGAAGATGAAACGTCATGGGGATTTGTATTTACGCAACAACACCTTTTTTATGCTCAACCTTGGTCAGTAACCAGTCGCACCAGGCATCAAGGCCTTCACCAGTAGTGCTTGAAATGGTCAACACCTCAATATCGGGGTTTACATCGCGGGCATCCTGAATTACGTTTTCGACCTTGAACGGCACATAAGGCAATAAGTCAGACTTTGACACCACCATCAGTTCACTGGTCAGGAACATGCGCGGATACTTTTTGGGCTTATCGTCGCCTTCTGTTGTGGCTAGCAGCGTTACCCGGAAGTCTTCGCCGAGGTCGAAGGCGGCTGGACAAACCAGGTTGCCTACGTTTTCGATAAAGAGCAGATCCACACCCGTCAGGTCGATGTGGTCGAGGGCCTGATAAATCATCTGGGCTTCGATATGGCACATGCCGCCGGTCACAATTTGCAGGGCGTTGATTCCCACATCACGCATCCGAATGGCGTCGCGTTCGGTTTCGGGGTCGCCTACCAACACCGCCATAGTTAGCCGCCCCTGTAGCCGCTTGCCAGTTTCCTGCATGAGCGTGGTTTTGCCGCTGCCCGGCGACGAGCAAACATTAATTACCAACACATCAGGCAGACGATCGCGGATGGCTTTCGCCACAAAATCGTTGACTTTTAGCAAATTCAGGGTCGTGTTTTCGCACTGTACGGCTCCTGCCGAAGCCTGATTAGATTTGGGTCGGGTAGTTGTCATTGGATAGTAGTTATTAGGTTATTGGTTAATGAGTTCTGTTGAAATACGAATAACTCAATAACCAAATCATCCGTCTCAATCATCAAATTCTACTTTGCTTATCAGTAATTCTTCACCCTGAACCACGTTTTTGCTGGGCTTGCCGCAGGAACACACAAACTTGTATTGCAGCACTTCCGTCGTTTTATCGCAGTCGTCGCAATGAATCAAAATCGGCAGTACCTCTACGTGCAGGCTTGTGTGCTGATAGCGCGGTTCATCTTCCAAAACGGCGGCAAAGGCATTCTGCATCAGAATCGGTTGCACGTTCGAGAGTAGCCCTGCTTTCAGATAAATGCCCCGTATCCGGCTCATGTCAGTTGGGAACTCTTCCTCAAGCGTCCGGAAAATGTTGCGGACTAATGAAATCTCGTGCATACCCGGAATGGATTAGTTAGTAACAGGGGCATTGGCTAAATCAGCTCCAATTTACCTATTCGTTGCAAATGCTGTTCGGCCTCGCGCAGCAGGGCTTCGTCGGCGACCAGTAAGGGCACTTCATTCGCTTTTTTAACCATGTCATTGTAGAGGGCCCGTTGGTTTTCCGGGTCATCTTCGCCTACATACCAACCGGCTTCCAGGTAGTTCAGAATGGTTAACGCCCGTTCGTATGGATAAGCCTCGGCGGTGCGAACCCGCAAGGCGTCGCGGTAATAGCCAATCGCCTTGGCATAATTGTCGGACTTAGCTGCCTGCGGGTATTTCGTCAAGGCGTTGGCATAGTGGTTACAGATGGTGGCATATTCGTACGGAAACTCTTCCCGCTTATAATAGGCGAGGGCTTGCTGAAACGAACTCGATGATACAGCTGCCCAGATACTTTTCTTTTTGACTTCGTCGGGGATTTCGGCGAAAATAACCCCGAGGTGATGCTGGATTTCGGCAAAAACAGCGGGTGCGTTTTGCTGGGTAAACACCTTGAGCGCTTCCTGATAGGCTTCCATGGCCGGGCGATAGAACTGGGGATTGCCGCTTTGTGCCCATGTATACAGTAAAATGCCCTTGCGGTACTGTGCATTCGCCAGCAACTCAGGTACGGCCTCGTCGCGGAAGATGGTCACTGCGCGGCTAATGTAGCCCAGTGCTTCGGCAAAGCTATTGGTAAAGTTGGCTACCTGAGCGGCATCAACCAGCAGCAAGCCCACCTGAATAGAGCGTTGCTGGGCTTCGTAATACTGTAATACCTGCCAGATAGCCGTTTTGGTTTTTTCGAGTAAGTCGGCATCGTAGGGAACAACCAGCTGTTGCAGCCAGACGGCATATTGGACTGCCAGCAGTTCGTGGGTGGCGGTATCACCCAGCTCAGGTACAGTTGCTTTTTCAAGCACTTGGTTAGCCTCGGTTAGTTGCCCGGTATCGAGCAGGAGGGTGGCGAAGTGTTTTGCCGTATAAGCACGGTAGTCGGCATCGGGGGCAAAACCCAAGGCGGCCTGATAAGCTTCCCGCAAATCATCATCGGTTGACTCCGTTTCCAGATTGCCGTAATGTAGTGCCACGGCCCGGTTGTGCCAGCGCTGGTAAAGGGTAAAAGTGCCAAACCCATTTACTGGCTGCTCGGGTGCTGTCAATGGTACACCTCCTTGCAGACGGTTGGTGAGGTCGAAAGTCTCCGCTAATTGACGGTCATGCCGGGCATATTCATAGGCTTTCTCCCAGTTTTCCAGGCGTATAAAGACTAAGGCCAGCAGGTTTTCGGGTGAAAAAGCCAGTGGTCGGGGCAACAGAACGGGGGGTAAGGTCTCACTCCAGTCGAGGGATACCTGGATTGCTCCTTCAGTGACGAACAGAGTCGCTGAGTCGGGCGCCGTACCAGTCAGCGGAGCAATCTGCACCAGTTCGTCAAGCCTGAATTCGGTTTGAATGGCCTGGGTAACCCTTTGTATATCGTCAGTTCGTATCGTCAGGTAGTGCATAACGTGGGTTTAGAGCGTAACGCTCAGTATTCCGGTGGTTTTCAGATCGTAAATCAAGTCACGATCCGTGTCGTCGATGTCATTATCAATCAGCAATTCGCGGATGTTCACCGACTTGTCGCCCAGTAAATTACGATCTTTTAAAAGCAGCCAACTGGTTTTATGGATCTTCTCGAAAAACGCTTTCGATTTGCCGGCCACCAGCAACGTTTGCCGGTCTGGATAATACGTCACACTCACCTGCATATCGTCGCCAAAAGCTTCTCGGGCCACGGCTACCTTGATGAGCAGATAGCTGTTTTTCAGGTAAACGGCACTCATACAGTTTCCAGAATATCAGCGCGCATTAATGCCACAACGCGATCGCCAGCGGCTTTCACAACCTCAGAAAGCTGCACATCCAGCTTTGTATTATCGACCGCAATAAGATAAACCTGAACGTTGTCGGGGTAATCGTTGAGCAGGATTTTACGTGCATACGACAGTGCCTGATCCCATTTCAAACTGTGTAAAAATACCATTGGATCGTCCTGTATAGCGGCTTCAACTTCGTGGGCAGGTAATTTGTAGAGCGTACCCGGTTCCTCTCCCGTATTAATGACCGCATCGACAATCAGAATTCGCTCGTGGCCCCGCAACTGAAACAGGACCTCGAACGCCGACGTACCCATATCAAATAGACTAACTTCAGGTTGCTCACCAAGCGATTCCCGGAGTTGGTCAATGACGTAACAACCCACGCCGTCGTCGCTACGAACGGGATTGCCGAAACCCATGATAGCGGTCTTTTTCATCAAAGAGTGAAAGAGTGAAAGAGTGAAAGAGCGAATGTTTTCGCGTTAGCCGCTCTTTCGCACTTTCACTCTTTAATTTATAGTTTAAACCTCGACAGTTCTTTACCCGATTTACCATCGTGGGCATGTACCGTACAGACCAGACACGAGTCGAAGGAACGGGCAACCATGCCTACTTCGACGGGATCGCTGGCGTCTTCAATTTCAGTACCCTCAAGAGCCGCTTCAATTGGACCCGAATGGCCCTGGTCGTCGTTGGGCCCAACATTCCAGGTGGTAGGCGCTACAACCTGATAGTTTTTGATGACGCCGTTCTCAATTTCAATCCAGTGGGCCAGCGCTCCGCGTGCTGCTTCGGTGGCTCCGAAACCTTTGCCATCGCGTTCCTCTGGTTTGATGTAAAATTCACTGTTCAGGTCTACCTCCCGCAGCCACTGATCAATGTAGGTGTAAATTCGGGGAGCTTCGTGCATCCGGGCCAATACCCTGGTAAATACACTGGGTCCCATTTTCTTCATGATGTCGCCAAAAAGCGGATCGTAAAGCTGGTGCGGAAGCAGATGGTCGGGGTCGGCATTCATCACAACCCGTGACAGTGGTCCTGCTTCGGCCGCCATGTCGAGGTAACGGGGCGACTTCGACCAACTGTATTTTTTGTTGACATCCGAATTGTGCAGATTTTGCGACTGTACGGGCGTCGGCATTGGCTCGCTCCAGGGGTGCGATGCCGGAACATCCTCATACCACGAGTGCAATACGTGCTCTTTGACCATTAAATGGTCGAATTCGGAGTATTTCTGACCGTCGAAGTAGCCTGCCCGGCTGATCAGTGCCTTGTTGCGGCCTTCAATGGTTGGCTTTTGGTAATGATCTTTGTGCAGGTACGTTCCCGTGGTGATAAATCGACCCACGCCCTGACCGAATTTGTGCAAACCGAATTCCATACCCGCCCGTACAAACAGGCCCAGGTCGGAGTTGCGCTGTGAGTCGTTTTCGTCGACGTAGGCCAGCAGATCTTCCCAGGTTTTTACCTGCATATATCGTTCAATAGACGCCCCAAGCCAGACCGTTTCGAGCCAGTCTTTACGGAACTGGTTCATGATGGCATGGGCGCGGGTAATATCTTTGAGGGTAGGGGCGCACATAACACCTCCCGGCACCATGTAGCTCGAATGCGGCCATTGACCACCAAAGAGCGCGTATACTTCTACAGGGCGTCCGCTAGCCGTGACCCCCTTCTGAAACGAAGTGCCAACGTAGGCCGAAAAACGTTTTACAACCTCAGCGTAAAGCGGCTTGCTGGCAAATTTTTTGTTTGCCATGTCCGTAGCGAAAATGGCGTAGAACCAGCGAGGTATACTCTGAATAGTTTCGGTGGCCTGCCCGATAGCCCTTAGCAAAAGCGCATTGGGGGGTAAGGTTGTTTGCCAGGCCGTGTCTAGTGCCGACGAGGCACAATAGAGGTGCGAGCCGCCACAGATACCGCAAATTCGGGGCGTTACAATCAGCCCCGCCTGCGGATCTTTACCCTGCATAATTTTTTCGAAGCCCCGGAACATAGCCGCCTGCGTATGCGCTCGTGTTACGACCCCGTTTTCCATATAGACCTTCACATCAAGGTCACCCTCGACCCGCCCAACCGGCGAAATATTTAATTCTTTCTGCGTTGCCATGTGTAGTAAGTTACGATAAGGTTATTTGGAAGACGAAAACTGGGGTTGGTCAATACCGACAAGTCGCTCGGAGCCGGTCACGACTTTTTCGAAACCCGCCCGCAGGTAGTAGCCCAGTTTAGACGTACCCGTTGGCGTGTCTTTGGGCAGGAAACCGAGGTAGTGCATGGTCTTGAAAACCGACCCTTTTTCCAGGTCATGATGCGGAAAACCGGGCTCCGTACAACCCAGGCAAGGGTGATTGGCGCGGGTTTTGCTTGACTGGCGGTTCCAAAGAATCCGGTTGCAACTGGCGCGGGTCATGGGGCCACGGCAACCCACTTCGTAAAACAAACAACCTCCCCGCTTACCAAAACCACCGTCCACTTTCTGAGCGAAGCTGATTACGTTGGGGCAGCCCGTTTGTACAAAGTCGGTAAAGAATGTTTTGGGCCGGTGGAAATCGTCCAGCAGTACATCGCCGATGCGGCCCGTTGAGATAGCCACCAGAATCTGCGTAATCCAGTCGGGGTGGGCCGGACAACCCGGAATGTTGATAACCGGCAACCCGCCTTTCGAGACGTAGTTAGACCCCAGAAAACCGCCTTTGGCTTTCTTCAAAAACTGCATTCCTGTCGACTCGCTGGGGTTGGGGGCCACAGCCGGAATACCACCCCAGGTTGCACAATCGCCAATGGCAACCACATAGCCAGCTACTTTCGAGAGATCCCGAACCCAGTCCTGCATGGGGCGCTCGGCAAAGTAATTCATGGTTCCACTACCGTGTGGCCCCTGAATAATGCTGCCTTCGTAAACGAGAATGTCGCACTGGGTACGGCCGCTGACAATGTCGTTGAGCAGGTGCGTCACCTGATCGCCAATTTCAAGACCGATAGACGGGTGCCAGAGGATATTGACACCAAAATCAGTCACTAAATCGACAACAGTCGGTTCCTCTGCATTGAGAAAAGACATCGTGTTGCCGCTGCACGCACCTCCCTGAAGCCATAATACATTAGCCATGCGAAACGGGGTGTAAGAGTTCGGAAATTTTGAATTATTAGAAGTCCAAATGTAATTATAATTTCGAATTAGAAAAAATTTTCTAAATATTTTCAAGTGTAGCCGACATTCCCCAGCAGTACTAATTTATTTTGTTTTTTTGCGATTTTTCAAAATTTTATGTTTGTAGTTAAAAATACCACAAACATAAAAGCTCATTCTCAACGTGTTTTAGAGGTATCAGTATGTTATTTAAATTAAATACCCAAATTTAATTTGGCACTGGGAAATGTCAGGTGTAGGGCAATGTCGTGGCCATACCAGGATTAACCAATGACATGAAATAGCAAAAGGGCTGATTTATAGCAGGAGGTTTGGCGGAGAAGCCTGATCGGGATAAGGTATTGGGGGCTAAGCCAGGGTAGGTAGCACTAACTCTTCGAATTCGGCGATACCTTCTTCGGTAAAGTAAGGCTCTAACTGTTTCCAGATAGCTTTTTTATAGGCACGCTCATCAATCGTTCGACCACGCATGGAATCGAAGGCGGGCAAAAAGACCAGTGACATCCAGAGCGTATGCGTCAGTTGGGCATATTGACCCTGCGTGGTTTCGGGGGTAATTATAGTTCGCTGAACCTGAAAATCGAGCCAGCTATGTAGTTGAAGCAGCATCTTATTGACCGCGTGCTGCCATTGTACCTGGTAGTGGGCTTGTTCGAAATTAGCTTTGAAGAATCCGGCCAAGTAAAACTGATAATTCTGGAAGAACTGATAGTATAAGCTAATCTGCTGATCGAAAGCGGCCAACTCAGGAGCCTGGAGGTATTGACGGAAAATATGGGTGAACTCAGTGTTGATTTGCTCATACACCGACTCTATAATGGCATCTTTTGTTTTAAAGTGATAGGCTAGATTGCCAACACTGATTCCTATTTCTTCGGCAATCTGCTGAAGTCGCACAGCATCGGCTCCGTTCTCGTTGAAGAGTCGGACCGATGCGTTCAAAATTCGTTGCTTTGTCGACAGCTGCATAGGTAATCAATTCAAACAGGTATTGAGTTGAGAAGCCGAAACACTAAGCGTACCACGCTGGTCTTTGGCTGCTAATCGGCGCATATAATGGGCTTGTTGTGCCGCCCGCTTAGGACAGGAGTGAGACGTAATCCGACGCTTTATGAACTTGAGTGGATTTGCTATATAGGCAAAAATCAACTCCACTTCCCATTCTCCACGGTACAGATGCAGGTTTTCGATCACGGCTGTGTCGGCCAACCACAAATCATCGTAATACAGTCGGAAATCGGTGAGATTGCCTTTTCGCTCCGAAAAATATAAGCTATTTAACCCAGCCAGCATATTGGTATAAGCTGCTTTGTCCATTGTGAAGAGCGGATTCATACAAGTGTTCGGATACGAAGCTGAGTCATTTAAAAACGAATGTAAGTTGATTACAACTTCAAAGCCATTTTTTTGCTAAAAACTATTCATTAGCACACCAGAAAAATATTTATATCCTACGGTTATTTTACAGCCTTTTCGCATACGCTCCGTTCCTTTTATTGATACAATGAAAAAATTTACGAATCGACTGAGGGGTAAGTAGGTACAGGCCCGTGGCCTAACAAATGCAACGCCTGAGTGTACTTTATTTCCAAGTCCGCAAGTCGAAATTGACGCGAACAAGCTTTGTATTCTAAATCCGGGTTATTAGGTAAATAGCGCCTTGTTATAGTCAAACCAAATTGGATTGCGAAAACGGCTGAAAAGCCTACTTTTGGCGTATGATATTGCACTTAACCGAGACCGAACTAACTGACCTTCGTCAGCTACAACGGACT
>Ga0105048_10006646_pt1 | contig 18650 bp, 20 predicted proteins | sample MAT05_FD_78382 | JGI IMG/M metagenome (GOLD analysis project Ga0105048, IMG submission 78382) | Freshwater microbial communities from Lake Fryxell liftoff mats and glacier meltwater in Antarctica - MAT-05 | ecosystem: Environmental > Aquatic > Freshwater > Ice > Liftoff microbial mat | place... | reverse complement strand
TTCAGCGCTGCAGACGCCGGCAGTGCCTGGGTCGTATCCGGGCCCATCAGATCGATGACAAAGCCGTGCAATTCGAGCACGATGCCATCGCCACCGACATCGCGTCCTGGAAACAGCAGGAGGCGCTTGCTGGCGCGCGCCAACTGGTCCGGGTAGCCAAGCGGGCCTTCGGCGGAGATGTCCACCAGCGTGGGTGTGGCGATGGCGATGGTCGCTTCGTACCGCGCTCCGTCGGCCGCAGAGAATAGCGTGTCACCACGCTTGCGTGGATCCTGCATTATGCGCTTCGTGTCTCCGGTTCCGCCGTCGTGGCGTCCCTCCGCGAGCACGCGGTCGGTGGCGACGTCGCGAATGGTGACGCGCACCCCGCCGACGGTCGTCCCGATAAGCTTCGCGTCATGTGTGACGACGTGGGTCACCACGCGTGTCGCGCGCGGCGTGGTGACGTCGGTCGTGCGTGGAGCGGGCGTCGACGCGCAACCGGCCAGCGTCACGAGAATGCTCAGAGAAGCGAAGGCGGTACGAGACATGAAAAGTCCTCAAGGGGCGGTGATGGGTGGCTGGTCAACGCGTTTCGGGAATGAATACGCTGTACGCGCCGCGTAGGTCACCCGCGCGAAAACCATAGGCGCGGTCATTCGGGTAGTCGGTCGCCACAAACGCCGGTCGCGATGTCCCGGCGCCGTGACAGAGCAGGCAGGATGGCTCGACCGTGATGCGGCGCAGGTACCGTGTGCCGCGGATGCCGTTGATCGTAGTGTGCAAGGTCATGCTGCGCAGCGCCGAGTCGCGGCCGAACATCGCGAGGGCGCGCGCGCCCTCGACGTCGGCGGCGTTCGCCGGATTGCGGTACTTCACCGCGATTTGCCTGGCCTGCCAGCCGTTCGACGCGGCGGACTCCTTCATTGCGCGACCAACCGGCGCGCACACGTTCGTGAACGCCCCCTTGTCGGCTGGCGCGCCGGTCTGTGCAAACGTGGCCGCCAACGTCGAACGCAGCGCATCCAGCCGTTCGATCTCCACGACCGCGCGGCCGAGTGCGTCGGCCGACAAGCCAACGCCCTGTGTGGCGGTCGCCTGCGCGAATACGGGACGAGGTGCGAGTAGCACCGTGAGCGTCATGATGCTCACGGCCACGACGAGCGGTATGGCGAGCGGCGGTGGAGCCACAAGGACTCGAGCGAGCGGAAACGTGCGCATCGGGATCTCGGATGAGGGGAGAGAGAGCTATGGGTGTCCAGATCCAGGCCGATGCGCGCGGTGCATCGAGCACTGCGGCTGCACAGCTGTGCGCAGATTCGGTCAGCGTTTAAACTGCACGATCAAGAACCGCGCTTCCGTGCTTCCGGTATTGACGATCGTGTGTTCATCGGCGTCGTGCCAATGGGCCTGACCGGTGGTGAACGATTTCGACTCCGCAGCCGCATCGTTCGACGCGTAGCTGATCGTGTAATCGTTGAGCGAGTATACGACGCGTGCCAGCCCGCGATGGCGCGGCAACTCGGCACCAGCAGGTAACCGGACTTCAGCCACGGTGACATCCTCGTTGTCCACCAGCTGCGTCATGGGTCCCGAACCCGCGCCATGCGGCGTCGTGGTGTTTGCATTCGGTGCAAGCGCCTGCGCAGTTCGCGCAACAACCAGAAACCTGGCCTCGGTCGCTCCCGTGTTTTCCATCGAGTGCTCGCCGGCGCCGTGGAAGTGTGCCTGACCAACGGTCCACGACTGCTCAGTCGTCTGTCCTTGCTGCGTGAAGCGGATGGTGTAATCGCTCAGCGCGTAGATGGCGCGCGCACCGCCATTATGCGGCGGGAGCACCTGGCCTGGCGCGAGCGTGATAGTGAATGCCTCTGCGTACTCGTTGCTGAGAATATTCATTCGAGGGTCCGGCGAGGTCCGTGTAGCGGCGGACGTTGATTCTGCCGTCTGGGAAGCGTCTGGGGCTCGTTCTCCCGCGCAGGCCATGAGAGTCAGCGTGAGGAGGGTGGTCAACAGGGAACTGGTGCGCATAAAGAGCTCGGGGGTAAAGGTTTTGGGCAGAACGCCCGATCACCACGGGTTAAATCGATATCCGTCGGCCTGCAGCACGTTGAGCGCGGTCATCGCCGAGATGGCGACTTTCACTCCAGGGATGAGCTCTTCTCGTCGAATGCCTCGTGCGCCAGCCGTCTGTCCGCACAGCACCAGCTGTGCGCCGTGCTGCACCAGTTCTTCGACGAGCGTCCGGCTTGGATTGCGCTTCCCGCCGAAACGAGCCGCATAGGCGTCGTCGGTCAACAGCGATTGCCAGCCGCTGCCGTGTACGACCGCTGCCACCCGCACGCGGTCCTCGGGATACCCATGCCTGGCGTGCACATTGTAGAAACGTGCCAAGGTGGTCAACTGGGCGTTGACGCGGACGGTATCCGTTCCGCCCGCGTCAACCACGAAGACCGCCTTGAAGACGTGCCCGTCCGGCACGGTGAACGTCGGGTTGTCGACCTTGATCGACATGCCGGTGCTTTGGATGATCGGTCCCGATGCCTGCTGCCCGGGAATAGCGGGCGGCTGAGCCGCCACGGGCGCCGCGAGGGTCACCGCAAGCGTCATGATCACTGCGCGAGGATCGAACATCGAAAAGCTCCTGTGTGTGTTGTGGCGAGGGGGGTTTGGGAGTCCCCCATCGGCTTGGTGCCACCACGATTACTTGATCGATTCCAGTTCCGCCACGGTCCACGGCGTCGCGCGCGATTTCGTTTTTTCGCGAACCCGCGCCACATCCGCCGCGGTCACGACCGATCCGGTGTTACCAAAACTCGCACGCACGTAGGTGGCCACGCTCGCCACCTGATCATCGGTCATCGCGACGCCGGTGCCGTACGGCATCATCATGCTGTTGTACGTTGTGCCGGCGACCGTGATCGGTCCCTGCAGCCCGTGCACGATGATCGCGACCATGCGATCCGCTGGTCCGTTCACGTACTCCGATCCAGCGAGCGGAGGGAATGCACCCGGGATACCGGCGCCTGTGGCCTGATGACAGACCAGACAGCGCTGATACTCGGTTTCGCCGGCCGACGCGACGGTTGTGGTCGGGGCAACCAGCGTCGTATCCGTCACGCTGCCAGTGGCCGGCGCCTCGGGCCGATCCTTCGCGCCGCCACAGGCGGTGACCGAGAGGAACAGGATGCCGCACAGCAGCGTAGTCGTGTTCCGAAGCGTTGTCATTGTTTGGACCCCCTTGAGAGGTGAGCGAAACGTGGACTGCAGGAAGGCTACCCGGCCCGCCAGTGTGGAGTGTGGTGCATTTCCCTCTATGCTGTGATGGTCGCACTGACGGCGACCCGCGCGGTCGCGCGGGAACCATCAGGCGGCCCTCCTGTCAGCAATGCGCGATTGGCGTAGACCACGAAGGCCGCGACACCCAGCAGGAAAACCGCAAATCCTCGCTGTAGCTGCGTGGCCGACAAACGGCCGCCAATGCGCGTGCCTGCGGCGATTCCCACGATCGCGCCGACGATGACGACGGCCGTGGCCTGCCACGGCACCGCCACGTGGCCCGCAGTGCCAACAAAACCTGCAGCGGAATTCATCGCAATGATCACGAGCGACGTGCCAACGGCGTCGGCCATGGGCAGGCCGGCCAACAACGTGAGGGCCGGGACAATCAGAAAGCCACCGCCGATCCCCACGATCCCTGTCATGATGCCAACCACCACGCCCGTGGTGCCTAACAACATGGTGCGCGGGGGCGCGGCAAGTCTCTGCTCCGCACCGGCTGGTGCCCCCGACCCACGCAGCATCCCCACCGCCGCGGCAACCATCACCATGGCGAGCAGCAGCAACTGGACATCGCCACGCAGCAGGACCGCCAGCCGCGCGCCGACAAGTGCACCGGCCATCGCGGACAGTCCGAACAAGAGCGCGACGCGCGACTGCAGCTTCCCCCGTCTCCACTGCCAGACACTGCCAACGGCGCTGGTCACGCCAACAACGGCAAGACTCATAGCGATCGCCGGCTTGGGCGCAATACCGGCGCCATAGACCAGCGCCGGCACAGTGAGAATCGAACCTCCACCGCCCAGTATTCCCAGTAACAGTCCGAGCAGCAGGCCGATCGCGCCGAGTAGCACAAGCCGCGTTACCCGTGCCCGCGGGAGCACTGTTGGACGGTTCTCCCGCACTGTCGTTGCTGGCGCATTACATGCGTCCGCGCAGCATGCCGTGCCAGTAGAGCCGCGGCAGCGCGTAGGCCTTCAAGGCGTACATGCTGTACCGTTCCTGATTCTGATCGAAGGGAAACGATTCCTTGGGGGTCTTGGTGTAGTCGAATTCGGCCATGACAAGCTTTCCGTATCCGGTAACGACCGGGCACGCGGTGTACCCGTCGTACACGCCGACAAGCGGCTCGTGGTGGCGGAGTGCCATCAGGTTAGCGACCAACACCGGTGCTTGTCCCCGCACCGCCGCCCCGGTCTTCGATGTCGGAAGATTGGAACAGTCACCGAGCGCGAACACGTCCTGGAAACTCGTGTGTTGAAGCGTGGATTTGTCGACGCTCACCCAGCCATCGGGGTTTGCCAATGGGCTTGTCTTAAGAAAGTCCGGCGCGCTGTGCGGCGGCGTCACGTGCATCATGTCGTAATGCTCCACGATCGTGCTGCCGTCGGCGAGGCGGAAGACCGCATCACGCGTATCCGGACGGATCTCGATGAGTTCGTGCTCCAGCAGAATCCCGATCCCGCGCTCTTCGCACAGGCGGCGCAGCGTGGCCCCGTACGCCGGCGCTGTGAAATTCGAGGCCTTGGCGTTCATGAACAGCACGCGAGTTTTCTCACGCACACCCTGCCTTCGAAAAGACTCCTCCGCCAGGTACATGATCTTCTGTGGCGCACCGCCGCATTTGACGGCGGTTTTCGGCTCGGTGAAAATGGCGGTACCACCACGGAATGTGCGGATGGCCTCCCATGTGGACGCCACGGTGTCGTAGGAGTAGTTGCTCACCACGCCGGTCCTCGGCTTGCCGACACTTTCGGCCAATCCGGGAATCGCTGTCCAATCGAGTTGCACGCCGGCGGCGACGACGAGTTGTTCATACTGCAGCACGCGACCGGTGACCGTCGTGACGGAGTGCGCCATCGGATCGATCGTGGCAACGGCATCCTGGATCCAAGTGGCGCCTGGCGGAATGAAGTCCGCTTCGTTGCGCTCAGAATCTTTGCGCGGAAAGATGCCGCCACCCACCAGCGTCCAGAGCGGTTGATAGTAGTGCTTGTCGGATGGCTCGATGATGGTAACCGCAGGAGCATCCGGACGCGCGCGTAGTTGTGCGCCCACCGTCAGTCCCCCCGAGCCGCCACCAATGATCAGCACGTCGTGAACTTCGGACATGGTCAGCCTCTCTGCGGTGTCGTCGGCGAGGACGACAGCTGTGGTGAACGATTGAGGGTGCGTCCCACCAAGGCAGCCCCACGGAGCAGTACGCCGACGGTGCGTTGCACATCCTGATCCCGCAAGGCGCGCAGCATGCCAAACAACCCGAGTGGCCTCGGTGGCGCTGTGGCCTGCGCCTCGCGCATGAACTCGTCGACGCTGTCCACACCGATCGCGACGGCACCCGGAAGACGGTCGGCGGCGAGCAGCGCCTGCTCCAGCATGGGCAAGCGATCGAGCAGCATGTTCAGCATGCGCATGGACTCGGGTGCCGTGAGGCGCTCGACCAGATGAAGCGTATGGCGGAGACGCGCGTCTACATCGATGCCGCGGTCTCTCGCTTGACGCACCAGTTCATCCGCACTGTCCACCACCATCGCCACCGCAGGCTGCGCCTGCGCCATCAGCGCCGTGAGTGATGCCATCGACTCCGCTGCGTGCTCCAGCCGCCGAAGGAGCACGTCTGGTACTGCAGACACCGACCCATCACCAGCGCGAATGTCCAGGGTGTGCATGGCAGTCATGGTGTACTCCATCTCCGTGTGGAGGTCTCGTGCGGAGTGTCGTGCGTTAGTGAGCGGAGACGCCCACGGTGGTCGTCTCCCGGTAGTTGGCCATCTGGTCGTTGACGTTCGTCACGGCGAAGCCATGCCGCTGGAGCAACGACACGGCGTGCGCCGATCGCGCGCCGCTGTTGCAATGAACGATGACGGGCTGATCTCTCGGCACCTCGTTCAACCGCACAAACAAACGGGTATGCGCGATATTGAGCGCATCGGGGATGTGGTACTGGTCGAAGTCCGACTTGCCCCGCACATCAAGCACGGTCACGCCGCCGTGCAGGCGCTGCCGTTCGAGTTCCTCCATGTCCACCGACGGAATCGTGGAGAAGGCACCGCCGGCTGCGGCGTACGTCGCAACGTCCTCGGGCGTGATGTAGCCCATGATGTCGTCGCTGCCGATGCGGATGAGCGCGCGTACCGCTTCATCGAGCCGGTCTTCCGAAACTACCAGATAGATCGGCGTTCCCTCGTCGACGTACGATCCCACGATGCTCACCAACTGGTAGTCCATCTCCGCCAGGATCGATGACGGCAGGTGTCCGGCGAGAAATGCCGCGCGCGGTCGCGTATCGACGATCACGATGTCCATTCGGCCGATGAGCGCAGCGATCGCGGACGGCTCGACGTGCGGCGGCGAGGGGATGTCCCCGAGCACGGTGGGACCGGCGCGGTTATCACGCTTCATGCGCGCGAAGTACACCGGCGGCTCCGGCTGTCCTGACAGAATGAAGTCCACAAACTCGTCGTCACTCGTTGCCGCCTGGATAGACGGGTTGGTGCGCAGTTCGTAGCCCACCGTAGACGACGGAACATCGCCGAGTGACTTCCCGCACGCACTGCCCGCCCCGTGCGCCGGCCAGATCTGCAGGAACTCGGGCAGCAGCCGGAACGACTCTACGGACCGGTACAACTGTTTGGCGCCGGGCACCATGGTGCCTGTCATGCCCGCCGCCATCTCCAGCAGGTCGGGCCGACCGAGGTCGCCCACAAACACGAAGTCTCCCGTGCAGAGGCCGATCGGGTCTGCCGCGCCCGCCCCTTGGTCGTGCACGAGATAGGAGAGGTGTTCGGGCGTGTGCCCCGGCGTATGCAGCGCCGTGAACTCGATGTTCCCCACCATGAAGCGGTCATTGTTGTGCAGCAGTCGGTGGGGATAGCTGGATCCCAACAGCCATTCGTAGCGCCAGTCCGGGGCACCCTCATCGCTGGCGTACACCGTCACACCGCGTTCGGCGAACTCGCGCAGACCCGACAGATAGTCGGCATGAATGTGCGTGTCCGCAGCCGCGATGATGCGCAGCTTGTGTGCCGCGGCTTCGTCATAATAGCGATCAATGTCCCGCTCGGGATCGATGATGATGGCCTGGCCCGTTCGCGGACAGCCAATCAGGTAGGCATACTGGGCCAGCTTGGTATCGTGAATCTGACGCACGAGCATCGGAACCTCCGGGTCTCAGTTGGGTTTTTGGGGATACGCGATGTAGTTCGATGGGATCGTGCCCGTCAGCGATTCGAGCCAGGTCACGATTGACTGCACATCGGGGGCCGACAGGTCCTTGCCGAGCTGATGATGGCCCATCAGCCGGACCGCTTCCGTGAGCGTGGCGACGGAGCCGTCGTGGAAATAGGGACCGGTCTTCGCGACGTTGCGGAGCGACGGCACTTTGAACACGAGCAGGTCGTTCGGATCGTGCGTAACACCCACACGGCCACTATCGGATTGCGAGAACCACGGATGTACGACGCCGACCTTCATGAAGCGATCGCCGCCGACATAGCGGCCGCCGTGACAACTCTGGCACCCCGCGTCGAGAAACGTGCGCAGTCCGCGCCGTTCGTCGAGCGTCAGTGCGGTGCTGTCACCTTCGAGGAAGCGGTCCCAACTCGACGGCGTCACGAGCCCGCGCTCGAAGGCGCCGATGGCCCTTCCGACGTTGTCGTAGTTGATAGGGTTTCGCTCGCGCGGAAATGCGGCCTGGAACATGGCGACGTACAAGCGAGAGTCACGAAGATGTGCAAGCACAGCGCTGGAATCCGGCATCCCCATTTCAATCGGATTGAGAATAGGGCCCTTCGCTTGCGCTTCCACATCCGCTGCGCGGCCATCCCAGAACTGCGCCACGTGGCCGGCGGCGTTGTAGACCGTTGGCGAGTTGCGCGTCCCAGCACGTCCGTCATGTCCGAGTGACACCGATCGTCCGTCTGCGCCATAGCCGTTGAGCGCGTGACAGCTGTTGCAAGACACATCGTGGCCGTCGGACAGCAAGTTCTCATAGAAGAGAGCGCGCCCGAGGTCGGTCTGCGCCTTGTCACTGGCGCGATTGGGCATGTCCATCCGTGGTGACAGTGGCGCGAAACTCGCCAGTTCCGCAGCGGTGACGTCGGTGGAGCGCGCCAGCGTACCCGCTGCGGTTGCCGTTGTTCTCGCAGCGGCGACAGCCGCATCTGTCTGCTTTGTATCACCGCAACCACCAAGCATGACGCTGATGAGACATCCGGCGATCGTGAGGCGCGTCCTGCTGGTCTCTGGCTGCATGATATCTCCTGGGTGATGCCCGCAGAAAGCGGCTACCGATCGTGTTCGCTTCCAATATGCAACCTGCCGCGCGCCACACAGTCAGGAAATCTCGGCACGCTTGTAGCTGTTTCTCTCACGCGGGCACCAGTGCGGCGGCGTGCAGTCCACGTTGCTCAGCGACAGCGCAGGAATGCCGGCTGGTGATTGTTGGCAGACGCCGCCCGATTGTTCGCGAACACCGTGCGCAGATCGGTGGGAAGATCGAGCGCGAGCACTCGATCATACAGCGCGATGTTCGAAACCTCCGCATCGACCGCAGCAGCGCAGGCGGCTGGCACGGAGGCAAAGGTCGGGACCGTACCGAGGTCCCACCGGTTTGCCGGACTGACGAGGCCTCGGCGTTCATAGACGGCGCGCAGCGACGCCGAGTGCCGTTGTTCGGCAACCACGACGTTGAAGAACGGCATGACGTTGCCGAAGTCGGCAAGCACGCGAAGGTAGATCGCCTCTGCGTGGTACTCGTCGTTGAGGGCCGTCTCAAGCGCCGTCGCCGCAGCGGTCGAGAGGGGCGCCGTGGGTGCGACGGAGTCGTCGGAACCACATGCGCCGAGGGCAACGGCGAGGAACGCCAGCACCGGAATGCGCCTGGGAAGTACCATGATGAGTCTCCTGAGCCATGTATCGTAGGTCCGGGCAAATGCCCCCGTCGCTCGGGCATCTGCGCGGGACACGTCACTTAATCACTATCTACGCATATCACCATTCACGCATCTATCAGGGAATTGCTTACGCGCGCAAGGGAAACCCCACCCGGCGGGTGTGCGTCGCGTTGAATTCTGCAGCAGCATGTCCTGCGCTGGCGGCCACTGGCGGCTGCCACCGTCCGGTTACGACTGCGCGGGCGTAGTATCGCTCCCGCCAGCCGAGATCCGTCAGAGGAGTGAGGGGAGAGATCCACCCGTTGGTTGATAGCGACGGCGCTGAACGGTGCCGAGCTTAACGTAGTCCGAGGCGCCGCCGCTCAGATTGGGATGCGCGGATGCGCGGCAGCGCGTCACGCATCGTTCACCGATGTTCGCACACTCACAACAGGAACTTACGCATGACGGCATTGGATATCAATCAACAACCCTCTATTCTCTCCGATCGCCACGTCGCAATTCTGGTGACCAATGGGTTCGAGGAATCAGAACTGATATCACCGCTCGCGGCGCTCAAAGCCGCAGGCGCAACGATCAGCATTGTGTCCATCGAAACATCGGCCGACGCGATTCGCGGATGGTCGGACGGCACGTGGTCGGAGAATACTGTCACGGTAGATGGCACCGTGCCCAACATGAAAGCCGACAGCTTTGATGCGCTCCTGTTGCCGGGCGGCGTCATGAATCCTGATATGCTTCGCGCGAATGCGGATGCGGTGTCGTTCGTGCGTGACTTCTTTTCGGCCGGGAAGCCGGTCGCGGCGATCTGCCACGGGCCGTGGCTTGTGGTGGAGGCTGGTGCCGCGAGCGGTCGACGCATGACGTCATATCCTTCGATCCGCACGGACATGACGAACGCCGGCGCAACGTGGGTGGACGAAGCGGTGGTCACGGACAACGGTCTCGTGACCAGCCGCAGTCCAAAGGATCTCAAGGACTTCAACGCCAAAATGGTTGAGGAGTTCGCCGAGGGTGTACACGCGCAACAGCACGCGTAGTCGGCACGCGATCGAGGAGGTATGCTTATGAACGTATTGTTCGCCGCGTTGTTTGCGTCCACGACGTTCGTCCAGGTGTCGCCAGCGTCGCCGACGCCGGATACAATGCAGGCCGCGATCACGGCAGCGCTCGCGAACGTCGTTGCATCCGACGCGTCGAGTCGCGTGCCGGGTCTGTCAAGTACTCGCGCTGCACAGGCACGCACCCGCAGTCTGTATCAGCAGGCGGGCCGGCGCCTCTTGTGGCTCTCCGGCACTGGCGAGAGCAGTCGCGTCAACGCGCTCATCGACGCGCTGCTTGGGGCGCCCGCGCAGGCGCTGCGCGTGGACGCGTACGGGCTGGAGACGCTCGCCGCGGCGCTCGAGCGCGCCCGCAGTCAACCTTCGGCGTCCGCGCTCGCCGATGCCGACGTCCGGCTCACGGCAGCATTCGTCGCTTACGGCACCGATGTGCTGATAGGACAGGTCGACCCGGCCGATATTACCAAAGCGTGGCACATCGATCGCCAGCTGATCAATATCGACACCGCACTCGCGTCCGTGCTGACTGCTGCAGATGCGCCCGCGGCCTTCGCCGCGCTTCGCCCTCAGGAAGTATCGTACGCCGCCCTGACGGCGTCACTCGCCCAGTACCGCCAGATCGTTGACCGAGGCGGCTGGCCCTTGGTTCGCGACGTCGGCGTGGTACGTCCCGGTGATACGGTGTCGGCCGGGTTCGCGGGGGACCTGCTCGGTCGACTGTACGCCGAAGGCTATATCGGCGCGCCTGCGTCGCTCCAGCCCCTTCGCGACAGCGGCGGTGGCGACCATCCCGCCGGCAGAGCGGGCACCAATACGCCCGTGATCTATGACAGCGTGCTGTCGAACGCGATGCAAGAGTATCAGCGTCGGCACGCGCTCGCGGTCGATGCGATCATCGGCCCTTCGACGCGGCGATCGTTAAACCGCTCGGCGACTGATCGCCTGCGCCAGATCGCCGCGAACCTCGAACGACACCGCTGGATGCCGCGCGAGCGCGGCGACCGGTACGTGATCGTGAACGTGCCCGCATACCGGCTTCGCGCGGTCGATGCGGGGCGCGAGGTCCTGACCATGAACGTGGTGGTCGGCGCCGAGTATCGTGGTCGGTCGACGCCTGTGTTCAGCGACTCGATGGCGTACGTGGTGTTCCGCCCGTACTGGAACGTGCCGGATGGCATCGCCGCGCGCGAGTTGTGGCCGAAGCAGCGCGCGGACACCAGTTACTTCTCGCGCAACGGCTACGAGTCGGTGCGCGCCAGCTGGGGCTCGTACGTGCGACAGACGCCCGGTGGGGACAACGCGCTCGGGTTGGTGAAGTTCATCTTCCCGAACGACTTCGCGATCTATCTGCACGACACGCCGTCACAGGCGCTGTTCTCCGAGCGCATGCGCGCGGCCAGCCACGGGTGCATACGGGTCGAACATCCGGACTCGCTCGCGCGCTTCGTACTGGGCTGGGATGACGACCGTATTCAGGCGGCGATGCACACAGGCCCCGACAACCAGCGCGTCAATCTCGACGCGAAGCTGCCGGTGTACATCGTGTACTTCACCGCCTATGCCAGCGACGGCACGATGCGGTTCGCCGACGACATCTATCGTCGCGACGCGGTGGTCATGCGCGCCATCAACGCCGGTGCGTTCCCGACAGACGACGCTCGGCGCGCGTTAGCGGCGTTGCGTCGCGTACGCGGTGCACGCGACACTGCTGGCGCGGCGCGTTGAGAGGTTTGCCTGACCGTCGCTATCGCGCTGACATTGTCATGGATGTCTTCTAGCCGCTGGCGTTCCGCTCGTGGGTAGCCGCAGTCATTGTGCAGCGGTGCGCAGTGCCATTTCCCATCGCTCATCCTGACGTTCGTCCGCCGTGACCCAATCGTGACTGTTCTTGCCACCATACTGATTACCGCGCTGATCACGGTGCTCATGCTCAATCTGTCTTCCGGCGAGAAGAAGATTCAGAAGCGCATCGCCACGCGGTATCACGTCGGCGATGCGCAGTTCCTGCGATCGATGGGCACACTGCTCGGCCCGCCGATTGTCGGTGGTAACCGGGTGACCCCGTTGCGCAACGGTGTCGCGATCTTTCCGGCCATGCTTGAGGCCATCACGGCGGGCAAGCGCACGATCACCTTCGAGACGTTCATCTACTGGTCGGGGAGTATCGGCCGCGACTTCGCCGATGCGTTGAGCGAGCGGGCCCGCGCAGGCGTGAAGATCCATGTGCTTCTGGACTGGGTGGGCAGTACGCAAATGGACGCAGAACTGCTGGAGCAGTTGGAGCAAGCCGGCGTGGACCTGCGACGCTATCACCCGCCGCGCTGGTACACGGTGTCGAAGATGAACAACCGAACACATCGGAAGCTGCTGGTAGTCGATGGCACCGTCGGCTTCACCGGCGGCGTTGGTATTGGCGATCCATGGCTCGGTAATGCCCAGGACAAGGAGCATTGGCGTGATTCGCATTACCGGCTCGACGGTCCGGCAGTCGCACATATGCAAGCAGCCTTTCTCGACAACTGGATGAAGGCGTCGGGCGAGCTCCTCCATGGCGAGGAATATTTCCCTGCGCTTCCGCCACAGGGCGAGGTGAACGCCCAGCTGTTTCGCAGTGATCCGGGCGAAGGCGCTGGAAGCGTGCGTTTGATGTACCTGCTGTCGATTGCCAGTGCGAAGACGAGCGTGCGAATCGCCGCCGCCTATTTTGTGCCGGATGATCTCTCGATTGAAACGTTGGTCGCCGCGCGCCGACGCGGCGTGCACGTGGAACTTATCGTGCCGGGCCCGCTCGTGGATACCGCGCTCACCCGCCGCGCCTCGCGCGCACGCTGGGGCAAGCTGCTGGGATCCGGAGTCATCATCCACGAGTACCAGCCCACGATGTACCACTGCAAAATGATGATCGTGGACGACATCTGGACATCGGTCGGGTCTACGAACTTCGACAACCGCTCGTTCCGCCTCAACGACGAGGCAAACTTGAACGTGTACGACCGCGCGTTTGCCGCAACGCAGATTGCGGATTTCGAGAACGATCGGGCGCGGTCCCGGCAGGTCACGTTTGAAATGTGGAAAAACCGGCCATGGCAGCAGAAGTTCGTGGACCATGCGGCCGCGCTGTTGCGCTCCCAGCTGTGAGGGTAGGTGCGCCGACGGCGAGATCATCAGTATCTCGCCGCTTGGAAACGCCGCTCCCATGTATCCGGTGCTGCCAGCCGGAACGAAGAGCGGTCGCATGTGTCAGCCTGAGTGGAATGCGCCCAACGCGCGGTCGATTGTAGTCTCCAACACGTCCAGCGCGAATTCCATTTGCTGCACGGTCAGTTGTGCGTTCGCGTCGCGGGACATCGTCATGTCGTCCAGCAGGGGTACGGCGGCAGCCACCTGCCCGCCGGACCGCGCAACGGGATCGGACGTTCTGCCAGGGGTTTCGCGCGGCGCGGCGAATTCTACCGAAGCCGGGACGACGCCGCTTCTGAAGCGGCGCCACGAACACAACGCCGCCGACGGCGTTCCCGACGGCGTTCCCGACGGCGTTCCCTACGGCGTTCCCTACGGTGGCCAAGCCAAGGAAGCGCAGGAACTCCGCGAACGGCACGCCGGCAACAAACACACCCATGAGCACTTCCACGCTTCCGGCGATCGAGTGATGCAAAAGCAGGAAGTAGATCGAGCAGGATGATCAGGAGCTAAGCCATGGTGTCGCGTGAGGCTGTCACTAGCCACGACACAAGGCCCATCATCCAGCCTGCGGCCACCGCGCTCCCGAAAATCACCACCGCACTGAAATCGGTACGATGAAGGCTCATGCGTGCCACATCCTCTGGCCTGAACAGCCCAAGACCGACACCGAGCGGTGCGCCCGCCGCCGCAAAGGCAGCAGCGCCGGCAATATTGCCGAGGTAGACAAGCGACCAAAGCCGTGCGACTCGTGCTACCGTCGTGCGTCCAGACAAAAGTGGTAGCACCGCGAGCGTGGTGTGTTCGGTGAAGAGTTCGGATCGCCCGATGATGAAGCCAATGGCGTGCACGACGGCGCGATGAGTCGCGACCCCCAGGTATCCGACGGACTCGCCGCGAGCACGGACGCGACCATGAGCGGACCGAATCCGACGTCAAGTCCGGCGCTCACGGCCGACAGCATCAACCCCAACGACTTCCGCTCCAACTGTTCTTCGCCAATCGCGATTCCCTGTCGGAGGATCGTCTCGGCCGGCTTGGTGGCTTCCCCTTCATCGGCTGGGTTCGGCTCGTTGATGTTGTGTTCGGCGGAGTGCGTCAGTGTGTCCTCCCAAAAGTAGGCAGGGTGTTTCGCAACAGCACACATGTCGTACCGCAGTGTTCACACAGTCTTGCCTAGTCACACAGGAGGCAACGCCTGACTCGATACATCGGACATCGCCCAGATGGCGATGCTCACCGCATCAAGGACAGGAGACAGTCCGGCAGAGCGCTGCAGCACGATGCGCACAAGCCACACAAACGCGAGCACCGTCGTCGCACGCTCGGGTGCTTCGTGCATCTACCTCAGCAACTGATCGCGCTCGCTCGCCACGGGCGAAGCTATCGCTGCTCGAGCTCGCGAATGAGCGCTTCCATCTCGCGGATCTCCCGGTTTTGAGCCGCGATGATGCTGTCGGCCAACTCGCGAACACGAGGGTCCTGAATGCGTGCGACGACGAAAACAATCGTTGCCCCACCGAAGACCGCGCCGTTCAGGGCCTTGTTGCGGTACATACCGAGCATAAAGGTCAACATGACCATCGTCATCATGGCGCCCATGTAAAGCGCCATCAGGAATCGGGTGTCGGCAAACCACACGTGGCCCGGCCGATACACCAGCGAGTACATGAGCACGAACATGATTGCGGTGGACGTTGCGATCATCGCGGCGAAGCGGCCATATGAGCCATGCAGCATGCGGACGGTCGTGCGCTCATCCACCGTCGCCTGCTCGTCGCGTACCGACGCATACATGGGGTGCGCAGCGGTTGGGTTCATGGTCTCATCTCCTTGTCAATGTGAACGAGCGCTACACTGCCGTCTGCCAGATGTTGCGAATTGCCTTTCGTATGCGCCGTCGCCGGCGCTGTTCGCGGAGCGCGTGCGCGAGGCCAGCCACGGGTGCATACGGGTCGAGCATCCCGACACGCTCGCCCGCTTCGTGCGGGACTGGGACGACGACCGTATTCAGGCGGCGATGCATACGGGCCCCGACAACCAGCGCGTCAATCTCGACGCGAAGCTGCCGGTGTACATCGTGTACTTCACCGCCTATGCCAGAGACGGCACGATGCGGTTCGCCGACGACATCTATCGTCGCGACGCGGTGGTGATGCGCGCCATCGACGCTGGCGCGTTCCCGACAGACGAAGCCCGCCTGGCGCTCAAAGCACTAACGTCGATCAGGTCGGATGCTTCTAACGACCACGGTATGGAGTCCGGCAAACGACTGGTCGCGCTCAAGGCGGTCAGCCTCGGCAGCGCCACCTTCGGCTCTGCGATATCGAATCACTCCGGCCGGAGTCTGCCGGTTTACCCGCGGCGCCACTACAACCACAATCAAGTATCGGCCGGGAATCGTCGGTTTGTGCTGCGACTTGAGTGACGAACCTTTAACTGCCATAGCAGTGATCGACGTCGATCCCGACGCTCCAATGATTCTCGCATCACCAAGAACACGGTCATGCCGACGAGACGACGGACGAAACGCGACGCGCGCTGGGATGGGACAACGGACACCATGGTGAACGCTCGGGTCATGAGTGAAAAGCTCTGTTGGCGTGGCGTACTTGCACCGCTGACATTACTTTTACGCCCTGTAAAGACGCGATCCACCTCCAACCCCTTCGGCCATGCAGCGATACCGGAACTTCCGCCTCCTTCCGCGATTTCTCACATTCGCCCTCGTGACTGCCGCGTCGGCGACGCTCCTGTCGGCGCATGATTTTTGGTTGGTTCCTGACGCGTTTGCCGTCACGCCCGGCGGACGTATTGCGTTGAGCGGACAAACATCAAGTCTGTTTCCAACCAGCTTGTCAGCCGTCACCCCGGACCGAATCGTTGCTGCGCGCGTGGTGACCGCCGACACCGTAGTCGATCTGGCCAACGCCTTGGTCAGCGGCGTCTCCATGCGACTTGGGTATCGGCCATCCAAGGCGGGACAACATGTGATCGGCGTGCAGCTGGCTCCGCGAACGGTGCGCGAATCGCCGGCCAGTTTCAAACGGTATCTCGATCTGGAAGGCGCGCCAGAAGCACGCGTACGCTTCGAACGCGAAGGTCTGCTCTCCGCTCGCGACAGAGACAGTCTGACGCGTCGGTATGCCAAGTACGCCAAGACGGTCGTTGAAGTTGGTCGTGGAAAACGGGCATATGAAAAATCCTTGGGTCATCCGTTGGAGTTCATACCGCTCTCTGACCCTTCGTCGCTTCGGGTGGGCGACACGCTGCGTGTGCGCATGGTCATGTTGGGACATCCCGTGCCCGCGGGGCGGTTCCATGCCGGATCGACCCCGAGAAGTGCGGCAGCGCTCAGCGACACGGCGGCCGCCAGGCGCTCGGCATCGCGCGACGTTGCCGTTGGTACTGGCGGTGACGGCAGCGCGGACGTGGTGATCACCCGCGCCGGCCTCTGGAACCTGCGCACCATTCAGATCGTACCGGCACCCAAGGGATCAGGTGCCGATTGGGATGTTCACTGGGCGACGATGGTATTTGCCGTCGCGGATCGGCGCTAGAGCAAACCCAACGCGGTCACGCCGATCTACTGCTCGGACGTGCCGACGAAAGCTCACCTTCGAGTGACACAACGCGTCGCGCAATGTCCTCAAACTGTGTCTCCCATTTCATTCCTACGAGCGATTGGAGCAGCGCGCTTCTCACTGTATGCTTTGCTTGAATCGACGACCGTCAGGGTTATACGGCGAGCGTATCAACGTCGTGAGAAACCAACGCTGTTCGTGAACGCGTGCTTACATCGACACAAGGATAGCACCATGAGTTGTTGCGGAGATGTGATGACACCGATCGATGCAGCCGGATGCTGCGGCCCAAATGATACGGCGGCCGATGCCGCGAAAGCGATGCGTCACTCCGGCTGCGGCTGCGCGCCGGTGATCGAGGACACGACCAGCCGCAAAGTCGTGGGCGTGGTTACAGAGCGCGACGTGTGCTGCAGCGTGGCGGCAGACGACCAGCGTGCGTCAGAGGTCGGCGTTGCAGAGATCATGCGCCCCGCCGCCTCGTGCTGTGGGCTGGAAGAATCGGCCGAGGCCGGGCGCGCCAGGTTGCGCGCACATCACGCCACGACTCTCCCCGTCGTCGACAAGGCTGGCTCCTGCTGCGGCACCGTCAGTGCGCATCACTTGGCGCACGCGTAGGAAGGTACCGCCATCTCACACCCCAAAACTATCCGCGTCGCCGTCAACGGATACGGTGTCATCGGCAAGCGCGTCGCCGACGCCATCGCGGCCCAGCACGATATGACGCTGGCCGGCGTCGCGGACGTGGCGACGGACTGGCGCATAGTCGTGGCTCGCGAAAAGAACTACCCGCTGTACGGTGCCACGCCCGAGCACGCCCGTGCGATGCAGGAGGCGAACCTCGATCCGGCCGGCGCATTGGTCGACCTCCTTGACGTGTCCGACATCGTTGTGGACTGCACGCCCAAGAAGGTGGCCGCGGGGAACGTCGAGCGTTACCGCGAGCGGGGCATCCGCTTCATCGTGCACGGCGGCGAAAAACACGCCGTCACCGGCCACTCGTTCACCGCCGAGAACAATTACCACACCGCCCTCGGCCGACAGAGCACGCGCGTCGTCTCGTGCAATACGACCGCCACAGTGCGCACGCTCTCCGCGCTCAAGCGGGCGGGTCTGCTCATGAAGGCACGAGGGACGCTCCTGCGCCGCGCCACCGATCCATGGGAGAGCCACCTCGGCGGCATCATGAACACGCTCGTCCCCGAGCCGGAAATCCCCAGTCATCAGGGTCCCGACGCGAAGACTGTCGACGCCGACCTGGATGTCGTGACGATGGCCGTCAAAGTCCCTGAAACGCTGGGCCACCTCCACTATTGGACGGTGCAGCTCACGCGCAGGGCGTCCAAGGATGAGGTGCTCGACGCGTTCCGCGCCTCGTCGCGTATCGCGTTCATCCGCATCGCCGACGGACTGACAGCCCTCAACACGGTCAAGGAACTCATGGCAGACCTCGGCCGCCCGCACGACAATCTCTACGAGGTCGCGCTCTGGGAGGACATGTTGACCGTCCAGGGCGATGAGGCGTTCTACGCCTACATGGTCGACAATCAAGCCATCGTTATCCCCGAGACCATCGACGCGATCCGGGCGCTGACGGAGCTGGAGGCGGACGGTGAGACGTCCATCCGCAAGACGAACGAAGTGCTCGGTATCCCATTTCAGGTCGGACGCAG
>Ga0105048_10006644_pt1 | contig 18653 bp, 16 predicted proteins | sample MAT05_FD_78382 | JGI IMG/M metagenome (GOLD analysis project Ga0105048, IMG submission 78382) | Freshwater microbial communities from Lake Fryxell liftoff mats and glacier meltwater in Antarctica - MAT-05 | ecosystem: Environmental > Aquatic > Freshwater > Ice > Liftoff microbial mat | place... | reverse complement strand
CGCGACTTTCCGTTCTCCAGGGCGGTCGTCAAGAACATCTTGTCGCCCCAGATGGTGGGCGTCGATTGGCCGCTGCCCTTCAACGGAGTTTTCCAGAGAATCGATTTCGTATCCCATTTCGCGGGGATGTCTTTTTCGGTCGAATGCCCAGTGCCTTCCGGCCCGCGCCAGCGCGGCCAAGTTGGCTCGGCGGATACTGCGTTCGAGGTGACGAACAGAACGAAACTGAGAACGGCTAAAACACGCGGCAACATGGTCGGAAACTCCCGAGGTTGGAGGCGCACTGGCAGGATTAAACAGCATACCACGTCTAAAGTTCCACTGTGAATAGAAAACGTGGTACATGCGTCACGCGGACTCTTCATCAATTTAATCGCGCAGCGTCCGTTTCGTCAGGTGCAGAAACACTTCTTCGAGTTTCGGTTCCTGCGTCCGCAGTTCGGTGATCTCGACATTGGCTTCGCGGAGAGCATTGACGACAGCGGGCAACGCGGCCACGACGTCGTTGCCGACCAGGGTGATGGTGTTTCCGATCGTGGAATCGACACACAATCCCGGCACGGCCGCCAGGCGCTCGGCCGTAGCCGATGGTTCCTTTACGACGGTCAGCGTGATGGTTCCGCCCAGAATCTTGAGCAGGTCCGCCCGACTATCGCAGGCAATCACACGGCCATGATCGAGGATGCCGATGCGCGGGCAGAGCGTCTGCACCTCTTCCATGTAATGGCTGGTGTAGATGATCGTGAGCCCGGCCGAATTCAACTGGCGGACGCGTTCAAAAATGTGATTGCGCGATTGCGGATCGACGCCCGTGGTCGGCTCGTCGAGCAGGAGCAGACGCGGCTCATGAATAATGGCCACGCCCAGGTTCAACCGCCGTTTCATCCCGCCTGAAAAGGTGGAAGTCCGGTCGTCAGCTCGATCCACGAGACCGATCGATTCGAGGACAACGCCAATGCGATCACGTAGATATTGCCCCTTCAGGCCGTAGAGTTTCCCGAAGAACGACAGGTTCTCACGGGCCGTCAGTTCGCCGTAAACGGCGAGGTCCTGGGTGCCGATGCCAATTTCACGACGCATCAGTCTCGCGCTGCGATTGAGCGGGCGTCCGTCAAACTGAACCTCGCCGGACGTCGCGTCAGACAGCCCCGCGATGATCGAAAGCAACGTCGACTTACCCGCCCCGTTCGGACCCAGCAGTCCGAAAAGTTCCCCTTTCGCGACGGCAAACGACACGCCGCCGAGGGCCTCGTGCGCCCCGTACTTTTTCCGAACATCTTGAACCGTGAGAAATCGAGAAGACATGCCGAATATCATATGGGTCGTCGTTGCCCGTTCATCAAGTTAATTGGCGAGCTTCGGGTCCGCGAGTTTCGGAAGAAGAGCCTGATAACGCACGCCGAGCGTGGCGACATCGAAGACCCGCTCCTGCTCATCGCGCGGTTCGATCGTGATTTGCAGAAACTCGGCCGGCAGTGCCTCGATAACGCGGTCGGCCCATTCGATGAGACAAACGCCCTGCGCATCGTAGTACTCGTCGACGCCCAGTTCCTGGAACTCGCGCGAACCGGAAAGTCGGTAGGCGTCGAAGTGAAAGATCGGCAGGCGGGCCGGGTATTCCTGGATAAGTACAAACGTTGGCGAGGTGATCAACCGGCTATTGGCGATGCCCAGCCCCTCGGCAATCGCACGGACTAGATGCGTCTTCCCCGCCCCCAGCGGACCGATCAAGGCCACGACCATGCCGGCCTCAAGATGTTCACCCAGCCGACGGCCCCAGGCTTCCGTCTCGGCCAGGTCGCGAATGGCGAAACGCACGCTCACTTCGGTTGTTTCTAAGGGTTCAGATAGATGAAACTCTTGCCGAGCTTGCCGTTGTAATTGCCGGCGGAGACGCGCACGAGGTCCGGCGTCTCGACACTGGCCGAAATGGCGGCCTGCGTCGCGCTCACGATCGTCGGCAGGTCGTGCCCGTTGATGATGATTTCCTGCACGGAGACGACCCCGGCCGGGACGCGTGACTTGTCGCCGAGTTTCTCTCGCAAGGTGGGGCAGAACTCGGCATAGGTGCTGGCGATGGTAAAAGAGTACCGGCTGCCGGCCTTCGACCCACTGGCCGCCACCCCGCCGGGGAACGGCAGGATCACCCCCGACGTCTTCGACGCGGCGATGGCGGCACGGTCGGCCGCTTCGAGTGCCGACTCCGGCGTGGCCCCGAAGAACCAAAGATTCCCGCCCATCAACCCTTCGCGATAGCCCACCCGCCGTTCGATGAAGAACTCGCCCGAAAGTATGGGGACGACCCAACCCTTGCAGCCGAAGCGCTCGGCCCGGAACTGATGCCCATCGCCGAAGAACGACACTTTCCGGCCCAACTTGTAGAACGTCTCGACATCGCGATGCACATTGAAGCAGGAAGTGGTGGGACAAGTGAGCACGTTCTGGCTAACACGGACCAGCACCGCGCGTTCCAGGGCTTCCACACGATCCTTGCGGAACCGGGGAACATGAAACTGGATGAGGGCGCCCGGCCGGCCATCGGGCGTGGCGTACGATTCGTCTCCGCCGGGGCCGACGAAGCGATCGAGGCCGGCTTCGCAATCGCACAGGATCGTCGACGACGCGTTGCCCGTGCAGGCGTTCACGGCTTCCTGCAGCCAACGGCGATCCTTGGCGGTGATCAGCACTTCCGCGTAAAGACTGCGGAACGCTTCGGCATAAGTATCTTCAACGTCGGCGCGCGGCATGAGGAACTCGCTCCCAGATGGCGAAACTCAAAAGGCTTGATGGCTCATCATCGCCTCGAACGGGGGCGACGGCAACAGAAAAGCTTGGAGAGTTAAAATCTCACGATCGACTTGCGAGGGTTCATCGCTTTCCGGCAGCCGCTGTCATTTCCGAATCTTGCAAATACCCGAACCGTGCCAGCGTGGGGCCTGCCTCTTTCAGGAACTCGGCCAATACAGCCGGCGGCATCTCATCGCGAAAGCTGCCGACCTTGCCGCGTCGAATGAACGCATGTTCGCGCGGCCATGCTGCGTTGTCCCAACCTTGCTTCTTTTCCTTCTTCTGCGCCTTGTCGAACGATGTCTTTTGGGCCACCCGCTCCAGATGGGCGTCATCGCGAATCAGGCCGGCGAATTCGCAGAATCGCTGAAGTTCCCGTATGGTCGACGCTTGCAGATCCTCGTAGCGCACAACCAGCAAGTCAGCCTGGAACGGATTGGCCGTCCAGCGTTCGACATGTTTGTGCCAGGGGCAGGGCAACAAATCTTCGCCTTGCACGAACCGCAAGAAATCGATGGGGCCCTTGAGAGCGGTCAGAAAGTGATAGTACGAAACAATGGCGTCGCGGCCATCGCGGAGCAGATAGACAACCCGACGACGTTCCGGCCGAGGCAGATCATGCGACTTGAAATAGGCGGTCGGACCGTAGCGTTTGTAGAACGCCTTGTAGTTCACGTCCGGCACCAGGTCCTGAATCAGCGAGTCGTGAGCGAACTCCGGATCAACACCAAAGACGACGCCGGCGACCAGACTCTGGAACCAGGTATGACCCGAGCGCGGAAAACCGCAAATGTGGATGTCCGTCGCTTCGCTGTCGCCAATGGGCCGCAGGCCATTCTCCGCCATCCGCGGTGCTCCTGAGGGTGATCGCTTCCGGAATTTCCGGGTTATCCTATGCATCACCGACGATTCGACCGCTTGAGGGCGGAATGACGTGGGAACGGTTGCTTCGAAGATCGCCAAATAGAAAAGATCTCGTTTTTGACACTCGCTGATGGACAACGTCCAACGCGAATGGCAATTCCATCCGAGTGTCATATCGCCATCTGGTTCTGCTTCAAACGATGGCTGAGGAAAACTCTCGGGCAAGGCCTTGAGAAAGCAGTAGGCGTTGCGAATAGCATCGAGTTCAACGGCAGCCGCGCCGTACCCGTCCCAGTTGGCTCTTGACAACTTTGCCAGACTGTTGCGAAATTCGACTCGTTGGCATCCCGACTCGTTGCGTCAGAACTCTCCTCAAGGTTACGGCAAACCGAGTCAGGCGGGATCAAGGTGAAAGATCGAGTATACATGGCGTTTTCTATCTCGCGGGCTGTCGGCACCCAAGCTGATCTACTGAGTCATATTGGTTGCGGAATGGCTAATGTACGGGTAGGATCTAATAATTTGGATCGTTTGATTAATGGCAGATTGAAGACTTTCAATGGAAGTGATAATTAGTTGGATTTCGCCACTTTTTTTTTCGTGGCGGTGACGTAACCCCAATGATTGCGATACGATGACTGCCTCAATCTGAGGGTAGAGGAAGGCAGATCCATTTCTCGAAGCGGCATCCCCCCTTTTAAACTCGTTCACAACATAATCGCGTCGTCCGCAATTTCGTCCCATGGCCAGAGCGGCCGGGGAATCTTCTCGAACTCGTACTTCCAGAAATCGGGCGGGGCGCAACCGGGGGCGTTGACGACCAGAATCTCCCGGGCTCGGGGCGCGTAAGACGCGCGGAAGCCGCAGGGGCTCTTGGCCACCACGACACTGGCGGTGAAGGGATCGATCCCCGCCGTTTCAAAGAGCAGCGGGGCGAAGTGCGGCCCCGACCGCGAGGTCACCACGATCCGAACCATGCCATGCCACAGCACCACCGAGGGTCCCATGTCGATCGGCAAATTCTTGGCCAAGTGCCCGGAGAGAACGAATCGCGCGTCGAACAGGCGTTCGACTTGTGTCGCAAGCGCCAGTGGCTTCGAGAAGCGGTGATCGCGCACGCCGCCCAGCGGCCCCGGATGCGTGCCGCCGACACCCAACTTTTGCGCCTCGGCGACGACTTCAGGCGAAACGAGCGTCACCAGCGCGGGCCTTTGCCAATCGTACTTCACCAATTCCGCGAGCAGCCAGGTGCTATCGCCCGGCGAGCCCGATGTTGTCGCATCCGCGCAATCGCTCAGCACGATCAAGCCTTCCGGGTGCCGTTCAAAGGCGATGCGGACGGCGTCGCTCACGGAAACCAAGTCGCCCAGGTAGTCGCGGCGGCGCTTCCAAACTTGTCGAGCTACTTTATCGCATTCAGACTGGGCACGGGCAACATCGCCATCCGTTACCACGACGACGGCACTTCCCAACTCAGGAATGTCGAGCCAGGGTTGCACGGTAGCGAGACCGGCCGCGAGGATCCCCGGTTGGCGTTCCAGTTGTTGCAACATCTCACGCAGGGCGAAACTGACGCTCGCGGGATCTTGCGTGTTAGCGCGCTCGGCCGGCACGACCATCGGCAGTTTGCGCCAGGCCATGTGCGGGCGGACGCCATCGACGAGAATGCGACGAAGAAGAGCGGCGCCGCGCTGACCCGTTTCGAAGACGTCGATATGCGGCGCGGTGTGGTACAGAACGAGCGCACTTGCGCAGCGAACCATCTTTTCCGTGATGTTAGTGTGCAGATCGAGCGTCGCCACGATCGGAACCTCGGGCCCGACCTTCTGGCGGACGGCTTCCAAGATCGCGCCTTCGACATCCGGTTCGCTCTCGGAGACCATCGCCCCGTGCAAGGCCAGCAACACGGCATCACACGCACCGGCTCGATCGAGCGAGCCGAGCACTTCGTCGCGAATCCAATCGAAGGTGGCCGCGGTCGCGGCGCCGCTCGGCCAGGCCGGCAGGCGCACGAGACCAACGATCTCCGGCTTCTCCGGCCAGGCCCGCAACGACTGGATAAATCCGCCCAGTTCGTTGGTGTCCGCCATCTGCTCGATCAAGTCGCGACCGCGCAGGACGCCGAACTCTTCAAAATCCTGCCTGGTCGTTGGAGTGGGATTGAAGGTATTCGTTTCCTGCCAAAGTTGGCCGATGGCGATGCGCATGAGAATCTCCCTACAGAGTCTTCACCGCGTCATCCAATCGCTGGAGAGCCTCATCGACATCGGCGAGCGTCGTGGCCGCGCAGAAGCCGTGGTGGCAGGCGGCGCCTCCGTAATCGTGGAAGTAGACGCCGTGGTCGATGGCGGCACGGATGAAGCGAAGCATCTGTTCCCGTTGGTGCTTGACGGCATCGCGATAGTTGCGGATGGGCCCGTCGATGCCGAAGTAGATGCCGAATCGCGCCCCCAGGCCCTGGACTCGCGCGTCAATCTTATGCTGTTCGAAAATGCCGTTCATGCCTTTGAAGAGCTTCTCGGCCACCCCAAAGATATGAGTGTAGAATCCCGGCTGCGTGAACTCCGTGACGGCTGCCAGTCCTGCGGCCACGGCGACCATATGACCGTTGTAGGTGCCGCTATGCTGGCAATCGCCGATCGGCATCAGGTGGTCCATGATGCCCTGCCGGCCGCCGAAGGCGCTCAACGGTTGCCCGCCGCCGATCGCTTTGCCCAGCGTACACAAGTCGGGCGTCGTCTTCAGATACTCTTGAGCGCCGCCCGCGGTCATGCGGAAGGCGCTGAGCACTTCGTCAAAAATCAACAGAACGCCATGTTCCTTGGTCAGGTTGCGGACCAGGCCGATGAACTCCGGCGACGGGATAATGCAACCGGCGTTGTAGTAGACCGGTTCGCAAATCACCGCCGCCAATTCATGTGCATGGCGAAGGAACGCCGTTTCGAAAAGATCCGGCCGATTGTACGGGACCATCACGAGATTCTGATCGAGACCCTGCGTCATACCGGTCGACCCCGGGAACAGGGTCGGCGCGGACTCCGGCCCCAATTGATTCGCCGGTGTGCCGATGCCGTACATCACCTGATCGTGATAGCCGTGGAAGTTGCCTTCAAACTTGAGAATCTTCTGCTTACCGGTGAAGGAACGCGCCAGGCGCAGGCAGTGCATGGTCGCCTCAGTGCCGGAGCAAGTGAATCGCACCCGTTCGAGACAGGGGATCGTCTTGCAGAGCAGCTTGGCGAATTCCGTGTGCAGTTCGTTTTCGTAGGAACAGGGAGCGCCTCGATCAAGAACCGCATCGATTGCCTTGCGAACGCTAGGATAGCCGTGACCCAGGAGCGTCGCCCCGTGGCTGCAGCAGAGATCGATGTACTCTTTGCCATCGAGATCCCAGAGCCGGCAGCCGCGGCCGCGATCAAAGAGGAGAGGATGCCCCAGGGCCTTATTGACCCGCGTGGACGACGAAACGCCGCCGGCCAGGTATTTCTCCGCTTCCCGAAATTGTTCAACGACGCGATTCATCGACAGTGCCCCGAGGTTTGAATGGTTGGCAGGGGTTTAAGATTACCAGATGAGCCACGCGATGGCAAAAACAGACGGGAAAAGATTTGAAATGGGACCGATGAACGGGAGGCGGGCTCCCGTTCACCGGCCCGTGCGAACGATTTACTTCAATTCAACGTTCCAGTACGCATTGTCCAGGAACGTCTGCCACGAGTGATACTTCTTCTGCGAGAGCTTGATGCTCAACAGCGGGCTCCGCTTCGGCTTTTCCGGCTTGCGGATCAGCGTCATATGAGCCTGCCGCGGCGTCCGGCCACCCTTGCGCACGTTGCAGTCAACGCAGGCGCAGACGATGTTCTCCCAGGTCGCCTTGCCGTGCTGGCTGCGCGGCAGAACGTGGTCGAGGCTGAGTTCGGACATCGGGAACTTCTTGCCGCAGTACTGGCACTGGTTGCCGTCACGGGCAAAGATGTTCCGGCGGTTAAACTTCACCGTCTGTTTCGGCAGGCGGTCGTAGCTCAACAGGCGGATGACGCGGGGAGCCTGAATCTCCATGCTGGAGGTCCGCACCCAGTCGTCTTCTTCTTCCCGGTAGTTCTTGGCTCGGTATTCCGAAACTTCGCGCCAGGTGGCGAAGTCATAGGTCGCGAATTGGCCCTCTTCGAGGGTGACGACCTCGGCCAGGTCCTTGAAGAGCAGACAGAACGCCCGACGCACGGAGATCACGTGAACGGCCATGAACATTTTGTTCAGGACCAGTACGCTGGCGTCGAGCGATGAGTAGTGTGAGGCAATCATAGGCGTCAATCCTTTCTCCAGGGCGGCTCCTTCCGGATCCGGTTTCCCATCATGGTGGATCGCTTCCTATTACGACGCGGCGGGCGACGGAGAGGTTCAAGCTTTGATCATGATAACAGGAGAATGCGCCCGGATGCAAGCAATTGCCGCCGGAGAATTGATGAGGTTTCGCTGAACCTTCATGAAGCAATGCGCGGAGAGAAGGAGAATGAAGTGAGCCAGAGAGATGTGATCGACAGACGCAGGTCCGCGCAAGAACCCGACAGATCTAAATCAGATCTTGATGCCAAACTTATATGGTTTTTTGTTGATGGATGCGGAAGGGAATAAAAAAAGTCCTGCCGGCAGCTTCTTCGGCGTCGCCCAGTCACCGAAGTCGTCAACCGACAGGACACTATCATGTTAGCCTGCTCACGGAATATGACAACAAGAATTGGATACTTTTTGAGAAAAAAATGTCTAAAAGCGGGGTCCGACACCGAGGCCAGCTCTCGATGCCCGTTGAAGTCCCGACGAAACGAGATCGTTTTTCTTTCCCGCTCTAAATTCTCGCCTGTCCCCGCAATTTCCCGCTTACTGGATTTTCCCATTTCATACGTTACCTGTGATCCTATCAAGTCTTTTTTTCTGTCAGGAGTTCGACGATGCGAAAGATTCTGGGACTCGTGGTCAGCACGGCCATCCTGAGCGCGTCAAGCGTTTCGGCTCACTTCGTTTTCATCGTACCGGATACAGGCGGCAACGCTCGCATTATCTTCAGCGATACCCTGAAGCCCGATGAAAACGTTGCCATCGAGAAAATCGACAACACCAAGCTTTCGCTGCGCGACGCTGACGGCAAAGATCAACCACTTGAGAAGAAAGTCGACAAGTCCTCTTATCTCGCTGCGATTCCCGGGGAAGGAACGCGGATCGTGCATGGATCGACCAGCTATGGCGTTCTTCAGCGGGGCGACAGCAAGCCGTTTCTGCTGACCTACTACTCCAAGACTGTTCTCGGTGATTTCGTGACCGCGGAGAAAGCGACGCTGGGCAATGTTCCCGTGGAGATTGTGCCAATCGTCGAAGGGAAGACGATCCGTTTCCAGGCCCTGGTTAACGGCAAGCCGCTGGCGAAGGCCGAGATCAACGTGATGCCGCCCGAAGAAAAGAGCGAAAACTTAGTCGGAGACGAGAAGGGTCTGACGAAAGCCTTTGAGAAATCCGGTCTATACGGCGTCCGCGTTCGTTTGATCTAGAACAAAGGCGGCGAGGCCGACGGCAAGAAATACGACGAATCCCGGGCCTATGCGACCCTGGTAATCACCTTCGCCCCGGCACGCTGAAAACGACCGCGACCCGGAGGTTTGCTCCGGGTCGCGATGTTCACAAATTGTACAAATGGAGCGGAAGGGAGTTGAACCCTCGGCCTCTGCAATGCGAATGCAGCGCTCTCCCAACTGAGCTACCGCCCCTGAGGAACCTTCATCTTAGGAATTGCCCATCCGGTGCAGCAAGGGGTAATCAACTCTTCTCACCCGACAAGACCGTCGGCCGCGACAAATTCTCCACTCATGATTAGGTTCACGGGTCGACCGGCGAAGTCGCGGAGCCTTCGATCATCACCGTTGTCGATTCGTTCTGATTGGTGAAGATCGTCAGTTTGCGGCTCAGGACGCCTGCCTGGGTTGGCTTGAAGGTGATCGTGACGAATTGCACCGATTCGGGAATCGGCCGGTAGGTGACCTTGAGTCCGTCGCCTTCGCCTTCGATCTTGGTGATCTGGAACGCCTTCTCACCCCGAACCATGATGTTGCGAACGACTTCCTGTCCCACGGGGATCGGGTCGAGTTTAACCTGCGCCCCTTGAACAACCGAGAGCGGCGCGACCACGGTGCCGGTCACCGGGACTGATAGGATCGGCGAGGCCGGGTCATTTGTCTTGAGAAGGAGCTGTTCCTGAAGGTTGCCCACCGCCGCATCGGGCTTCAGCGACACGGAGACGCGATAGCCGATGCCTTTTTGCATCGTCAACTTGGAAAGAGTTGCCTTCACATTGGGGGCGTTCAGGGTATCGACTTCCATGATTTGCCAGTTCGGGACGTTGCCGGTGTATTGAATGTCGATCTCTTTCGCGGGCGATTGCCCCAGTGCGACGCGGTTGAAACTCACTTGGCCGGGATTCAACGTCACGTCGGTCCGGCCGAAGGCACGCACTTGGAGCAACGCGGTTGATTGAAACTTCGGCCCGAAACGAACCTGGATCGTTACCGCCTTGGCGCCCTGGAAGCGTCGGCCGTCCATCTCGATCTCGATGTACCCGGTCTCGCGCGGCTCCAGCTTTTGCGAGTACTTGACAATCTTGACGCAGCCGCAGGAGACGTCCGGCTCCTTCATGATCTGCATCTGTACGGCGTAAATGTTCGTGAAATTGAACCGATGGGTGAGCGTGGTTCCCCAGGGCACGGTGCCGAAGTCATGCACCACGACGGGCGGCGCATCCTTGGGCACAAAGAACTTGTTCGCCCAGGGAATCTGGACCTGGTCTTCAGCATGGGCACTGAAGGGGCAAACCAAGATCGTCAAGAATCCCCAGATCGCGTATTTCATTACTTCCGCCTCCACGATTCGCGCACAATGCCTGCGAAGCGGGGGGGACTATAACGAGAGAAATCGATCAGGGGAAGACCGATTGCCCCGCCTCTGCGCCCTCAAACGCTCCGCTGATTCGCCCATTTATCCTGAATTAACTTAAGCCCCTTCGTGTAGACCTCCGCGGCGTTGGGGAACAGGTCGCGCCAAACTCGCGTGGCTGCCGCCAGATCGGGCAGTGCCCGTCCGAACGCTTCGATGACCAGCCAACCGTCATAACCAACTTCGCGGAGAGTCTTGAAGTTTTCATCCCAGCGAACTTGGCCCGTGCCGGGGGTGCCGCGGTCGTTCTCGCTAATATGAACGTGGCCCATCACGTCCGCCACGGTCTTGATTGCCGATTCCGGGCTCTTCTCTTCAATGTGGGCGTGGAACGTGTCGTACATCGTCTTGAAGTAGGGATGGTTGACCGCCTGCACCAACGCTTTCGCATCTTTGGCCGTCGTCAGGAAGTAGCACTCGAAGCGATTGAGATACTCGATGCACAGGGTGACGTTCGCCTTCTGCGCAATCCCTGCCGCTTCGTGCAGGGTGTCGGCCGCGTGCTTCTTCTCATCATCGGTCGGTCCGTTGCCGGAGAACACAGCCAAGGGCGAATGAAACGGACCGCACAATCGCTGGCTGCCGAGTATATGGTTCATCTCGATCGCCCAGGCCAGTCGCTCCACGGCTTTTTTACGAATGGCGGCATCCGGGCTGATCGGATTGGCATCCGGCCCGACGACCGTCACCGTGGTGCAACCGAGACCGAGAGCGTCCAGTTCCTGTCGAACTCGTTTGTAGTGAGCCGCATCGCCTTCAAAAATCGGGATCTCGACGCCATCGAACCCCGCATTCTTCAGATCGCGGAGGATCGGAAAGTGCTCGGCGGTGACGTGTGTGGCCCACAACAGCAAGTTCATACCGGTCTTCATCGTGCGGCTCCGGAAGGATAGGTTTAACCGCTATTCTCCGGGAACGCCCCGACTCAGACAAGAGGCGAGACATTCGAGACCTAGAACCGCAGCGATAGACTCAAGATTCCTTCCACGTCGTAAGGCTTCGGACCCATGAGCGGCACGCATACCGCGCCGCCGATCGTCAGGCGTGAGAACATGAAGTAGGCGCCAGTAGTGACGTTGAACTGATCCTGGAAGTAGATCGTCTCGTTCGGGGTGCGATGATTCAGCGGCGTATTCGCGTGCAATTCAACGGTGGGCACGAAGCCGGTAAGATACTCGCCCAGGGGATTCCGGTAGAGCCAGTAACCGGCCGAGATCGAGTTGAAGAAAATCATCGGATCGCGGCCATCGGACGGAACAACGAGGGACGAAAAACCCTGGAAGTAAAGATTTGGCAGGTTGTAAATAAAACCGGCCCAAGGCTGGTAGAGTGTCGAGTGCGTTGCGGGCCGGTCGTCGGCCAGGATGATATTCTCACCGCTGCCGGTCGGCACGGTCACAATCATGCCTGTCGAGAACACATTGCCCGTCTGCGGGTCATTGATCCAGGCAAACTTCGCACGCAGGCTCAAATCGCCGATGACTTGCGACTCGGCCTGACTGAAGCCATTGAGTTGAATGAACGGCAGCCGCATGCCGAAAGACGCATCGCCGCCCAGGAACGTTCGCTCGAAGCCGCCCATCTGCTGATTCATCTGCAAACTGGGGATCGCTGCGGGCAAGGTCGATCGACCGACATCCGAAAAGTAGTTGTAGCCGAAGTAAATGCGATTCTGGGGGCGAGGGGAATCGTTGTCAGAGACCTTGAAACCGTTGTAACGGCCGGGCATGGGGATGCCGCGAACCACCTGCGTCGGCTGGACAACCTGGGTCGGCGAGTTGTTCGTTCCCGGAATGATAATCGGTTGGCCGACGGCGAAGCGGCGCTGGCCCATGACGCCGATGAGATCACCGAACATGGCGGGATTGTGCATCGCACCAGGCTGCGTGCCGGCCTCGGTCGCTCCGGCAAATTGATCGCCCTGCGCGGGTGGTGTGTTCAAGTCGGAAAGCTTGGCCGGTTCAGGCGCCTTCATGGGATCAGGCTTCTTGACCGGGTCCGGCATTTTCTCGGGCGGGGCCTTCTTCTCCGGCTCGGGCGCCTCCCTGATGATGGTCGCGTTCAACAATTTGATCTGATCGTTGGACTCGACCGCCTTCCAACCTTCCGGAAGTGCGTTTTGGGCACGCGCCGAAGTAAGCGCCAACAAGACCAGACCAAGCCCGAGAGCGTGAGAACGCATCGCGACGCTCCTTTGAACGACAACACATGGGCGAATCACTCGCCAACTTTCGACATGCCCAGATTATCGGAAGGTCCCGGCTTCTCAAATCAGTTGATTAGATCGGTAACTACGCTTTAATCGGCACTCGACGGCAAGATGGCGAATGCGTTCTCTTTTGGCGGATTGGGTAAGTGCGCCATCCAAATCGAGAACAGGGATTTCAAACCTTACTTGCACCCGGCCGACCCGCTTCGACGACAAACGACGGGCCAGCGTTAAGCGGAGCCCCCGGTTTCGTCACCTCCTTCACGATCAGGAAGTCGCTCCGCCACTCTTTCCGCGTCACCGTGCAGCGGACGTGGCCGCGCGCGTCGTTATGAAACTTCACGAATCGTGCCTGCGACAAAGTACGAGGGTGCATACTCAGCCATTCAAAGAAGTTAAAAAACGTTCGGAGTGTCGATTACTTGCCTGTGTCGGCCTTCCATTCCTCGGAGTCCCCACCATAGATATGGTTTATACCGCTCGCGGCCTAAATTGAAACATCGAGCCGGCGGGGAGCCCGCAGCGCAAGCAAGGGAACGCAAGACCCTTGCTTGCGCTGCGGGCTCCCCGCAGGCATTCCCAGGGTGCGCGAAGCGCGACCCTGGGCTGTGGAATTCAACCCCTTCGGAGTAAATACAAAACCTTACGTCATTTACCCCTGCTTTCGAGCGCACCGAAGAGACCGCAGCCTTCTTGCAGGGTAGGCAAGGATAGGTGCGCTCGTTTGCCATTTGTTGTCACCGTGTCGTTCCGACGCTCACAGCACGCCTGGGAACGCTCCGCCATCAATAAGCAGGCTCTGTCCCGTGATGAATCCTGCCTGAGCGGAGCAGAGGAAACCACAGGCCGCGCCGAACTCCGCGGGGTCGCCGAATCGCTTGGCGGGGATGGCTTCACGCCGCGTCGTCCGGATCGTCTCGGGATCGGCGCCGGTCTTGCTCACGGCCGTCGCAATGGAGGATTCGAGCCGGCGCGTGGCGAACGCTCCGGGCAACAGGCAGTTGATCGTTACGTTGGCATGGGCGACTGAGCGAGCGACCCCGGCCAGAAAGCCGGTCAACCCCGCGCGGGCGCCGCTCGACAGATCGAGCCCCGCCAGCGGCATCTTCACCGAGCCCGACGTGATGTTGACGATGCGTCCAAAACGCCGAGCCACCATGCCATCGACCACGCGCTGGATGAGTTCGATCGGCGCGATCATGTTGCCGATGACTCCTGTCATCATGGCTTCGCGATCGATCTGGCGGAAGTCGCGAAGCGGAGGCCCGCCGTTGTTCGTGACAAGAATATCCACGTGGGGCACCGCACTGATCAACGCGAGTTGCCCCTCGGCGGTTGCCACGTCGGCCGTGATGGGGATAACGGCGGCCCCTGTCTCGGCGCGAATCTCGCTCGCGGTTTGGGCGAGGGCTTGCTGGTCGCGGCCATTGACGACCACGGTACACCCGGCCCGAGCCAGTTCGAACGCACACGCCCGGCCGAGCCCCTGGCTTGACGCGCATATCACGGCGATTCGTCCGCTGATTCCGAGATCCATTGTGTACGCTTCCCTACGTTAAGCTAGTTTCCTGTGGAACCAGTAATTTTTGCAGGACACCGAGTTCCGCGGGTTTGGTCAGATGGTAATCGAACCCTGAGTCCCGAGAGCGACGTCGGTCGTCTTCTTGCCCCCAGCCCGTGAGGGCGATGAGAGTTATATTCCGGAACTCGGGTTGTTGGCGAAGACGTCGCGCTACTTCATGGCCGTCCATGCCGGGCATGCCAATATCGAGAATGACCACGTCCGGCCGGTAAGTCGCGACGGCCTTGAGAGCTTCAGGGCCGTTAAACACATAATGAACATCGGCGCCGAGTAGGTCAAGCAGCATGCCCAAACTTTCGGCCGCATCGCGATTGTCGTCGACAACTAAAACTCGACGTTGAGTAAGAACGGGGGACGTTCGGGGAATCGCCTTCTGAGAATTGTCGGGACTCGGGGCGGTTATCAATGGCAGCCGAACCACAAACTCGCTACCTCGCCCTTTCCCATCGCTGAAGGCGACCACGCTACCCCCGTGCAATTCCACAAGGCTCTTGACCAGGGTCAGCCCAATGCCGAGACCGCCTTGGCCACGTTCGGTGAGGCGGTCAATTTGCATGAACAGGTCGAACACGCGTGGCAGCATCGCCGGGGGAATGCCGTTGCCCGTATCACGTATCGAAATCGCGATGCTGTCCCCTTCGCGCCGGGCCGTGAGCCAGATCTGTCCGCCCGAGTCCATATACTTGGCCGCGTTGTTCAACAAGTTGGCAATGACTTGATTCAGGCGGACGGGATCCCCATCCAACATCAACGTTTCGCCGGGGATCGAAATGGCCAGCCGGTGGCCGGCTGCCTCGATGAGCGGCCGGCTCGTTTCCACCGCGCCGCGCACAATGGCGGCCACCTCGACATGCTCCTTCCGCAAATCGATCTTGCCGCGAGTGATGCGCGAGACTTCGAGCAGATCGTCCACCAACCGGACCATGTGATTGACTTGTCGTTCCATCATCTCGCTGACGCGATCAGTAGCGGAATCACGCGGACTACCCATGCGAAGGATGTGCAGGGAATTGCGAATCGGCGCCAGCGGATTGCGCAACTCGTGGGCGAGGACGGCGAGGAACTCGTCCTTGCGGCGATCGGCGTCGCGGAGAGCCGCTTCCGTCTGCTTGCGCTGGGTGATGTCCCGTGCGACCTTCGAGGCGCCGATGATCTTTCCGTCAACACCGCGAATCGGAGACACCGTCAACGAGAGATCGATACGGCGGCCATTCTTGGCGACGCGGACCGTTTCGAAATGCTCGATGAGTTCACCACGGCGCAAGCGATCAATAATCTCCGTTTCCTCGTTTTGTCGCTCGGGAGGGATCAGCATCAGAATTGATCGGCCGATTGCTTCGGATGCGGGATAACCGAAAAGACGCTCCGCGCCCGTATTCCAGGTAAGGATCATTCCCTCCAAGGATTTGCTGATGATGGCGTATTCCAACGAGGCCACGATGGCGGCGAGAAGGGCCTGGGCCCGCGTGTGACGCTCGTTGTCCCTAATATAGTCACGGATCTGATACTGCCGCTCTCTTGCTCGCAGGGCCGTGCGCACGGCCCTGCCGATTGCCGCCACCCGGATGGGCCGCTCCAGTACCGTGATGTTGCCGAGTTGATCCATGGCATGGCTCACCACGGCCGAATCTGCCCCGGAGCGTACCAGAACCAGAATCGGCAAGTCCGACCACGGCGGCTGTTGAGCAAGCCACTCGATGAGGCGACCGCTCTGATCCGAAGTCGTTGCCTCCTCCGGTATAAGTGCCGCACCCGCTCCGGCGGTCAGCCCCTGACAGAGATGGCCCAGATCCGAATAGCAGGCGGACTTTACTCCCGCCCGGCCCAGCACATCCTGGGTAAGGATCGCGTCTTTACTGGTCGGCGCCAGCACGAGTACGCGTTGCTCCAGGTTCTCGCGGTCTCCAGCATTCACGAGGTTTTCCCTTCGAGCAAAAGTTCGTCGCCGGTGGGCACGCCGCGAAAGTCGCGCAAGGGCTTGCCTACTTTGCTGCCGGTGCTTTCCAACCGGGAGTCGCGGATGGACCGCTCGTGAGCGCCGCCTAGTTTTTTGATAACGGAGATCGCCTGACGGACCTCGCCTCTTGATTCGTAGTAGCGCATTAAGATCACCGCATCAGCCAGGCAGCCCACGTCCACGGGAGTAATCATCTGTCCGCCGATCAAGCCTTGGTGCGCGCCAATGAGGGTGCTGGCGACGCCCGCTTGTCCCAGAAACGTCAAACGACGTCATCGAGACCCTCGAATGCCGGTCTTGGCGCGCTGATCCAGGATAGTGCTGGCGAGACGAGGTTCAGCCACCATGAGAGTGAACCGTCTTAATTTCACCGGCGGTACGGGCTCGCGAAGTTCGCCACTCGCAACCAACGGAGACGATCGAAGTTCAATTCACTACTTGTTAGTGCAAATATTGTACCGCCCGCGCCATTCCGAGCGGCCGTATGATACATTCTTGAAGGTTGTCTTGCGGTACATTCAGAACCACGGCAAGTGTCTTATACCGATGGGAGTCATCAACATGGGACGTTCGCCGCTACCGGAATGGACCGAAGCAAAGCCATTTACGCCATTTACCGTCACGATGTCGAGTGGACGGTTCGTTCAGGTAAATGGTCCGGAGATGATCATCCTTGGGAAGCGTTGGGACACTTTGGCATTCGAGGACGAGGAAGGATACGACCGCACCGTCATTATCCGGCATTCCCACATCACTTCGATCGACGCTTACGATCCTGTACAAATGAGAACGCCTGAAGACTGAGGTCGATCTAATTTAACCCACCACTTGTCGCAGCACCGCCGGCAGGGGCGACTCCAGCATAATCGGCAGCCCGGTGATCGGATGTGGGAACATCAGCCGCCAAGCGTGTAGTCCCAGGCGCTTGGCCGGGCTCATGGTCGAACCGTAACCCTTGTCGCCGATTACCGGGCAGCCGAGCCCCGCCATGTGGACGCGAATCTGGTGCTTGCGGCCGGTTTCCAGTTTCACCTCGACGAGCGAGAACTTGCCGCGCTGTTGCAGAAGCCGATAGTGGCTGACGGCCCGCTTCGCATTTAAACGATCCGGCTTGCAGGTCTTCACGCGCAGGTCATGGCCTTCGACAAGATAACTCTCGACGCGCCCTTCGGTTGCCGTCGGCGCCCCTTCGACGACCGCCAGATAGGTCTTCTCCACCCCCGGCCAGTTGGCCTTTAAATTGGCATGGGCGCCTTCCGTTAGGGCGAAGATCAAGAGCCCCGAGGTCTCGCGGTCGATCCGATGGACGACCAGCGCCCGGCCCCCGCGGCGCGATTCCAGTTCGGCATTCAGATGAACAAATGCTGTCTCCGTCTTCTCGGCATCGGTCGAGACGGTTAGCAACCCCGGCGGCTTATCGATGACGAGGAGATGATCGTCCTCATAAATGATCACAATCCCCGATTGCTTCAATCCGTGTTTGCTGGGGGTCCCGCGTTCCCGCGTGATGGCGATGCGATCGAGCGGCCGGATCGGGTGATCGAACTGCGTGACGGCAGTCCCGTTCACCTGAACCTGGCCGTGCCGCAACAGTTCCTTGACCTTGCTGCGGCTCATCGGCTTCAAGGAAGTGATCAGCCATTCAAGCAACGGCCCCTCGGCAATCGGCGATTTGACGTTAATATCCGCCATGGCGGTTTTGATTTTCTCGTGCGGAAGGGTGGTGGTTGGTTCCAAGCAGATAATCGAATGCTAGCCCAGGAACGCCCGCCCGCCAAGATTTGTTTCTGGTTCCGTGCGGATCCAGGTGCGTCTTTGGCGAATCCCTTCCAAGATTTCCGGAAAAATCTGTTTCACATCTTGGCCAATTCGTGTAAAACTACACGGATGCGATCTTGCGCTCTCCCCGCCAATTGATGATTGATTCCCACCTGCCGTGAGGCTTCATGAATTCTCCCATTCCATGTCAGGGACCGGTCGGCCTGAGCCGGCGCAACATGCTTCAGATCGGGGCCATTAGCGCTCTGAATCTGACGCTGCCGCGCGTGTTGGCCGCGGCCGAGAGCGGGCTCGCCCCCAAGGCCGACTCCTGCATCCTCGTGTTCCTGAACGGCGGCCCCAGCCATCTCGACATGTGGGACATGAAGCCCGATCAGCCGCAAGAGATGCGCAGCGTCTTTCAGCCCATCGCCACGTCGACGCCCGGCATTCAAGTTTGCGAACATTTGCCACTCCTCGCCAAGATCATGTCGAAATGCGCTCTGGTGCGGTCGGTGAAT
>Ga0105048_10006643_pt1 | contig 18653 bp, 21 predicted proteins | sample MAT05_FD_78382 | JGI IMG/M metagenome (GOLD analysis project Ga0105048, IMG submission 78382) | Freshwater microbial communities from Lake Fryxell liftoff mats and glacier meltwater in Antarctica - MAT-05 | ecosystem: Environmental > Aquatic > Freshwater > Ice > Liftoff microbial mat | place... | reverse complement strand
TAAATGGTTAGTTCGCTGTTCAGTCAATCGCGGATCGTGAATTTTGCTCGTTGCATGAGCAATTTGGACCGAGAAGATCAAAACGACGACCAAAACTGGCCATCTACTTTCCATAACTAGATGCGATAGCCCTGGCCCAATAGTTCAAATCTGTAGAAGTTCAGAAACATGTGAGACGGACTGGGTGAAGAAATGAGGGGATCAGCCTTGGTATCTTGGCGGCGCTGACCAACCGAGATCACCCAGGAGATCCCCTCATCGTGAAGCATAGCAAGACCGTCTTTTCTCGTGTCGCTCGCAGCGGGATGGGAAACGCCTTCCACATCGTCCATCGCCTGCCACGGGGTGCCCGTTCCCTTCCGGCAGCTCCGTCGTTGACCCCAGAGATGGAGTTTCGGCTGCGCTGCGTCGAACATGCCCGGCGATCCGGCGTCACCGATGCCGTCGTCGTCTTTGGCCGCAGTCGCGCCACCATCTACCGCTGGTGCGCCCGCTACGATCCCACCGATCTGCGGAGTCTCCAGCCCCGCTCCCGTCGTCCGAAGCGCACCCGCCGTCGCCAGTGGAGCGCCGAGCAGGAAGCGGCCGTCCTTCGCCTGCGGGATGCATCGCCCCGGGCCGGCAAAGCCAAACTCCGTGTCCTGCTCGCGCGGGAGGGTCTCGTCCTCTCGGAATCCGGTATCGGTCGCATCCTGGCGTCGCTGCGCACACGCCGATTGCTGATCGAACCGCATGGCGTCCGGGTTCGGCAACGACGTGCCCTCCGTCCCTATGCCGTCCGTGTGCCGAAGGACAAGCGCGCACCCACCGTGGCCGGTGCCCTGATTCAACTTGACACCATGCACCTGCGTCCCCTCCCGGGTAGGGAACGGCGGCAATTCACGGCCATCGACGTGGTTTCTCGGTGCGCGGTCATCGGGATCCGCAGTACCGCCACCGCTTCGACCGCTGCCGCCTTCCTCGACGAGCTCTGCTCCCGCATGCCCGTTCCCGTTCAAGCCATCCAGGTCGATGGCGGCTCCGAATTCATGGCGGAATTCGAACTCGCCTGTCGTCAGAAGAACATTGCCCTCTACGTCTTGCCGCCACGCAGTCCCAAACTCAACGGCCGGGTCGAACGCCTCAACGGCACCGTCCGCCGTGAGTTTTGGGAGTGCTACGACGGCGATCTCGATCTGCCATCGCTCCAACAGGCACTACGGAACTGGGAAACTCAGTACAATACCCATCGTCCGCATCAGGCACTCACGTACCTGACCCCCAACGAGTGCCTCGCCTCGCGTCCTGTCTCACATGTATCCAACTAGGACAAATCATTGACAGAAATATGGAATCACGCTAAAGTAAAAATTCCATCTGGCGGTATCCGTAAATACTCTCAATTTCCAGGAGGGCGCCATGGTCGTTTCCACACATTCCCATATAATCGCTGAGGGATTCCCGTCGACCCCTGCCGTACAGAAAGTTCTGTCACATCTCTGTGACGGCGATTGCCACACCTTCGGCGACATTCTCGAATGGTGTGAAGCCCGAGGTGATTGCAGCCACGCCATTGTCTGTCCCGAGTGCAAGACGCAATTTGTGATCGACGAGGACGAGCTGGGCGAATTGACCCGCTGGACGCTGGAACATGGAAATGTGCTCGTCTGCGGAATCCGCTGGGAGAGCTGACGGATGAGTAGGTTTCAAGTCGCTGGGCGACAGATCCCGCGAGATCCCGCACTCATACGAGATCAATTGGACACAGAGAACCCGTCGGTTACAATCGCCAGGTTCTCTGTGTCGTAAAATACCAATACGGTGTGGGCTACTGAATTATTCACAAAAGATACTACTGTATTACCGTATATTGATTGAATTAAGCAAATGCAATCTCGGATGTCGGTTTGACGAAGATATCCTTTGAAGGGTGTGGCACATCTGCGAGCGTCGAGTTGTGATGTTCGATAATCTGCTCGGCGCCCATCCCTTTCCGTTCCCACGTCGAGTGGGCATCCGAAACGAGCGTCACATTGAGATCACGATGCAAGGCACTCCGGCAAACGGTGTCTACACAAAGCTCAGTCTGCATCCCGGTGACAATCAAGTGCCCGATTCCTGCATTTGTGATGGTTGATTGCAAAGATGTGCCGTGAAATGCATCGCACGCACGCTTGTCGACAATCACGTCACCCGGTTCGGGCGCGATCGACGGGTGAATCTGCCAACCATCTGCCCCGAACATCATCGGTTCATACCGTGCGTGAGCGTGGCGGACGTAGATCACATCGACTCCGGCACTTTTCGCGCGATCGATCAGCAACCGGATGTTCGCAAGCAACTCCTGACTGTGAAATGGTGGTTCCAGATCGGCAAACATCGAAACCTGTACATCCACAACTAACAACGCAATCTTCTCCGTCATCCTGTTACCTTTCTCGCTATCTCGATCACTCTTGTTGCCAGCATATCCGGTAATAAGGATGAAATCGGTCCGCATTAAGATGCGGGATTCGTGCTCAGGTTTTGGATTGAGGATTTCTATGGAAGAGCTCGTTTTTCGGCCATTCCACTTCTCCGATCAAAGCGCGGTTCGATCACTTGTCCTCTTCGGACTCGGCGATCACTTCGGGCACATCGACGAAACGATGAATCCTGATCTGGACGACATAACCAACTCGTATGTCGCGGCTGGCGCGTGTGTCGTGGTCGTCGAGACCGGAGCCCGCATCGTTGGCACTGGCACCCTGGTTGTGGAAACAGCAGGTGAGGGGCGACTTGTACGCATGTCGGTCGCGCGCGATCGACGCGGCAATGGGATCGGTCGAAAACTCGTGAACTATCTACTCGAAGAGGCCAAGAGCCGTGGCTACCACCGTGTTCTGGTCGAAACCACCGAAGATTGGCAGGACGCAATCGGACTCTATCGATCGTGCGGATTCCAAACCGAGGGCTTTCGGGACGGTGATATTCACATGGCATTGGACCTCACATGAGCGAGGAATTTGCAGTTCGGAAGGAACTGGCGTGTGATTTCGCCGGAATCCGGCGAGTCAACGATCGTGCCTTCGGCGCTGCCGGCTAAGGAAAACTCGTCGACAAACTGCGCGCGGATGGACTCACTGTCTCCTCTGTGGTCGCGGTCGCGAATGGAGAAGTGATCGGCCACGCGCTCTTCTCCGAACTGCGCATTGGCTCGACCAGGAGTGAAATCCGCGCGGTCGCGCTGGCGCCGGTCGCGGTGCTTCCTGAATAGCAGGGACATGGTGCAGGGTCGGCTGTTATTCGTGAGGGACTTGAGCACTGCCGGAGCGCATTATTCGATGCAGTAATCGTGTTGGATGATCCTGCGTTTTACTCGCGCTTCGGGTTCTCGGCCCAATTGGCAGGCGCTCTCGATTCGCCCTACGGCGGACCGGCATTCATGGCGCTGGAGTTTCGAAAAGATTGTCTGGCATCTGGTGGGTTCGTGCAGTACCCGGATGCCTTCTCACTTGTCGATTAGGCAAAAAGAAAGCGCCAGCGGACCCTTAGCACAATGGGTCCGTCGACGCTGCGATCACAGTAGTCCTCGATAGCCCGGCTGTCAATTGGACAACCGGGATACCTGGCTACGTTCCAGGTTCCTCACGGTCCTGCCAGTGGATTGGTGACCGCTGAGGACAAAACAGTAAAGCGACGGATCACGCTCCCGGCCCCGGAGATGAACCAACATCCGGAAGGTGCCTCGGCACGTTGGCTAACTGGCGTCGTCCGTCATCTCAGCCGTCTCATCGATCAGCCACTGACTATCGATCTCGACCAGGTGGAAAATGGTTCCGGACGCTGCACCGGGAGTCTGGAAATCGTCGCCTCGAACCAGAATCGCGACGCGCCCATCTTCGAGCACGACAGCATCACCGAACTCGACCAATGCGACCTCCTGACCCGCGGCGCGAGGCTGGAGATTGGTCGATTCCGCGTCATACATCTCCTGGGTGATGCTGAGACCACCGAATCCGCGATAGATGAATGGGTCTGAATAGAGCGCAAGTGTTCGCAGGGTATCGCCGGCATTGATGCAGGCGATCAACTCGGTCACGACTGCCTGCACAGCAGCAGTGGTCACTTCATCGGCCGGCTCACCTGCCGGCATTCCGACCGCCGCGGGAGAGGCTTCAGCCACTACCGGTGCATCGGCGACTGGTGTCGCGGAGAGCGAGGCCAGTCGCTCGAATGCGATCGGCTCGATGATGCAGTCCGCTGCTGTCGGGATGGTTGGTGTCGCTGCACTCTCCTGTGCGGATGCACTCCCTGCAATGCCAACCGAGAGAACCGTCGCGACGATGAATCCCTTGACTACGTTGTTCATTCTTCCTCCGAACTACCTATGGTGCAGACGCAACGACGAATCCTAAAGCACTCAACTTCGTTGAACCACTCTCTTCGTTACCTGCGACACTCTCTCATGGCTTCGATGACAGCACGTCACTCGGGGCGCACCAAGCCTACTCCCGGTCTACAAGATTTATTCCAACCGCGCTCGTTTCGCCGCGATCAGGCCGCTGCCGGAGAGGTAACCAGAATATCGGGTCTGGGTGTCCGGTCAATTCGCATCGCCATTACCCCGCCGCAGAGCGCCAGAACACCAGAGCTGATGAATGCCAGAGTGTAGTTCCCGAGTGAGTCATGCATGACGCCGCCGAGATACGCCAGCATGGCCGCGCCAAGTTGGTGCGCAGCGAAAACCCACCCGTAAATGGTGCCGACATTTCTCCGGCCGAACAGGTCGGCACAGAGCGCGACCGTTGGTGGAACGGTAGAGATGTAGTCGAGTCCGAACACGACCGCGAAGAGCGTCAGACCCGAGAGACCCAGATCGGTCAGCAACGGCAAAAAGAAGAGGGAAATCGCCCGAAACGTATAAAAGAAGGCCAGCAATTTTCGGGGATCGTTTCGGTCAGTCAACCAACCTGAACCCAGCACTCCGACAAAATTCATCGCACCCATTACTGCCAGCGCACTCGATGCCTGCACCGTCGAAATGCCGTGATCGACCGCATGAGCCTGAAAGTGCTGGAGAACGATACCGTTCGATGTTGCACCGCAAATGAAGAAACTCCTCGCCAGTAGCTAGAACTCAGGCACCCGGGAAGCTCGTTTGATCACGGCGGCCGAGGATGGGCGAACCGAGACGACAACCGGTTCGGTCGCGCCCAGTGCGGTGAGACCAATCTCCTCGGGATCGTTGCGCATCAGGAGCAAAATCGGGATAAGCGTGACCAGAACAGCGATCCCGAGAACGACGGTCATTTCTCGCCAGCCGGAATGCACGACCGGCCACGCCAGCACCGGTAAGAAGATCAACCCGTGAGCGGCATCACCCCGGTCAAAACCATTCTGGGGCCGAAGCGATCGAGCAACGCTCCGCCGAAGGGTGCGGAAACCGCAGTCATCAGCAACCCGATCGCGATCGCCGAGGAGACCTCTGCCCTTGTCCAGCCGAATTCGGCTTCGAGCGACTTGATCATGACGCTCGGTGCGGAGCGAACACCCCAGGTCACAAGTGAGGCGCTTATCGTGATCGCGACGACGACCCAGCCGTAGAAAAATCGCTGACCCAGGAATGACTTCAACCCGTGGACTCCGGAGCGAACACAGGCAGACGATAGGCCGTCACTTCAGAAAAGATAGTGAGGCGAATCAGACGTGACGCAAGAGCCAATCTGCGCGCACCTGGCCATACCAATCCGCACCGTCATTTACGGCTTACGTGCGGCGCAACCTCCTCGGCCAGCAAGGTGATCGTATCCAGATCGGTCCCATCGAGTTGAACGACGAAGTATTGAATCCCGACGGCGACCATAGCGTTGTAATACGCGATCACGCGCTCGGGAGTACCGCACAAAATCGCGGATTTGCCGGAGCGTCGGGTGCCCGGCGAGGTCGATTTCGACGTATCCAGATTCGCCAACTTGGCTGCGGCTTCCGCCTCCGTTGGTGCAAGCAACAGGTAAAGCGAAAAGTGCGTTCGTAGAATCTCCTCTTCTGGTCTGCCGAGAGTTTGGCAATGTTCGGAGAGTGCGTCCAGCTTGCGGCGGACCGTCGAAGCACGCTGTGTGTCCGGAATCGAATTGTCCGAGAGTGATTCGTCTTCGCGGACATTGCACGCATCGGCAAATCGCGCCACCTGGCTCAGCGTCTTCTTTTCTCCGCTTCCGCCGATAAGGATGGGCGGACGGGGCGATTGCACGGGTGCAGGGGTAATGGTTGCTCCCGTCGTTCGCAGGTACGTGCCCTCAAAGGAGAAGGAATCGGATCCCCAGGCGCCAGTAATGATCTGCAGCGCTTCGTCGAGTGCCGCCTGACGTTTTGGCAGAGGATCGAACGGAATATCGAGCACGTCGTATTCCGCTTGCCACCACCCGGAACCGATACCAAGGATGTGTCGACCTTCGCTCAGATTGTCGAGATCTGCCGCGAGCCGCGCCAGATGCGCCGGATGTCGATAACCGGCGCAATTCACGGCTGAACCCAGCCGAACCCGATCGGTGGCCACCGCTAGACCTGAGAGCGCGATCCAGGGATCGACATGGATTGCGGGGTGGTCGAAGATGAAGATGGCGTCATATCCGAGTTCTTCGACCCGTTTTCCTGTTTTCATTAGGTTTGGCAACGCATCGTTCGCATCTGGAACGATGAGTTGCACACCCCATCGAATGCCCTGATCTGCCGCCGCTACCCAAGGATGTCTGGCCATTACTCCTCCAATTCAACAATCGAATGTTGCGCTAGCGTACCTCAACAGTTGCAGGGCGCATACAATGGCAATCAGTTGTTCTCACCAGTGATCAAGGATGAACCATGCCAACCTATCAGTTCCGTTGCCCGGAATGCTCCACCAGTTTCGAAGAGAAGCGCACCTTCGCCCATGCTGACGATCCGGCGAAGTGCCCGACCTGCCAGAGTGAACGCGCCGCCAAGGTCTTTTCATCCGCAATGTTCTTCGCACCGGGTTCCGCCGCAAAGTCGATGCTCGAACCGAAGGCACCAACGAAGCGAGTACCGATGTCGCACGGCAGCGACTGCCCATGTTGCGGAGGACGCTAGCCATGTCGACCGAACCACCTTCCAGCAGTCAGCAGCATCGCGAGACCGCCGCTGATCAGATCAACGTCGTGCCATTCGCGATCGTTACCGTGAGCGATACACGGACGCCCGAGACAGATACGAACGGACAGTATCTTCGCGTCCAGATTGAAGAACTGGGACACCCGATTGTCGGCTACCGCATTATCAAGGACGAGCCGGACCAGGTTTTGGCTGCGCTCGATGACTTCGCCACGACCGAAGCGCGGTTGATTCTCTTCAATGGCGGTACCGGTATCGCACCACGCGACACGACCTACGATGTCCTCAGCCGCAAACTCGAGAAGACTCTCCCGGGTTTTGGGGAAATCTTCAGAATGCTGAGTTATGAGCAGGTCGGTGCTGCCGCAATGCTCTCCCGCGCAACCGCAGGCGTCTACAAGAACACGCTCATTTTTTCGACTCCCGGGTCCAATGCCGCGGTACGCCTCGCCTGGGAAAAACTCATCCAACCCGAACTGCACCACCTCGCCTGGGAAGTTGTGCGGTAGGCGAATTCGCAGGGAGATCAGCTTCTTTCGGGTTTGATGGGCTGACGTCGACTCTATCGCAGATAGGCGTCCATCGCTGATCCCAGCGACTGCCCACTCAACCGCTGCTGGATCGCGATCGCCTGCGATTCGCTCATCGATGCGATCAGATCGGCCACGATTCGCTTGATCTGTTTTGTATCGTTATTGGCGTATTCAAGTGCTTCCTGATAAAAGTCCGGGAAGATCGCCCAATCGTTCCGTGTGCCTGCTGCATCGCAAAAAGTGTTGAATAGCGAGGTAATGAGCGATTTCTGGCCATAGCGTTGGGTGATCAACGAGGGACTCTCTATCACGTAGCACCAGGTCAATAGTTTGAGCACTCTTACTTCCTGTTCGAGTTCGACGTTGATATGAAGGCGCGTTCCGGCCGCGTCCGAGATAAGCGAAAGGGAGTCACGTACATACCGGCTGATCAGTTGAGATGTCAGATAGCGTAGTGCCGCCCGATCAGCCCGGCTGCCGGAGAATGGGTCAAGCACTCCCGGTTGCACAGCGAAACTGTTCAAGAGCATGCTCATGACGTCGTCAGATTCGGCCTCGGTGATCTTCTTTGATTCGATTGCCCAGTTCCGAAACCGTTCCTGCTCTCGGCTGTCAGAAGTGATGCGATCGAGCGGAATCAATCCCGCCCGGAAGAAATCCTCTACGTCGTGCACGGCATAGGTAATATCGTCGGCCCAATCCATGATCGCTGCCTCGATGGTCTTTTCGTGCAACACGGGTTTCGAAAGCTGCCGCGCCCAGGCGAAGTCTGCCGTTTCGGAGTCGAATGCACCCCATTTGCCATGCTTGAACCCCTCATTTTGGCGGAGCCACGGGTACTTGAGGATCGCGTTCAGCGTGGCTCGGGAGAGGTTCAATCCTGCCAATTCAGCTTCACGAACTGCTGCGTAGCGCACCGCCAATTTGGTAACGATTCGAAATGATTGCGCATTCCCGTTGTATCCATCGGGTACTCCCGTCTGGCTGCCGCCCTCAACCAGCAGATCATCGAGTGTGCCCTCCGCCACATGGCCGAATGGTGGGTGACCGAGGTCATGCGCGAGCGCCGCCGCTTCAATGACATCGGCGTCGATGCCTCCGATTTGGTCGAGTGCCTCTGCATGTTCAGCATTCTGGTTGAGAACCTGGGCGAGACTACGGCCCACTTGAGCCACTTTCAGGGAATGTATGAGTCGATTGTGCACCGGATGAAGTTCGGTCGGCGAAGCGACCTGGGTGACCCCGCCCAGCCGGCGAAATGCAGAGGAGTAGAGAATCCGATCCCGGTCACGGAGTCCAGGTGAGCGAAAATCACTTGTATCAAGTTCCTGATTCGGATTTGAAGAGGATGCGAATCTGCGTCTTCTGAATTCGGCCTCGAATTCGACGTGCGGCATGAAGTTGGCTACGCCGGGCGGGCCACAAACACGGCCCCGCGTTCGCTACGCAACACCAGATCGCCGCGACCGACTAACGCCCAGATCGCAGCGCGCACGGAGTAATCATTCAACCTGTTCTGGCTCTTCACTATGGAAATGAGCGAATCGGTCGGAATCGGCGTTTGCTGTACTTCCAGCAACACAGCGTCTTCTGCTCTCCAGATCTCATTCTGACGATCACGGAAACTGCCGACCATGTGGCTGCACTCCTGACAGGTGAGAACGGATGTTCGCTGGTCTCAGTTTAGCGTTCGGATACCTGCATTTCAAGCGACTTAAGCCGGGTTCAGGCGATCGAACGCCACGCCATCGCAAGACCGAGCACCAGGACAATGCACGCGCTTACCATAGGGGCGACTGTTGTGAACCGGGTGAAGCTGGTTGAAAGCCATCCCGGGGTACTCGACGCGGTCGATCTCGCTCGCTTCCATGCCGGACCCATCAATGCGACCGCCAAACCGAATGCGACCAGCACCGCGGCCAGACCGAAACTGAAGGCGATGATCGCCACCATTCCCAGACCGGCCTGGTTCATACCGATCGCGAGCAACAGAATCGCAAGCGCATCGGGACATGGGGCCATACCACCGGACACGCCGAGGGTAATCAAACTTCGCCGGGAAACACCTTCCCGAATTTGGACTGCCTCTGCGAGGTGTAACCTCGCGTGTTCCTCATCGGTCAACGTGGCGTGATCATGGTGGTGATGATGCGGAGATGCGTCGTCTTGCGCGTGCGAATGGCGGTGAGCAGCCTTCACCGGAAGGTGGTTATGGGATTGCCGTTTACGCAGGATGGCCGATCTCAGCATCGATATTCCCATCCCGGCGACGAGCAGTCCCGAAAGCATTCCCATCACCGGTATGACATTCGACGGAAGAAAGAGCTGACTGGCCGCTAACGTCGCCAATCCGAGGAGGTAGACGCTGATGGTGTGCGTAAAGGTGACGATTGCTGCCAGGGCCAGCGCGTCTTTCGGGGTTCCTCCGGTTGCAACCAGATAGGCGGCAACCAACGTCTTGCCATGTCCCGGTTGCATTGCGTGAAGTGCACCCATGAGGGCGAAGATGGCCAGCAGGGTGATTACAAAACCAGGCGTTCGGTCGTGTTCCAGCAGTTCCCGCGCGCGGGTGATCACTTTATTACTGCTCCAGTCCTCGGCGGCTCTCGACGCGGTATCGTCGCCTGCGGGTGCAATCGATGGATCGGCGCTGAAAGCAATGCGAATTGATGAATCCGGCCAGCTCTCGTCGATTAGCTCGGCGCCTCCTCGACTGTCAGTATTCAGTCCATAGGTGGTGCGATTGATCAGGTAGTCGTTGCGGACCGCCAGAAGGTGATCGGAGACGTCTCCAGTGGAGGGCAGGGCAACGGTGAACGAGAGCAGAACGGGCAGTGATCCGAAATGAAAGTCGTCAATCTGCGGAATCGTCATGGTCACATCTGCAGGTGCGATTGGAACGAGTTGGCCATCCAGCGAGACGGTCAATGTTTTCAACCAGCTTTCGAGCCAGGCATGCTCTTCAGCAGGTGTAATCATTTGATCCCCGTTCGGATCGAGTTGCGTGAGGACAAGTTCATTCGCGAGCAACCCACCGCCAATGGCGGTCGTCAACCGTGCTTCCGTTGAGTTGAGCTCGACGAAGAGGTGCTGTTGTAGCTGGTCGAGTGGGTGTGCGGAAGCCGATGAAACGGCAAGCGCGACCAACACGGCCAATGCGACCAAAAAAACAATGAGCGCGCGTGTACTGTGAACCATGGCGGTTTTAGTCGTCGTCGGCCGACCCTGAAACTCCGAGCTTCGGTGTCACCATTTTCAGGCGTCCAGCATAGCCTGGCGGTAGCTCCCAGTAGCGGGCAGCCGTGTAAACCTCTGTCGCAAGACCGCTGACAAGCCTGTCACCAACCGCGGTTGCGTTGATCGTGCGCCCGTCGTCAGTTGTTACGTCATAATGGCGTGTATCTGCGGGCGAAGTGCCGTCAACTTCGATGAGGATTCCCCAGATGTCACCGACACCCGGCGAGGCGACGACCTCGGCAAAGGTCGAAGAAATTGCTCCTGCATGTACTTCTGCAAACCCGCGGGCTACAAATCGCGCCGTCGGGTAGTTGCGCCGCACTTCAGTTGGATCCATGTCCGCGCCGGTCAGGAAGAGATAGTGTGTTTCGTTGTCTGCCATTGCCTTCGAACCTTCTAGCGTAACATTGCGAACTCGACGCTCGGTCTCTCGCGACGCTCATGATACTCCGGGGTCAGGCTGGAGACACACCGCACGGAATCGCTAGAAGCCAGGTGGTTTCGTGGCGAGTGAGAGTAGCGGTGGCTCGACCGGTGCATTTTTTGCCATCAAGAGAACGCCGAATCGACCTAACCCACCCGGGTCGATCAATCGCATCACGACTGTCTGTGCGGATGCGTAATCGGCAATGGACGCGGTCGGATCTTGCTGCATGGAGAGCAATCGATCTCCCAGCCCAAGACTTGCCAGCATCGCTCCCTGCGTCGTGAATCCGGCGAACACCAGTCCCTCCGCTTCCCCGGTTTCCTGCAATGCGGTGAAATCGACATGCGCTGTCAAATCCTGATCGCCAACGCGAATCAGCGGATTGTCCGTCACCGTGTGCTCGTAGTACCCGCGCACGGTCCCTTGCAAACGATGGGCTCGAAAGAGGGTAGTTATTGGATAGCCGTAGTCAATTGTGATCGAATACCCGCGTTCGAGTCCGTGGCATGCTCGTTCGAACCACAAGGCTGAGTCAGGGCTGACATCGTAGCGCGCACCCTCGATCAGGGTGAGGCGGTGGCGATTGAAGTACGCCGGGATCGCTTCGACTGCAGGCGAAAGTGTCCCCTCGACTTCCAGAAAGTGCTCACCAGACCAGGTGACATAACACTCGACAAGCCCGCCCTCTTGGCAAACCAGTCGGTGAACGGGGAGAGCGTCTGCAACTTCGTTCGCGATAACGACTCCGGTGATGGGTTCAAGTGGTGGGTCGGATTCGAAGGACTCACAGATGACAACGTGGCCCAACCCAACCTCGTCCATTGCTGCAAGCGCTTGAGCAAGTCGATGCGTGTTCGGTTCGACCATGCGATAGCGGAGGGCGCTGAACGCATCAGGCGCTTCTTCGGAGAGTCCCGCCATGATGTCATAGGCCAGACCCCCAACTCCGGAGCCATATTCGCGAATTTCGAATCTTTCCGGACGTTCCAGTCGCTCCCAGCACTCGGCGATCTGCCGGGCCAGGGTGAGACCGAAATAGGCGCTCGCTTCAGGCGCGGTCAGAAAGTCGCCGTCCCGTCCGGGGCGGCGATGACGTGTGAGGTAGTACCCGTGCTCAGGATGGTAGAGCGCAAGTTCCATGAACCGGGCAAAGCTGATCATGCCTGAAGCCAGGATTTCACTCTTGATGATCTCAATAAGGGCCGGGTTCCCAGCCGCGTTTTTAGCTTCCACGAACACCGTCGTTTCAGGTCAACCGGTCGATCACCCGCACATGGTAGCCGTTTCAGGAGCAAGTCTGCCCGTCGACTAACTGAATACTGGAATCACTATTGCCGCCATGAAGCTGGAATGGTAAGAAGCATAAAACGCCCGATCGCGCGACTATGCACGCACTTCCGGAGGACGATGTGAAGATCACTGCCATCAAAGGATTCCCGGTCAAGGTCGGGCATCGGAATCAATTTGTCGTCAAGATCGAAACCGACGCTGGAATTGATGGTGTGGGCGAAGGCGGGATCTCCGGACACGAGCGCGTCATGCAGGCGATGCTGGAGCACTTCTCGCTCTTCCTGATAGGCGAAGATCCGCGGCGAATCGAGCACATCTGGCAAACGTGTTATCGCGGCGCTTACTTCGAAGGCGGGAAGATTGTCGCTGCCACACTCTCCGCAATCGACATCGCACTCTGGGACATCCTTGGAAAGTCTCTCAATACTCCCGTTTACCAGCTCCTTGGCGGTGCGGTTCGCGAGCGCATTCCATGCTTTGCATCCCCTGGAATGCTGACCGGACCACATATTGTGGAGACCGCAAAATCCTTTATCGAACAGGGGTGGCGATCGCTTCGGTTTAATCCGGGAATGATCACCGAGGGATGGACAGGAGGTACTGGCGCAATCTTCGAACCCCTTGAGTCGATCGATCACGCAGTCCATTGGCTACGAGAAATCCGTAAAGCGGTCGGTCCGGCGATCGAATTGTCCATCGACTATCACCACCGTCTCTCCGTGGTAGAGGCCGCGTACTTCTGCCAACGTGTTGCGGATGTCAATCTCTTCTTCATCGAAGAGCCGATCCGGGCCGAGAATCACCGCGCCTATGCCCAACTCAGAACGATGACCCCGGTGCCCTTTGCAATCGGCGAGGAGTTCTCGAGCAAGTGGGCGTTCGCCCCATTCCTTGATGCCGGGCTGATTAACTTCGCGCGCGTCGATGTCTCGAATATCGGAGGAATCACCGAGGCGCGGAAGGTCGCGGGGTGGTGTGAAACGCAATACATCGACATGATGCCGCACAATCCGCTAGGCCCGATCACCACCGCGGCGTCCATTCACTGGGCGGCTGCGACGCCGAACTTCTCGTATCTCGAGTATCAGCATCGGTTGGCAGAGTCCTACCCGACCGATCTCTTCCCGCAGATGCCGGTGCTCGATGGCGCGGAGTTTCCGTTGCCAACGGCACCCGGTCTCGGGGTCACGTTCAACGAGGATGCCGTCAAGGATCATCCGTTCGAGGAGTGGGAAGCGCCGCACTGGAAACGCCGCGACGGTTCGTACACAAATTGGTAGACGAGCCGTTAGCGATTTGCTGACAGCGAAAAGCGAACAGCCGACAGCGGTTTCGTTTTGAGGTCGCCGAAATGTTCCTGGATACCAATCACACAAGTGTTCAAACCAGGCTTCCTGTTCGCTGTTAGCTCAAAGGAGCGATTCAACATGGAATCACTTCGCATTGTCGAGATAGGCGGCGGTCCCCGAGAGCGAGGATTGGCTCATGGTCGCGCACTTGCTCCGGCGATCTCCCGGTTCTTCGATCGCTACATGCAGTGGGCAGAAGAGAGCACGCCTGCCATCGACGGTCGTGATCTGATCGCCTACACAATGAGTTTGCTGCCTGAGAGCCGGACACAGGCTCCCGATCTGGTGACGGAAGTCGAAGCAATTGCAGAGGGCTCGGGTCTCCCGTTCGAACATCTCTGGTTTCTCAACTGTTTCGATGAAACCGGTGGGTATTTGCTCTACAAGGGACTCTCCGGTGCTCGCGCCTGCACCACCTTCGCGGCGACCGGGCACAGCACGACCGATGGATCGACCATTCTCGGTCAGACCTGGGACATCTCGGAGTGGTTCGATTCGGTTCTGCTCCGAATCGCACCAGCGGACGACGAAATCGGCGCGCTTGTCTATACCCATCCCGGTGTTGTCGGCGGAATGGGTATCAACGCGGCGGGTCTCGCTCTCGTCTGGAACTCAATGCAGCCCCGTGACGCCAGTACTGGCGTGCCGGTTCCCTTTCTGGTCAGGATGGCCCTTCGCCAACCGAAGTTGACTGATGCCATTCCGGCAGTGTTGCGTCCGATTCGCGCGATCGGATTCAACTTCATCGTCGCTACCGCGGATGGCGCCGCGAACGTGGAAGCATCGGCTCGCAGAAGACATGTAACGTATATTGGCAGGCACTTCGCACACGCGAATCACTATGAGTCTGCCGAGCTTCTGGAGCTCGAAGGAAATGCCAACTACGAGGGCTCGTCATTTGTCCGATCAGGACGAATGAAGCAGTTACTCGATGAATCGGCTGGTCACATCAATGTTGAGACCTGTCAACGTTTCCTGCGAGACCACGCACACTATCCGGCAAGCATTTGTGCGCACCCTGATCTCCCGGCCGCATCTCACCATACCCAGGCAGCAATAATCTTCGTGCCAACCGAAAAGCGCATGCTCCTCACTGAAGGACCGGCGTGCACTGCCGAGTTCGTTGAGCAGAATCTCGTTTCGGGTTCTGTTCCAGCGTAATTACGAACTTGCTGTACCAATTTTGACTGCTGCCTGTTTGCATATTCCAGGTGAAATACATGACTCTGCCAGCCATCGATGTTGTCGATCTCTTTCCCGAAGAACGAGCATCGCTCCTGAGCGTCCTCAATTCGCTCTCGTCACAGGAGTGGGAGTTGCCGACAGTCTGCACTGGCTGGTCAGTCAAAGATGTCGCGCTGCATATCCTCGGAAGCGAGGTCGGCATCATTTCCAGGTTTCGCGACGGATTCTTCAGTCCCCATTTCGCGGATGGACTGGATATCACAAACTGGGATGGCCTCCTGACTGCAATCAATCGGCAGAATGAGTACTGGACCCACGCCACCCGTCGAGTCAGTCCGGAACTACTCCGGCAATTGCTCCGGTTCACTGGTGATGAGTCGAAGGAGGTCTATCGAACGATGGACCCCCTCGCCCTCGGCGGTCCAGTCGATTGGGCCGGTTCCGGTCCCGCGCCGCTCTGGATGCACATGTGCCGTGAATACACCGAGCGGTGGGTACATCAGCAGCACATTCGGGATGCAGTCGGAAAACCAGGTTTCAACGATCGCCGCAGTTTCTACCCGGTACTCGATGCCTTCGCCCGGGCGATTCCCCATGTGCTGAGGAACACGAGTGCGGTCAACGGAGCCATTGTTCGACTTACCGTCACCGGTGAAGCTGGCGGTGAGTGGATGGCACGATTCGAGAGTGGAAGCGGGTGGTCTCTCATTGCTCAACACGAAGTTCATCCGGCCATGGCGTCGGTAGAGATCGATCAGGATCTCGCCTGGCGCCTTTTCACCAGAGAAGTCTCTCCAGAAGAGGTTTTCACCAAAGTGCAGATTACCGGCGACCATGAACTCGCACAACTGGTTCTCCACATGGTCTCGATCATTGCCTAGAAGCGAAGTCCCGGAGCTCTCCTCCTTCGCGCACCATCGCGCGGAGACAATTCGACCGAGCAACCGATTGGTGTGCGATTCGAAGGCGTGACGACCAGGGCATTGATCCCGGTGCCATCAAAAAAACCGTCAGCGAGATACTAAAGTGAAGTAACTGGTAGTGAATGCGTGCGTCTTGTACACGCTCTCCGTGAAATGGGGATCGACTCTGTTCTCGCGCCGCTGCTGGCGGTCGATAGGAAACTCTCGTCTGAACTTCATGCTTACCCTGGCTATTGCATCGCGCGCTCTCTATTCATTTGTGATCAATTCGCCGTGGCTGAGGGATTGAATCCCGACCAATGGCGCCACTTTAGACTGACACTCTCGACGATTCATGGACGAGGACTGGAACAAGCCTTTCTCGGACACATTCGGCAGGAGACATTCGAACTCCCGTCCGCTCAGTTCTTCGAACAGGTCCTTTTGAGCGCCAAATCGATTCCCGCCGGTGACGATGCCCGGTCTCGACTCGCAGCTCTCCATCGCGAACGTGAATCGACCATTCTGGCCATGCTCGATCGGGCGAGGTTCCTTGGAGTATCACTTCGATCGATCCCGTTTCATCGAGTGATCTGCCATGGCGATATCCGTGCCGCGAACATTCTGGTTGGTGAGGATGGCCGCATCTGGCTCGTCGATTGGGACGGGCCACTCATGGCGCCCGGTGAACGGGACCTCCTCTTTGACGTGGATTCACGAGTAGTCCGACGCGTTGAGCCAGCTGAGGAGAAGTACTTCTTTAACGGCTATGGTCACGTCCCGGTCGGCCGAGAAGCGCTCGTCTATTTTCGATACGAGCACTTGATCGAGGACATCGGAGAGATCGGGAGAAGCGTGCTGTGGAATCGGTCGCAAAGCGAAGAGCCATTGAATGCCGAACTTGAGCTAGCGGTCAGCTTCTTATCCTCCGGAGGAGATGTGGAGGTTGTTGAACAGGTGGTCATCTGATCGATAAGGGAGCACAGTGACATCTACTCAAAAATCAGACTTGTTTCGATTTCCAGTCCAGGAAGGACTGAGTTGAAGGGAAGCAGGTTCGGCGGCAGTTGCTAAGGGGCAGATTGTCGGAGATATCGAGCACCGCGGAAAGAAATCTCCGCGGTGCTCGATTTCGCTACACGAGGCGCGTTCCGCCGCTGTGGCGGGCAACCGCATCCAGGTCGATCTCGATTCCCAGACCGGGACCGTTCGGAATCGGCAACATGCCATCATCATCCAGTTGCCAACCACCGGCCTTGACCTCATCGACATACGGTGACCCCTGGATGTACTCCACGTAGTCGGTTCCCGCGATCGCCGAAGCCAATTGCAGATCGGCCGCCAAACCGAGCGCCGTGTTCCAGCCATGGGGCACGAATTTGACCCCGTTTTCCTGCGCCATCCACGCGATCTTGCGCTCTTCGCTTATTCCACCGACTTTGCAGACATCGGGCTGAACGATGTCGAATGCTCCCCCCTGCAACCAGGGTTGGAACGTCTGCCTCCGGGTCAGCGTCTCCCCTCCCGTGATCGGAATTCGGGTATTTCGCCGGAGATGGATGAAATCTTCGAGCGCGTCCGCCCGTAGGGGTTCCTCGAACCACGCAACATCGTAGGCGGCCAGCATGTCGGCAGTACGGAGCGCCCATGTGTACCCATTTGGCCAATGCGCATCGCTGCCGCCGGCATCCACCATCAGATCGCAGTCCGGGCCGATCGCTTCGCGCGCGGCCGCGACAATAGCTTCATCGAGTTTCGCGTTCACCCGGCCGAATGGACCCCAGCCCATTTTCACCGCGCGGAACCCCTGTGCTTTGATCGCAGCGATGCGCTCGGACAGCGGTCCCGGCTCCTCCATGAGAATCGATGCATATGGCCGCACGCGCTCTCGATAGCGCCCTCCCAGTAATCGACCGACGGGCTGCCCTGTTGCCTTGCCCAGGATGTCCCACAGCGCGATATCGATCCCGCTGATTGCATGGGTGATCGATCCGCCGCGTCCCATCCAGAAGGTGTTCTGGTGAAGTTTCTCGCTGACCCGTTCCGGTTCCAGCGCATTCTCTCCACGGTAAAGCGGCTCCAGTACGTTCAGCGCCGCCTGAACCAGTCCGGCGTTGGTGAAGACGCCCCCGAAACCGGTCACACCCTCGTCGGTTTGAACCGAGATCAAGGTATGTACGCTATCTTCCGGCCGCAATTCGTTGCTCCATCCTCCCTCCGGAGTTGCACCGAAGAGTCCGACTGCTCGTATTTCTCTAATCTTCACGTCATATCCTTACTGGCCACTCGCCCTCGTCACTTCCCGGATCGCGCAGATTGCCAATGCCGGGTGAGATCGATGTCTGGCATTTGCTCCGGCTATTATCCGTGGTTCCGCCAATCGCGAAAGTGCCAAACATTCGATTCTTCCGAATCCCGCTTCGGCTCAGGAGATGACTTGCCACCGGCGGGCACTTGTCTTAATCATCTGGTAGGTTCATGATCCCGTTCACGCGAACGATCGTTGACCTGGTGGCGATCCTGTCGGTGGAGAGACGATGTGATCATTCGAACCAGGCCATCGTCATCCCGCACTCAACTTACCCCTCAGTCGCGCAAGCGGGCACTTCTCGCACTTCAGGCGTCGACATTTCTCACATGG
>Ga0105048_10006640_pt1 | contig 18658 bp, 15 predicted proteins | sample MAT05_FD_78382 | JGI IMG/M metagenome (GOLD analysis project Ga0105048, IMG submission 78382) | Freshwater microbial communities from Lake Fryxell liftoff mats and glacier meltwater in Antarctica - MAT-05 | ecosystem: Environmental > Aquatic > Freshwater > Ice > Liftoff microbial mat | place... | reverse complement strand
TCGAACCGATGCCCGATTCGTCGGTATCCTGCGACAGGCGGTTGACAGTCGCAATGTCGAGTTCGTAGAAACGGCCCAAGTGGGAAGTCGGCAGCATTCGGTAACGCATCGGCAAAAGTTCGTTTAAATAGTCCATCGCTTTGGTGGGCCAACGAGAGTGTAAAGCCTGCATGTTGCCAGGAAGTGAATATGGCACTTCAGTGTGATCCCGCAAAGGCATGGCATTCTCCCCGAGCAACTGCCATTATCTTATTCGGTTTCCGGCCGGCTCGACGGAACCCGGGCCACGCATACAATTCTGTCGGTTCGTCCCCCGTTCATCCCATCGGAACAACTCGAATGGCCCTCCCATTATCGCGCCGCCGATTCCTCCAAACCGCAAGCCTCGCCGTGGGCGCCGCAGCCGCCCCGCGGTTCCTCTTGGCACAATCGAAGGAACCGCTGTTCAAGATTTCGCTGGCACAATGGTCGTACCACAAAGCGTTCTTTGCGAAGGCCGGGGCGCCCGAGAAACTCGATCCGCTGAAGTTCGCCGAAATCGCCAAAGGCCACGGCATCATGGCCGTGGAATACGTCAACCAGTTCTACAAGGATAAGAAGAAGGACGACGCATACCTGAAGGATCTGAAAAAGGTCGCGGACGACGCCGGGGTGACCAGCGTACTCATCATGTGCGATGGTGAAGGCAACCTCGGCAACCCGGACGAAAAAGGACGCCTCACCGCCGTGGAGAACCACAAGCGTTGGCTCGAATGGGCCAAGTTCCTCGGCTGTCACAGCATCCGCGTGAACGCTGCGAGCGATTGGAAGAAGGGGTTCGCGGAAACACAGAAGCTCGCCGCCGACGGGTTGCGCAAGCTCTGCGAATCGGGCGACACCTTCGGCATCAACGTGATCGTCGAGAACCACGGCGGCCTATCCAGCCACGGCGGTTGGCTGGCCGGAGTGATGAAACTGATCGACCACAAGCGGGCCGGCACCCTGCCGGACTTCGGCAACTTCAACATCGGCAAGATCGAAGGCGTGAAGGAAACCAGCTACGACCGCTACAAGGGCGTCGATGAATTGATGCCCTACGCCAAGGGCGTGAGCGCCAAGTCGCACGACTTCGACGACAAGGGGAACGAGACGAAGACCGACTACGTCAAGATGCTCGACATCGTGTGCAAGAAGCACAAATACCACGGCTTCGTGGGAATCGAATATGAAGGCGGCAAGATCAGCGAGAAGGATGGCATCAACGCGACGAAGAAATTGTTGGAAACGGTGATGGCCGAGATGATGAAGTAAGACTCACCGACGGACATCGTCCGTCGGCTTTCAATGGGAGCAAATGTTTGAAAGCCGACGGACATCGTCCGTCGGTGTTAATCACTTGATATATCGGTTAACTATGTTCTCCAGCATTTCCTGCCGGCCGCTCACGTTCGGCGTGTTGTTTCCCTTCTCCAGCATGTATTTCTCCAAGCTGGCGAAATCTTCCTTGCCCGCCTCGATGCTCGCGCCGATGCCAGAATCCCAACTGCTGTAACGGTGTTTGACGAAATCTTCCAACAAGCCATCCTTGCGGATCGCGGCGGCGATCTTCAACCCTTGTGCGAAGCAATCCATGCTGCCGACGTGAGCGTGGAAGAGGTCGATCGGCTCGAAGCTTTCGCGCCGGACTTTCGCATCGAAGTTGAAACCGCCGGGCGCGATGCCCGGCGTGCCGAGGACCACGAGCATCACTTGCGTGGTGAGGTAGAGGTTGGTGGGGAATTGATCGGTATCCCAACCGATGAGTTCGTCGCCGCGGTTGGCGTCGATGCTGCCGAGGGCACCTTGGCTCGCGGCGTAGGCGAGTTCGTGCATCATCGTGTGCCCGGCGAGCGTGGCGTGGTTCGTCTCGATGTTCAGTTTGAATTCCTTCTCCAGGCCGTAGCCGCGAAGGAACGCCAAGCAGGTAGCGCTATCGAAATCGTACTGGTGCGTGCTCGGTTCCTTCGGCTTCGGTTCGATGAGGAACGGCCCAGTGAAGCCGATCTTCTTCTTGAAATCGACGGCCATGCCGAGGAACTTGGCGAAGTGATCGAGTTCGCGTTTGAGATCGGTGTTGTAGAGGTTCGTGTAACCTTCGCGGCCGCCCCAGAAAACGTAATTCTCTCCGCCGAGTTCCTTGGTCACTTCCAGTGCCTTCTTCACTTGGGCCGCGCTGAAGGCGAAGACGTCCGCGTTGCAACTCGTGCTGGCGCCGTGGGCGAACCGCGGGTTGCTGAACAGATTCGCCGTGCCCCACAACAGTTTGATGCCGGTGCGATCCTGTTCGCCCTTCAGCGCCTTAGCCACGGCATCGAGGTTCTTGTTCGATTCCGTGAGCGTTTTCCCTTCCGGAGATACGTCGCGGTCGTGGAAGCAGTAGTAGGGCACGCCGAGTTTTTCCATAAACTCGAAGGCGACCTTCACGCGGGTGATGGCCATCTCGACGGAATCGGTGCCGTCTTCCCACGGTCGGAGGGCGCAACCGGGGCCGAAGGGGTCGCTGCCGGTGCCGCGCATCGTGTGCCAGTAGGCCACGGCGAAGCGGAAGTGATCCTTCATCGATTTGCCTTCGACCACTTCACTCGGGTTGTAATGGCGGAACGCGAGATCGTTCTTCGAATCGGGGCCTTCGTAGGCGATCTTTTGAACGTCAGGGAAATACGGCATACATGGCTCGGTAACGGGGAGGAAACGGTTCAGTTGTGAATTTACAAGCCACTCGGTTCAACGGCGAATGCTCAACCAAGCATATGTTCGCACCCGGAGTTTTTGTGAAGGATGGTCAGGCGAACAAGTTCACCCTCTTAGTTGGAGTTCGGGCTTCAGCCCGTCTTGTGATCGTTTCTGGGTAGGGTAGGCAAGACGGGCTGAAGCCCGAACTCCAACAAAGGCACATCAATTCGAGGTGTTAGTTAGATCGATGACCCTTCCACTACCGTCCCCGCCTCGCCCGGTTTCAAGCGGATCGCCATAGGGAAGTGTTCGATGAATTCCTCTTGGTGGCTGACGAGGATGATGCGCTTGAGGTATTCCTTCAACCGTTTGAGTTCCTGAGCCGTCGCTTCGAGGCCGTCCTTATCGAGGCTACCGAAGCCCTCGTCGATAATGACGCATTCGATCGGGCGGGCGCCGGTGGTGGCGAACCGGCCGATGGCCAGCGCCAACGCGATCGCCACGCGGAATTTCTGGCTTCCGGAGAGGAACATGACCGGCGTAGGAACCGGGCTTTCGGGCCGGTGGACGCGGAGAACGAGCGCTTCGTCGTCCTTCTTCTCGTTCGGATCGAGTTCGAGGGAAAGATCGCCGTTGGAGAGGTTGCGCACGATGGTATCCGCGTGGCCGACGATCTCGGCTTCGGCCTCGCGCAGGAGTTCCCGCTGCAGGCCGTTGCGGCCGAGCAAATCCCGCAACTTGGCATGCAACCGCTCTTCGGCTTCCGCCTCGAGGATTTCACCCCTCAACTTGGCGGACGCTTCGGCGCGGGCTTCCAACGAACGCCGCGTATCACGGGCCTGGGTGAAATGCCGCTCGGCTTGCGAGAACCCCTGCGCGGCGGCCTCCGCGCCCCGCTGGGCTTCCGCGACGGGAACCCGCCCCGCCTTCGGTACCTCCGACATTTTCGATTCCAGCTCCGCCAATCCCCGTTGGCGTTCGTCGTTCATTTGGAGGTCGCCGAGAAGCGCTTCAAACTGCGATCGTACATCGGATCGTTGGAGTTCTTCGAATTCCGTTCGCAAACGGGCCGCGTCGCACTCCGGGATCGCATGGTATCGGACATCGAGGCGTACTGTCAGCGAGCGATGGCGATCTTCGAGGACCGCCGCCTGTTGGTTCAGTTCGGCCGCGCTGGCCTCCGTCGCTTTGGCTTCGGTGCGGGCGATTTTCAAATTATGTTCCGCACCCCTAGCCGCAGTTTCTGCCCGTCTGAATTCGCCCGTCGCGGAGGCGCGTTCGTTCTCCACTCTCTGCCGATCCAGTTCGGCTTCCTTCGCCCGCTGCCGCAACAGGTTCGCCGGATCGTGAACGCCAAGCGTAGTAAGGGTTTCGTCCTTGGCCCGGCGAAGCCGTTCGCATTGGCGGAATGCCTGAAATCTCAGGTGGAGTTCGCCGTGCGCACTCTTGGCAGCGTCCGATGTATTGCGGGCCTTACTGCGAGTCGATTTTGTACGATCCAACAACGCGGCCAATCGTTGAACTTCCCCGGCAATGCTCCGCCGCTCGTTTTCCGCGTGATCGGCCGTCACTTCTTGGCCGCAGCGGTCGCACTTCACGCCTATATCTAACGTTTCGATTTTCGCTTGGAGTTTGGAAGCGAGATTCCACTCCGTGTTGGCTTCCGTGAATGCCTGCTCGGCTTTGCGTTCAGCGGTCTCGACGTTGTCGCGTTCCGCCAGGGCCACATCGACCTGTTCGCCCAGGTCGGCCGGGTACGCGGCGAGTTCGGCATCCAGTTGTTCCAATTCCCCGGCGAGTATTGCCTGCTGCGTTAGCCGTTCACTCTCCGATTTCAACTGCATAACGCGGCGTTCGAGTTCCGGCAGGAGTTGCCGAAGGTTCTCACAATGCGCCCGCGTCTCGGCGTCGGTTCGCTCCGCAGTTTCGAGTAAGGCCCGTGCTGCGGTGAGCCGCGGTTCCAACTCGGCCTTCTGCCGCTCGAATCCGACTTCCTCATTTCGTAACGCGATCCAATCCATCAACGGCGGAAGCACTTTCTCCAATTCGTCGAAGCGTTCCTTACGGCTGCGGATGGCTTCGGCTTCCCCGGCCCGCTGGGCGGCTTGGGTGAGAACCGCCTTTACCTTCGCTTGATCGCCATGCAACTCGGCCCAACGCCGTGCCCAAATCACGAGTTCCGCCGCCGTCGCTTTGCCCGCTTCGGCCTGCGTGCGTGCCGTGTCTGCCGCGGCCAAGGCGACATCGGCGGCTTGAACCTCCGCGGGCTCGATCTCCGGTTCCGCGGCCTTCCGCTTCAGCAGGTTGTCCAGCGAAGTGCGTTTGCCCTTGGCCGCGTCGGCGATGCCTACGGCGAGCGTTTGGAATCGTTCCAACCCGATGACTTTGCTGAGAATCTCGTGGCGTTTCTTGCCCGTCGCGTTCACGATATCGGCCGCTTCCCCTTGGCGGAGCATCACGCTGGCCGTGAAGGCTTCGAAATCCAACCCCACCGTTTCCTTGACCCAGTCATCGACGGCCGTGGCACCGTTCAGGTCGGGGATCACTTTCCACGTGCCGTCCGCGTCCAGCCGTTCGACCGATTGCGTCGTCTTCTTTCCGAGGCTGCGCGTGATGCGGTAGGCGGCGCGATCGATGGCGAATTCGAAACCGACCGTGAACCCCGATTCCCCGTGCTTGATGAGGTTCTGGGCGCCCTGTTTGCCGCCGCGGTGTTTGGCGAACAGGCAATAGGTGATGGCATCGAACACGGCCGACTTGCCCACACCGTTGGGGCCGCTGATGCACCAGAGCGGTTCGTCGTCGGCGAATTCGATCTCCTGCTTCGCACCAAAGCTGAGGAAATTCTGGAGTGATACGCGGCGGGGGATCATTGGTATTCCTCCGTGAGGAAGCGTTCGGCCAAAGCGATCACGGCCGACTTGTCGTCGTCGCCTTCGAGTTTCGCGGCGAGGTATTCGCGCACGCTCTCGGCCACGCCGCGCTTCGGCGACATCTTCGGCGCAGCCCCCTCGGCCCGCGGTTCGTTCCAACGCATCTCCATCCAACGCGGGAAGATTTTCCGCAGTTCCCGGGTCGCGTGGTCGCGCGACACTGTGGCCGAAGGAGTGAGTGTGAACTTGGCAATGGTTGCGGCCGCGTTCGGATACTTGGTCGAAAGCTCCGGCAATTCGGTATCCAGGTTCGCGATGGCGATTTCGAGAAATGGCGTCGGTTCCATGGGCAACCATTGCGGCTTCACGGGTTCCGCGCCGTTCACATCGCAGAGCACCACTCCCTGCTGCCCGGCCGGCTCGCCGAAATCGAGCCGATCCAACGTGCCGCTGTAGCGCACGTGCTCGGCCCCGTACAAGCACTGCGGCTTGTGGATGTGGCCGAGCGCGCCGTAGGCCCAATGCGGGGCGAGATCGGCGAAGGCGAAACAGTGGTCGTCCGCCTGATTCATCTTGTAGAGCGAATGCGTTTCGGCCCCGTGAACGTGCAAGTGGGCGACCAGCACCGTGGGCAGCGTCGCATCGAAGTGCGGCAACGCATTCACTCGCCCAATGTACTCGGCCACGAGGTGCCGCAGTTGCGCATTCTCCGCCTCGCGGGTGGGGTATTCCCTCGCCGTGAGGCCGTAGCGACCGGCATAGGGGTAGGGCACCATCACGAACTGAACGGATTGGCCATCGCCATCCGCCAGTTTCACCAAGGCGCGGTTGTTGAACAGGTACATGCGGCCACGGGTGAGCTGCGGATTGGTGGCCGTGTTGGGCGAAGCCAGCAGCATGCCCGAGCGCACGAGGTTCAGCTTGGAATCGCGGTCGTGGTTGCCGGTGACGGCCAAAAGCGTGCCGCCGCGTTCGAAGAACGTTTTGAACGTGAGCCGCAGGTGTTGGAAGGCGTCGGTCATGTCGCCGACGCTCGCTTGTTCGGAGAACAAGTCGCCGGCCACCACGAGGGTATCGACGGCGTGTGCATCGCAGAGCGCGGCCACGCGTTCGACGCGGAGTTTCAAATCCTCGGTACGGTCGTTGCGGCCGAGCTTGTCGCACAGGTGCCAATCGGCGGTATGGAGCAATCGCATGGTTAATACGCCTCGGTATCGGGGGAACTGAATGCGGTAGCCGAACCGGTTGTTTCGCCGCCGAGTGGAGGTTCCGCGTCGCCTTCGCTGAGGGCGAAGGGCGGGAAGGGGATCTTCGCCAACATCGGCTCGCGGAAGCTGGGGATGTAGATCAGCTTTTCCTCTTGTTGCAACTGCGCGGCCGCGTCGCGGGCCGACTTGTTGAGGAACTTCCACACCTCGGCGCCGAGTTCGAGCGTGCCGCTGCGGCCGATGGCTCGCACCGCCGCGTTTTCGATCACCCGCGACTTCACCAAGCTGGCCTGCTGCTGGGCGCCGAAGAGGATGATCCCTTGGCTGCGGCCCTCGCTGGCCACAGTTTCCAGCTTCTGCGTAATCGGGTCGTGGCTGTCTTTCGGGGCGAAGCGGTTGAGTTCGTCCAGCGTGATAAGGTACTTGAGGTTTGGCACCTGCTTCTCGGATTGCGTCTGCTGGATCTGGTGGAACACTGCGGCCACCACGAAGCGTTGCAAGCTCGGGGTCGCGTGCAGGCCGTACAGGTCGATGACGATTGGGGAATCTTGGCCGGTGGCCGGAATTTGGAGGGGGTTACCCTTGGCATCGTTGCGGCGGAGCACGCCGTCCCCTTCCATCACGATGTACTTCAACCGGCGGAGCAGTTTGCCCTTCGTGCCCTTCACGAAATCGGTGAACAATCCATCCTTGCTCTCGCGGAACCAATCGAGCAAACCTTGGAATGTCTGTGGGACATCCGTGCGCAACCGCCGGCCGCCGTTCGATTCATTCGTGAGGTATTCCTCCATCTCGCCAACGAGACCGCCGAAGTTGGCATCGTTGACGTCGTCTTCGCTGAACAGGAAGTAGAAGATGCCTTGCTCGATCACGTTGGCGAGGCTCCAACTGTACGGCTTCACGTCCGCAGTGCGGCCGCCGGTGCGCACGGGCGTAGTCAATCCCTTGGCTTGCGGGGCGAAGAATGTCGGCTTCTCGAAGGGCGTCGGGCTTTCAACGCCGGTGCGACGCCATTCCTCGCGGTTCTCCGGTTCGTTCTTGCGGAATTCCTTGTTCCAACGGTCGATGAAGAAGAGGTCGAAGTTCTTCACGTTGAACACCACGGGCACGATTTGCAGGCGGTTCGGGTCGCTGGTGCGTTGGAGTTTCTGCCGGGCGGCTTCGCGGAGCAACAGCCAGTTCATGGTCATCAGCAGCGTGCTCTTGGTGCCCAGCCCGGCGATGCCGTTGACGTTCAAGTGCCCGCCGTTCTTGCCGAGGAGGAAGTCGAGGTCGATGGCGGCGCGGCCGGCGAACTCGGTGCCGCCGTTGCGGAGCAGGCCGACATCGAAGCGCTGTCCCATCTTGTCGAGGCCGTAGCCTTTCTTCGCGGCCTCTTCGTCGCCGAGGAAGACTTCGCTTTCCTCCGTCGGCGGCGTGTGGGCCACCGGTTCGGTACGCAGGATAGCCACTTCCGCGAAGGTCACGCCTTCGGAATCGAAGGGCGGGCGGGCCGTCGAGTTGCCGTCGAAACGGGCCGCTTCCTCGCCGACATCCTTCTGCCGGCTGCGCCGGTAGACTTCCTGCACGATGCCGACGAACGACACTTCGCGGCCGCCGACGGTGGATTTCGTCGTGACGATCTGCGTCCGTTCGACCGACTTTTTCTTGTCGACCCAGAAGAAGAATTTGCCGCTGGTCGATTCGTGTTCGGGCGGTGCAGCCACGCGGCCGAGGGGTTCATGAGGCATGGCAATTCCTGTAGCGTTGGAATGGTCGAGTTGTGAATGTCTTGTGCTGAACAAAAAACTATCGATTCTGAACTGTCGAATAAATGCAAAATACCAGTTGAGGGACAATAGTTGTTGGTAGACAGTTTTTAGTCGATAGTTGTTCCATCAAGGGTGTGGGCTGTACTCATTCCCATTCCATCTCGGTCAATCCGGCGGTGCGGTGGAGGCGGTTCGCCAGTAAGCCCGTCGGCGTGAACAGCGGTTTCAACGCCTCCTCGGCGCGCACGATCGGTTCGAGCGACACCGGCATGCGGGCGTAACTGGAGGCCCGGCAGCGGGCGTCGATCAGCCAACGCGAGAGCCGGTCGATGAAACCGAAATCCTTGCCGCGTTCCACGAACTGGCCCCAAGGCACTTCGACGCGTACATAGCCCCAGTTCGGTGCGAGACGAGGGCCGCCCGCCAGTTTCAGGTACCATGTGGCCACCGGCAGGTTGCCCCCGCCAGTGCCCCCGGATTCGTAGCGGAATACCGGGGTGCGTTGGCCCGGCTTCAGGTTCAGCAGCGTCCGCCAGCCTTGGTCGTGCAGGTAATTGGTCGGGTGCGTCTTTACCACACCGACGAGGAGTTTCGCCCCCGGCTTCGAGGTCACGCGGTGGATCGGGCCATCGACCAACGTGGGTACGTCTTTGGCGGAAGCGAGGGCGAGCCGTTCCATCATTTCCATTTCGCGTTGGGCGCGGTTGTGGGCCTGGCTGCGCATCGCTTCGTAATCGAACGGGCTATGCTTGCTGAAATCGGGTGGCGCAGCGGGGAGGATACGCAACTTCAACTCTGGCCGATTGAGCAAATCGAGAGACAATGCTTCGACTTCCTCCCAAGGGAACGGATCGGCGTAAAAGGTAAGTACCCGTTCGAGTGCCACGAACTTGCGTTCGAATGTGCGGCCGACGCTTTCCAACGCCACGGCCCCGACTTCGCTGAGCACCATCGGGATCGGGTAGCCCTGCGGCGATCGAATGCAGAGAACGGGTTCGCCCTTCTGCGAACCGTCGATGAATCGCTTGGGTATTTCATTCTCATTGGCCGGTTGTTCCGTCAGCGCGATCGCCTTCCAATAGGCTTCCGGCATCTCCACGGTGCGGTCGATCTGCGGCGTCGCTTCCTCCGTCGATTCGTCGTCCGCATCCGGCGGGGGCACGAACGGTTGAACCGGGGTCGCGCCGACGAACTGGGCTTGGTAGGTGCGGAAGAAGCGATCCGCAGCAGTTCCATCACGCATGGCCCACCTCCAGTTTCCGCAGGCGGTAATCCATGGCCTGCTTGCTCACCAGCAATTCGCTGGCGAGGCGGTAAGCCAACACGCCGCGCGGGCAGGCCCCGTACTGCGACTTCAATTCCTTGGCACGTTCCCGGCAGATTTCCTCGGGCATCAGCAGTTCCGCCGCGAAGGCGTTAGCTTCGCGTTCCCGCTGGCTCTCGGCTTCGTCCGCATCGTCGATCAAATCTTCGGCCAAGTAGTTGCCCATGCTCTGGCGGTGCAAAACCGCATGACCGAGTTCGTGGGCCGCGGAAAATCGGCGGCGGGTCAGCGGTTCGTCCGCGTTGATGAATGCCGTGCCCGCCCGGCCCGCGAAAAACAGGAAGCCTGCCAGCTTGCGGGCGGGATCCCCCAAGTCATCGATGGCGTTGCCTTCCCGAAGAAGGTGTTCTACCACCCTGCCGATGCTCAGTTGTGGAACCGCGAAGTGGCGAAGGTTGAATTCCGGGAAATAGCGATCCAACACCACCGGCCCACGGCGTGCGGGATCGATAACATCTCCGATATCTTGGCGGAGCTGGGCGATTGTCTCGGCGATCATTCGTTCCCCTCCGGATTGGGGGCGCGTCGGGCGGCGAGGCTGTATTCCTTCTCAGAGGCACGACGCTGCTCCAGTTTGATCGCCCCGTAGTGGAAGACTTTCCAGAACCCGGCGGGAGCCGGGCCGAATTGGGCCTCGGCCCACGCGGAGAGTTTCGATAAACGGAGATCGTCCGGGAGCGGCGCGCTCGAAAGCCGGAGTTTTTCGATCCAAGCGTAGCCGTCGCCGGCGAGCGATTTCCCGGCGGTATGGAACAATTCCTCGGCCACGTCCGCCACCGTAATCGGACCGTTTGATTCGCGTTCGATGCGAGCGCTGGGCATCGCCATCGATACAGATCGTGCGATGGTGCGCTCGTCTAGGGCCTTCTGCTCTTCGATCAAACCCCGATGAAGGGAATGCATGGTCTCGGCCAATTCCGCATCTCGTTCGGCCAGTTCCCAGATACGGTCTTGGGTATCGAAATCGTCGTTCTCGAACGCTTCGAGATAGAGGGAAACTGTTTCATCGATCCACAGTTCGCGGTCGGTGATCTTCATGACTGCCCCTCCTGCTTATCCGCAACCGCCAGGGAGCGGAGCATGTTCATCGCACGATAGATTCTCGTGCGGACGTTTTCGTGCGAAATCCCCAATCGTTTGGCCATTTCCGAGCCATCGGCATCTTCAAAGTATTTCATCCGGATCACCGCGCGGAATTCGAGAGGTAGCTTCTCGAAATACTTCTGAACCCGGAAACGCGCATCGGAGATGTCGATTCTGCGTTCCAACTCCGATGCGGGGCTTTGAAGGTCTGACCAATTGCTCGTCGTAACGGCCTTCGATTGGCTTCGACAATTCTCTCGAAATATGTTGCGGAGGAAGCCGTGGATCCACAACTCCGGCGATACGCGATCCGCATCGTAGGTACCCGCTTTCTTCCAAGCACGTTCGCACGCTTCCTGAACCAAATCTTCGGCTTGTATGGCGTTCCGGTATCCGACTTTCGATTGGGCATACGCCAGAAGGTTCCGCTGCACCGATTCATCGTCGAGGGCGGCACGGATGATCTTCAATAACTCTACCTCCGGCCGCGTTGGAGGCGGTGGTTTCGGCGGGGCGTGGGTTTGATTCTGGCTCATGGCGAACGGTTCTCCGCGAGGTTTCACGAAGGTTTGTCGGTCAACCCGCGATTGTGACAATAAATGGGAAGTTCGCCGGCGAGAAAGTGAAATTCGCCAAAGTTGTCGCGTTTGCGGACACGTTCGATCCGTGTAGAATCGGAAAAACCAAACGAACTTCATCGAAGGGAACTTATGGGATCACTGATCCGCGCCGCTTTTCTATTCTTCGTTTGCGATTCCACCGCGTTCGGCCAATGGCAACAACAAACGATCCAGACGGATGCCGATTTCCGCGGCTTGGCCGTGGTCGATTCCAACCTCGTTTGGGTGAGTGGAACGAAGGGAACCTTCGGCCGCACTACGGATGGCGGGAAGACGTGGTTCGCTGGCACCGTGCCCGATGCGAAGGCACTCGATTTCCGTGATGTCGAAGCCTTCGGTTCCGACACAGCGTATCTCATGAGTGCGGGCGCCGGGGAAGCGTCCCGCATTTACAAGACGACCGACGCCGGAAAGACGTGGAAACTCCAGTTCCAAAATCGCGAGCCGAAAGCCTTTTTCAACGCCATCGCCTTCTGGGACGAAAAGCATGGCATCACTTTGAGTGACCCCATCGACGGACGCTTTCACCTCATGACGACTGACGACGGCGAAAAGTGGATTCCGCTCTCGGAGAAAAGCCGGCCAGAGGCTTTGCCCAAGGAAGGTTGCTTCGCGGCCAGCGGGACGTGCCTGATCACTTTCGGCGAGAACGATGTTTGGTTCTGCACCGGCGGGGCCAAAACGGCACGGCTGCTCCATTCCAAGGATCGAGGAAAGACTTGGACTGCGATGGATACGCCTCTGCTCGCTGGGATCGAATCGGCCGGGGTGTTCTCGATTGCGTTCCGGGATCGGGACCACGGCATCATCGTCGGCGGCGATTACCGCAAACCGGACGACACGGTGAACACCGTTGCGATCACCGGCGATGGCGGCAAGAGGTGGACGTCGATCGAAAAACCGCTGCCGTTCCGATCCGGCGTGGCATGGGCGAAGGATCGTTGGATCGCGGTCGGAACTTCGGGAAGCGATGTTTCCACGGATGACGGTGCGACATGGAAGCCATTGGATCGAGAGAAGTACAATAGTGTCGCGTTCACGCCCAAGGGCGCCGGTTGGGCCGTCGGCCCGAAAGGCCGAATCGCCAAGTTCACCAAAACGGACGAGTGATCGGTTCCGGCCCAATTCTCTCCCGAAAGGCACGGTCAACACATGTCGCACACTCGATTGGCCATCGTTCTCGCAATCATCGCTTTAATGAACGTTCCCGGTTTCGGCAAAGATCCGCCGAACATCCTCTTCGCGATCGCGGACGATTGGGGCAAGCACGCGGGCGCATACGGAACCCGTTGGGTTCAAACACCCGCGTTCGATCGGGTCGCCCGGGAAGGTTTGCTCTTCAACAATGCCTACACTCCGAACGCCAAGTGCGCCCCCTCGCGGGCCTGCATCCTTACGGGCCGCAATTCGTGGCAACTCAAGGAAGCGGCCAATCACCTCTGCTACTTCCCCGCCGAGTTCAAAGGCTGGGGCGAAGCACTTTCCGAACGCGGCTGGAACGTCGGCTTCACCCAGAAAGGCTGGGGACCGGGCTCAGCAAAAGATAACGCGGGGAAACCCCGGCAACTCACCGGCAAAGCCTACAACGCCCGCCAAGCGGCCCCTCCCACGAACGCCATCAGCGGAAACGATTACGCGGGCAACTTCAACGATTTCCTCAATGCGGCTCCCGCGGGCAAGCCGTGGGCTTTTTGGTACGGGGCCGTCGAACCGCACCGCGGCTACGAGTTCGGCTCCGGCATTGCAAAGGGCAAGAAGAAACTCGAAGACATCGACCGCGTGCCGGGGTATTGGCCGGACAATGAAACCACCCGCACCGATATGCTCGACTACGCTTTCGAGGTGGAACACTTCGACAATCACCTCGGCAAAATGCTCGCGGAATTGGAGAAACGCAAGCTGCTCTCGAAAACCATCGTGGTGGTCACCAGCGACCACGGCATGCCTTTCCCGCGTGTGAAGGGGAATGCGTACGAATTTGCGAACCACGTTCCGCTGGCGATTCTGTGGCCGGCGGGTATCGCCAAGCCGGGCCGGGCCATCGACGATTTCGTGAGTTTCATCGATCTCGCCCCCACGTTCATCGAATTGGCGGGCATGGCTTGGGGCGATACCGGGATGGCCGCGTGTACGGGGAGGAGCCTCGGCGAGATCTTCCGTTCGGAAAAGCCAGGGCTGGTGGTACCGGGCCGCGATCATGTATTGATCGGCAAACAACGCAACGACGTCGGCCGACCCCACGATGAAGGCTACCCCACACGCGGGATCATCAAAGATGGAATGTTCTACCTGAGGAACTTCGAAGCCACCCGTTGGCCTGCGGGGAATCCCGAAACCGGCTACCTCGATTGCGACGCCGGGGCCACCAAAACCTGGATTCTGAACGAACACCGCAAGAATGCGAACGATCCGTTCTGGGCGTTCTGCTTCGGCATGCGGCCCGACGAGGAACTCTACGATCTGCGCAAGGATCCCGATTGTTTGAAGAACCTCGCGGCCACGTTTAAGGAGCAAGCCGCGGCGTTGAAGAAATCGCTCTTCGCCAAGTTGACAGAACAGGGCGACCCCCGCATGACCGGCGACGGCAACATCTTTGATCGGTACGAACATGCCAACAAAGCGAACGTCGGCTTCTACGAGAAGTACATGCGCGGCGAAAAAGTGGAAGCCGGCTGGGTAGCCAAGAGTGATTTTGAACCCAAGCCGCGGACTCCGCCGAAACCCGAGAAGTAACGCGAGCCACCCCTTGACGTCGCTCCGAGTCCACGCTATTCCGCCGCGAGATTCCATCCCATTCTCGCTTTATGGATGGCCGCGATGCGTCGGCGGCGGGGCTATTTGTTACTGGTGATCGCCTCGGGCGGATTCGGGTGCGTGCATCCGATTCTCAAGCCCAAAGACGGCCTCACCACCATGAAGCAAGCCACGCGAGTCGTGCCGACCAACGGCGAAGTGCAAGTGGCCATCGCGTCTCGGTTGATCGATCAACCCGCCGGGAGCGATTACCTTTCCCGCGGGCTGTGGCGTGAAACCACTTCGCCCATTTCCCATGAACTCACCACATTGTTAGCGATCAACGGAATCCGCATCGGCGTTCTCGGGGCAACTCGGCCGCTGGAATTCCAAACGCTCATGACCTCCGAAGCCAGTGTGTTGGATCCGATGATCCGCACAACGTCGTTGGGAAGGCCGCGCGTGCTGCCGGTGAACGGGCCGTTGCCCAGTTGCGAGTTGGAAGTATCGAATCGGATCGATTCCGAGTTGGAAGGCCGGGCATACGCCGCCGCGGAGTGCGGCTTGCAGATTACGCCGATGCCTTCGGTGGATGGCCGAATGAAACTGCGGTGCGAATTGCAGATTCAACACGGCCAACGCCAACCGTTCTTGCAACCGAGTGCCGATGGCAGCTACTTGGCCCGGAAGGATCAACGCCCCACCGAACAATTCGGTTCCTTCGCTTGGGAAATCACGTTCGATCGGGAGGATGCGTTGATCGTGGGAGCGACAGAGGAACCGGTGAAACGATTGGGCGAAGCCTTCTTTTTCTCAGGGGGCGGAGAACGCCCGCGACAGCGGGTGCTCGTGATCCAGGGGGGTTGGGCCGATTCGCTCGGGGAGGCGTCGCCGGTGAAGGCGAGCCGATCCCCGGCGGCCCGTGCCGGATCATTGGTGGTTCGCAAAGAATGAGGTTGGTCGCTTCCGTAAGTTGGGTCGAGCCGATGTGGAAACGGCGATACAAGAATCACTTTTACCAATCCTGTTTCAACCGCTGCGAGACCCGACGGTATTCGTGGTCGAAGAACGCCGGGTTTCGCGGTGGTGGGAACGCGGTCGCAAGCTTCGAATGGATTTCGACACCCTGAAGTCGGCTCGACCCAACCTACGTAACCTTACGAATTGCGCGATTCCAACTTGGACACACGCTCCTTTAAGGATGCCAACTCGGCGAGGACTTCGTCCCACTTTGATGGCATTGCGGCAGGTGCTGCTGTTACATCGGGTGCATTCTTCGCCGCGTCGATTTCACCGGGGAGGTGGAATCCGTGGGTGAGCATGGCTCCGCGGCCGGGGGGCGTCAGGTAGACGACGAAGTTCCGGGCCGCCAATGCCTTCAGCAATTCGCGGAGTGTTTCCAGATCGGCGATGTCGTCCATGCGGCTGGCCCGGCCGCGTAAATCCCCTTCGGATTGCGGGCCGCGCATCAGAAGTTCCGCGAGAATCGCCATTTCCACTTTGCCTATCCGCCAGAGATCGTAGAGAAGGTGGCGGTAACGATCGGCCCGGCCGCCGGTCACTTTGAGTACGAAGCCGCTTTTTTGCAGTTCTTCGAGGGTTTCTTCGACGTCGTCGTCCGAGAGTTCGAGCACGGGATCGCGATTCGATTTCTGGTTGCAGCCCGCCACGATAGAATTCAGTGTCATCGGGTAGGCATCGGGCGTGCGCGAGGTTTTTTGCTTCTCGATCAACACGCCGAGAACTCGGCGTTGATACATGGGCAGCGGTAGAATGGTTGCGGTCGCAGGGGTTTCATCGATCATCGCGTGATCCCGGTGGAAGGTGATGCCATTATCGGGATGCAACGGTGTGCGTCCGCCCGATAATCCTCAAACCGAGGCATTTGCGGGAACGGGTTGACAACGCACAATTTTTTGGAATGTGCATTGGAACCGAAGCCGGGTTCCCCAAGGGGTCGGTTTCGTGCTAGATTAATCCGTCTGGGAAGATGTGTTTGGAGGAAGCCAGCCGTGTCCTTGCTCGTCGAAGCCTTCGAGAACTTGCCGAAAGCCAAGCCGACCGACGACCTCGAATTGTGGGAGGCCGGCGCCCAAGAAGCGTTCGTCGAATTCTACCAATTGGTGAAGAATCGCTACAGCGAAGGCACGCTTCAACGCTTGCTGCTGTCGTCGGACGATCCGCAAACGCGCCAAGCGGCGGCCCTCGCCCTCGGTAGCCAAGGCACGATGGCTTCCAGTACGTTGCTTTCGGGGGTGTTGAAGAACGATCCCGATGAAGGCGTTCGCATCTGGGTGGTCGATTCCCTTTGGGAAATTTGGTTCCGCGGCAACTCGGTGGATGAAGGCCGCGGATTGCGGATCGCCATGGGCTTGCCCGAATCGATCCAACAACTCCCCGCGCTCGACGACCTGATTGAACAATATCCGGACTTCGCCGAAGCCTATAACCAGCGGGCGATCTTGCTTTACCGCCGTGGCCAGCACGCTAAAGCCGTGGCCGATTGCGAGCGGGCGCTACGGCTCAACCCGGTGCATTTCGGGGCCGCCTCCGGATTGGGCCAGTGCTACTTGCGAATGAACAAGCCCCACGCCGCGTTGCGGGCTTTCGCCCACGCCCTCGATTTGAACCCCTACTTGCTCGACCTCCGCGAAATGGTGGAAACCCTCCGCAATGCCATCGGCGAAAAATGAAGGGAGAATGCGGATAGCCACAAGGGTACACTTTGGTCGTCCGAGGATCGAATTCACTTTCCCCGTCTTTCGGTTTTCTCTGTGTGCTCCGTGCCTCCATGGCTAATTTCTAAAGCATGACCTACGACGAAGCCATCCGATTCTGGTTCGGCCGCATCAACTTTGAAACGCGATCCGCGTTGCCCGGCGACCTTAAACTCGAACGGATGCGGGCGCTTCTGCACCTTCTCGGCGATCCGCACCAACGATTGCGGATCGTTCACATCGCCGGTACTAAAGGCAAAGGCTCCACCGCCGCGATGATCGGCAGCGTGCTGAATGCGGCCGGCTACCGCGTCGGGCTGTTCACGTCGCCCCACTTGGAACATGTGGAAGAACGGGTCGCTGTGGATGGCGTGCCGATTTCGCATGCGGAAGTCGCCGAGATCATGGCCCGCATCGCCCCGGCCATCGAAGAACTGGAACGCACGCCCGGCCCCACGGCCACGTTCTTCGAGATCATCACCGCGATGGGTTTCCTGCATTTCGTGCAACGCCGGGTCGATGTTGCCATTGTGGAAGTCGGCTTGGGCGGTCGCTTCGATAGCACCAACGTGTGCGATCCGCTGGTGAGTATCATCACGAGTATCGGCTTCGATCATATGCAACAATTGGGTAATACGCTCAAAGAGATCGCGTTCCAAAAGGCGGGGATCATCAAGGCGGGGGTGCCCGTTGTTCTCGGTGAATTGCCCGAAGCCGCTAAAACGGTGATTGAGCGAGTGGCGATACAAGAATCGGCGCCGATTCTATCACCCGTGGCCGAGGTGCCAGAAATCGGATTGCGTGGTGAACATCAACGGAGGAATGCCGGGTGTGCGTTGGCCGCATTGAATGTGCTGCGAGTACGCGGTTTGCACCTCCCCGATCGAGCCGTGCGGCAGGGATTATTGAACGTGCGTTGGCCGGGGCGAATCGAAATCGTTTCCGCGCAACCGTTCGTGATCCTCGATACCGCCCACAACGTACCCTCGGCGGAAGCTTTGGTGAAAACGTTGAGTGCCTTGCCAGTCACTGGCTTCAAGCGGATCGTGTTCGCAGTGTCGAACGATAAACAGTACCCGGAAATGCTGGCGATCTTGGCAGGGTATTTCGATGAGTTCCACCTCACCCGCTACGGCAACAACCCCCGTTGCGTGCCGCCCGAACGCTTGGCAGAGTGTTTGCCCGCCGGGGCGAAGTTTCGGATTCACGCAAGCTCCGCCGAGGCTTGGCATGCGGCGAGAGGAAATTGCGAATCGACCGATCTCGTGTGCGTGACGGGCAGCGTGTTCCTCGCCGGGGAATTGCAACCGCTGCTGAGAATACGCGAATGATGGCGTAGTCTCAATCCTAATGCGAGCGAGGGAAACGGCCGGGTCTGGCAAATTTTTCTGGCACTCCCACCCGCCGTTCCCGCTCCGCTCGACTAACGACCTCCCCTCATGGGCAAAGGTAGCTATTGTAGTTTGTCGATATTTCATGATTTGCCGTCGAATTACTCGACAGTCGATGCGATTGTTCCCGGGGAGGGGTAGGTGGGCGGAACTGAGGGCACAAAAGTCGGCTTGACCGACATATCTGCCGTAAAGCATTGCCAATTGGGTGCAAGCGTTCGATCTTTGGATGGGGGTTTGTGCTCTGGGTGCGGAGGCACAAATGGG
>Ga0105048_10006638_pt1 | contig 18659 bp, 14 predicted proteins | sample MAT05_FD_78382 | JGI IMG/M metagenome (GOLD analysis project Ga0105048, IMG submission 78382) | Freshwater microbial communities from Lake Fryxell liftoff mats and glacier meltwater in Antarctica - MAT-05 | ecosystem: Environmental > Aquatic > Freshwater > Ice > Liftoff microbial mat | place... | reverse complement strand
AGTACGGCGGCACCGGCATATTCCAGCTGCAGGAATTCCTGGGTCGCGTTCTCGCCATTCGCGTCCTGTGGCCCCAGCGCCAGGTTGACGAGGCCCCGATAACGACCGACGCCATGGGCGCTGTGCACCACCGGGTCGCCGACCTTGAGTTCACTCAGGTCCTTGATCAGCGCCTCGACGTCGCTGACCTGTTCCTGCTTCCTGCGCCGGCGCGCCACCGGGCCGGTCGCGAACAGCTCGGTTTCTGTCACGAAGTCGATCCCGGATTCCAGCCACGAGAAGCCGTTCATCAGGCTCGACGTGGCCAGGCCCAGCTTCTCGTCGCTGTCCAGGAATGCCTGCAGGGTGTCGAAACGCAGGGGTTCAACCGCGCTCGCGCGCAGGAAGTCGAGCAGGCTTTCGCGCCGGCCCGCACTCTCGGCCAGCAGCAACACGCGCTGCGCGGTATCCCCGATATGTTGCTTGAGCCGCGATAGCGGCTCCTCGGCGCCCCGTACCACCGTCAGCGGCGGCAACGACCGCCATTCGTTCTGCGCATCCTCGGCCGTGCCGCCTTGCGCCTCGGGCGCACGCAGGGCCAGTTGCGCATACGGCTTGGCGCGTGCGTAAAACTGTTCGGCGTCCAGGAACAACGCCTGCGGTGACAGCACCGGTCGCTCGGGGTCCCCCTGGAGCAGCCGATAACGGTCGCGGGTGTCCTGCCAGAAGCGGGCGAATGCGGGCTCGATGTCGCCGTGCAGCACCAGCGTTGCTTCGGTGCCGAGATAGTCGAACACGGTGGCGGTCTGGTCAAAGAACAGCGGCAGGTAATACTCGATGCCGGCGGTGGCCACACCGGCGCCCATATCCTTGTAGATGCGGCTCTTGGTCGGGTCGCCCTCGAGCAACTCGCGCCAGCGGCTGCGAAATCGGGTGCGTGCGGGGTCGTCCATCGGAAATTCGCGCCCGGGCAGCAATCGCACCTCGGGCACCGGATACAGGCTGCGCTGGGTGTCCGGATCGAAGCTGCGGATGCTGTCGATCTCGTCATCGAACAGGTCCACACGGTAGGGCATCGGCGAGCCCATCGGGAACAGGTCGATCAGACTGCCACGCACCGCATACTCGCCCGGGCTGACCACCTGGCTCACGTGGTTGTAGCCGGCCAGCGTCAGCTGTGCCCGCAGGCGGGCCTCGTCGAGTTTCTGTCCGGTCTTGAAATGAAAGGTGTAGGCGGCCATGAAGGCGGGTGGCGCCAGCCGGTACAGGGCGGTGGTGGCCGGCACCAGTACCAGGTCAGCGCCCTGTTCCTGCCCGTGCCGGGAGATCTGCCACAGCGTCGCGAGCCGTTCGCTGATCAGGTCCTGGTGCGGAGAAAAGGTGTCGTACGGCAGGGTTTCCCAGTCCGGGAATACCGCGGCGCGCACCTCGGGCGCGAAGAAACCGATCTCCTCGATCAGCCGTTGCGCATCCGCGGCCTGGGCCGTGACGATGACCGTCAGGCGTCGCTGGGCCTTGTCCGCGACCGCCTGTCGCGCCAGCAGCAGCGCGTCGGCGGAACCGGGCGGACGTGCTACGGTGAAACGGTGGCCGGGTTTGAGTCTGGGCAGGTACATGCAGTGGGGGTGGAGCGTCAAAATTGGGCTGGCAAACATGCCGAACCCCCTCGACCGCGATCCGGGAGGGGGAGAGGGGATTTTAGAATGCGGGTTCGACCCATGGCACACGCATCCATCAAGACCCCCACGACCCGTGACCCCCGGTTGCCTGTATCCGGTCCGGCTTCACCGGCAATCTGGGCGCTGGTGCCGTGCGCGGGCACGGGTTCGCGTGCCGGCGCCAGCCAACCCAAGCAGTACCAGCCGCTGGCCGGCCGGGCGCTGGTGCTCCATACACTGGCCGCATTCGCGCAAGTGTCGCGCGTGCGCCAGACGCTGGTGCTGCTGGCACCCGACGACCGGCGTTTCGCGGCGCTGGCTGCCGCCGGTGGTGCCGGATGCTCCAGCGAGCCCTGCGGCGCGGCGACCCGCGCCGGCACCGTGGCCAATGGCCTGGCCGCGCTGCGTGCGCGCGGAGCCTTGGAAGACGACTGGGTTCTGGTGCACGACGCTGCGCGTTGCCTGATCACCCCGGTACTGATCGATCGTTTGATCGACACCTGCCAGGACGACGCTGTCGGCGGCCTGCTGGCCCTGCCAGTGGCCGACACGATCAAAGTGGCGCAGGGCGATCGGGTGGCCTTGACGGTCGACCGCAGCCAGTATTGGCTCGCCCAGACACCCCAGATGTTCCGTATCGGCGGCCTGCAGCGCGCGCTGGCACACGCTGGCGATGCGGTCACCGACGAAGCCTCGGCCATCGAGTCGCTGGGCCTGGCGCCGCGACTGGTGGTGGGCGATCCGACCAATTTCAAGGTGACCGTGGCGCAGGACTTTATCGTCGCGCAGGCCATCCTGCTGGCGCGCGGCGCGCAGCGCGACCCGGAGAAGATGCATGCAGAACCCTGACCCCGCGCCGGGGCCGACGATGCTGTTTCGCGTGGGCGAGGGCTGGGACGTGCATCGCCTGGTCCCCGGCCGGCCGCTGGTCATCGGCGGCGTGTCGATACCGTTCGAGCGCGGTCTGCTGGGCCATTCCGATGCCGACGTGCTGCTCCATGCCATCACCGACGCCGTGCTCGGCGCCGCCGCACTGGGCGATATCGGTCAACATTTCCCCGACACCGACGCGCGATTCAAGGGAGCGGACTCGGCGGTGCTGCTGGCCGAGGCCACGGCGCGCGTGCGCGTGGCCGGCTGGCGTGTCGGTAATGTCGATAGCACCGTGATCGCCCAGGCGCCCAAGCTCATGCCCTGGATACCTGCCATGCGGGTGGCCATTGCCGCGGCCATGGACTTGCAGCTGGACCAGGTCAATGTGAAGGCCAAGACGGCCGAGAAGCTCGGGGCCGTCGGGCAGGGCGAGGCCATGGAGGCGCGAGCCGTGGTGTTGTTGCTGCGTGGCTGAGGCCGCAGATCAGCTTGCCCGGTTGAGTTCGATGCGGGCCGACAGACCGCCGGAGGCGCGATTGCGCAACACCAGGGCGCCGCCCATGCGCTGGATGTTCTTCTCGACGATCGCCAGGCCCAGTCCCGCTCCCGTGGCGGCCGTGCGCGCGGTGTCGCCGCGGAAGAATGCCTTGGTCAGCTGTTGCAGGTTTTCCGGCGACACGCCGGGCCCATGGTCGCGCACTTCGATTGCCACCCGCGAACCCTTGGCCAGGGCCACGATCTCGACCTCGGCGATACCGCTCGCGGCTGATCTGCCATAGCGGCTGGCGTTCTCGAGCAGGTTGGACAGCGCCCGGATCAGATCGACCTCGTCCGCCAGCACGCGCAGATCGGGCGGCACCTCGATCTGCAGCCGGATGTCGCTGGCATCCTTGAGCGCATAGACGCAGCGGTTGACCAGTTCGGACAACACGACAGGCTCGACCGCGACCTGGTCCGGCCGGGCGTAGTCGAGGAACTTGTTGATGATGGCGTTGGCCTGATCGATGTCGGCAGCCATCTGGTCGCGTGCATTGTCGTCGGCCACGCTCAGCTCGGTCTCCAGCCGCAGCCGTGCCAGCGGCGTGCGCAGGTCGTGCGAGATGCCGGCCAGCATGATGAGCCGGTCCTGCTCGATCTGGGCGAGTTTGCGCGACATCCGGTTGAACTCGATGTTGACCTCGCGGATTTCGCGGGTCGCGACAGTTTCGTCCAGGAAGCCGGCTGCGAAGTCACCTTCGCGGACCCGGCTGGCTGCCACCGACATGTCTCGCAGTGGACGGTTGATCAGGCCGGCGATCAGTGCAGCACCGGCCAGCGACAAGGCAGCAGCGATGACCAGCCAGATGATCCAGGTCTGGCCGACCGGCGGATTGAGCCGGGCCCGGTCGGTCAGCATCCAGTAGCGGTCGTCGTCGATGGTGAAGCCGATCCACAGGCCCGGCTCGTCGTTGACGCTGCTCGCGACCACCGTGCCCGCTCCCAGCCGCGATTCCAGTTCCTGCGTCATGCGCTGGCCCAGCGCATCGTCGGGAAACGGAACGAAACGGTCATCCGGCTCGCGCGGCAGGATGCGCACCGCCTCCTGCTCGGTCATGGTCTTGATCAGCGAGACCCGTGCGATCGAGTCCGAATGGATCAGCGCGGCCCGGCTGAGGTTGACGATGGAGGCAATCTGCTGCGCGGTCTGCGCCGCGCGCGGTTCGAGTTCGAACACCCGCAAGGTCTGCAGCCAGGCCAGGATGCTGACCAGCAACAGCGCCGCCAGCAGAAAGAATGTGCGACCGAACAGGCCGATCCCGCGCCGTATCACCGGTGCCGGCAACGATGCCGCATCCGTCAGAACAGCCGGCTCGGTGGAGACGCTGGCGCGGCGCACGTGATTCGGGCAGGCGCGCTCTCAGGCGATCAAGCCGCACCGTCCGGCACGAAGACATAACCCACGCCCCAGACCGTCTGGATGAAGCGTGGACTGGCCGGGTCAGCCTCGATCATCTTGCGCAGGCGAGAGATCTGCACATCCAGGCTGCGATCGAACGGCTCGAACTCGCGGCCGCGCGCGAGTTGTGCCAGCTTTTCGCGCGACATCGGCTGCCGGGGATGGCGCACCAGCGCCTTGAGCATCGCGAACTCGCCGGTGGTCAGCGGCAATTCCTGGCCTGACTTGTGCAGGCTGCGTGCACCCAGGTCGAAGCTGAACGGGCCGAACTGCACCACCTCGTTTTCGCTGGAAGGCGCCCCGGGCGCTTCAACCACCGGACGTCGCCGCAACACCGCGTTGATCCGGGCCAGCAATTCCCGCGGATTGAAGGGCTTGCCCAGATAGTCGTCCGCGCCGACCTCCAGGCCGACGATGCGGTCCACGTCCTCGACCTTGGCGGTGAGCATGATGATGGGTGTGCGGTCGTTGGCCGCGCGCAGCCGTCGGCAAATCGACAACCCGTCTTCGCCGGGCAACATCAGGTCCAGCACGATCAGGTCCACGGTCTCGCGCAGCACGATACGGTTCAGCGCCTTGCCGTCTTCGGCCTGGAATACCTCGAAGCCCTCTTGGCTGAGATAGCGGCGCAGCAGGTCGCGAATGCGGCTGTCGTCGTCCACCACCAGGATCTTGTCGCTACGGCTGTTGGTTTGCACCATCGCCCCTCCTTGAATTTGTAACAGTGGCCATTTTGAAGCCATCGACTGCTGCTGACGCGACGATTCCGCGGATGTCTGACACACTGTTACAACTCTGGCTGCATTGCCACATTTGCGATAAGGCGTGGCGCGGGTGCAACCCTTGCAACACCGGTTATTCTTGTGCCATGGAGAAATGGTTGTTGTTGGCACTGGCCGTTGGTTCTGCGAGTGCTTCCTTGGCGCAGGGGGTGCAGCCGGTGCAGGCCAGCCAGGATCCTGGCGCGCAGACGATACGCGCACAAAAGCGCATCGAACTGCGGACCGCCTTGTCGGAGAAGCGCAATTCCAATCGGACCTCTGTGGCTGCGGAGCCTCTGCCGGCGGCCCGCCAGCTCAGCCCGAGCGAACGCGCAGAGATGCGGGAGCAGCTGCGTCGTTACCAGCCCGAGCCGCTGCAGTGGCAGCCGCCCTGATACGGCGCGCGATGCCCCACCGAAATGGCGGCCGTGGTCATGGAACCGGCGGGCCGGTGACCAGCGACCCGGGCTGCGTTCCAGCGAAAACATGTCAGGGAGTCCTAAAGTGAAATCGAGCGTACGAATCATGGTGGTCGGTTGCCTGGGCCTGGCGGCTTGCTGGGCGCAGGCCCAACCCATGGCCATGCAGCCGGTGCCCCAGAACCTGGTGCAGCTGACGGCCAGCGCCACGGTTGAGGTGCCCCAGGACTGGTTGACCCTGACCCTGGGCACGACACGGGAAGGCTCGGATGCGGAGGCGGTGCAGCAACAGCTCAAGCAGGCGCTGGATGCGGCGCTGGTCCAGGCGCGCGCGCGTGCCCAACCGGGCCGGCTCGATGTGCGCACCGGCAACTTCCAGCTCTCGCCCCGGTACAACCGCGAAGGTCGCATCACCGGTTGGCAAGGCAGCACCGCGCTGGTGCTCGAGGGGCGCGATTTCGGACGTATCGCGGCCTTGGCCGGCGCCATCCAGACGCTGACGATCGGCGGTGTCCAGTTCAGCCTGAGCCGGGAGGAACACAACCGGGTCGAGGCGGACGTTCAATCGGCGGCGATCGAGCGGTTCAAGGCCAAGGCGGGCGAGATCGCCAAAGGTTTCGGCTTTTCGGGTTACGGCTTGCGGGAGGTTTCCGTCAATGCGCAAGACCAGGAGTTTGCGCCGCAGCCGCGCGTGCTGGCGATGCAGGCCAAGGCCGTGTCGGCGGATGCGCCAGTGCCCCTGGAGGCGGGCAAGAGCACGGTCATGGTGGTCGTTTCCGGCTCCGTGCAGCTCAAGTAGGCGGACGGCGCGCGAGTGGATACCGTCGATGCAGTCGTCGTGGGGGCGGGTGTGGTCGGGCTTGCCGTGGCTCGGGAGTTGGCACTGCAAGGGCGCGAGGTGCTGGTACTCGAGCAGGCCCGTGCGATCGGCACCGGCACCAGCTCGCGCAACAGCGAGGTGATCCACGCCGGCATCTATTACCCGCAGGGATCGCTCAAGGCGCGCCTGTGTGTCGCGGGCAAGGAATTGCTGTATGCCTACTGCGCGCAACGCGCGATCGGCCATCGGCGCTGCGGCAAGCTGATCGTGGCCACCAGCGTCGAGCAGCTGGCGCAGCTGGAGGCGATCCGCGCCATGGCTGGGCGCAACGGCGTTACCGACCTGAAAATGCTCGATCGCGATGCCGCACGTGCATTGGAGCCGGCACTGGAGTGTGTGGGTGCGCTGCTGTCGCCGAGCACCGGCATCGTCGACAGCCACGGCTTGATGCTGGCGCTGCAGGGCGACATGGAAAACGCCGGCGGCGCGCTGGCGGTCGGTTCTGCTTTGGCGTCGGCGCGTTGTACTGCCCGGGGTATCGAGTTGCGGGCATCGGACGGAACCGAGCTGCTGGCCGCGGTGGTCGTGAACGCCGCCGGGCTGGATGCGCCGTTGCTGGCGCTGCGCTTCGACGGTCTGGCGCCCGAGCATGTTCCCACGCCGCATTACGCCAAGGGCAATTACTTCACGTTGGCCGGACGCTCGCCGTTCGATCGCCTGATCTACCCGGTGCCGGAGGGTGCGGGCCTGGGGGTACACCTCACGATCGACCTGGGCGGCCAGGCCAAGTTCGGCCCCGATGTGCAGTGGGTGTCGTCGCCGCAGGACCTGGTCGTGGACCCGTCACGCGGCGACGCCTTTTATGCCGAGGTCCGCAAATACTGGCCGGCGCTGCCCGACGGAGCCTTGTTGCCGGGTTACGCCGGTATACGGCCCAAGCTGCGGCCGGCGCAGGACGGCCCTGCCGATTTCGTCATCCAGGGTCCGCGGCAGCATGGTATTGCCGGCTTGGTGAACCTGTTCGGCATCGAGTCGCCCGGATTGACCAGCGCGCTGGCCATTGCGCAGGAGGTGGCTGCGCAACTGGCGCCCCAGGAGGTCTGTCTGCGCCTCAATGCCGACGGCTCCTAAGCCCGCTGCTCGGCCGGGCGGCGGGCGCGAGCGCGGATCGCAGCGGCGGCCTGCTGCGCCAGCGCAGGACCCTGGTAGATCAGGCCAGTGTAGATCTGGACCAGATCCGCGCCGGCGGCTATCTTGCCCACGGCGTCGTCGGCACTGAGGATGCCACCCACGCCGATGATCGGGAATGCGGGGCCCAGGGCCGCACGCAACAGCCGGATCACGCGGTTGCTGGCTTCGTACACCGGCGCGCCGGAAAGGCCACCGGTTTCCTGCGCGTGGCGCAGGTGGGCGACCGCCGCACGCTCGACCGTGGTGTTGGTGGCGATCACGCCATCCATCGCGTGCTGCTGCAAGGCGCGGGCGATACCCGCCACCTGCGCTTCGTCCAGATCCGGCGCGACCTTGACGAACAGCGGCACGTCGCGCCCGTGGCTCTGGCGCAACTGCCCGCGCCGCGCCTGCAAGGCTCCCAGCAGCGCATCGAGTGCGGCGTCGCTTTGCAGTTCACGCAGGTTGCGGGTGTTCGGGCTGGAGATGTTGACGGCGACATAGTCTGCATGCGCAAACACGCCGTCGAGACAGGCAAGGTAGTCCTGCGCCGCCGACGCGATCGGCGTGCTCGCATTCTTCCCGATGTTCAGGCCCAGGATCCGGCCCCGGGCGCGGAACGACGATTGCCGCACGTTGGACACAAAGGCGTCCAGACCTTCGTTGTTGAAGCCGAGCCGATTGATCAGCGCCTGCGCCTGTGGCAGGCGGAACATGCGCGGCTTGGGGTTGCCGGGCTGGGCCTTGGGCGTCACGGTGCCGACCTCGACAAAGCCGAATCCCATCGATCCGAGTGCATCAATGCAGCGCGCATTCTTGTCCAGGCCTGCCGCCAGTCCGACCCGGTTCGGAAATCGCAGGCCCGCCAGCTGCACTGGATCTTCGATCATGTCGGCGCAGTAAGCCCAACCCAGTGGCGTACGTTGGCTGCGGGCCAGGGCCGCGAGCGTGAGTTCGTGGGCGGTCTCGGGATCCAGGCCGAACAGGAAGGGGCGGGCCAGGGCGTAAGGAATCAGCGGCATTGGATAATTCGGAGTTGACCCTCCATTGTCCCAAACCGCGGCGGCGTCAGCCGCAGGAAAACCGCATGCCATCACAAGACGAACTCAAGGCCATGGTCGGCCAGGCCGCATTGCACTATGTCGTGCCGGGCGAAATCGTCGGTGTCGGCACCGGCTCGACCGTCAACAAGTTCATCGACGCGTTGGCTGGCGTCAAGGCGTCCATCCGGGGTGCGGTCTCGAGTTCCCAGGCCAGCAGTGAGCGACTGCGGGCGGCCGGCATACCGGTGTTCGACTGCAACGAGGTCGAGACCTTGTCGGTCTATGTCGATGGCGCCGACGAGATTGACGCCCTCGGCTTCATGATCAAGGGTGGCGGCGCAGCGTTGACGCGCGAGAAGATCGTAGCCGCGCAGTCGCGGCGCTTCGTGTGTATCGCCGACGCGTCGAAACTGGTGCAAACGCTCGGCGCGTTCCCGCTGCCGGTCGAAGTCGTCCCGATGGCCAGCGCCCGCATTGCTCGCCAGTTTGCGGCGCTGGGTGGAACCGCACGCCTGCGCATGGCGGGTAGCCAGCCTTTTCTGACCGACAACGGCCAGCAGATTCTTGACGTCAGCGGCCTGTCGATCGCCGATCCGCTGCAGTTCGAGAGCAGCGTCAACCAGTGGCCCGGTGTGGTCACGGTCGGCGTGTTCGCACACCAGAAGGCTCAGGTGTGCCTCCTGGGGACTGCCGCGGGCGTGAAGACCCTGGCCTTCGACGCCGCCTGACAGCGGCTCTCGGTGCCCGGATCAGAACTTGATACCGGCCGGATTGGTGGGCGACGGGCCCGGCGCGGGCGTAGCCGATGCCGCTGCGGAGGGTTCCTCTTCCGGCTCGCCCGTCTGGGCGGTTTCGGGTTGTGGCGCGATTTTTTGCGTGCTCACCAGCGGCCTGGGCGCTGGCTGGCGGAAGTTGGCCGGCAACTGCGAGGTGACAGGGTAATTGGCTGCGTTCAGGAACTGGCTCCACTCCGCCTCGGAATACCCCTTGATTCTTTGCCCTCCGATGGTCAGGTACGGCAATGATTTGTCGCCACTGAGGCGCTGCAGGGCTTCGATATCCTCATTGCTGGCGATCGCGTATTCGGTGTAGGGGATACCGCGTCCCTGCAGCATCAATCGCCCGGCGTTGCAGGGCACGCAGCCAGCGCCAGAATACAACGTGACCGGAAAACGCGTCACGACCTGGCGCAGTTCGTAGGGCAGGAAGCCATTCTGCGGATTGGCGTCCACCGGCCTTCCTGCGGCGCTTCGTGCCGTCACGTTGGTTGTTGCCGCGGCGGGGGGTTTGTCGGAAAACGTCACCCTGCCATCGGGTCCGACGATGCGATAAACGGTCTGGGACTGCGCCCCGGCCGCGCCAAGCAACAGCGCAGTCACCGTGCAAACCGCCCAAGCCAGCTTCAGGTACTTCATGTCGTCAATCCTTTCCTAGGTTTGCGCGCGTTCCGCTGTCGGTCATGCCCTGGTGGCGCAGCAAGGCATCGAGCGTCGGCTCGCGGCCGCGAAATGCCATGAACGATTCCATGGCCGGGCGGCTGCCGCCAGCCTCCAGGATAGCCTGGCGGTATTTTCTACCGGTTTGCACATCGGGCAAACCCGATTCGTCGGCGCTTTCCTCGAACGCCGCGTACGCGTCAGCGCTGAGCACCTCGGCCCACTTGTAGCTGTAATAACCGGCAGCGTAACCGCCGGCGAAGATATGGCTGAAGCTATTGGGCGGGCGGCTCCAGGGCGGGGGCCGAATCACGGCCACCGCGTCGCGCACCCGTTCGAGCAGCGGCATGATGTCGTCGGTCGGCACATGCGTGGTGTGCAGCAGCATGTCGTACAGCGCAAACTCGATCTGGCGCACGGTCTGCATGCCGCTTTGGTAGTTCTTGGCCGCCAGCAATTTTTCGAACAAGGCGCGCGGCAGCGGCTCGCCGGTATCCACATGGGCGGTCATGTGGCGCAGTACATCCCATTCCCAGCAGAAATTCTCCATGAACTGGCTCGGCAGCTCCACGGCGTCCCATTCGACACCGCTGATGCCCGACACCTGGCGCTCGTTGACCTGGGTCAGCATGTGGTGCAGGCCGTGGCCGAACTCGTGGAACAGCGTAATGACGTCGTCGTGTGTCAACAAGGCGCTCTGGCGCAGACCATTCTTCATCACGCCCTGGGCGAAGTTGCACACCAGGTGTGCAACCGGTGTCTGCAGTTGCCGATCGTCGGGGCGCAGCCAGCGGCCGCGCACGTCGTCCATCCAGGCGCCACCGCGTTTGCCGTCGCGCGCGGTGGTGTCGAGGTAGAACTGGCCCACCAGGCCGACGCCAGGCCGCTCGATCCGGTAGAACGCCACGTCAGCGTGCCATACCGGCGTGACGTCGGGGCGTATTGCGACCTCGAACAGGGTCTCCACGATCTTGAACAGGCCTGCGAGCACCTTGGGTAGCGTGAAATACTGCTTGACTTCCTGCTCGCTGAAAGCGTACCTGGCGAGCTTGAGCTTTTCGCCGATGTAGGCCCAGTCCCAGGGCTCTGGGTCCGGCAGCCCCAGTTCGGCCGCTGCAAAGGCGCGCATGTCGGCCAGGTCCTGCAATGCAAATGGCCTGGCGCGTGCGGCGAGGTCATGCAGGAACTCGATGACGGCGTGTGGCGACGGCGCCATCTTGGCGGCCAGCGAGAGCTCGGCGAAGTTGGCGAAACCCAGCAGGCGCGACTCTTCCTGCCGCAGCGCCAGGATCTCGCGGATCAGTGCCGAGTTGTCGTATTGGCGCAGGTCCTGCGGTGCCTGGTCCGAGGCACGGGTGGCATAGGCGCGGTACATCTGCTCGCGCAGCGCCGCCGAATCGGCAAACTGCATGACGGGCAGGTAACACGGCAGCTTCAGGCTGAGCTTGTGGCCTTCGCGCCCGGCGGCCGTGGCGGCTTCCGCGGTGTTGTGCACGACGTCTTCGGGGACGCCAGACAGCGCGTCGGCGCCAACGAACAGGCTGAACTTGTCGGTCGCGTCGAGCGTGTTCTCGCTGAACTTCTGGCCCAGTTCCGCCTGCCGCTCCTGGATCGCGGCAAAACGCTGCTTGTTGTCGCCGGTCAGTTCTGCGCCGCCAAGCACGAAATCGCGCAAAGCGTTCTTGCGTGCCTGGCGCTGTTCTGCGTCGAGCGAGGACTCCGTCATCGCCTTGTATTTGGCATACAGGCTCTCATCCGAGCCCAGGCGGGTCCAGAATTCGGTGACCTTGGGTAGGCTGGTGTTGTAGGCGGCGCGCAGGGCCGGCGTATCCGCCACGCTGTTGAGGTGACTGACGGCACCCCAGGCGCATCCAAGCCTTTCGGTGGCCACATCGAGCACCGATGCGATCGCACTCCAGTCGGCCGCGAAATCCGCTGCCGTGACGATTTGCAGCGCGGTGTCGGCCTCTGCAAGCAACTGATCGATGGCTGGCGCCACGTGTTCAGGTGCGATCAGGTCGAACGATGGCAGGCCGCCGCCGTGCAATAGTGGATTCATGGTTTCGGGTGCTCGGGATGGTGGTGGCACCATGCCACCTGTTCGGCATGTCGGGGTCGCGCCGCCAGTTTACAAGTGAGACGCAGCACGCCGCGCGGCTTCCACCGTATTGACCAGCAGCATGGTGATCGTCATCGGGCCCACGCCACCCGGAACCGGCGTGATGAAACCGGCCACCGCGCGCACGCCGGAGTAATCGACATCACCACACAGTTTGCCCTCGTCGTTGCGGTTCATGCCTACGTCGATCACGATCGCACCGGGCTTGACCATGTCGGCGGTGAGTACGTTGCGACGGCCTACCGCCGCCACGACGACATCCGCCTGCCGCGTATGAAGCCTGAGGTCGGGCGTCGCACTGTGGCAGATGGTGACGGTCGCATTTTGTTGCAGCAGCATCAGGGCCATGGGTTTGCCCACGGTGTTGCTGCGCCCGATCACCACCGCGTGTTTGCCACGCAGGTCGACACCGGTGGAGGCGATCAGCTTCATGCAGCCATAGGGCGTGCAGGGTTTGAAGCCGGGCGAGCCGGTCATCAGTGCGCCAGCGCTGAGCGTCGAGTAACCGTCGACATCCTTGGATGTGGCGATGGTCTCGATCACGCGATGCGGGTCGATGTGTCGGGGCAGCGGCATCTGCACCAGGATGCCGTGAATGGTCGGGTCCGCATTGAGCGCCTCGATGCGCGCGAGTAACGTGTCCTGGCTCAGACCCGCGTCGTATTTCTCGAACACCGAATGCAGGCCGGACTCCTCGCAGGCCTTGATCTTGTTGCGCACATAGACCTGGCTGGCCGGGTCTTCGCCGACCAGGATCACCGCCAGACCCGGACGCAAGCCCTTGTCGGACAGTTCGCCCGCGCGGACGGTGACTTCGGCACGCAACTGCCTCGAGATAGCGACTCCGTCGATGGTCCTGGCCAGGTTGCGTTCCGTCATCGTCTCAGAGCGTGAGAGGCAATTGATTGGGCGCCCCGGCCCGCAGGGCAAGACCCCGCGACTGGCCGTTGTCCGCAGCGCCTGGAGCTGGTTGCGGGGTCTTGCGTGGGCTCAAGCGATTGCCTCTCACGCTCTCAGGTCTTGGTGGCGCTCTGACCCAACGCGATCTTCAACAGGTCGGCGACCGTATTGGCGTTGAGCTTTTCCATGATGTTGGCGCGGTGTGCCTCGACGGTCTTGATGCTGATGCCCAGGTCATCGGCCATCTGCTTGTTCAGTCGTCCTGCCACGATGCGTTCGAGCACCTGCGACTCGCGCAAAGTCAGTTTCGACAACAGGGCATCGCGGCTGGCGGCAAGCTGGTGGTCGGCGAAGGTTTCCTTGGCGTGCTCCAGCATGCGCTCCACCAGGCGCAGCAACTGGTCTTCCTTGAAGGGCTTCTGGATGAAATCCATGGCGCCCTTTTTCATCGTGTCGACCGCCATCGGCACGTCGCCATGACCGGTAATGAAGACGATGGGAAGCGGCGAGTGCTGCTCAAGCAGCCGGTTCTGCAACTCGAGTCCGGTCATGCCCCCCATACGGATATCGACGATCAGGCAGGCCACTTCGCGCGGATCGTAGCGGCTGAGGAACGACTCCGCCGAGTCGAAGCAGCGCACCCGGTAGTCCTTGCCCTCCAGCAGCCACTGCAGCGAGTCTCGGACGGCCTCGTCATCGTCGATCACGTAGACGGACCCCTTTTTCGGTATCAAACTCATGCGGCTATCCTGGGTGCTTGATCGGACTGCGCTCGGGCTCGGGCGCAATGCTGGTGGGTTCGCCCACGGGCAGCCAGAAGGAAAAACGGCATCCCACGACGAGCGATGCATTGTAAAGGTTCTCAGCACGTATCCTTCCCTGGTGAGACTCGACAATCGAGCGGCACAGGCTCAGCCCGATGCCCATGCCGTAACTCTTGGTGGAGTGGAATGCTTCGTAAAGCCGATCCAGCACCTCGGGAGGCAGGCCGCCACCCGAATCGAGCACCGAAAACTCGACCAGTTGCCGCGCATCGACAACGGCCTGCACTACGGTCAGCTCGACCTTGCGCTGCGCGGTCGGGCGCTGCGCCAGGTCGACCGATTCGGCGGCATTCTTGAGCAGATTGATCAGCACCTGTTCAATCAGAATCGGGTCGACCATCAGCATCGGCAGGCGTGATGCCACCTGGCAGGTGAGCCGGACGTTGCGCCGGCGCAGCTCGATCTCGGCCAGTTCCACGGCCTCGTCCACCATGTCGGCCACCCGCGACCATGCACGCTTGGGTTCGCTGCGCTTCACGAACGAGCGGATGCGCTGGATGATCTGGCCGGCGCGCTGGGCCTGGCGTGCGGTCTTCTCCAGCGCATCGAGCAGGTCCTGCTGCGAGATCTGCTGCGACTGGATTCGGGACACCATGCCCTGGCAGTAGTTGCTGATGGCCGTCAGCGGCTGGTTCAATTCGTGCGCCACGCTGGAAGCCATCTCGCCCATGGTGATCAGCCGGCTGGCATTTTGCGCGCGGTCGGCCTGGGCTGCCGCCTGTTGCTCTGCCAGCCGCCGCGCGGTGATGTCGGTGGCGATGACCATCTGCGCCAGGCGGCCGTCGACCCAGCTCAGGTACCGGGTACGCACTTCGAGCCAACGTCCGAGTTCACTGAGATAGATTTCCGCGTTCTCCGGTTCTGCGTCTGGCAACACGTCGGTGGGAAGACCCACGAAAGAATCCACCTGATCGAGCGACTCGTCGTTCACCGCCTGCATCGGAATCCCGGCCTGGGCGACCAGGCGCAGGTGCCCGTCCGTCTGGTTGCCGAACCAAAGCCGGTACAGCTTGTTGGCGAACAACATCTCGTCGCTGCCCAGCGGCGCAACCGAGATCGACGCGTCCAGCGCCTCGAGCACGGTGGTGAAGCGTTCGAACGACGCCGACAACTGTTCGCGGATGCGATTCGGCTCGGTGATGTCGGTCATGGCCGTGATCCAGCCGGTCTGCGTGCCGCGCGAGTCGATCAGGGGCGAGACATAAAGCCGGGCGTCGAACAGCGAGTTGTCCGGCCGCTTCGCGCGCATCTGCACGCCGCCGGGTGTGGCCGCCTGGCCGGACAGTTCGGCGCTGAGCAACTGGCTGAGGTTTTCGTGGTCGGTGTCGGGCCAATAAGGGAAGGGCGCAGTGCGCCCGACCAGGTCGGACTCCTTCCAGCCGGTCATCTGGCAGAACGCGGCATTGACATAGGTGATGCGGCCCTGCAGGTCCATGGCCCGCATGCCGGTCAGCATCGAGTTCTCCATGGCGCGCCGGAAGTTCGTTTCTGCGACCAGCGCCTGCTGCGCCTGTTGGCGGCGTCGGTTGTGGCGCCAGTTGGCAATCAGCATCCAGGCTGTCATGACGCCCAGCACGCTGACCAGCCAGAACAGCCCGCTGCCGATGACACCCAGCGAGGTCCGATACGCCTGGGCTCGCAGGATCAATCCGTTGCCGACGGGCGAGACTGGAACCTCGTATTCGTTAGCCGCTACCAGCCAGGGCAACCAGGTGCCCGCCGGGTCGCGTGCCGGCGGGCTGGTGCCTGCCAGCCGGGTGCCCTTGTCATCGAGCAACGATATCGCATAACGCGCGGAGACCTCCGCCGGCACTCCGTAGCGATACAAGCCATCAACGGAGTATTCGGCCAGCACCACGCCGAAGAAGCGCGCGCCGTCGTTCATCGGGATATGCAGCTGCAACAGCGGCACGGCTGTGCCGACAGCGGCACGCTGGGCGTAGACCGGCTGCAACGTCTCGCGCGCCAGTTCGGCGATGTTGCGTGTGTCCGCCGAGGCCAGCAGGTCGCCTTTCTGGGCCGACGCCCCGGGCTGCAGGCTGGCAGTGGCATAGGTGGCGCGGACCTTCATGTCGGCGTCGATCCAGCTCAGGCGTTCCAGGTCGGGATACTGGATCACCAGGGCCTCGGCCCGGACCTGGAACTCCTCGGGGTCCAGATCCTTGTTGGAGATGTCGCGGGCAATCCGCATCAACTGCTCCTGCCGCTCGAGCAGGCGCAGGCGCAGTCTTTGCTGCGTGTACTCGACGTCGCGGCGTACCGCTTCCTGCTCCCGGTCGATCTCTTCGAGCCGCAGATACCCAAATGCTGCGACGATCGCTGCCAGGAACAACAGTACGGCGGCCAGCGGAGCCAGAACCGCAAACCGGTCCTGCCGGTGCGGGTTCAGGTGCCACCACCAATGACGTACCCGCTGCGCCGTCGCGGCAGGCGGCAGTGGCTTGCCGGCAGGTAGGGTGGACATCGGACGAGTGTAGGGGAGCTGGCTGCCGGTCGCCTTGTCGATCGCCCTGTGTCATGCCTTATTTTTCACTATATGAATATGCGAAGCGTTATTTGAAATGCGGCCGACCGTGTGCGAGAATCGCGCTACAGTGGTCACCTTGGGTCACAACATAGGAGGCAGACATGTCAGATGAGTCCCGCAATGCAGTCGGCGAGGTCGGTGGAGACAGCGACACGCAGGAGACCCGGGAGTGGATGGATGCGTTGTCTGCCGTGATCGAGGCCAACGGTCCGCAGCGCGCGCATGATCTTCTGGAGCAACTGCTCGAGCATGCCCGACAAAACAGCGTCGACATGCCGTTTTCGGCAACCACGGGATACGTCAACACGCTCGAAGCCGATGAGGAGGCCCACAGCCCGGGAAACCTCGAACTCGAAGGCCGCCTGCGGGCCTATATGCGTTGGAACGCCATGGCGCTGGTCGTCAAGGCCAACCGGCTGGACCCAGCCGATGGCGGCGATCTCGGAGGCCATATCAGTTCGTTCCAGTCCGTGGCCCATATGTTTGCCGCCGGTTTCAACCATTTCTGGCACGCCGAGAGCAAGGGCCATGGCGGCGACCTGCTTTATATACAGGGCCACTCTTCGCCCGGCATCTACGCCCGGGCGTATCTCGAGGGCCGCCTGACCGAGGCGCAACTGCTCAATTTCCGCCAGGAAGTCGGCGGCAAGGGTTTGTCCAGCTATCCGCATCCCAAGCTGATGCCCGAGTTCTGGCAGTTCCCCACCGTGTCCATGGGACTGGGCCCGCTGATGGCGATCTACCAGGCACGGTTTCTCAAGTATCTGCATGCACGCGGCATCGCCGACACGTCCAACCGCAAGGTCTGGGTGTTCTGTGGCGACGGCGAGATGGACGAGCCCGAAAGCATGGGTGCGATCAGCCTGGCGGCGCGCGAAAAACTCGACAACCTGGTATTCATCATCAACTGCAACCTGCAGCGTCTCGACGGGCCGGTGCGCGGCAACGGCAAGATCATCCAGGAACTCGAGGGCGAATTCCGCGGCTCGGGCTGGAGCGTGATCAAGCTGGTGTGGGGTTCGAGCTGGGACTCCCTTCTGGCTCGCGACAAGGACGGCGCGCTACGCAAGATCATGATGGACACGCTCGATGGCGACTACCAGGCGTTCAAGGCCAATGACGGCGCGTTCGTGCGCAAGCACTTCTTCGGCCGCGATCCGCGAACCCTGGAGATGGTCGCCAGCATGACCGACGAGGACATCTGGAACCTGCGCCGCGGGGGCCATGATGCGCAGAAGGTCTATGCGGCGTTCCATCGCGCCAACCAGGCCAAGGGCCAGCCGACGGTGCTGCTGGTCAAGACCGTCAAGGGTTACGGCATGGGCAAGGCTGGCGAGGGCAAGAACACGGCGCACCAGACCAAGAAGTTGTCGGACGACGACATCCGTTATTTCCGCGACCGTTTCAATATTCCGATCCCGGACAGCGAACTGTCCAAGATCCCCTTCTACAAACCGGCCGACGACACGCCGGAGATGCGCTACCTGCACGAGCGGCGCAAGGCACTGGGTGGGTACCTGCCCAAACGCAGGGTGAAGGCCGACGAAAGCTTCACCATTCCGCCGCTCGACACTTTCAAGGCAGTCATCGATCCCACAGCCGAAGGCCGCGAGATCAGCACGACGCAGGCCTTTGTGCGTTTCCTGACGCAACTCCTGCGCGAGAAGGAGCTTGGTCCGCGTGTGGTGCCTATCCTGGTCGACGAGGCCCGCACCTTCGGCATGGAGGGCCTGTTCCGCCAGATCGGCATCTACAACCCGGAGGGGCAGAAGTACACGCCGGTCGACAAGGACCAGGTCATGTACTACAAGGAGGACAAGTCTGGCCAGATCCTGCAGGAGGGCATCAACGAGCCCGGTGGCATGAGCAGCTGGATCGCCGCGGCGACGTCGTATTCGACAAACAACCGCATCATGATCCCGTTCTATGTCTTTTACTCGATGTTCGGTTTCCAGCGCGTCGGTGACCTGGCGTGGGCCGCTGGCGACATGCAGGCACGCGGTTTCCTGCTCGGTGGAACCTCTGGCCGCACGACGCTCAATGGCGAAGGCCTGCAGCACGAGGATGGGCATAGCCACATCCTGGCCAGCACCATTCCCAACTGTGTGAGTTACGACCCGACCTTCGCGCACGAGGTCGGCGTGATCCTGCACCACGGCCTCAAACGCATGGTGCAGCAGCAGGACAATGTCTT
>Ga0105048_10006637_pt1 | contig 18660 bp, 12 predicted proteins | sample MAT05_FD_78382 | JGI IMG/M metagenome (GOLD analysis project Ga0105048, IMG submission 78382) | Freshwater microbial communities from Lake Fryxell liftoff mats and glacier meltwater in Antarctica - MAT-05 | ecosystem: Environmental > Aquatic > Freshwater > Ice > Liftoff microbial mat | place... | reverse complement strand
GGTTCGTGTTCAGACGGGATATCAACCTGGGGCGGCGTTCATCCGCATTCGCGGATTCTCTTGCCCCAGGCTGATATGCGCGAGCCTTTCAGGCTCAGTCGCAGCACTCACATCGTCGAGCAACGCCAACACATTTAATGCACACATGTCGCCGCGCACTTCATTTGTCGGTGAACCGTGCTTCTCGAGCCTCGGACTTCTGGTCGCGAAATGAGCGGCTTTGGCCGCGTGTGAAACAAGAACGCTACAAAAAGCACTCATGCACAAGTTATCGAAATGAATTCGTTTAACGGCGAGCCGTAGGCGTAGGTGATTCACAAGAAAACTGACGCCTTCGGCTAGCCGTTAAACTAAGAAGCTCATGAATGGGTGCCTACACGTCCTCGAAGCGTCAGTTTTTAAGTTGCGCCTCTCCAGAGGTTGCAGCCCGAAACGTAAGTGCGGGATTGAGTTTTTGCCTTTCGGCAGCGAGCCCCAAAAATCCCTCGCTAACGCATCGGGCTGCTATAATCTCCTTGCTTTTCGAACGATTTATCGCTGGGCATTTCAAATCAATGCCCCGCTTCGTTGCTGGGGCAGAACGATTTTGTGTAGTGGGATTCGCCAGAATTCCCCACGTTTCTGCGTGCTGAGGAATTCTGGCGAATCCCACTACGATCAAATCCCAGCATTGAAGCAGGGCATTGTTTCAAATAGCGCAAATTCAAAACAGACGCTTCAGGTTACGATCCGGTGCTCACAAAAGTGTCATTTTCGGCCCCGCGGAGTACATCGACTTCCGCCACGAACCTGACTTCGCCAGTTCTGTCGGTTCTGAGGTGGCAGAATGCGGGAATTTGAGGGCTACTGAGGTTGTCTCGCGTGTCGGCTTGAATCTGTGGTTCGTAGGTTGGTATCCTTCGCGGCGAATTCGTGGGGTTCATACTGGCGCTTTGTCAGATCTTGAAATTGAGGTTCACGATCATCAGCCGCTGGGCGCTAGCCGACGGTTTAAACCGGACGCTAGCGCGTTCCGGTCTGATCGAACCAACCACAAATCTTAGTTTTGACAAAGCACTAGTGCTTTGTCAGGCTTTAAAAAAGTATGATTCACGAATTCACCGGCTTCGCGGTAGTGGCGAAATTGGCAGACGCGCACGCTTGAGGGGCGTGTGGGGCAACCCGTGCAGGTTCAAGTCCTGTCTACCGCAATTCCCCTCTGTTTGAGGCTGTGGTTTTCGAATCACAGCCTCATTTTTTGCGCTGCCCGCTTTGCAAGGATGGATCGAACATGAGCAGTGAACACACAGGCAATGTCGTCGGTTTCACTTTCAGCATCGAAGATTTCTGTCGACAGGTTGCGACTGAACTCAAGGTTTCCATCGACCAGATCGCAGGTGCCGTCAGGTTGCTCGAAGACGGCAATACGATCCCCTTCATCGCTCGATATCGCAAAGAAGCCACGCGAGGGCTCGACGAACGCCAGTTGCGTGCCATCGAAGACATGCTTGCCCGGGCGCGCGAACTGGCGGCTCGCAAGAATACGATTCTGAAGACGATTGCCGAACAAGGGCAATTGACAACGGCTCTGAAGACTCAGATCGAACTATGCACCGACAGTCGTCTGCTGGAAGATCTTTATCTTCCGTATCGTCCCAAAAAGAGAACCCGCGCCGCCATGGCACGAGAACGTGGCCTGCAACCGCTCGCCGATCTTCTGTTGGGACAACAACGACTCGGGGGAACTCGCAGTGACGCAATCAAATCGTTCGTCAATCCTGAAAAGGACGTGGCCGATGAAGACGCCGCCATTCGCGGAGCCTGCGACATCGTGGCGGAAACTTGGGCTGAAACACCAGCCAACCGCCAATGGATGGTTGAACAGGTGCAGCGAAGCGAACTGGCGTCCACGGTCAAGAAAGGGAAAGCTGAGGAGGGCAGCAAGTTTGAAAACTACTTCGACTGTCACGAACGAGTTTCCAGAATGCCCGCTCATCGGTTTCTGGCCATGCAGCGCGGTGAAGCAGAAGGCATCCTGCGCGTCAGTTTGTCGATGGATGATGAAACGCAGCAGAGGCATCTGAAATCGAAACTCATCACAAACCCGAACTTTGAATTTCGAACGGAACTCGAAGAGACCGTGGCCGACTGCTACAAACGCCTGCTGCGTCCAGCCGGCGAAAGTGTGCTGATGCAGCAACTGAAGGAAAAGGCGGACGCCGAAGCCGTGCAGGTCTTTGCAAAAAACATGCGAGATCTGCTCATGGCATCTCCCGCAGGTCCGCAGGTCACGATCGGCATCGATCCTGGTTTCCGAACCGGTTGCAAAGTTGCGGTCGTCGATGAAACAGGTCAGTTTCTGACCAGCGAAACAATTTACCCAACGCCGCCTCGCGAAGAAAAAGAAAAAGCTGGTGCAACGTTGCTGCGGCTGATTCGCGATTACAAAGCCACGCTCATCTCAATTGGCAACGGTACTGCCTCGCGCGAAACCGATCGATTCGTATCCGATCTGATTCGCCAGCACGGCTTGAAGACCACCAAGGTCGTTGTGAACGAAGCGGGTGCCTCAGTCTATTCCGCCAGCGAAACAGCGATTGAAGAATATCCTGACCTCGACGTGACGGTTCGCGGCGCGGTGAGCATCGCACATCGACTGCAGGATCCATTGTCCGAACTTGTGAAGATCGATCCGCAATCCATCGGCGTCGGGCAGTACCAGCATGACGTCGATCAGACGATGCTGAAAAAGGCACTCGACCGCGAAGTGGAATCGTGCGTCAATTCCGTCGGAGTCGATGCAAACACCTCCAGCCCGTCCTTGCTGTCGTACGTCGCGGGGATTGGTGGCGTGCTGGCGAAACGGATCGTGGCATTCCGGAATGAACACGGTGCGTTCAAGTCCCGCAGTGAACTGCTCAAAGTGCCGCGTTTCGGGCAGAAAGCATTTGAGCAAGCGGCCGGATTTCTCCGAATCCGCGACGGTATTCAGCCGCTCGATAATTCCGCCGTGCATCCGGAACAATATCCGCTCGTCAAGAAGATGGCTACGAACCTGAAGACAGACGTTAAAACGCTGATCGGCAACGAGACTCTCGTTGCAAGCTTAAACGTCGCCGACCTGATTTCCGCCGACGCCGGAGAATTCACAGTTCGCGACGTTCTGCATGAACTTGCCCGCCCCGGTCGAGATCCACGCAGCGAATTCAAAGTCGCCACGTTTTCTGAATCGATCCATGAAATCTCCGACCTGCACATCGGCATGATTCTGGAAGGCGTGATCACAAACGTGACAAAGTTCGGAGCCTTCGTGGATATCGGCGTGCATCAGGACGGACTCATTCACATCTCACAGCTGGCCGACCGCTTTGTCCGCGACCCGTCTGAGATCGTCGCGGTGGGCGACATCGTCAAAGTCACGGTCATGGAAATCGACCCCGACCGCCGCCGAATTGCACTATCGCGGAAATCACAGAAGTAGAATGCGTTCATCCCTGAGCGCTGAATTTATACTCCAGGCGGTCAGGAGTGAGAGAATTGGCGAGCGGCATGCGTCAGCTTGCCGGTACGAAAACGAGCTACCTGAGGGCTCGCTCGCCGGACTCATTTCTGGCGTCGCCGTTTTTGGGAGACTTGATCATGTCGAAGATTGGTGCTGCTCGTTCGAACCGGTTTCACAGGCATCCGATTCGGACAGGATTGGGAGTGGCATTTGTGTTCCTGCTTCTGATCGAGGCGGCGAGTACATTAGTGGCCTGGGGAATGGGTCATTCGAGCCGTCGCGCAAGGTACGAGCCCAATCGTATCATCTCCGGTTACACAGTGTATCGTCACTCCCCCGGGTTTGATTTTGGCATGTCGACTATCCGGAAAACACCGGACGAACCATCTGTCGTTCTGGACGAAAACGGTTTCATATGTGACGAGGTCATTACGCAGAAAAAACCTGATGGCGTCGTGCGAATTTTTCTGATGGGAGGATCCACTGCCATCAGTTCAGGCCAGACAGATATTTACTCCGGACCCTACAAATACCCCTGGGGAATCTATTCATACCGGCACAGCATTGCCGGACAACTTCGGGATTTTCTTGAGGAGCAAGTGCCCGAAGCACAGGTACAGGTCATCACGGCTGCTGCATTTGGTCGCAGGATTCACCAGTCACTTGTCGAGTATTTGGCAACCATTTCGCGGTTCTCACCCGATATCGTGGTTACGCTCGACGGCATGAATGATCTGGGTTCACAGGTAACAGGCTCTCCGTGGGCTGATGCGGAATCCGAACTGCCACAGTACATCGATCTATGGTCCGAGCACTATCGTCGGCCACTATGGCGAAAGACCAGCACAGAGTATGTCCTTAGCCGCAGTTTCCGGCGACTCGGCTGGCTCGATCGCCATGAGTCGGCTTCCTCGCAATCGCATACAACGTTCGATGATTCTATCGAGGCCTACCGGCAGCATCGTGACAGTTTTGTCGAAGCGTCCGAAGTCTACCTGCGAACGTTAAGGCATTTTCAGGTCTCAGTGAACTCGGATGGCGCAGCGTTCGTTGCCGCGATTCAGCCCATGCTCCATCGGCGTGGTGCCAACAAAGAACTTTCAATACTGGAACAGAAATTTGACTCTCTCAACCTTGCCGAAGTATTACCATTGAGGGAGAAAGGATTGACGCATCTGGTCAATCGGTACTTTTTCGACGATTATTTGAGCCATACAATTGCCGAGGAAATTCATGGGCCTCGCGCGGTTGTGGTCGACTGCAATCAGGAACTGCGGAGCGTCGGACGCGACGTCGAGTTCTACACGGACTATTGCCATCTGACCTTTGAAGGGAATCGGATTACAGCAGAGATTCTTGGAAGAGCCTGTCTGCCGTTCCTCAATCCAATCACTGACTGAAGTGCCTCGGATCCTGGACCAGCGGATGCATGGCGCGCGAAAGCCGCCTTCCACCACCAATGCAATCGTGAAATGCTCTAATGGGAACGGAATTTCTGCATTCGATAGCCGTCTTTTTCGGACACAATTTCAATCATCACGTCGTGCAGCTTGGAAGACAATCGAACACGATGACGGTCAAGGTTTGTGGGCTTGACGGTGCGGTCGATGTCTAGAAATGCATCGATCGTTAAGTGATGCTTCGCAGTCCGAAAGAATGCCAGGAACATCGGAATATTGGATGAGCCGCGCAGCTTCAAACTGCCATCCTGATCCGTCTTGACCAGTAACTCATCGTCACCAACTTCGATGGTGGTCTTCAGAATCTCACTGCGGTTGCCTTCGCTGCCCCGCAATCGCTCTTGTTTATCGACCCAGCGTTGAGTGACTTCAATCGCCTGCGTCACAGCAGTCAGGCCGTTCAGTGTCACGAATGACTCGGTCGGTGGTGTCGCTGAGTCTTCTGATGCCGGTGCCGAGTCTGGCGGTGCCAGGGATTCAATCACGGGGTCCAGCAATTCGGGCGTCAGCTTCGATGCCTTCAGTAGAATGGCGTACTTAGTCAGTGCTTTATGCAATGGAATCAGGCGTTCGAGTGCTTCAGGAACCAATGCGGCAGCCATGACTCTGGCACCGGTTGCTCCGGTGCCGGCATCGGTAGCTTCGTTGCTGTTCTGCCTCAGCCAGTCGAACGACGCGCGAAGGTCACCGACCAGCAGCACGGGATTGTCCCGCCATTGAATCGCAAGTTCGAAGGCTTCATCTCGTTTCATGTCGTCTCAGCGTCTGTTGGAATCAATGATCAGAAATTTGAGATTTGAAATCAATACTCGTTTTGTTCTTCGCCGGACTGCGACAGCGCGGCTGCCTCAGCGCGTTTGGCAACCTGACGGATCGTGCGTTGGTCGCGTTCTGCGGATAGTTTCTTGATTGCATCCTCCAAAGCCATGACGCCAAGTTCACCGTCGATGCGACAGCGCACGTTGACCGCATTCTGTTCGGCCTCTTTTGGACCAACGACCAGCATGTAGGGAATCAGATCCATCTGAGCTTCGCGGATCTTGGCCTGCACACGAGCACTCTGCAGGTCGGTTGTCACCCGGAAACCTGCCTGACGCAGCTTTCCCGCAACTTCGGTTGCGTATTCGTCTGTTTTCTCGCTCAATGGCAACACGCGAATCTGTTCCGGAGCCAACCACAAAGGAAACGCACCGGCAAAGTGCTCGATAAGTACACCGACAAATCGCTCCATCGAACCGAACGGAGCCCGGTGAATCATCACGGGGCGATGCGTCTTGTTATCCGCGCCGGTATACTCCAACTGGAAGCGTTCGGGCAGGTTGTAGTCCAATTGCACAGTTCCCAACTGCCATTCACGACCAAGGCAATCCTTGACCATGAAGTCGGCCTTCGGTCCATAGAACGCGCCTTCGCCTTCGCATTCGACAAACGACATCCCTTCCTCGGTCAGGACTTTGCGGAGAGTGTTCTCGGCCTTTTCCCAGAGCTCTTTGCTACCGATATATTTGTCGGAATTCGGATCGCGCATTGACAGTTGCACGCGGTAGCCTTCCAGCCCGACTGCCTGCAGGACAAATTTCACAAGTTGCAGAGTCTCCTTGAATTCCTGCTCGACCTGTTCCGGCGTGCAGAACAGATGTGCGTCGTCCTGAGTCAGTCCTCGAACTCGCAGCATTCCGTTCAGCTCGCCGGATTGCTCGTATCGATAGACCGTACCGAATTCGGCAAGCCGTACTGGCAGATCGCGATAGCTACGAGGCATCGCCTTGTACATCTGCGCGTGATGCGGGCAGTTCATTGGTTTCAACAGGAAGCGTTCCTGCTGCTTTTCCCAGCGACGCAGCACTTCACGCTTTTGCTCATCGTTGCCGCTGATCGGGAAATCCTTCGCGTCGAAGCCAAGCACCTTCGCGGCATCCAGGAGAGTGCGTTCCGCTTCCGGAGTCGGCGGAGCGAGAGCGTCATCGTGCCGATCGAGAGCGCGAATCCAGTAGTCCACCAGTTGCCCGGCGGAATGTCCGAAGATCGGAGCGAACTGCGAATCACGGTAATATGGAAAGTGTCCACTGGTCTCGTACATTTCGACGCGTCCGATGTGCGGCGAATACACCGGCTGATAACCTCGTCGCAGCAATTCGGCCTTGATGAATTCTTCCAGCGTCGCGCGAATCGTCGCCCCCTTCGGCAACCACAGACACAGTCCCTGGCCGACTTCGCTGGAGATCGCGAACAGGCCAAGTCGCTTACCGAGCACTCGATGATCGCGCTTCCGGGCTTCTTCGAGCTGTTCCAGGTACGCCTTTAAGTCTTTCTTGTCGAACCATGCCGTGCCGTAGACGCGCTGCAGTTGGCGACCGGACGCATCACCCTTCCAATAGGAGCCGGCGACGCTGGTAATCTTAAACGCCTTGATCTTTCCCGCATGAGGGATATGCGGCCCGCGACACAGATCGACGAATTCGCCCTGACGATAGAAGCTGAGTGTGGGATGCTCGGCAAGGCCCGTGCGAATGTGTTCGGTCTTCAGTGTCTGCTTCAGATCGCTGCAAAGCTGAATTGCTTCCTCGCGTGACGTTTCAAACCGATCAAAAGGCTCCGCCGCATCGACGATTTTCTGCATCTCGGCTTCGATGCGGGGAAAGTCCTCTTCGCTGATCGGAGTCGTCAGATCGAAGTCGTAATAGAATCCGTTGCCCGTTGTCGGGCCAAATGCCAGGCCGACGCCAGGAAAGATTCGCATGACCGCGCGGGCCATCACATGAGCGCAGCTGTGTCGCATCACACCCAGTGCTTCTGAATCACGCTCCGTGATAAGCTTCAGTGGCACAGGACGCAGATCTGTGAGACTGGCCAGCGGTCGCATCGAATCCACAATCATGCCGTTAATGCTGGCCGCGACCGTCGCCTTTGCCAGACGCTCCCCGATACCAGCCGCGACGTCCAGAGCGGATGCGGAATCCTGATGTTCGAGAATAGTTCCGTCGGGCAATTGAACCTTGATCATGAGTCATTCTTTATCGACAATAATGCGCGCGGCAGATTTCTGGTTACCGTCGAAAACCGGGGGCTAGCGCCCTGCGGCTAATAAAATTAGCCGCCACGCGCTAGCGTCCGGTTGTTCGGCTTGGTAGTTCCTAATCTTCCGCTCGCCTGAAAACCTGCCCGTTCAAGTCGCGGCTGCTACGAGAAGTCGCGTGACCGGGCAGAAACATATCAAGCGGAGTTTTATCGGCTGGAGCCCTGCACTTCAAACTGCAATCAGGCGAGCAGCGGATTCCACGTCCGCGGCCCGTCGCTGAATTCGCCCAAATCGCGGAAAACGTTGAGTTTCTGTTCCAGCGTATTGTCTGACGACTGGTGTTCATTTATCGTGCCGTCACCAATTTTGGCTGTTAATTTCATTCCGCTGCTGCGGAATGCCTTTCAACAAGGTCGTGGTCCATTCAAAAGCGAGATTGAATTTATGAGTACTGTGTCAGCACTTCCCTACAAGGTTGCAAATTTAGAGTTGGCCGAATTGGGTCGTAAAGAAATCGAAATTGCCGAAATCGAGATGCCAGGCTTGATGGCTCTTCGTGAAAAGTACGGCAAGTCGCAACCGCTTAAAGGTGCCCGCATTGCAGGATGCCTGCACATGACGATTCAGACCGCCGTGCTCATTGAAACGCTGACTGCCCTTGGTGCGGAGGTGCAATGGTCGAGTTGCAACATCTTTTCGACTCAGGACCACGCCGCAGCCGCAATCGCAGTGGCAGGAATTCCTGTCTATGCGTGGAAGGGCATGAGTGCCGAAGAATTTGATTGGTGCATCGAGCAAACTCTGTTCTTCCCGGACGGCGAGCCGCTCAACATGATTCTGGACGACGGCGGGGACCTGACGGTCATGGTTCACGACAAGTTTCCGGAACTGCTGAAAGGCATCAGAGGTCTGTCTGAAGAAACGACGACCGGCGTACACCGGCTGCATCAGATGCACGCGGCTGGCAGGCTGGCGATCCCTGCCATTAACGTGAATGATTCGGTGACCAAGAGCAAGTTTGACAATCTCTATGGTTGCCGTGAATCTCTGGCGGACGGAATCAAGCGTGCCACGGACGTGATGGTCGCCGGCAAAGTCGCTGTGATCTGCGGTTACGGCGATGTCGGCAAGGGTTGTGCGGACGCTATGGATGGTCTCGGCGCTCGCGTGATTGTCACTGAAATCGATCCAATCTGTGCGTTGCAGGCGTGTATGGAAGGCTTCCAGGTCACGACGATGGAGGAAGCGGCTCCACAGGGCGACATTTTCGTCACGACGACCGGGAACGTTGGTGTGATTCGTGGCGAACACATGGACAAGATGAAGCATCAGGCCATCGTGTGCAACATCGGTCACTTCGATTCGGAAATTCAGATCGCCTACCTGAATAATCATAAAGGCATCAGGAAAGTCCGCATTAAGACTCCGGCTGACGAAGGTGGCCCGGTTGACAAATATGTCTATGCCAACGGTAAGGCCATCATCGTGCTGGCGGAAGGCCGCCTCGTCAATCTGGGCTGTGCGACCGGGCACCCATCGTTCGTCATGAGTAACAGCTTTACGAACCAGGTCATGGCTCAACTGGCCCTCTGGGATGATTCCAGCAATTACGAAGTCGGCGTGCATCTACTGCCAAAAGAACTGGACGAAGAAGTGGCACGCTTGCACCTGGGCAAGCTGGGTGCGAAGCTCGAAACGCTGACAGCGGAACAAGCCGCCTATATCAATGTCCCGGTTGGCGGCCCGTACAAGCCGGAACACTACCGCTATTGATGCGGTTTCGCGGCCCAAGCGGTCATGTGTGAAAAACTGGCGAGCGGCATGCGTCAGCTTGCCGGTACAAGAAACGATGTACCATTGGGCTCACGCCCAATGGTACTCGATTTGCGATTAAAGTAGCCGTCACTCTCTGAGTGACGAATGCCAAAGGCCGCGTTTTGCGGCCTGCCTCACTCGGAGAGTGAGGTCTACTATTTGAAATCGAGTGCCATTGGGCTCACGCCGCTCAGCTCGCCGGACGCTGTTTCGGCCATTCTGAGTAGAGTGGCCTGTCAATGGTTGATTTAGAGGTACGATGGGCATTCCTGCCCGTCAAAACGCGGTCGGACAAGAATGTCCAACGTACATTTTGAGACTTGGCAGGGCGAATACACTCCTTATTTCCTGGCAAACCGGTAACCGACGCCGCGGACGGTCTCGATCAGGTCGGTCGTGTCACCGAGTTTTTTGCGGAGCGAACGGACATGGACGTCGATCGTGCGTTCGAGGGAATTGGCGTCTTCGCCGCGTGACGTTTCCATCAGTTCGTTGCGTGAAAACGGACGACCCGGCTGAGACATCAAAGTCCACAACATGCGGAACTCAGTTGGCGTGAGTTCCAGTTCAGCACCATTGTTCCTGACCGAGTGATTTGTACGGTCGATTTCGATGCCATGCAGTTCGAGCAGATTCTTTCCGGCCTCAGCAGTGTCCGATCGGCGGAGCAGGGCTTTGATGCGGTGTATGAGCGGTTGAACTCGAAATGGCTTTGTCACGTAATCGTCGGCACCCATATTGAAGCCCACGATTTCGTCGGTCTCGCCGCTGCGAGCGGTGAGCATCATCACAGGGACGGCTTTGGTACGTGCATCGGATTTCAGCAGTCGACAGATCTGCAGTCCGTCAATTCCCGGCAGCATCAGATCCAGCAGGCAAAGGTCCGGAATCAGCGTCTGTGCTTTCAGCAGTCCATCGCGACCGTCGCGTTCCCAATGGACGATGAATCCTTCTTTCTGCAGGTTGTAGATGATGACGTCAGCAATGGACTGTTCGTCTTCAATCACAAGAATGTTGGGTTGCATAGAAAAGTAACTGCCTCTGAAAATCAACGATTCAGTCGAGGATGCCGGATAATTGCAGCATCAACAAGATACACGACATCTTCTGCAATGTTCGTCGCGTGATCGGCGACTCGTTCTACATGCCGGATCACCGAAAACAAATGCAGACTTGGCTCGACAAGTTCCGGCTGCCGCTTCATTACGGTGACCACTTCTGCGATCAATTCGCTGTTTAGTTTGTCCACCCGTTCATCCCGCTGACAGATCACACGCGCCGCTGCTGAATTCTGCTCTACAAACGCATCAATACTGTCATGTAACATGCTGAGCGCCTCTTCGGTCATCTCATTCAGACGGCCTGGCATCGGAAAATCACCATGCTGTGCGATTCCGGCAGATCGTTCCGCGATGCTGACAGCGATGTCGGCAACACGCTCCAGTTCCGCAGCAATCTTCATGACCACCGCCACACGGCGCAGGTCATGTGCAACCGGGTGATACAAAGCCAGGATTTTCAGGCATTCTTCCTCGATGCGAATATCCCAGCGATCCACTTCCCGGTCACGAGTGGAGACTTCCTCAGCCAGTTCAGTTCGTCCATGATTCAGGCCATCGACAGCATCATGAATGAGTTCCTCGACCGTTGAACACATCGAGAGAATGTCTCGATGCAGGTACTCCATTTCGTTCACAAAGTGAATGGTCATACGCAACTGATCCTATTGGACTTTTGCGGTCCGCCAGGAATTCTGTCGCTGGCAGACGCAGGATGGGGAAAGATGATTAATGAATGATTAAGAACGAAGGTGAATCGCCATTGAATCTTCAAATGCGGAAGTTTATTAAGATCGCGAACAGGATCGCATCACCCGAATCGCCCCGTGATGTAGTCCTGAGTTGCCTTTTTGGAAGGACTGGTGAAAATCTTCGATGTGGGGCCGGTTTCTTCAAGAATTCCTTTATAAAAGAATGCCGTCTGGTGGCTGACACGTGAGGCCTGCTGCATGTTGTGAGTCACGATCACGATCGTGTAGTTGGCACACAACTCTCCGATCAGGTTCTCGATGCGGTCAGTGCTGGCAGGGTCCAGTGCGGACGCAGGTTCGTCCATCAGGATAATATGAGGATTCGTGGCCAGAGTGCGGGCGATGCAAAGCCGCTGCTGCTGACCACCCGACAGAGACATCGCAGAGGTCGTCAATCGATCCTTCACTTCCTCCCACAGTGCTGCTTTCTTCAGACAGGACTCGACAAGGTCAGCCAGTACTGAGCGGTTTTTTTCGCCGGCCACACGAGGCCCGTAGGCAACGTTGTCGAAGATGGATTTTGGAAATGGCGTCGATTTCTGGAATACCATACCGACATGTTTCCGCAGCAGCACGACATCAACCGCCGAGTCCATAATGTTCTGGCCTTCGACCAGAATTTCGCCGACACAGCGGGCTCCTTCAATCAGATCGTTCATGCGATTGAGCGTGCGCAGGAAAGTACTTTTCCCGCAACCGGACGGGCCGATCAATGCTGTGACGGAACGTTCCGGAACGGTCAGTGACACGTTGAACAGGACCTTCAGTTCACCGTAAAAAAAATCCAGCCCCCTCACCTGTATCGCCGCCGGATGGGCGGACATATCAAGGTCGCGATCGACACCGGTCACCGATGGTGGCACTGATTTTGTTTGCGTTATGGATGCCATAATTGAGTTCAATCCGAATTCGTCGCTGTTCAATTGCCTGCTGCCACGGGCAATGCGCCGATTTTCACCATTTCAGTCGTCTGCTGGCGTAGTAACGCACGATCATCGCCACAGAATTGATCGCCAGCAACACGATCAGCAGTACCACAATTCCGGACGCTGCCACCGCCGTGAACTGCGGCGCAGGATTCTTAGACCAGTCATAAATCTCGATTGGCATCGCCGTAAACTGGTCGAGAGGTGCGTGCAGAACCTGAGTTGGTCGAGTCAATAACTTCACTGGAGAGTCGATGTTTCCGGGGCACATCGACGTATATGTCAGAGCACCCAGCATGATCAGCGGCGCGGCCTCACCGATCGCGCGCGAGGTCGATAGAATCACGCCCGTGGAAATCCCAGGCAGGGCTGCCGGAATCACCTGGCGCCAGATTGTCTGCCAGCGAGTCGCCCCGAGAGCCAGCGATGCCACGCGAATGGAACTGGGCACTGATCGCAGTGCCTCCTGAGACGCGGCGATCACTGTTGGAAGTATCACCAAAGTCAACGTGAGAGCTCCGACGAGAATATTGTCTTCATAGAGCGGCAACTTCGAGAGCCTTACCCGGAAAAGTCCGAGCACTCCGATGGCATGATTTCCGTCGAACCAGATGCTCAGCGTTGCTGCGGACGTGCGGAAAACCGTGTAACCCAGAATCCCGTAGACGATCGAAGGAACACCAGCCAGATTTGCGAGATTGACCTTGATGATTCGGACAATGAAACTGTCCTTCGCGATTTCTTCCAGGTAAACGGCTGAGCCGACTCCTACCGGCACGGAAAACAATGAAGTAAAAAGGATCAGCCAGAACGATCCCCACAGACCAGCGAGCATCCCCGCCTTTGCCGGATTGGCGGAGTTTGTGTTGGTCACGAAGTCCGGAGAGAGTCGTCCGACGCTGCTGTAGACGATGGCCACCAGGAGGACAACCAACACAGCCAGTGACGAATACGTAGCGAATCGGCACGTACCTGCAAAAACTCGCGACAGAAGCAAACGACGGCGAATACGTCCGTCAGCGCCGGAGATAAAACTGACCGTCGGGATTGCTGCTGAGTCCGGGATATTCACTGATAGACCTCGCGGAAGCGTCGCAGAATCCACCCGGAAATCAGATTGATCGTGAGTGTGACAACGAACAATGCGATGCCGATCGCATAAATGCTCATGCGGCTGATCGAATCCGCAGCGCTGTCGCCAGTGCTGGCGTGAACCATGAACGAAGTCATTGTCTGAGCGCCGCGAAGCGGATTCATTGTCGCAATGGGTTGCTGTCCCCCGGCAATCACGACCGCCATTGTTTCCCCGATCGCGCGCGAGAACGCCAACAGAAATGCAGCGAGAATCCCCGACAGGGCTGCTGGCACGACGACTCGAGCGGACACATCGAATCGCGTGCTGCCAAGAGCATACGCGGCTTCACGCAGGCTCCGCGGAACCGATCGGATGACATCTTCGCTGAGCGATGCAATCAGCGGTGTCACCATGATCCCGACAACAATGCCTGCGCTCAGTGTGTTAAACGTTCCCAGTTCCAGACCAAACAAGCCCATCGCGGGTTTCAGGATGTACGGAGTAATAAACTTCAGGGCAAAGAAGCCGTAAACGACCGAAGGGATACCGGCCAGAACTTCCAGAATCGGCTTCAGGAATTCGCGTTCTCGAGGAGCAGCGTATTCACTCATATAAATTGCTGCGCCAAGCCCAAGCGGGACGCTGACCACGGACGCAATCAGGGCGACCATAAACGTGCCCGAAAACAGCGGGATCATTCCAAATCGCCCGGCAGGGCCATCTACTGGTTTCCAATGAGTTCCGGTAAGAAACTGCCAAACCGAAACCTGCTCAAAGAAAGCCTTCTTCGCGCCGGGTGCGTAGACCGCATTTCCAAGCAGCACCATGATGATCGCGGCCGTCGTCAACACCGATAGAGCAGCACACAGGAACAGGACAGACTGAATAAGTTTCTCGTGATAACGAAAAACTCGCTGACTTGCCCAAGCTTGTGTATTGGATCTTACCATAAAGTGCTGACGCAAAAGTGCTGACGCAGAAAGAAGTCGCTCACACCTGCCGCCTGCCGACGTGGCTTTGTCTCGTATTCATTTGCGGAAAGAACAACGTTTGCGACCGTCACGTTGCCATGAGACGCCCGGGCTTTTCAACGTGCCGGACCTCCTGGCGTCCAACTATTTTGTGATTGCTGCCTCAAATGCATCGCGCGTGGCTTTTATCTGCGCGTCCGAAAGTTCCACGTAACCAACTTTGCTCACCTGAGTCAGGCCGTCGTTCAGGTAGAATCGAACGAAATCCTGAACCTCCTGGCGAGCCAATGATGATTTCTTGACATAGATGAACAACGGTCGTGCCAGTGGCTTGTATTCCCCGGACTTGACAGCTTCGGGAGTCGGAGCAACCCCCGCCGCCACGTCATCAGTCGGAGAAATCTTCAGGGCTTTTACTTTGTCCTGATTGGAAAAGTAATACGCACACCCAAGAAATCCCATGCCCCCCTTTTCGCCGGATACACCAGTAATGGTCACATTGTCGTCAGCACTTGGGCTATAGTTCTCGGTAATCGAGTCTTCTTTACCGTTAATTGCTTCCGTGAAGTAGTCGAACGTGCCGGATTCTTCACCAGCACCAAACAGCACGAGTGGAATATCTGGCCATGCTGCATCAACGTCTCTCCACGACTTGACTTTGCTGCCCGGTTCCCAGATCTTCTTCAGTTGTGCGACGGTAATGGTCTCCACCCAGTCATTATCGGGATTGACGCAAACAGTCAGTCCGTCCATCGCTACCAGCAGTTCAAGGGCGTCAATCCCGTTCTTGGTGCAATCCGTTTTTTCGGACTCCTTGATCGCTCGTGATGCATTCGCAATATCGATTCGCCCCGCGATCATCTCTTTAAAGCCGGTGCCAGTCCCAGTGACCTTCAGGGCAATCTTGACGTCGCTGAATTTGCTCTCGAAATCTTCGGCAACTGCTGCGGTGATCACTTTGACGGTGCTGGACCCGTCGATTTGAATTCGGCTCGGTTCCCCACTGTCCGTTGATACATCGGTATTTGTGGCTTTGCTTCCATCGCCCGGACCACCGACGTCTTCAACGCTACAGCCAAGTGAACACAGGAACAGTAACCCAAGGCCGATCACTCCTGACCAACGTCGTCCAGCATCAATCATAAATACCCTTCTTCAGATTTTTCGTAGTAGACATCAATCAAGAATCTCTGCCGACGCAGTGAACGCGAGAATTGTTAAGATTCCGTAAACTCCATGGAACTCCACAGCATTTTCTTGCCAAACCAATTGTTAAGACGCAGGAAATTGGACTCGGAACTCGCTTCCTCGGCCCAATTCGCTCTTAACTGATACAGTGGCACCCAAAGCTTGGCACAAATGTTTCACGATTGCCAGGCCCAGACCAGTTCCTCCACGTTCGCGGTTGCGGTCTCGGTCCACACGGTAGAATCGCTCAAAAACGCGACCAAGCATTTCGGCAGGGATTCCTGACCCGGTGTCCCGCACGACGATTTCTGGCGAGGTTGCGGCATTGACCAATTCAACAGTGACGCAACCCCCGGAATTTGTGTGTTTCAATGCGTTATCGACAAGATTGCTGATGATTGTATGCAGCGCCTCATCATCAGCGGTGACCGTCATTTGTTCGGGTCCAGTCAGGACGAGATGAACAGACTTGGTATCGGCAACTGTGCGAAATCCACGGAGCACATCGTCAGCAACCGTCACAACATCCACTGGTTCGATATGCAGAACCTGCTGTCCCGACTCGACGCGTGCCAGTTGCAGCATTCCGAGTATCAGCTGCAGCAAACGCTCGGACTGCTCTTCAATTTGTTTCAGGAACCTTTCTGCTGCAGCCGGATCTGACATTGCGCCCCCAAGCAACGTGTCTGTGCATGCCTGAATCACGGTCAACGGAGTCTTCAGTTCGTGGGACACACCACTCACAAAATCCCGCCGCATCGCTTCCAGTCTCCGCATTTCGGTCACGTCGCGGATGACCGCCACCGCACCGGTATGTGGCCCTTTCAGGATCGGGATCACCACGAGAACAAGGCTGGCCTCTTCGCGAGACCTGCGAAATTCCAGAGTCTCCATTTTGTGGGATTTAAGCGCATCCTCAACGGTATCCAAAAACGCGGGGACTCGCACAGCTTCATACAGGCGATGGCCGATGCCGATCACGTTGCTGATCCGAAGCAGCCGACGTGCTCCCGTGTTCAGAAACACTATCCGTTGATCTCGATCGATTGCCACGACACCTTCGACCATTGAATCCAGCACAGAAGACAACAAATCCGACGACGAACGTGCTTCTCGTTCAGCCGCTTCGAGCATCGCAATTCGGTCCTCGCGCTCTTCTTCAAGGCGATGCAATGCTGTCGCAACATGCCCCAATTCGTCGCGCCGTTCCGAAATCGACAGCAGCATGTCTTCCCGCAAAGTCCTCTCAATCGACTGGTCAAGGTTCAGCGACATTGCCTGCAGCGGCTGGACAATTCCTGCGGCGACAAATGCCACACAAAGAATTCCGATGATCCATGTGTAAATTGCCGCCCTCGCGGCTGCTGACCTCACTGGTGCGTGATTCCACTGCAGAGACTCCGGTGCAACAACCGTAAGCAGCACGCGAGGGTGTTCTTTGTCCGGCGATGCGTCGAGAGCAAACGCCAGCAATTCCGGACCATTGTTCTGAAAACGAATGCGCCTCACCGCGTGCCCGGAACGAAGGGCTGATCTGACCACCGACTGCAGTGTGATCTCTACGGGTGGCTGATCTTCAGCAATGGTAAGTGCCCGGCATTCTTGATCGACGAGCCACAATCGATACCCATCTCGCTCCAGCGTTTGCTTCCAGGATGCCAGCACGATTCCCGCATCTTCAACACTTTCCAGGTCCGTGCGAACATTACGCAATCGTTTATGCACTTCCTCGGTCTGCTGAGCAGCGTCTTCGGTCGATTGTCTGGCATTCAAAGCAGTCAGCAGCCCAATTAGGGCAAGCAGCGACAGAGCGGCGTATAGCCCGACAGTCTTCAATAAAAGCTGCGATCTGATCCACTTCACACATCACCATGCATAACCAAAAACGGCTGGCAGTTGATTCGCCCGCCGTGGCCAATGACTCTCCAGACAGACCGCCGGATTCTACCAACCCTCGGTCGACTTTCCGTTAAACGCCTTACGGACTTTCAGAAGTTAACAGTCGCACCGTTGATCGTTCCTGCAATCGGACTCACAATCTCGCCCGTACGAATATAGTGATTCAGGATTGAATCGCCATGTCCCTATCCTGCCAATTTCCACCAAATTAACTATTTGCGTTAAACTGTTTGACGGAATCCAGACTCGACCTATGTTTCTTGAAATGCCGCTTACGGCAATACCAACTGCATTGTCGACGCCTCTGAAGCGTTTGGCTGCAAATCAAGACAAATACAACAGCGCGGTAAGGAAAGCTGGAAGCTTTGAGGGGACTTTGCCGCGCTGTCTGTCTTTGCGCGCCACCGAGTCAAAATGGGTGACTCAGGGCGACTTTTTTGGTTTTTCCGTCGATTGCGACTTTGCCGACGGTCGATATCCCGAAGACCGACGTCCCGCGCCAGTGCTGCGCCATCGACGATTCGGCGCAGCCAGGCGACGAACGCCTGAGTTTGACGGAAAAGCAGGTCAAGGATGAAATGCGAATCTTCAATTAGAATCTGCAGGATGGTCCTGACGGTCGGCTGCATCTTGTGCGGCATCTCCGCTGCGTCGTATTTTGCGGCCCAATTTACGCCGCGCTGTAATTCCGTCGATCAGACAACAGTCGCAGGCATCCCAAACTTCAATCCTCCAGCCACCGATCATGAAACCTCTAAACTTAAAGCGTTCAAGCTGGCTGCTGCGTCGGTTGAGGCTGCGGAACTTGAGGCTGCGGAGCTTGAGGCTGCGGAGCTTGACGCTGTGGAACCTCAGGCTGCGGCATTTGAGGCTGCGGCATGTGAGGCTGTTGAGCTGGACGCTGTGGAACCTGAGACTGCGACATTTGACGTTGTGGAACCTCAGACTGCGGCATTTGAGGCTGCGGCATGTGAGGCTGTTGAGCTTGACGCTGTGGAACCTGAGACTGCCAAATT
>Ga0105048_10006634_pt1 | contig 18664 bp, 12 predicted proteins | sample MAT05_FD_78382 | JGI IMG/M metagenome (GOLD analysis project Ga0105048, IMG submission 78382) | Freshwater microbial communities from Lake Fryxell liftoff mats and glacier meltwater in Antarctica - MAT-05 | ecosystem: Environmental > Aquatic > Freshwater > Ice > Liftoff microbial mat | place... | reverse complement strand
TGGGCGTGTATGTCATCGACTGAGGGCCATGCTCCGGATGGTGCCAATTGTAGGTGATGGAGGCGCCTGATCGGTCGGAGGCGTGCTGAAGAGCACGGTGGCAGTTCGGGCAGGGTGGCAGACAACCGTTTAGCTGATAATTGCCACCCTGCTGGCCAGAATTGATTAGATCCCGCGCGAAGCGCTGTTCGGTGTGACATCGAGCTTGACTGCGGAGCTCGTGTCCGTCCGGCAGGCCTTGAAACCCCGACTCGTATTGGCGGCCATCTCCGCGGTCCGACATGGGACGGTTGCCGCCATCATGGAACCCTGTAGGTCCCTGCACGCCCATGAAGTGCTGCAGGCCCATTGGGTCGATCCAACCGACTGGGTTGGGCCCGTACTCGAAGGCGTTGAGCTCGCCCTGCTCACGGAGCGGATCGCGCGTGAGATAGCGGCCGGTCGTCGGATCGTACGTGCGGTACCGATTGTAATGGAGTCCCGTCTCCGGATCGTCGAGCTGTCCGGGAAAGCGAAATGGTGTGGACTCCGATGACCAGATGGTGCGCCCATATGCAGTCTGGGAAGCCCGGCTGGCGAGCTTGCCACGGTCGTCGACCAGCTCTTCGGGAGTACCGTTCACCGCGTGGACGTAGTGGAGCCACCCGTCGCTGGCGCTCTTCTGCGCGAGCGGCACGAGCTCGTTGTTGTCTTCGTAGAGGTAGGTACGCAAGACGGCGGGCGAACCGCGGCGCCGCTCGACCTGATGAACGATGCTGAGCAGATCCCAAACATAGTGAATGCTGGAGACCTCGCGATGCTTGCCGTTGGGGGCTCGCTCGAGCGTGCGTTTCAGGACGCGCCGCGCGAACGCGTCATAGCCGAACTCGATGCGACCGCCGGCGGGCAGATCGACCGCGCGCAACAGGTCCCACGCGTCGTAGCTGAAACGCGTCGCCTCTTGCCTGCCGTTCGGAAGGCGGACTCGTTTCTCGACCAGCCGACTGCGCGAGTCATGGGCGTAGTCGGTGTCGCCACGCGTGGCCAGGTTGGACCCTTCGCTGTAGAGGCGGCCCATCGCATCGGTGCCGGCCTCATACGGGTTGCCGCGCGAGTCGAAATAGTAGAGCTCGGCGCCCGACCGATCGCGCCTCGCCAACAAATGCCTACGAAGGTCGTAGGTGTACTCGGTGGTTCCGCCGGCGGTGGTGGTGATGCTCGCAACCTCGCTCAGCGCCGTGTACTGAAAGCGCTTGTCGACGTCCCCACCGGTGGGGCCGCCGACCCAATCGGGTTGACCAGACGTTGGTCCTTCGATCGCCGTGGCGTCCTCGACGTGACGACGCTGCAAACGCCCCGCGCCATCGACTTCGTCAGCGATCGCACCCCCGGCAGGCAGATCGCGCCGCACCAACCAGCCAGTGGCGTCCCTACTGAATCGCTCGACCTCAGCCCCGTCGGCCCAGACTGCCGTTACGTCGCCGACCAGGTCGCGCTGCGATTCGACCGTGTGGCCGAGGCTCGTGGTCATTCCGATACGGCGGCCGAGAATGTCTCGCTTCGTTTCGATCGAGTACGGCGTTCCTGCGATGCTGACGGTTTCTCGGATGACGTCGCCCACCGCATCTCGCTGCCAAGAAAAGCGTGCCGACTTGGTGGTGGCACCAGCGAGGTCGCCCCCGGCGTCGTACTCGAGGACCTTCTCCTCGCCGTCGTTGGCGACGAATTTGACGATCTGACCGACCTTGTTGCGCTCGATCACCGTTTTGCCGTTGGGCACGATGATCTCGATGACGTAGTCGCGCGCATCGCGCACGTATTTGCACTCTACTCCGTCGAAAGCGCGCTCCATGACGATTGCGCCGCTCGCGTTGTAGCCCAGCTCGTAGCGCTCGTTTGCTTCGTTGAGCACGCGGAGGACCCAGCCCTCGCGATTGTACTGGCGCAAGATCTGGGTGCCGTCGGGCTGGCGAATGGCCCACAGCCAGCCAAGCCCGCTTCGCTCGAAGCGGATTTGATTGCCGTCCGGCATCGTCTCGGAAACCAGATTGCCCAGAGAGTCGCGTTCGTAGCGCTTGAATTGCCCTGTGCCGTCGACGGCCTCGACCAGGAAGCCCGCCGGCGAATAGGTGAAACGATAAGAACGACCATCCGGCAACCACTCTGCAACCCGGCGCCCCCAAAAGTCGAATTGGAATTTGTAGGCCGCGCCATTGGGAAGCGTCATCGAAACAATGTTGCCGTGCGCGTCTCGTTCGTAGCGGATCACGCCGCCGTCGGCGCGCATCTCCGATCGCAGAAGCCCGCGCTGGTCGTAGCTCATGCGATGAAGTGCGCCAGACTGGTTCTTGGCCCATTCAGTGTGGCCATCTGCGTTGATTCCGTATTCGATGATACCGCCGCGCGCGTCGATGACTCGCGTGAGTCTCCCTTCGGGATCGCGGTCGAAACGGACCTTTCGCCCCTCCGGGTCGGTTGACTCGAGGACATGCCCGAGCCCGTCGTAGCGATATTGCCAGGTGGCGCTGTTGGCGTCGGTGTGAGCGACGATATTGCCTTGGTCGTCGATTCTGCGCGAGGTCACTCCTCCACGGCCGTTAATGGATTTGGCAGCCTTGCCATCCGACCCCGTGAAGTAGCGCTGGACCCGCACTGAATCGACGACCTCCGAGTAGCCGTCGCCACCGAAGTCGAGCCTCACATGGTAGATGCCCTTCGCCGGGGAGCCGTCGGCCAAGACATCCGGGACCTCGGGTGCAAGCGCTGGCTCCCGGGTGCCGTCCGGACGCGCGCCCCACGTCTCGACGCAGCGCCCTTCTCGGTCGTACAGAAAATGAAAAACCGGTCCCTGGGGTGTGTAGAGACGAATGAGTCGGTGATTATCGTCGTACTCGTACAGCCACGCATGGCCATCCGCATCGACTGCCTCGACGAGATGACCCTCGCCGTCATAACGATAGCGGGCGAACGTAATGACGCCTGCGCCGGCAGGGTCCGGTACGGTGATGGACGAAATTCGCCCGTCACTGCCGTGATGAAACTGAATTGTCCTGCCTGCCGCATCGACTACGCGTACCAGGCGACCGCGGTCGTAAAACAGCTGTAACGAGCCTAGGTTGCGATACGTAATGCTCCGAAGCAGCAAGGTCTCCGGCGTCTCCAGGTCAGCCGAAAAGAAGTGCAGAAATTCGTCACCCGGTCGGAGCGCATAGCCCTGTGCGATGCGCAATAGGCCCCACCCCTTGATGGCAGCCGCTTGTCCGACCTCGAGCAGCGGGAAATCGATGACTTGGCCGGTACCCGTGTGAATGACGATCCGGTCGCGCTTGACCTCGCCACGCCATGACAGCGTGTGCGACCAACCCCAGCCGAGCCCCACATCGTGCTTTCGACTGAAGGAGCTGTACTTGCGGTCGAGCTTGAGATTGAAAGGCCCGGGTAAGAACAGATCCGTCTTTGGCAGGGTGAACACTTCACCCGTCAGGCAATCGACTGGGTCGCCCGCTGCGGCACCGGAGCTGCAGTTGCTGCAGCTTCCGCCGGAGCCGTTGCCGCAACTGCCTGCACCGCTGCCATCACCACCCGCTCCGTCACCGTTGCCGTTGCCGCCCTCGGCGCCGCTGCCGTCGCCGTTGCCTGCGCCGTCGCCGCCGCTGCCACCACCGCCACCACCGCCACCCATCACGGCGATGGAGGGACACATGCCCGGGATGGGCGGAATGTTCGGAACTGGTGCTGTACGAGCCATGACCCCTCTGCGTCCAGACGGACGAGCGCTCAGAATGTCGCTTGTGCGCGATTCGCACAAGGGCACGTTCCCGTTCAGCTCTTGCTGCGGTATGCGATCGTCATGCCTCGACTCCGGTTTCTGGGTTTGGCCCTGCTGGCCATGGGTTGCAGCGCCGTCGGGACGAACGGCACTGTTCCGAGCTCCAGCTCGACCGCCACCGTGACAGCGACGTCAGAGGGGCCGGCCGCCAAGGCCTGGTCACACGAGCTGCCCAGCACCGAGGTCGACCCGGTCGAGCTGGCGATGAGCGCCGAGGCGTTGACCGGCCTGTGTGACTTCCACCTCGGGCGGGCGCGCAGGATTCTCGCCGAAATCAGGGCGCTGAAGGGTAAACCGGCGGCCGAGCTCACGTGGGACAACGTGTTGGGTCGGGTCGACCGCATTGGCTTCGAGATCTCGATCGCAGCGGGCTTCCCCGAGCTGATGAGCGTGGGCCACCCGGACGAGAAGGTGCGTGAGTCAGGCAAAGTATGTCGGCCGAAGGCGACAGAGCTCGACACCGACATGACGCTGGACGCCGACTTTGCTGCGGTCGTGCGCGCCTACGCAGCCAAGAAGGACGTGCTCACCCCCACCCGGCAGCGGCTCTTGGACGATACGCTGCGCGACCTCCGCAGAAATGGTCTCGAGCTTGCGCCAGCCGGCCAGAAACGCTTGCGCGAGCTGAACGACGAGCTCGCCAAAGAGACACAAGCATTCGAGACCAACCTGAGCGACGCGACGCTCTCGATCGAGGTGAAGCCCGAGCAGCTGAAGGGCTTGCCTGACAGCTTCATCAAAGACCACGCACCCCTGGCAAACGGCCTCGTCAAGCTCACCACCGACTATCCCGACTACTTTCCGGTGATCGAGTTCGCCGAAGACCGCAGCGTCGCGAAGGCGCTCAACAAGCTGTTCGACAGCCGCGCTGCCGAGAAGAATTTGCCCCTGCTCTCGAAGATTCTCGCGCTCCGCACGGAGAAGGCGAAGCTGCTCGGCTACCCCAGCTGGGCTGCCTACGCGATCGAGCCGCGAATGGCGAAGACGCCGGACGCCGTTCGGGATTTTTTGAAGAAAGCGGCGGAGAAGGTGCAGGCCCCGGCGCAGCGAGAGATCGGCGAGTTTCGTGCGGAATACGAAGCCCTCGGTGGCGCCAAAGGCGCGCGTCTGCCCAGCTACGATCGCATCTACCTCGAGACTCGCTTGCGCAAGAAGAAGTACGCCTTCGACACCAAAGAGCTCTCCAAATATTTCGAAGTCATCAGCGTGACGACGGGCATGCTGGGCATCTTCGAGAAGATGTACGGCATCAAATTCGAGGAGAACAAGACGGCGAAGAAGTGGCACGAAGAGGTGCGCGTGCTCGACGTGAAAGAGGCCGACGGCAAGTACATCGGGCGCATCTACGTCGACCTCCACCCACGTGCGGGAAAGTTCAAACACGCGGCGATGTTCGAGATTCGCCCGGGCATGCTCGGACCGAAAGGCTACGTCACGCCAATCTCCGCGCTCGTGTGCAATTTCCCGAAATCGACGGCCTCTGCGCCTGGGCTGATGAGCCACACCGAGGTCACCACGCTGTTTCACGAGTTCGGGCACGCGCTACATCACGTGCTCACCAAACAAGAGCTGGTGACTTACAGCGGCACCAATACAGCCACGGATTTCGTGGAAGCCCCCAGCCAGATGCTGGAGGAATGGACGTTTCAGCGCGAGATTCTCGATCTCTTCGCCAAGCACAACGAGACCGGCAAGAAGATCCCTGACGATCTCTTCAAGTCGATGCAGCGAGCGCGGTCGTTCGGACGTGCATTGGCCACCGAGCGCCAGATCTCATTGGCGACGCTCGACTTCGAGTACCACGCACGGACCGACAAATTCGACACCGACGCTGTGATGGCCGACGTCATGAAGCGGACGCAGAGCTTCGACTACCAGGCAGGCACGCACTTCCAGGCGACGTTCGGTCACTTGATGGGCTACGACGCCGGCTACTACGGCTATCAATGGGCGCAGAGCCTTGCGCGCGACGTGCTCACGCGCTTCGCCAAAGAGGGCTTCTTGAACCCCAAGACGGCAGCGGCATGGCGTAAGGCTGTGCTCGAGCAAGGGGCCGGACCGGATGAACGTGCGCTCGTGCGCGATTTTCTCGGTCGCGACCCCAACCTCGATGCTTACGGTAAATTTTTGAGCGGGAAGTAACGCCTCGAGCCCCGAGGGGCTTGTCTCATTTGGCCTGTGCTTTCGCCACGGCCCTGGAGTCTGCTACGTCTCCGGTGGATACATCTTGCGGAGGGTATGGTCCGAGTGAGCGAGACAGTCTTCAAGCCGACTGCCTGCATCTTGTGCGAGTGCAACTGCGGGCTCGAAGTCGAACTCGGGGGAGAGAGCGGTCGGCACCTCGTGCGGCTGCGCGGCGACAAGCGGCATCCCTCGTCGCGCGGCTACGCTTGCGAGAAGGCGCATCGGCTCGACTACTACCAGCATGGGCGTGATCTGCTGACGGCGCCGCTGCGGCGTCGAGCCGACGGCACATTCGAACAGATCGACTGGGACACCGCCATTCGTGAGGTGGCCACGCGCCTCTCGGCGGTGCGCGACCAGCACGGCGGAGACTCGATCTTCTATTATGGCGGGGGCGGCCAGGGGAATCATTTGCCCGGCGCATACGCTACCGCGACACGCAGAACGCTCGGCTCGCGCTATCGGTCGAGCGCGCTCGCCCAGGAGAAGACGGGCGAGTTCTGGGTCAGCGACCGCGTGATGGGAGCTGTCACGCGCGCCGACTTCGAGCACTGTGATGTGGCGCTCTTTCTTGGGAAGAACCCGTGGCATTCCCATTCGATCCCGCGGGCTCGTGTGACGTTGAAAGAGATCGCGAAAGACCCGGCGCGCACCATGATCGTTGTCGACCCGCGGCGCACCGAGACGGCTGAGCTCGCCGACATTCATCTCGCTGTGCGTCCAGGTGGAGACGCCTGGCTGCTCGCTGCGCTGCTCGCCGTCTTGGTCGAGACCGACCGGCTCGATCACGCCTTCTTACAGGCCCACGCTGTCGATCTCGGCACGGTGCTGGATGCGATTCGGCGTGTGGATGTTGCCGCCGCATGCGCGCGGGCCGGTCTCGACGAGGCGCTGGTGCGGCGTACGGCCGCCGTGATCGGCAACGCGAAAGCGTTCGCCAGCTTCGAGGACCTGGGCATCCAGATGAACCACAACTCGACGCTAACCAGCTACTTGCATCGGCTGCTGATTGCGCTCACCGGTAGCTTCGGAAAGCCTGGCACACACTATGTGCCGACATCCATCGTGGCGATCGCAGGTGGCGCTTCGGGTCGCAAGAGCCCCGTCGCTGGTGCGCCCATCATCAGCGGTCTGGTGCCTTGCAACGTGATCGCCGAAGAGATTCTCACCGATCATCCGAAGCGCTATCGCGCGATGATCGTGGAAGCGGCGAATCCAGCGCATTCGCTGGCGGACTCCAAACGCATGCGCGAAGCGCTGCGCTCGCTCGACACGGTGGTCGTTATCGACGTGGCGATGAGTGAGACGGCGCTGATGGCCGACTACGTGTTGCCGGCGGCGACGCAGTTCGAGAAAGCCGAAGCGACCTTCTTCAATTTCGATTTTCCGGAGAACTATTTCCATCTGCGTCCGCGGCTGTTCGCGCCGCCGCCGGGTCGCCTACCCGAGGCTGAAATTCACGCCCGGTTGGCAGAAGCGCTCGGGGTGGTCGGCGAGGCCGACTACGCGCCCCTGCGCGACGCGCGGGTAGAAGGCATGCCGGCGTATGCGGCTGCGCTGATGCAGCATGTGCTGTCCAATCCGCGACTCTCCCCGCAGGCGCCAGTGCTGCTGTACAGGACGTTGGGGCTACCTGAAGATCTAGCTGAGGGCGCCGTCTTGCTGGGCCTCTCTTTCAAGCTCGCGATGGAGCAGAGCGCGTCGGTGGCCCGTGCAGGTTTCGACGGTGCGCCGATGGAGGTCGCGCTCAAGATCTTCCAGGCGATCATCGATAGCCCAGCGGGTATCGTGTTCGCGGTCGACGAATGGGCTGGTGTGCTCTCGCGGATCGGCACGCCGGATCGCAAGCTGCATTTGGCGCTTCCTGATTTGCTGCAGGCTTTCGATGAGCTCTTGAAGTCAGCGGACGGTCCGCGCGACAGCGCGTTTCCCTTCGTATTGTCGGCGGGCGAGCGCCGGGCTTTCACGGCGAACACGATCATCCGCGACCCTGCCTGGCGAAAGAAGGACGCGGACGGTTGCCTGCGGCTCAGCCCAGCCGACGCCGTTGAGCTCGGGGTCGCTTCCGGAGATACGGTGCGACTGGTCACCAAACGCGACGCATTGCTAGTGGTGGTCGAGGTCTCGGAGTCGATGCAGCGCGGCCATGTCTCGCTGCCGAACGGGTTGGGCGTTTCGGACGGGTCGTCCGGCGCAACCGGCATTGCGCCCAACGAGCTGACGGCATCCGAAGATCGCGATCCGTTCGTAGGGACGCCTTGGCACAAGTACGTGCCTGCTCGCATCGAAGTGTTGGTCCGCGACTGATCACGCTGTCGCAATCAGGTGATGCGCACCACCGCTTGGCCGGTGATCCAGCTGAAGGCGAGGTACTCGTAGCGCCAGCCGAAGCGCCGGACAGCTTCCTGAAAAGCGCGATGCTCGTCCGCGCGCCAGCTTCCGTTGCCGATGTATTCGTCGAAGACGATCACAGTGCCGGCCCCGATGTGCGCACCGAGCGCCGCGAGCGCAGTCGCCGCGCTGGTGTAGAGGTCGCTATCGATGTGCACGAGCCGCAGCGGCTTTTGCAGCGTCGCGACGAACGGGGGCAGCGTGTCCTCGAACCAGCCGATCTGAAGCCTCACGTTCGCGGGTAGCTCGGGCGGCTCTCCTCCTGTGCTGAAAGCGCCACGCGCTCGGCCGCTCCATGCTTCGGGCAGCCCTTCGAAGCTGTCGAAGGCGATCACCTCGGGGGCGCCCGTGGCCAACACACGCGTGCTGACGCCGAAGCGCACGCCGAGCTCGAGCACAGCACCGCGAAGCGCCGCAGACTCGAGGGCGAAACGAAGTGTTTCCTGGCGATTGGCGAAGTAGCGCGTCTCTCCGTCACGCATCCTGATCGCATAGCGCAAACCATCGACGAGACCCGGATCGACGGCGATGTCGTCGCGCGCAGGCTCGCCTTGCAACGCCAGCGCGCCCGCTAAGAAGTAGTGCGCCAGCGAATAGCTCGGGTCGAGCTCGACTGCTCGGCGGGCTGCATCGATCGCGAGACGTGTATCTCCATCGTCGAAGACGGCGCGGTGGAGCTCGAGATGAGTCGCTGCTTCGAGCGGCGCCGCCTGAACGGCCATTCTGGCATGCTCGCGTGCATGAAATGAGTCGTTGAGCTCCGCACAGACCCGGCTCAAGTGGAGCCTCGCGCCAGTCAGTGCGCTGTCAAGAGCGATCGCGCACTCCAACGCCGCCCGTGCGTCAGCGAGCAGCCCGAGCGCCATCCTTCCGATGCCGACGTCACGCGCCACGCGAGCGTCGTCTGGTGCCAGCGCGAGCGCGCGCTCGAAGGCCGCTCGCGCGGCGCGGACGCTGCCCAGTGCCACTTCGACGGCGCCGAGATTCAGCCACGCGTCGACTGAGCAGTCGTCGAGCTCGATCGCGTGCCGATACGCAACTTTCGCTGCCGGCAATTCGCCTTTCTTGTGGAGCCGCAGGGCGGTGGCGAGCAGAGGGGTGGTCGCCGACCCATAACGAGTCGGTCGCTTCTTCGACCCGCCTGCGTTGGACCGATGCGCCACACGGCTTGCTACTCCCGAGCCACCTCCACGTCACGCCCGAGCGGAGTGTCCGCTCGGGTTGACGACAGCCACCGCCCTGTCCGGTAGGGCGGACAGGCCCGCAGCCTTTTCGGGGCGAAATCGCGAAGCGAAACTGTGACCTGGCGCGGCACGAGACGTGATGGTGTCGGGGCAATGCTCTACGCTGAACGCCCGATGTCTCGTTGTTTGGTTTCTGCATCGCTCGTGCTCCTCGTCGGCTGCGGTGACGACTCTGCGGTCGGGGGAGCTTTACCTGGCGGTGGCGGAAGCGGTGCGGCTGGCGGCGGCACCGACGGTGGTGGCGGCGCCGCGCCGGCCGCGATCGAATGGCAAGCATGTGAGGCCTTTCGGGAGTTTCCTCCGACAGAAACCAGCGAGACTGCAGCGGCAGAGTGCGCAACCATTCAAGTTCCGCTCGATTGGTCCGAGCCAGCTGGACCCACGATCGAAATCTTCGTCAAGCGTGTGCCGGCGGTCGAGCAGCCAGCGACACGGCAGCTCTGGATGTTGAATGGTGGTCCCGGCGCGGCGAGCGTCGAGCTCGACCCCTACTTGCTCGAGTGGACCTCGGGGGACCCTCAGCTGGAGGTGTACACGACCGACTTTCGGGGCGTCGGAAAGAGCACCCCATTGCCCTGCTCGGACAACGACATCGCGGTGGGCAAGACGCAAAATTGCGCGGAGGACGTGGAGAGCGAAATCGGTAGTTTGGATGGTTTCACCACGACCCAGGCGGCGCGCGATGTAGCAGAGCTCATCCGCCGAACGCGCGCAGACGCGCGCGTCACCGTGTACGGCCTATCGTTCGGCACATACTGGGCGCATCGGCTGCTTCAGGTCGAACCCGAGCTGGCCGACGGCGTCGTGCTCGACTCGATCGTTCCTGCCGACGTCGATTGGGCTGACTTCTCACCGAATGCGGATGCGATTGCACATTCGTTCTTCGACGTCTGCGCAAGCGACGGCTTCTGCGCCGAGAAGCTCGGCGCAGACCCGTGGGCACAAGCCGAAGCGTTCTTCGCGCTGCCGCCAGCGTCTGCCTGCGGTGCAAGCCTGGGCGTTTCTCAAGCGGACTTGCGTGCGGTGATGACGCAGGCGCTGCGCAAGATCATGACGCGGCCGTTGGTGCCAGCTCTCGTCTATCGCCTGCTCCGCTGCTCGCCGGACGATGAGGACGCGCTTGCCAACCTGTTCCAATTCTTGAACAGCTTGCCGCCCGAGCCGGACGGCGTATTCGCGCTGCCGCTCTACATGCACATCGTGCTCTCCGAGCTATGGCCGCTCGACCCGTTGACCATCGCCGAGTACGACGCCATCGATGCGGCGCTCACCATTGCTCCCTCCTCGACTGGCCTGTTTCAGGCGCTTTGGGAAGAGTGGCCGGTCACGCCGCGTGACACCTTTGCAGGTGAGATCGCAGTGACGAGCACGCCCGTATTGATGCTTCAGGGCGGGCTCGATCCGCAGACGCCGGACTTCGCAGCAGCCCCGCTGATCGATGCGCTCGTCGGGCAGGGCAATACAGTGCTGGAATTTCCACTTTCGCCGCACGCGATCGTCAGCGGCAGCCCGCTGGCAAGCGACCCATTGGTGCATTGCGGAGCCCTCGCCGTGCTGGCGTTTGCGGTGGATGGCCGAACTACCGCGCCTGCTTGCCTCGACGACCTGGCGACCATCGATTTTGGCGACAACGTCGACTTGGCGACTCAGGCGTTCGACCAAGGCAGCATCTGGGAGCCGATTGCGGCGCAGAGCGCCGGCAGCCGCTCACCCAATGCGCGCGCGACACGGCGGGCGCTGCTCGAGCTCGCTCGAGATCTGCGACGCTAGGGCCTAGCGCACCACATCTCGCACGCTGCGCTTCAAGAGAGTCGCCACTCCACCCGTCAGCTCGAGCATGCCTTTAGCGGCAGGCTCGAGCTCTGCAGCGTTCGCCTCGTCCGTGTCGATGTGCATCTCCAGGCGAAACTTGGGCGAGACTCGTACGAGGACGTCGCCGAGCGTGAGATCGCGTCCGCGGCTGTCGATGGCGATCTCGACGACGTCGCGATCTTTCACGCCGAAATGGGAGGCGTCGTCCGGATGCATATGAATGTGCCGCCGCGCACAGATTATGCCCTCGGCGATCGTGATTTGCCCCTTGGGGCCGACCAGCGTCACCCCTGGCGAGCCCCGCACGTCGCCAGAGTCGCGGATCGGCGCGTCCAATCCGAGGAAGAACTCGTCCGTGCGCGAGACCTCGACTTGGTCGGCTGGACGTGTGGGGCCCAGCACACGCACACCCTTGATGGTGCGCTTGGGGCCCACCACGTCGAGCGTCTCTTCACAGGCAAATTGATCGGGTTGTGACAGCGGGCTTCTCGGCGTCAGTTTGTGGCCGACACCGAAGAGCGCGTCGACGCTGGCGGTAGTCAGATGAATGTGTCGGGCCGATACGGCGATCGGGATCACCTTGGTGAGCTCGACGCGATCTTTGCCGGCGGCGATGCGGGCCGTGTCACGGGCAATCGCATGTTCTTCGTCCGTGAGCACCGCCAAGAGCTGGGTGCGACTGCGATCCGACGAAAAGCGGACCACTGGCGTCTCGACACACGCGCGCGCAGTGCGGTTTTTCTCTTCGTCGATGTCTGCGCCGAGAAACTGCAGATTGCGGGTCGCGTGGTGGCGCACCACAGCGCTGTTGTGGCCGATGCCACCTGTGAAGACGACTGCGTCGACGCCGCCCATGACGGCGGCGTAGGCGCCGATGTACTTCCGCAGGCGATGCGCAAACACATGGATCGCGAGGCGGCAGCGCTCGTCGCCGTCGGCGGCGCGGGCTTCGATGTCGCGCATATCGTTGCCGACGCCAGCCAGCCCAGCCAGGCCGCTCTTCTTGTTGAGCAGCTGGTCGATGCCATCGAGATCGAGGCCCTCGGCGCGCGCGATGTGCAGCACGGCGCCAGCGTCGATGTCGCCTGCGCGGGTGCCCATCACCAAGCCTTCGAGCGGGGTCATACCCATGCTCGTCTCGACCGAGCGGCCATATTCGACGGCGCATACGCTGGCGCCATTGCCCAGGTGGCAGCTGACGATGCGTAGGTCGCGCAGCGAGGCACCCAGAAATGTGGCCGCGCGCGCGGACACGTAGGCGTGGCTGGTGCCGTGAAAGCCGTAGCGGCGCACCTCGTGCTTGGCAGCCAGCTCGTAGTCGATGGCGTAGTGCTTCGCGCGGTTCGGCAACGTCGCGTGGAACGCGGTGTCGAACACCGCGACGTGTTCGATGTTCGGCAATAGCTTGCGCGCCGCGCGCACGCCCGACAAGTTCGCCGGGTTGTGTAGAGGAGCCAGCGGGCTCAGTGCTTCGATGGCGGTCTCCACGGCGTCATCGATGCGCGTCGGCTCGCGGAACCTGTCGCCGCCGTGCACGATGCGGTGACCGACAGCGCTGACCTTGGCAGCGCCGCCGGCGCTCTCCAACAGATCGGGCAGTGCATCGGCGAGAGCGGACGCGTGGCCGTTCGGGCCGATTCGTTCGATCACGACTTTTGCCAGACGCTCGCCCGTCTCGGGGTCAATCACCGCTGCCTTGACGGAAGAGCTGCCACAATTGAGGACCAGGATGTTCATCGCCCGCGCAGGCTCGCCCGAGCCGGGCGCGCTGCCAAGCACGCGTTCTTGTTCCGGAGGTCAGCGACGCCCATATGGTCGTGCGGCTGCTCGAGCTCAGGCCCGCCACTGACGTGCTGCGCTTGCAGGTTGGACACTACCCGCAGCTCGAAGCCCCCGCGGCCCGCGGCAGTCGCCGACGCGTACCTCTCGTTCTTGAAGCCGCTGCCTACGCTCGCGTAATGGGTCACGACCGCTTGCGCGAACGGCGGGCACCGGCCAAAAGCGCGCATAGCACCAGCCAACCGCCGCTCGAGCGTGACCGTGACGCAGCGGCGCAGCTGCCCTCCGGCTGGTCGTCTCGGCAATAGGGCGAGAAGCCGTGTCGTTGCAGCGGATTGCAGGCTTCGTCGACGCTCTTTGGCGAATACAGCGTGCACATCGCGTTGCGGTCGTCGTCGGTGACGGAGCGGAGCTCTGTCGTGCCTTCCGCGTAGAACGCGAACATCGTCGCTTCGGTCGACTGGCTATGGCCGATACCGAGAAAATGACCGACCTCGTGGGTGAGAATGCTCAGTAAATCCGCAGTGATCGAGTCGTCGCTGATGGTGAACGTGTGATCGCGTGCGTTGAGCTCGATGTCGGCGTTCAAGAGCTCGCCCGTCTCCGGATCGAATGTCGTCGTCGTCAGCGCGAAGGTGTGTGACGCCTCTTCATGCGGCCAATCGCTGCTGAACAGCACGACGTTCGCGTTACCTGCGCTTTTGTTGTACTCGACTGCGCCGCATTCGACCTGCCCCAGATTCTGGATGACGATGCCGGGGCGCTGGCCGTCGCCGCAGTCGACATTGCGCCAGGCATCGAAGGCGAGCTCGACGATCGCATCCGTCGCGCCGTTGTCGATGTTCGGGCCGCCCAGCTCGTGGACGCTGAAGCCGACGCAGCGGCTCTTCCATTTCAGCGGGATACAGCCGGGGACCTCTTCGCCATCGCAGGCGTCGGTCGTCTTGCAGGTGGTGCTCAAGCAATACGCTTCTGCGAGGCTTGGCCAAGCCAGCGATAGAAGCAGCGCGGCACCGGCGAACACGCGCATGGGTCAGCCGAGATTGAGCGACACAGGCGTGCCTGTCTTCTTCTCCAGCACCCGAGCCAACGTCGCGACCAGCTCATCGCCCGTTTTCTGGGCGACCCAATCGCCGCTCGGGCGCGGATCGAAATGCCAAGCCTCACGCTCGGCTGCCATCCAGATCTGCTTGGCCGCGCGGTGGCTGTTGATGATGTATTTCGCGCCGTCGGGGAACTCGACCGACAAGATGCCCATCGACAGCTCGACTTCGTAGTCGACCGACAGCGCGTCGAGCGCCTTTTGCAGAGCCGCGAGCGTGCGATCTGCGCTCTGTTCGAAGTCGCGTTCGCTGACTACGTTGTCCATTCCTCCGAGGCTGACTCGTTCTCGTCGGAAACACCAGAGCATCTTGGATCCCGCTGCCCCGCTCGGGGGCGTATCCTGCCCGCCGTGCTCTCACCCCGCCTCACCTGGCTCCTGCTCGGAGCGCTGAACGTCTCCATCGTCACCTTCGTCGCTTGCGGCGCACGAACTGGGCTGCCGATTCCGGAGCGTGAAGAGGCGACAGGAGGCTCCGGCGGGGAAGGCGGGGGTGGGGCCCCTCCCGTGCCACCGCCGGATGCACCGCCCGACACACCGCCCGATGTGCCGCCGCCGATCGACGATTGCAAAGACCCGAGCACGACGTTCATCTACCTGGTGACCGCCGAGAACACGCTGTGGAGCTTCAATCCGAAGAATTTGGTGTTCACCGAGATAGGCTTTCCCGATTGTGAGGTCTCCTTCGGTTGGTCGCCATTTTCGATGGGAGTCGATCGCAAGGGCACCGCTTACGTGCTCTACCGTACGACCGACCCTGGCCCGAACGGAGAGTTGATCCCAGGTCAGCTGTTCCGTGTCAGCACGGTAGACGCCAAGTGCGAAGCGACCGACTTCGAGCCCGGCCAGCTCGGCTTCGATTGGTTCGGGATGGGCTTCTCGCTCGACGAAGCTGGCGGCAAGACCGACTCCCTGTACGTCGCCGAGATAAGCTTCGGCGCGCCGTCGGAGGGCCTCGCCAAGATCGACACGGAGACCTTGGAGATGAGCTTCATCGGTGGCTTCACCGATCCGCCGGGTAACGTTTTGGAGATGACAGGCTCCAGCGACGGCGCGCTGTATGCCTATTTCACCACCGAGTTCGATGGCGCCGTCGTCGAGTTCGACAAGACAAACGCGAACATTCTGGCTGAAACACCGCTGCCTATTGGGGCTCCTGGAGCGCTCGCGTTCGCGTTCTGGAACGGCGACTTCTACATTTTCACTTCGGAGGGCGGCGGTAACGTGACGACCGTCACCCGCTATCAACCGTCCAACGGCAGCCTCGGCGTGGTCACGACGCTGGGTCAAACGGTGGTGGGTGCAGGCGTCTCCACCTGCGACCCACTCGCCTTCGAGTAGCTACTTGCCCTTCTTGGCGTAGACGCCGAGCTTCACTTCGTCCTGGTCGTCGTCGACCTTGATCTGCACTTTGTACATCGAGTTTTCTTTGGCGCAGTGGCCGAAGTTTGCCTTGTTCGAGTCGGCCTTCGACTCGCCCATGCGCTTGCCCTCTTGGTTCCAGAGGTAGATGTAGTAGTCGTCGACGCCCGGCTGGGCCGCGCCGATGAACCAGTAACAAGTGCCCTTGTCGAGCTGGACGAAGAACTCGCTCTTCTTGGCAGTGCCCGTGTAAAACTTGCCAACCTGCTGCGCCCCGGGGGCCATCGACTCCGCGTCGGAGGTGATGATGGCTTCGAGGTCGGCCTTCTTTGCCTTGGGCTCTTCGGCCTCAGCGACCTTCTCGGGTGCCTCTTTGCCGAACACGCCGATCGCGAAGTGGCCGGCGCCCTTGCCGATCTTGCCCTGCACCTTGTAGCTGCCGGTCTCTTTCGGGCAGTGCTGCACCAGCGCCTCGCGCGACTTCGAGCGGTCTTGCCCGACCCGCTTGTTGTTCGGGTCCCACACGGTCACGTGCAGCGACGCGACCGTTTCATCCGCTGCGCCGACGACGATGTAACACTGGCCCGCCGTCATCTCGACGTGGAAGTCCGAAAGCTCGCCCCTGTCGTAGCCGACGCCGCGCATCAGCGTCTCGGACACCATCACCGAGCCGGGCGCCGCCGACTCTGCCTGTTGCTGGACCATCGAGTCCAGCTGCGGGTCCGGGGTGGAGCCAACCTCCGGAGCCTCACCACGGCAAGCCACCAACAGGGCGAATGCGAACGAACCAAGCAGCGCGGTGCTCTTCATGTAGGCCGCTGTAGTTCAGCGCGCATATTTCGACAAGACCGAGGCGAAAGGGGGCACCTTTACGGCACCGGCTACGGCGCTCGGCTGGCCGGGTGCTCCAGGTCGGGCGGACAAACCCGAGGCGGATCTTGGTCTTGCGGACCCGGGCTGCGCGATGCCCGGCAGGCGGTCAGCTCGCCGAAGGCCAGCGAGACGGCGCCGGAGCGGATGTCTTGCTCCTTGAGGTTCTGTTTGGTGGTGCGCAGCTCGCCAGCCGCGTTGGTCACCACCACGCGCGACTCGGCGCGAAGGTAGCGATACGAAAACGTCTCCAGCCGCTCGGCGAGCGGAACCGTCACCGCCACGCGCACGACCGGCTTGTCTGGATACTTGCCGATGTAGTCGCCGAAGCTGACAGCTCGCTCTTTTGCGGACCACTCTGCGCCGCTGACGTACTCGCTCGACACCATCGCCAACGTCGCGGTCGTCGCGCGCGGCTCGATCACCCCAGGAACCACGCCCAAGTCGACGCTTACTGCGTCGTCGCTGACGGTCACTGTCGGGTTGAAGTAGTGCTCTTTCACGAGCTCTTGGACGATCGCTACGTTCTCCGGCTTGAGCAGGCCTTTCTTGTAAAGAATGGCCGCATTGCGAATGGTCGCCTCGACGTGGGCGCGCCGCTTCGGCATCTCGCCGCCATACAGCTCGTCGAGCCGGACGCGGATGGCGCCGTCGACGAAGGAGGGCTCCGTGATGCAGTACTCGGCGCGGCCTGCGAAGCAGCTCTCGCCGCCGGTGAGCGCTTGGCGGGCGACCCCCCAACCGTCGTCGACGCGCTCTTCTGGCGGGATATGCCGCTCGCACGAGATGGCGAACAAGCCGAGGAGAGTCAGCAGACGAGCCGCGATCACGTGTGGTCTCTCCCATCGGGAGCGAGCATCGTCAACCTTGCTTGCGCGACGCGACGAGCAACACCTCGCGCGACCGCTTGTTTGCGAGCGCGTAGGTGTTGGCCAGCGAGACGCGCTCTACGCGCCAACCGAGCTTTCGTAGGGTGCGGCTGAGCGCCGCGATCGAGGGAAAGCCGTCGTCTCGGTAGGAGAGCGCGATGAAACGCGCCTCCCTGGCCCGCTCGAACAGGTGATCGAGCGCCGCTTCGATCGTGCGTGCGTCTTCGAATGCCGACGCCGGCGCGCGCAGCGGCAGGTGGAGCTTCGTGTGGTCGACGAGCGCCGGCCACTGACGATAGCGACAGATGCCCTCCAAGAAATGGTAGCCGTCGAGGTAGCGAAGCACGCTCTTGTTCGCCCGCACGTAGGGCGGGTCGAGGTAGACGAGCTCGGCGTCCAGCGGGCACTCGAACGCATCGAGCGCGGTCGCGCGATTCTTTTCTCCGTTGTCGAATACGGCGGCGTTCGCCGCGCGCATCGCGCTGACGCAGAGTTCGGGAAACGGCCGCTCCCAAGTGGTCTTGTTACCGAAGCTGCGCTTCACGTTGGCCGTGCGCACGCTGAGGTTCTTTCTGTGAAACAGATTGAACGGGCGCTTCATCAAGCAGGCTTGGAAGAGTGCGTGCCGAGCCAGCGCGCGATCGACACGATGGGCGATCGCTGCGATGTTTTGCGCGGCGAGATCGAGGCACGCGTTCTCTGCCGCCAAATAAAAAACGCCCTCGAAGGTGCGCGCGATGAAGTCGTCGTACACCACGCCGGGTCGCGGCTCGAACAGCGCGCGGGCTCGCTCGACGTCGAAGGTGCGTGATGCGTTTTCGATCAGCGCCAGGCCCGACGCGTGGTTGGAGAGCAGCGCGTCGTTGTAGTGAACGCGCTTACCGAGTCGCTTGAAGAGGTAGCTCACCGCACCGGTGCCGCCGAAGACGTCGACCGCGCTGTCGAACTCGAGCTTTCCCAGGGTGGCCTCGAGAAAAGGCAGAAAGCGCAGCTTGCTCCCTTGAAATCGCGTTTTCGGGAAGCCCGAGCTGGATTTCTCGGAAACCGTTGGTGCTGCAACTTTGTGGCGAAAAAGGCGGACATTCCGCATCGATTCCGGCTCCTGTAGAGTCACTTTCATGAACGGCGATGTCGTACACCGGACGCACAGCTGGGTGATCGGGTGCGGTTTGGTTGCACCGCTTCTACTCGTGCTCGGTTGCGTTGGGCAGGTCGGTGACGGTGCTGATGAAAACGAGCCGCC
>Ga0105048_10006633_pt1 | contig 18666 bp, 16 predicted proteins | sample MAT05_FD_78382 | JGI IMG/M metagenome (GOLD analysis project Ga0105048, IMG submission 78382) | Freshwater microbial communities from Lake Fryxell liftoff mats and glacier meltwater in Antarctica - MAT-05 | ecosystem: Environmental > Aquatic > Freshwater > Ice > Liftoff microbial mat | place... | reverse complement strand
CTCGAATACCCGATATTCATTTCATGTTTGCATCGCTGACCGCTCTCCGTCCGATTTATTCGGGCGGAAGCAACGTTTGAGGACGTTGCTTCCGCCGGACGAGTCCGACGGAGAGCGATCACTGCGAACTTTTCGCGTTGGTAGCTGACAGATGCTGCCCCGCCGGTTGAAAACCGACGGAAGCAAGATGAATCGGTTTGCCAGTCTGTTCCAACAGGCGAAGTGGAAGAAAAGTTGCTCAACTATAAATGCTCCACAACCCCAGTTTTTTAACAGCCCAGGCTTGTCCCCCACCAACCTTGTTTTGGCGTACTAACGGCAGGCACTCGCGAATCGTCCCGTTCCCCTCGGCGTTGCCCGCCGGAGGCGGGCAACGCCGAGGGGAACGGGAGTTGGGACGCCCGATTGTAGTATGCCAAAACGCATCCATCGGGGGCAAGCCCCGAACGGATGGGCTAGCAGGCGGAGCCGCGGAGCCTGCAAGACAGTGGGTTGCGAGGCAGAGCCTCGCAACCAGATCCTGGCGTTCGCCTCAGGGCTGCTTCGCTTCCGAGCTACCATCGCTTCAGAGCTGCACAGTGCGACCTTTTTCAAACTCTGCGATGACGGATGGTTGAACTAAAACGATCAGAGAATAGACACAAAGCCCTACTGAGGTAAGGGAACAGTAGCACGTGAAGACACTAGCCAATCCAAGGACCGAAACCACGATCGAAAACATACGTCCCCGCCTGCGTAAAATCATGACTCCTGAAATCAATCGGAGCAATGCCATAACGCCGATGAACCCGCCAAAAATGGAGTAACCGATGGAAACAATTTGCATGCTTGGCGAATTTGGTATCTTCTGAAATTCTGGGTTGTTCTGCATGAAACCCATCATGACTCCTAAGACGACCAGCATCACGGACATCATTAACTCCAAACTTGCTTGAACAAGAGTCAGGATACCAAGTACTGGGAGTTGTTTGACATACGATTCATCGTTTCCGCTGGGGAGCTGCGTTTGAAAGGCGTAAGGGCTTTGTTGGTCGTTATCGGAATAGGGATTGGATGACATGCGAGGCAGTTAGTTAACGGATAAAAAAAGGCACCGGTGGTAAAAACGCGTGTTGAAGATAGATACTTGCCGTCCCTTCCCATAGCGCAAATTTGGCCAAGTACAGGACGCCAAGATACACCAGGACGACAGCGATTTGGGGAAGCCATGCGCAGTATCGCCAGAACCAGTGCACGACGCTTGCCGTATTCGCGGGATTGTGATACACGCTGCGCCGCAGCGCCCAGCCCGTGCACAGTTTGGCGGGGAACATCAATATGACGAAAAAGAAAGATAGAATCCACCAGAGTTCTTCCGGAATCGGTTCGATTCGCAGCAAGTACAGGGGAACCGCCAACACAAACGTGGCCCAAGTTGCCAAACAGAAAGCCCATGGTGCGCGTCGAAACGATTTCCTGGCTGACCGAATATCGAATACCGAAAGCAAACGGCCTTGGCGAGCCATTTGTATTTGTAAAAAGGGGAGGTGCAGCAATACCCACCACATCAAAAAGGCACCAACAAGGCCAACCAAACCTGTCCCCGCGTTGCCGTTTCCAATAAGTCCAATGGCGATGAAGCTACTTGGCAATACCAACCAAACCAAAGCGCCGATCGAGGCCATCAGTCCAAGCCACAATAGTCTCGGCAAGCGAAGTGACAAAATAAACTCCCAAAGTCGGTCTTCCGCTTCTCGCCAAAAGCTAGGACGAAATACGCTTCTCACTGCCAATATTGGGGCAGGCCAAAAAAAGTGGCGGAGTTTGCCCCCTCGAAAAACCGCCCACGCAACCCAAAAAACCCAAAGGACGGATACGAAGCGGGCAGCCAATCGTAGCCTGCTCGCTACATCACTTCCCTGTTCGATAAGCTCGGCGGTGTAAGCCATGTCTGCCACAAACCAAACCGGTAGCCATGTAAGGGAAACGCAGATGAGGATGACAAGCATCCGTCCAGCGATTTCCGTGCCCGGAAAACAGCTTCGAGCCGGCTGGCCCCGGGCGATCCGTGACGAAACCTCCAACATGTATCCAAAACTAGCAAACTGGAGTATCGGAATCGTCGCCACAATACTCAGGAGTACAATCAAACTGGCCGTTCTCCAAAGAAACGAAAACGTTGAGCGAATCCAGAAAAACATAAGGAATTGAATTCCTTGAGCAGGCGGTCGGCATTGCTGCCAGCTCAACAAGGGGAAAATCAGAGGAAGCTTAGTGACGGATTCGTTCCATCGCCAGTAGTTGGTTTCGATTGTCATTCCGAAATCTTGGAATCGGCCAATGTGTCTCGGTAATTCGCGGTAATTCGCGCGGTGATCGCCTATCGTTGCGGCAAACGTAAAGGAATTCGTTAGAATTCAGGAATGCACTGAATTCTCACGAAAACGATTTGTCGGTCACCTAAACACGATGCAGCGAGAATCGTTACGATTTCTGGTATTTATTTGCACTCGGCGGCTGAGCAAGTACTATTGAGAGAATTCTCCATCACGGAATGACTACCCCGCACGCTACCCTTATTTGTGTGCTGGCTGATCGTTTTGACGAATTTTCGCTTAACAAATTGGGCCTGATTTATGCGAACGCGACCTTTTGCATGTCTTTTTACTGTCGTCTCACTTTCCCTCGCCAACTTTGTGAACGCCCAGGATCCACTCGACGAAATGTACGGCCGGGCCGTCCACTCGTTCTTCCGCGGCGACTCAGGACCTGCGGCTGAACTGCTCAACGAAGTAATCGATTCTGGAAGCCAAGATCCACGAGCTTACTTCTTCCGTGGATTGAGCCAGTCTTATGGTAGCTTTGATGGCAATCCGGATTTTGAACGAGCGGCCCAGTTGGAAATCGAAGGCAAAAAAGTCGTCAACGTTGGAAAAGCATTGGAACGCATTCAAGGGCCAGCTCGAATCGCCATTGAAAAAGCTCGGTTGAAAGCCAGACTGGCTTCCCGCTCCCGCCTCCTCGAAATCCAGCGAACGCGATACGAAGAAATGCAACGCGGTGGACCAGCACAAAGTGGAATGGTAGTACCACCACGGATGGATGCCGCACCAGCGCCAAGTGCATTTGCCCCCAACGATCCATTCAACGCGGAAATGACCAAGGGAGATCCTAAGACGATGCCTAAAGAACCTAGCACACCTGACGGGTTCACACCGGAAACGCCGCCTGTTGGAGAAAAACCAATCGAGCCAATGCCAACCACGGAAGATGATCCCTTCAAGTAGGCACGTATCTAGTGCGGCAACCGAGAAATGCCCCATCACCAACGGGTGGTAAAATGCCCCCGAGTTTTACTCGAGTTTTACTCGGGGGATATTTACTATCTCTCTAAAATTGAAATAGATGGTGGTAGCCCCTGGCGTATCGATCAACCGTAGACTCATCGAAAGCACCTCGAAAACTTGCCCATGGAACCCGGCTACCCTTGCTTTAGCGCCAGCAATCTAAGGTAGAATTCTGGAAGCGGATTGGAACGACGCCCATGATGGCACCCTTGGTGACATCCATGAAGGCTACGTAACAAAGTCTCGGGAACCGTTGCCATGGAAATGAACACCAGCCTACCAGAGTTCTTGTTATTGGTTCTAGTAATGACTGGCGTGGTCATTGTCGCCTTGGCGTTGGTGGGTGCCGTCGCCCTTGTACAGATCTTTCTGGGCCGCAACCAACGCACTTCACAGAATGCGTCCAGACTGCTGTTCGCAGAGGACGCGCTTCGAGCGAGTGAAGAACGCTTTGCATTGGCGGAACACGCCCGAGAGAGTTCTCAGTTGCTTTATCTTTCGCTGGTCGAGAACCTGCCTGTCTTCCTAATGCGCAAAGACACGGCTGGGCGATTTACTTTCGCCAACCAAGCTTTCTGCAAACTGCTAAACAAGTCGCTGGACGAGATTCGAGGCACAACGGATTTCGATTACTATCCAAAGCCACTCGCTGAGAAGTATCAAGCCGATGATCTTAAGGTTATCGAGACGGGCGAGCTCTTCGAGGACGTGGAGGAGAATGTCGATAGCACTGGACAACACTATTTTGAAGTCTTGAAAACGCAGGTTGTGGATGCCCTCGGCAAGGTCATCGGCACCCAGGCCATCTTTTGGGACGTAACCGATCGCAAGATGGCCGAGATCGAATTGCGAGAGGCAAAGATTGCCGCCGAACAAGCCAATCTCGCCAAGAGCGAGTTTTTAGCCAACATGAGCCACGAGATACGCACGCCCATGAACGCCATCATCGGCATGACCGAATTGGTCCTTGAAACGCGACTTTCTCCGGACCAGCGAGAGTACCTTGCCAATGTGATGGAAGCCGGGGAATCACTGCTGACGATCATCAATGAAATTTTGGATTTTTCGAAAATCGAAGCCGGGCGAATGCAGTTGGAACTTGATTCCTTGGAACTGCGCGAGATGCTGGGGACCGCGATGAAATCGCTCGGCGTGCGAGCTTATCGCAAAGGAATCGAATTGATCTGGCAATGCCAAGACGATGTGCCCACTTGGATTGTTGGCGATGCAACCCGCCTCAGGCAAATTCTCTTTAATCTTGTCGGCAATGCGATCAAATTCACCAATGAAGGGGAGGTCTTGCTTAGTGTCCGCAAGGTTGCGAGTAACGCAACATCGTTGGAACTTGAGTTTTCTGTTATCGATAGTGGAATCGGAATTGCAGATGTGCATCATGAGAAAATCTTTGATGCGTTTGAACAAGCCGATACCTCGACAACGCGACGCTACGGTGGCACAGGCTTGGGACTCGCCATTTCACGTCGGCTAGTTCAGTTGATGGGCGGCGACATCGAGGTCGAGAGTGAACTCGGAAAAGGAAGCACCTTTCGATTTCAGGCCACCTTCGGTGAAGACAAGCGTCATGCGGAAGGAACCGTCATGGATACGGCACAATTCCAAACGACCTCCATTTTGGTGGTCGATGACAATGCCACCAATCGCAGAATTCTGGTCGAGATCCTCGGCGGATGGGGACTGGCTGTCCATGCAGTCGACTCAGGCCAGGCAGCCCTCGAGTATTTGCATTCGTTGCTACAGACGTCCCCTCCGCAACGAATGCCCGTGTTGGTGACCGACTACAATATGCCCGAAATGGACGGCAGTATGTTGTGTTCCCAAGTCCGGAGCGATTCAAGGTTAGCTGAGACGAAGATCATTGTGCTCAGCTCCAGCGTTGGGGTATCGCAAAACGAATTTGGAAACCTTGATATTGCCGCTTTTCTTTACAAGCCGATCAAGCAGTCCGAGTTGTTCAATGCGCTTGCCAATACGGTCGCTGCCAAGATCACCTTGCCACATACGCCGCTTCCGGAAGCGGAATCGATGCCGACACTCAACGTTTTGTTGGCCGAAGATGGGATTGCAAATCAAAAGTTAGCAATAGGCTTGTTGAAACGCTGGGGGCACACCGTGACCGTGGTGGAGAACGGATCCGAGGCAGTCAATACATGGGCAAATGGCGGTTTTGACGTTATTCTAATGGATGTCCAAATGCCTGTTATGGACGGACTGGAAGCGACGCAAACCATTCGTTCAAGGGAAGCAGGTACCAATCACCATGTACCCATCATTGCGGTCACAGCCCATGCGATGACGGGCGATCGAGACAAGTGCGTAGCGGCGGGGATGGATGGATACGTTACCAAACCCTTCAAAAAACAAGCTCTTTACGAAGCTCTCCGCCCCTTGGTCCAAAAATAGAAAATGGAATGAAGAATAATGCAGCCTCTAGATCTTTCGCTGGCACTGAAGGCCGCCGACGGCGACCTCGATTTGTTGCACGATGTCGTGGAAGCATTTCTTGAAGAGTATCCGACCCTTTTGGCTGCGCTGGAACCTGCTTTGACAGCGGGCGACAGTGCAGTCGTTCAACGAGCAAGTCACACAATCAAAGGGACGCTCAGGCTTTTCGGCAACGTTCCTTCCAAAGAGTTAGCGGAACGTCTCGAAGAAATGGGTGCGTCCGGTTCACTGGAAGACGCACCAAAAACGTATGAAGCTCTTAAGAAGTCCTTGGAATCACTTCGTCGATCGCTCTTGGATGCAATGAAAAACCTCGAAAAGAGTTGATCAAAACGGATCGGAAGGGGGATCGATGCCTACCGCCCCTAGGGCAATCGGTTCATAGTCAATCGTGTATTCGAATTTGCCGATGGAAAGTTGAGATCCAGGTCGAAGCAGATGCTCGCGAAAGGATACATGATTGATTCGAATTCCATTGGTGCTCTTTAGGTCTCGAACATACCACCATCCCTCGAATGTATAGAGTAGACAGTGGTGCAACGAGATGGACGACGATCGGATCACGATATCGCAACTCGGATCGCGACCAGCGGTCATCTTGGGTTTCGTCAGCTCAATCGCTGCACTTCCGTCGCGTGGCCGCAGTGTTCCAAGCACGGCAGGTAGTTTCGGTTTCTTTACCTCCACCTTGGCGATGTCGACTTTTTCGACTACTTCCAGCGGAACTCTGCGCTTGACCATGACGACCGTATTCCCCTTCGGATCATAGGAAACACTGTCCATAAAGGCCCACATTAGAAAAAGACCACGTCCTCCTTCGCCTAACAAAGCGGTTTTTCGTCCGGTCGCAGTCAGCTCTTGAAACTCAAATCCGGGTCCTTCATCTCGAACCATGAATCGGGCTTCCTCCCGCGTGACACGAATCTCAATATGAACACGTCGGTCCTTGTACGGGGATAGCGCGAGTCGCTGATCCATCAAAACGCGATCACCATTGAGCGGCCCTCCGATTTCCAGATTTCCGTGATAGATGGCATTCAGTACTGCATGTTCTAACGCAACGCCAACTTGAACCGCGGCAGGCTCGTCGCAAATACCTAGGCCAATCGTCATGCGTTGAGCAAGCTCGATCAAAGGGGCGATGAGCGCAAAGTCGTTCTCAAAAGCAAATTCAAATTGGGTGAGCGTTGCACATTCAATAATCCGCTCAAAACTCGATTCCGTCCGGGTGAGTTCGATGACATGGTTAAGTGTGTCGTGCAACAACTCTTCGCAACGCGACTTCGGGACGTAACCCGCGGCACCCCGCTGCAAGGCCTGTGACGCAAGTTCTTCACTTCCGGCAGCAGTGATAAGAACGACTGGTATGAGAGGATAAAGTCTCCGCATCTTCTCAACCAATTGCATACCATCCATGTTGGGCATTTGCATGTCCGTTACGATCAAATCAGGCGCCTTTCCTTTGATTTTTTCCAAAGCGATCAACCCGTCGGACGCAGTATCCACATCAAAATGCAGACACTTTTTGAGAAGTCCTTCGATCAATTTCCGATCGGTGGCAGAGTCATCTACGAGCAGAATATTGAACATGGAATGACTCCAGAAGAAATGGATGGCGAGAAAACGCAGCTAATAAATGCGTTTTGTGTAGTATACCTTTTGTCGCATTACTCTGCATGGCCGAAGTGATACGGCCGAGCCAAAAGCCGGCTTAAAGCTTCGAGAAAGAATTCATCTTGACACATTGACTTGATTCTTCCAAACTAGATTAGTTCGAATGCCGAACTATTTTAAAACAGGAGTGATTGTGAGTCGATTGGATGAACGAGCGAACAATTTCGGACTGATTGTTCGAGAGATTCTCCAGCAATTCACGCATTTGCATGATGCTGCCGCCCGCGGTCCGCAGTCGAATCTCGGGCATCAGGATCTTCGTGTTGTGGAACATCTGGGTGAGTCAGGGGCTCAGATGATGCGTTCCCTCGCCGAGCACTTGGGCGTTGCGGTCAATTCAATGACGAACCTGGTGGACAATTTGGAACAAAAAGGGCTCGCGCATCGCACTCGGTCAGAAATCGATCGTAGGGTGATTCATGTCGACCTTACCGAGGAAGGTAAGAAGGCGTTCATCGCAGCATCCAACGCCAAATTCCTTTTCCACCGAGCGCTTCTGTCTGCACTCACTGAGGACGAACAGCAAATCCTGCTCGTGCTCTTTCGGAAGATCTCGCGTGAAGGCTCAAAGCAAGTAGAGATGTTCTCAGCCAGTCCCGGTTCCCACACTCGAGCATCCTCCTAGATCTTGGAAGGTAAAACATGTCTACCAATCTTTTGGAACCTGCAAGCTAAAACTTTCGGTCCCTGAAGCGTACAGTGGCGATGTTGTCGTCGGGCAGACTGTCGAAGTCCTAACGGGATCATCGTTAAAGCCAACCATCGGGTCCGTCGCTCGGATTGGTCCTGCAATAGACCGTTCCACTCGAACCTTTATTGTGGAAGTGGATGTGCCGAATGAGACCGGGCTTCTCAAGCACGGCGGTTTCGCCAAGGCTAGAATCTTGATCAGCCAGGACGAGAATGCCACGACGATCCCTTCGGCGGGCCTGTACTCATTCGCTGGCATCCACAAAATCTTTCTGTTGCGTGACGGCACAGCTCACGAAATCAAAGTCACTCTCGGTGAACAATCGAACGATTGGGTAGAGATCGCATCACCACCGCTGCCTGTAGATTCCGTCGTAATCACCAGTGGCCAACGACAGCTTTCGGAAGGCAGTCCAATATCCGTTCGAGAGTTCGCACAATGAACCTGTCCGATCTTTGAATCCGTCGACCTGTCTTTACTTGGGTCCTCGTCGCCGTTCCGGTGGTGCTCGGAATCGTATCGTACTTCGACATGGGGGTAGACCTTTTTCCAAAGGTCGACTTTCCGGTGATTTCGATTTCTGCTGCATTGCCTGGCGCAAGCGCCGAGGAAATGGAGTCCTCTGTTATCAAGCCGATCGAAGAAACGCTCAACACGATCTCGGGAATCGATGAAATGCGTTCGACGACCCGTGAGGGGAGCGTCACAGTCGTTAATCGGTTTGTACTACAAAAGAATGGCGACGTTGCAGCCCAAGAGGCGCGCGACAAAATCTCGTCCGTCGTCCGGCAACTACCCGAAGGAATAGCCGCGCCATCAATGTCCGGGTCGATACCGATCGACTCAAGGCTTACAGCGTATCGATCGAGGAAGTTCGGCATCGGAGTCGTGATCGACGATGCGGTAGTAGTGCATGAGAACATCTTTCGTCACATGGAGGAGAACGGCTTGGATGCGATGGCCGCTGCGAGTATTGGCACACGTGAAATCGCGCCGACGTTCTTAAAGGCAAGCTCCGTCGATTGCCTGGACTAGTGGATATCGATTCGATGCTTTCCATGAGAAAGCCTGAACTGCAAGTGAACATCGATCGGGAGCGGGCAATGGATTTAGGGATTCCCGTTCAAATGATCGCCAACACGCTCAGCGCCCTGGTCGGTGGTCAGATCGTTTCGAGTTTCAAGGAGGGAACCGAACAATACGATGTATGGCTTCGTGCAGACAAACAGTTCCGCACCGATTCCAACGACCTGCTGACCCTCTCGATTCCCTCCCCATCCGTGGGACAAGTTCAATTAAGCAGTTTGGCGGAGACTCAGGAAAAACAGGGACCAAGTCAGATCGATCGATTGAATCGACAACGCACGGTTCTGGCCGCCTTGCCTGTGACATTTCCATTTGGGCTACTGTCGCTGCTTCTTTTTAGAACACCGCTGGACTTGTATGCGATGTTCGGTTTGTTTATGCTGATTGGGATCGTTAAGAAAAATGGGATTCTGCAAGTGGATAAGACAAACGAACTGCGACGAAGCGGCATGCCGAGAGAAGCGGCGATCCTCGAAGCCAATCACACACGACTTCGCCCGATACTCATGACGACGGTGATGCTGATGGCTGCCATGGTTCCGATCGCATTAGGACAAGGACCTGGGGCAAGCGCGCGAGCAAGCATGGCGAAAGTCATTATCGGTGGTCAAGCGCTTTCGTTGTTGATCAGCTTGCTCGCAACCCCAGTCGCTTACTCGTTGCTGGACGACTTTCGGATTTTCCTTGCCAGGAAATGGTCGCAAGCCTTTGGTCAACGAAAGGCAATTCCGCGTCAATGGAGGGCAAGAGCGATTGGAAACGGATTGCCAGACCTCAAATCGTAGTGTAGCTATCATTTGTAGCCTCCGTCGAAACGAATAACTTCGCCGTTACCAACCGAAAGTAGAATAGCGATGAGAATCATGGAACGAAGGGTTTTTTTAGGTTGTGGATTGGGTGTTTTTTTTTCGAGGCCATTGCGAGCTATGTTGAACGACGACAAATTTGACGAGGCATCGAGCAGCCTGACGAGCGCCGTTGCCAGCGGGCAAGTACGTGCCGCGGTCATTTATGCTCGCCTTGGAAAGTCAATATTCCACCGAGCATTCGGCGAGGCCAAATCCGTTGATTCGTCCTTCCTCTTAGGCTCGATCTCGAAGCCTATCGCGGTTGCCGGGTTGATGACGTTGTTCGATCAAGGAAAATTTAAGTTGACGGACCCCGTCAATAAGGTCATACCGGAATTCACCGGTGGTGCCAGGGAACGCGTTACCATTCAGCATTTGCTAACCCATTTGTCTGGGCTTCCCGATCAGTTACCTGAAAATGCAGTCCTACGCAAACGCCATGCACCCCTTGCCGATTTCGTTAAGGGGGCCATTGGCGTTCCATTGCATTTTGAGCCAGGCACTCGTTATGAATACTCCAGCATGGCAATTATGCTTGCCATGGAAATTGCTCAGCGGATTTCCGGAGTCGAGTTCAAGGAATTTGTGGACAAGACGGTTCTGCAGCCACTGGGAATGAGGAACTCTGCATTTGGGATGGGGCGATTGACGCTCGAGGAGACGATGCCGTGCCAAGTGGAATTTGGTGCGATCGAGGCAGGTGGTGGCTCGCCTGATTCCAAAGATTGGGATTGGAACAGTTCGTATTGGCGCAACCTGGGTGCACCTTGGGGTGGTGCTCAAGCCTCAGCATCCGACGTCGGACTTTTCCTCGAAGAGTTCATGCACCCCACAGGAAAGTTATTTCGTCCAGAAGTTGCCAAGCACATGATTCGCAATCACAACCCAGACGGAATAGAATCGCGAGGACTAGGCTTGGACGTTGGTATGAGCGCAAGCTGCCCGAAGTGTTCGGACAAGACCTTTGGTCATACGGGTTCCACGGGTACGATCGCCTGGGCGGATCCCGAGCGAGATCGCGTTTGTGTGGTACTAACAACACTGCCAGCCGGTACATTAAAGAATCATCCGCGACAACTCGCTTCCGATCGCATCTCAGGAATCGTAGAGCGAGCATCTTGTTCGCATGGTTGATTCAAAAGGCATCATTTCGACCTATGCGGGAACAGGCAAGAAAGGGTTTGCTGGCAACGGCGGCCCGGCGCCGGTGGGAGAATTCAACGCGATGCATGATCTGGTGGTGGCGCCGAAAGGCGACGTCTATGTAGTGGACAGCGAAAACCGCTGCGTCTGCAAGATCGATGCGAAGACCGGCATCCTCTCGACCGTGGCGGGAACCGGTGACAAGTCGGTGAGCAGTGACGGAGGCCTTGGAGAGAAGGCGACCTTCGCGGCGTCGCGGCAGCCGCCAATTTGAGCCGCAAGACGATGCGCAACATTCGTCAAAATTTGTTCTTCGCTTTCTGCGCCATGACACGGGACCACACGACCAAAGGCGGCAACAAACGTTATTGCTACTACGTTTGCACGTCGGAACAGAAACGCGATGGCGAACCGCAAGTTGAGGTCGGACAAAGCTAAGGATCAAGTTTCGGCATCATACGGTCCAAGAAATCGTTGCCCATTGAAATGAATAAGATGCGTGGGCGAATCGGCTACCCACACCTCAGTTTCCCAAGCGATCTCAGCAAGTTACTTTGCCATAACCGATCGTTTTGGAAACGCTGTAACGTACACAAGTCCAGCGGATGAACTTTTAAACAAAGCCGTCAGTCCGTGATGTCGTTTCGCATCCATTGGGCCATGGCTTGTTACCGACTCGACTAGCAACAGCCAATTGCGAGATTCTTAGATCGTTTCAACTTCTGCGACGCATCGCTGGTTATTGTCGGCTAGGAACCCGATAGAAAGTTCTGAACGAACGGCCTTGAACTGCGTTCGCAAAACTAAAATCGACCCTGTTGCGACCCCGTGGCGACCCCGTGGCGACCCCGTGGCGACCCCGTGGCGACAACGGCGAGCGCGAGGGACGCAGCGCGAGGGACGCAGCGGGCTTACCCACTATATTTGGCTACGCAATGATCTTGTCGATGACGCTGCCTGCGACGTCCGTCAATCGAAAGTTTCTGCCTGCATAGCGATACGTTAGCTGCTCGTGGTCTAGTCCGAGTAAGTGCAAAATCGTTGCATGCCAATCGTGAACATGGCACTTGTCCTCCACAGCTTGGTATCCGTGTTCGTCTGTCGAACCGTAACTGAATCCGCCTTTAACACCACCCCCCGCCATCCATGTTGTGTAGCCTTTGTGATTGTGGTCACGGCCGTCTCCGTTGGGTGCATCGGGTGATCGGCCAAATTCGCCACCCCATATAACCAGCGTGTCCTTGAGCAACCCGCGTTGTTGAAGGTCGGTCAACAAGCCTGCAATCGGTTTGTCGATCTCGCGGCATTTGTTGGGCAACTCGGTCTTGAGACGTTGGTGGTGGTCCCAATTGCCATGCGTTACCTCGACGAAGCGAACACCCGATTCGACAAAGCGACGGGCCATTAAGCATTGTCGGCCAAAATCGTTTGTGTCCTCTTGGTTGATGCCGTACATGGCCATGGTCTTTTCCGATTCCTTGGAAATGTCCATGAGATCTGGCAAAACATCTTGCATGCGGAATGCCAGCTCATACGACTCGATTACTCCCTCCACGTCGGACTGCTGAATGTCCCGTTCGAGTTTTTGTCGATTGAGGTTTTGAATCAGGTTGATTTGATTGCGTTGCGATTGCTTGGACTGGCGTGGATTCGAAATATCTGGAAGCTGCGGTCCACTGTTCGCAGCACCACGCATGGCCGGTCCGGGACCTCTGCCTTGGGGCCGTCCAACTTTCGTACCTTGATAAATCGCAGGCAAAAACGAGCTGCCGAAATTTTGAGCCGAAGCAGCAGGTGGATTGAGTGCAATGAAACCGGGCATGCTGTCATTTTCCGTCCCCAAACCGTAAAGGGTCCAAGCACCCAACGAAGGTCGAATGAACTGAGCATTGCCGGTATGCATTTGCGTCATAGCTCGTGGATGGGTCGGCTGGTCACAATGCATCGAACGGATCAACGCCAGTTCGTCCGCGTGTTTGCCCAACTCAGGAAAGAGTTCCGAAATCCAAAGGCCGCTCTTACCTTGTTGGTGAAACTTCCACGGCGAAGGCATCAATTTGCTGCCACCGTATTTGCCTCCCTTGCCAGCATCGGCTGCCAGTTGAGGCTTGTAGTCAAACGTGTCGACGTGCGACGGTCCCCCTTGCATGCACAAAAAGATCACCCTTTTGGCAGAGGCCTTGAAATGCGGTGCCTTGGGAGCCAGCGGATTCAAGCCTGACTCTTGGTCGGCGGCAGCGGTACTAAGCCCTGCGAAAGCCAAATAGCCGAAGCCGGCCGATGCCGTTTGCAAAAGCTCACGTCGAGATACGATTGGGGTATCGAAATTCATGATAGGTCCTTAGTTGATCAAACGGAACTCTGCCGCGCACAGGAGAGCTTGGCAAAATTGACTTAGTGCTTGGAAAACTCTTTGCTCATTGGGGATGGTCTTTTTTCCGTCATCTGCTTTACGGAAAAATTCGGATGCGGCACGAAGCTCTTTCTGAGTTGCCGATCGGCCATAAACCAAGTTAAATGCCCTAGATATACGTTCGTTCTGATTGCTTGACATTCGAACCAATTGCCGCGCAAGTGCATCGCTTTGTTCTAAAACGAAAGGGTTATTGAGCAAGAACAATGCCTGGTCGGCCGTGTTGGATGTTTCGCGACTTCCGACCACGAGACTTGGCTCGGCAAAATCAAAAACATCGAGTGCTCGAGGCAAAGAATTGCGGGGTATGGGCAAGTAGACACTTCTCGCGTAGTTAGGGGCCTCGAATGGATTGGCGTTGGGATTGCGACCGCCAGCACGGATAGCATTCATCATATTAGGACGGCCTGGATTTTTCTCCGAGTCGCCGCCCGTCGCCATTGCAAGTGCGGCAGGTGGGACCATGGCAGGACCGTTGGGGCCAATCAGAGTCGTCCCAAAGGAAGCGATCAGCGATGCCTTGGGGCGGCTCAAATCGATTTGGCCGCTGATGGCCAAAATTGCGTCGCGAAGTGCTTCGGCATCCAATCGCCGAACATTCGCTCGCGCTACGTACATGTTGTCAGGGTCGGCCTCAAAACGGGTCTTATCGAAAGCGGACGAGAGTCGGTAGACACGCGACGTCACAATGGATCGAACCACGTGTTTTACCGACCATTTGTTATCCATGAAATCCACAGCCAAGTAGTCTAGCAAAGCAGGGTTCGAAGGGGCTGGTCCAGAAGCACCGAAATTCTCTGGTTCGCTCACAATGGCATTGCCGATGAGATGTTGCCAAACACGATTGACCATCACGCGAGCGGTTAGCGGGTTATCGCGTGCCGTCAGCCATTCCGCAAACTCGCGTCGGCCAGAAGTATTCGGTGGGAGCTTGACTTGTTCTTTGCAAAGAACCTGAACAAGGCCCCGTTTGACTTCTTGTGCCGGCTGATCGATTTCGCCACGCACTAGCAGTTTCGCATCGCGTAGTTTGTCCGCCTCTTGCACGCCCATGCACAGGGTCATCGGCTTGCCATCGCTGTCCACGGTGTTGATGCGACTGCTAATTTGCGCAATAAGCTGATCGAGAATAGCAATACTTAAGAAACTCGATCGAGGTGCCGTACCATCCTTGCTCTTCTCTGGTTGCCGTTGCGCTCGTCGTGCCTCCGCGTATTCCTTTTCTCTCTCTTCCAATTGTTTCTTTAGGCCTGCGAGTTCGGCTTTCGACATCGGGCTATCGTTGGGGTTCGGATCTTCCAAGGGTAAGATGATGAGGTTGCTCTCTTGTCGACTGCGTTGGCTTCGCATTCCGCCGAACATTGTTTCGGTGCTTTGGAAAATTCCAGCCAGGGCGTAATAGTCGGTTTGTGGTATCGGATCGAATTTATGATCGTGGCAACGAGCACACGCCACCGACACACCCAGAATAACGCGAGTTGTCGTATCGATCTGCTCATCGATGAGGTCGGCTTGAAATTGACGTGGGTTTCTTTCGATGAGGGTCTTGGGGCCGATGGCTAAGAAGCCTGTCGCGATCAATTGTTCGGCGAATTTTTTGTCGTCTTTGGTTGGGATCAAGTCCCCTGCAATTTGTTCGCGAACGAACTGGTCGTAGGGTTTGTCATTATTGAAGGCGTCAATGACGTAGTTTCGATAACGCCAAGCATTTGGAAAGGTCATGTCGACTTCTTTGCCACTCGATTCCGCGTAGCGAGCGATGTCGAGCCAATAGCGCCCCCAGCGTTCACCGAATTGAGGTCGTTTCAGCAAAGCATCGACAGTCTGCGATAGGGCCGATTCAGGATTGCTTTTCCAGTTTGCAACGAAAGTTTCGAGTTCTTTGTTCGTTGGCGGCAAACCGATCAAATCAAAATAGAGGCGACGAACGAGGGTGGCGGGCTCGGCATCTTCGGCTGGTTCTAATGCGTGTTCGTCCCACGCTTGTGCAACGTGGCGATCGATTTCGGAAACGGCCCAAATGGCATGTTGGGATGCTTTGGGTTTGGCTTTTACCGGTGCCTTAAATGACCAAAACTCCTTACCCTGAGCGATGTCTTCTGGCGTCACCTTGGAGTGAATCTCGACTCCGGAACTTACGCGTGGATCGGGTGCACCCATTTCAATCCATTTTCGAAAGTCTTCGATTACGGCTCGGGGCAATGGGGTCTTGGGCGGCATCTTAAAGTCTTGGTAGTTGATGGCGCTCCAAAGAATACTTTCCTCTAGGTTGCCGGGCACGATGGCTGGTCCCGATTCTCCCCCAGCCAGCATTGCATCTTTGTTCTCGAGGGATAGCCCGCCTCGAATCCCTTGTCCATCTGCGGAGTGGCATCGGTAGCATTGCTCGACCAACACGGGTCGAATCTTGGCTTCAAAGAAAGCCACGCTCTCGGTGGATAGCGGCTTATCCTCTTGGCCCAGAAGAATAGGTACAGATCCAGATAGCAATGCAAAGGCCAAAAATGCAATCGTTGTGAAATCGGTTTTAGAAGTCATACCGTTGCTCGAATGAAAAAGAGGACTGAGGACGATTGTCGCCTTTCGCTCCGCGAAAATGCGTTTAGTAGCGGCTTATCGGCTTATCGGCTTATCGGCTTAATCTCCGAGGCGTTGAGACGTCCGCCTCGGAGACGCAGACCTACGTCAGTCGATAGGTCGCTTTGGTTTCACACCGCCGCTGGTGTTACCATCTTTGCCGGGGCGTTTACCACCCGCTTCTTCCATTCGAGCGGTCATAGCAGCGAACTCCGATTTCGAGATTGAACCGTCGCCGTCTTTGTCGACCATACTCAGTCTTTCTCGCATGCGTTCGGGGATCTCGTCGCCCGATAGTTTGCCATCCTTATTTGCGTCGCTGGACTCAAACAGTTTGCCCATTGCGGCCCCAGCGAATTGTCCTTTTCCGCCTGCTCCGGCAAATCCGCCCGGCATCGCGCTTAGGTCAGGCCGCATTTCTTCGGCACTAAGGATTCCGTCCCCATTTTTGTCAAGTTGTATCAAGGCTTTCGAAGCGTTAGCAATTTCGCTGGCCGAGAGGGTTCCGTCTTTGTCGGTATCCAGAATCCTCATGAGTGGATGCATTTGAAGCATTCCCATGGGTCCACCTGGAAATCCGCCGGCTTCGGGTCCTGCGCCGGGACGTTGCATATTTGCTCGTCGCAGAGCGGCCTTATCCTTGCCGTCCTCTTGGGCGGAGGCCATGATTGGAAAGGCAACTGCAACGAGCATGGCCAGCATTTGTAATTTGAATTTCATTGGTAAATTCCTTATTCGACGTGGGTTGTTGGCGGTGTTGAAAGTGCTGAATTCGGAAGGCATTTTCGTCCGATAGTGTTGTACCGACGCCATGCGTTGGCTATCCACACCCCAATTTCCAATTTTTTCTAACCCAGTGGCATCGGAATTCTTGAGAATTCAGGGTAGATAGTGCTTTGTTACGGCTAAAAATTTAAGTTCGACATGGTGCGAAAGTCGTCAAGACTTTCGGTTATTGCCAAGCAGTCCGAAACTCTTGACGAGTTTCGCTACCCGAAAATGGAGCTGTCACAAAGCAGTGAGGCTGTGATTTTAATCGCAAGGTGCAGAACTTTGTCGCCTTTTGCTCCGTAAAAGCGTGTTAACGAGACGTACTTTCGCGCAGCGAAAGGCGACAATAAGACTGTAAATTCAGCGGCACCGAGCGGATGCCACGTTTTTAACGAGAATAGGTTGGTTGGATGGACAATTCGCACGAACATTCCAACTCGGATGAAAGAGCCATTTTGGCTAAGGGCGGCCAAAAAGCACTGGCCGATCTACTCGCTATTCATCAGGAGAAGCTCGAACGCATAGTCTCTTTTCGGCTTGCTCCAGTTCTTCGCAGTCGCATCGATCCAGCGGATGTTCTCCAGGAAGCCTATTTCGAAATATCGCGACGCATCAACGAATTCATCGACGGGGTGCCAGTCTCGTTTTTTGTCTGGGTCCGGCAAAAGACGATCCAGACTCTTATCGACATCCATCGCAATCACACGCGAGAAAAACGGGACGCGCATCGCGAAATTCAGTTGGCCTCAGCCCCGTACGGCCATACCACCAGTATCTCTATCGCGCGTTTTTTGCTAGACGACATAACGTCGCCAAGCCAAGCCGCTGTTCGCGAGGAGGAAATCCAACAACTCCAGTCGGCATTGGAATCGATGAATGAAACGGACCGCGAAGTCATTGCCATGCGACACTTCGAGCACTTGAATAATCAGCAGGTCGCTGAAGTGCTGGACATCTCCCCGACTGCAGCCAGCAATCGTTATGTACGGGCGGCTGCAAAACTTTCCGAAATCCTCAATCAACTCCCCTCCAGACGATCTTTGCCATGAGCAGTATCGAGTCCAACAACGATCGGCACCGCACCGGCGATGCCCAGCGGACGCTGACCTACCGGAACGGAGGTTTCGGCTCCAACGGACTTTCGACCAGGAACTTCACCAGCGACTCGACCTGTTCGTCGCTCAGAATGCCGTCCTTCTCCTTTGCAAAGGCGGGCATGAGAGTCTCCTCGATCCCGTTGGTGATGTGCTCTCGCCAGTGAGCGGCATCGCGAGAAATGTCCGCCGAACGGAGGTCGGGCACCATGCTGGCGCGGTGTTCTGCGTCGTGGCAGATGGCGCAGGCACCGAGGTATAGGTCGTAACCGAACCGCTCCTCCGCATACCGCGTGTGGCACTCCGCGCAGTCGCCTTTGAACACAGCTTGCCGGTCCGCCAGGGCCAGCGAGATGTTCATTCCCCCCGAGCCGGATGACATCGCGGCTTCGTTCGGCAGGCCCTCGACAAACACTTCATCGGTGGCCGGTATCACCTCGGAGGTGACCAGCAGCGTCGAGTTGCCGCAGCTGGTCTGAACCAAGACCGACTTCGTGACCGTACCGGATTTCCCGACAATGCTCATGCTGATCTGGACGTTCTCGGAGGCACCTGAGGCGAGGGAGAACGGGGGTAATTT
>Ga0105048_10006631_pt1 | contig 18672 bp, 14 predicted proteins | sample MAT05_FD_78382 | JGI IMG/M metagenome (GOLD analysis project Ga0105048, IMG submission 78382) | Freshwater microbial communities from Lake Fryxell liftoff mats and glacier meltwater in Antarctica - MAT-05 | ecosystem: Environmental > Aquatic > Freshwater > Ice > Liftoff microbial mat | place... | reverse complement strand
CCGCCTCGACAGACGCAGAGTATGCCGTCGGACGGCGCGCCTTGCCAGACGAGCGCCTCGACACCCGCAACCCATCAACTTCACTGTGCAGAGCTACTAGTCGACCATCTCTTCGCGGAGGACGTGGCCGCTGGCGGGCTTGATCAGCTCGCCGAGGACCACCGTCGCGTACGCGCCGCTCGGCAGCGCGAACGAGGCGACGAAGCTGTCCGGCGTGGGCCCGGGCTCGATCTTGGCCTCTTTATCGAGCGGAAAACGCAGCACGCGGCGGGTCCCTTCCTCGAGACCGGCAAGCATCTTCGCGTCGAGGCCCAGCTCGGCGAGGACCTCCTCCTCCATCTTCCCGGGCTCGCCGTCGGCGCGATACGCCTTCGTCCCAGGCAAGAGGCCGGTCGGCGAGATCTCGAGCGCGTCGACGCGCGGCTGATCGACCGCCGGATCCGTCGACTGGAAGAGGCCCCCGGTGCCGTGCTTCTGCATCCAGTCGCCGGCCAGCGCGGTGGTGAGCCAGCCGCGCGCGATGCGCCGCTCGAGCACGGCGTTGAACGCCTCGCTCTGCAACGCGCTCAAGATGAGCGACTTGATGCGCCGGTCGCGCGGGGCGGGGCGCTCTTTGCGGAGGATCTTGCGCGCTTCGACCGCGTTGTCGCCGTACTTGCCGAAGCGCTGCGGGCCGAACGCGTTGGGGACGCCGGTGACGACCAGGTGCGCCATCGTCGCGCGCGCCTTCTCCAGCCCGCCCTCGGGGACGTCGCGCACGGTGATCGTGAAGCGGTTGCCACGCAGGTGGCCGCGCTTGAGCTTGTTGTCGTGGCGCTCGATCGCGATCACACGCAGGTCATCGCCGAGCGTGCTGGACAGATCCGGCAGCTCTTTTTTGATGGGGACCTGGAACGAGAGCCACTGGCGGGCGCGGGCGTGGCGGTCCTTCATGCCGGCGCGGCCGACGTCGCCCTCTTGGACGCCGGCGGCCTGGGCGATGCGGCGGATCGCCTCGGGGGTGGTCAGCCCGACCTTCTCGATCAGGACGAGAACGTGCTCGCCTTCACCGGAAGGATCGTACGCAGAGATCTCTTCGACGACGAAATCGTTGGGATCAGCGTGGAGGACGCCGCCGGAGCCCGGGAGGTCGGTGGTGAGGAACACGGACGCTCTTGGCGCGCTTTAGGCGCGGCCGTGGACGAGGACGCGACCGCCGTCCTTGAACGCGACGTGCGCCTTGAGGCCTTCGCGGACCTCGACGACGACGCCGACGCCAAAGGTGGCGTGATCGATCGCATCGCCCATGCCCAGCGTGATCTGCGGGGAATACTTCGTGGCTCTCGAGAGGTCCTTGCCCTTGGTGAGGGTGTCGAACTCGGAGGGCGTCGCCTTGGTCTTGGTCGCATCGGCCACGCTCGCGGCTCGCTCGGCGCGCCGCTTCTTGGCGGTGGCCTCGCTGGCCGACGGTGGAGCGCGATAAGCGTGCACGCCGTTACACGTGTTGCAGCGGACCTTGGCGATCTTCTCGCCTTCCATTGCGATGATCACGTGACCGAGCAGGAGCTTGCACTTGGTGCAGACCGAGTCGACTTCATCCCCGGCTTTGTAGCGACGAACCATTCGGCGGGGTCTAGCCTGCTTGCACCAGCGCGTCATCCAAGATCGCGCACCGCGCCAAAGATCGTGTCAGTATGGAGGTCTCATGGGCATCTTCAACCGCATTTCGAAGCTCCTGGAGTCGAACTTGAACGCGCTGGTGGAGCGAGCGGAGGATCCCGCCAAGGTCCTCGACCAGGCCATCGAGGACATGAAGGCGGGCCGCGAAGAGGCGCGCAAGGCCATCATCGACGCGAAGACCGAGCTCAAGCTGTCCGAACGGCGGCGCGACACGGCCCAAAAAGAGGCGGCCGATCTGGAGAAGAAGGTCATGAAAGCCCTCGAGATCGGCGACGAGCCCCTGGCCCGACGCCTCCTCGAGGCCAAGCTGAGCGCCGACACCAAGGCGTCGGGCGAGGCCACGGTCGCCGAGCAGCACAACGAGACCCTCGGGCAGCTCCACGCCGCGGAGCGCGAGCTCGACCAGCGGATGCGGGAGATGCCGGCCCGGCGCGCTGCGATCCTCGCCCGCAAGGCCACCGCCGAGGCCCGGGGCGGTCGCATCGGCGCTTCGAACAAAGGCCAGAACGCGGTCGCAGGGGCGCTGGAGGCGTTCGATCGCATCGAGGGCAAGGTGACCCGTGCCGAGGTCGAGGCCGAGGTGCGGAGCGAGCTCGAGCCCAAGCCCATGGACCTGCGCGCGCTCGACAAGGCCGCGACGGACGACGCGCTCAAGGCGCTCAAGGCGAAGATGACGGCCCAGATCGCTCCGCCCGCCGCCGCGCCCAAGGCCGCTTCGGCGCCTTCGACCGCGTCTCAGGTCGACGATTCGCTCGCCCAGCTCAAGGCCAAGCTCTCGAAATCATAGGCGGACGCGTACCCGTAACACCTCGCTTGGCCGGTCCCGGTGCTGGGTGGCGATGAGCAGCTGATCGGCGCCCAAGCGGAGCGCGCGGTAGATCCCGATGTCGCTCACGCGCTGGGGCGGGCAGTAGCCGGCGCCCTCGATGTACTGGAGCAGGTGCCCGTCCTCGGTCGTGTCGATCATGCTGCGCCCGATCTCCACGAACGCGCGGACGTCGCCGAAGCCGGGGTGCTCGAACGAGATCCACCCGTGCCCGCTGCGCCGGAACGCGCCCCCGAACGACATCCCCAGCCAGACCGATCCGAGCGCGCGGCCCAGACCCGAGATGCCGCGTGCGACCGGCGCGGGCTCGATGTCGAAGGTGCCGTCGTGGATCGAGAGCACCAGCTGGAGGTTTCGATCGCCCGACACGTTCGCGAGCAGCGTGTGGCCCTCGGCGTCGTAGACCATGCCGCCGCGCTCGTGCCCGCCCGCGCCTCGCCACATCTCGCGCCAGGGGGTAGCGCCGAGCTCGATCAGCGCAGGGAAGCTCGTCGTCCCGTAGATCCGCGGCGGCGTCGCGCCGAGATCACGCGCGAGGTAGCGGAAGTGCTCGCCGATCGTGGCGGAAGCGCTCACGCGAGCGAGGCCGCGATCGAACGCGCCTCGCCACAGCGCGTTGTGGGTGATCTCGTAGGACGCGACGTACAGCTCGCCGTCCTCGATCGTCGCGGCGGTCGGCGTGCCGGAGATCGCGCGACCGGGCAGGAAGCTGGCGCCGGTCGAGGTCACGATCGCGAGCTGCGAGGTCGGATCAGCGGTCTCGTTCAGCACCAGGGCGCGATCCGCGTCGATCGGCAGGATATCGATGATCCTGGCGCTGCTCGTCAGCACGGTCTCGATCACCTCGAAGCCAAGGCACTCGTCGGCGAGGCTGAAGCGGTAGCCGGCGAGGAGCGCCGGGACCTCCGCTCGCGCGACCCACGACGCGCCTGCGCTCTCGTAGCGGGCCATCGAACCTTCGGGCAAGGGCAGGCTCGGCTCGCCGCTCGCGGACGGCAGCGGGCCGAGCGGCAGACCGAGCGTCCCGGGGTCGGGGGCGTAGAAGATCGCTGCGGCGCGCAGCGTCTCGGGGCGGTCGAGCTCGAGCCGGATCGCGGGCCCTTGGGTCGCGGCGAGATCGATGACCTGGACCCCGGGCGCGGCGTCTCCGGAGAGCTGGGCGTAGACGAGCGTGCGGGCCCCGGCTGGGATCTCGAGCGTGACGATCGTCGGGTCGCTGCAGCCGAGCAGCGCCAGCGCGAGCGGCAGGGAGCGGCGCACCCTCAGATCCTATTCCAATCTCCGGGCATGCCGAGGGCGAAAGGAGAACGAAACCGCTCCAAAGAAGCCGGGGAAGCCGCGCGCGGTGGGGGGATCAGGAGCAAGGGAGGAGTGAGGTCAGCTCAAGCGCAGCAGGTCTCCAGGACCACGCGGACGACCTCGTACGGATCGCAGTTCGCCGCGGGGCGCCGATCCTCGAAGTAGCCGTAGCCCTGGAGCTGCGTCGCGAGCGGGATGCGGATCGACGATCCACGATCGCTGATGCCCCACTTGAACGAGGTGATCGGCGCGGTCTCGTGCTGGCCCGTGAGCCGCTCGATGTTGTGCGCGCCGTACACGTTGATGTGCGCGTCGTGCCGGTTCTTCAGCTTCTCCATGCAGGCCTCGATCACCTTCATGCCACCGGGCTCGCGCGTGCCCTTGGTGGAGAAGTTGGTGTGACAGCCGGCGCCGTTCCAGTCGCCCTTCACAGGCTTCGGGTGCAGCGTGGCGGAGATGCCGAAGTCCTCGCCGATACGGTAGAGCAGCCAGCGCGCGAGCCAGAGCTCGTCGGCCATGTCGAGCGGCCCGATGGCGCCGATCTGGAACTCCCACTGGGCTGGCATCACTTCGGCGTTGGTGCCGACGATGCGGATGCCCGCGCGGATGCAGGCGTCGGCGTGGGCCTCGACCAGCTCGCGTCCGAAGACCTCGTCGCTGCCGACGCCGCAGTAGTAGCCGCCCTGCGGAGCGGGGAAGCCGTGGTCAGGCCAGCCGAGTGGGCGGTTGCCCTCGAACAGCGTGTACTCCTGCTCCATCCCGAACCAGGGATCCTGCGCCTTCACCTTCTCGGCGACCCCACGGAGCGGCGCGCGCGTGTTGCTCGGGTGCGGCGTGCCGTCCGGCATGTTGACCTCGCACAAGACGAGGACGCCGTCGCCGCGGAGCGGGTTCGGAATCATGCGCACCGGCTTGAGGGCCAGGTCGCTCTTCTTGCCTTCGGCCTGCGAGGTCGACGATCCGTCGAAGGCCCACTCCGGCAGGTCCGACAGCGACTTCACGCCCTCGGCGATGATCTTGGTCTTCGACCGAAGCTTGGCGGTCGGCTTCTGTCCATCGATCCAGATGTACTCGGCCAAAACATGGTTGGACATGACTGCTTAATCCTCCTCGGACGTGAATAGGTCCGCGAGGGGCTTAAGAGCAGGACTGATGCCAAGTCAATGGGGCCCGGCGCTCGATCGCCTAGAGCAACGAAATCCATCGAGATTATGAGGGTCCGCGGTCCGGTCACAGGTGAGGTCGAAATCCGACGATTCTGTGCGAAGGCGGGTCATCGGTAACAGAATTGTAGGAAGTCAGAGGGACAGCGCAGGGCGCGGTCGACCCCGATCCAGGCCTCGTTTCGACAATTTCGTCGGAAGTGACGGATCGAGCAACGATCGTGTAGGAATGCTCGATGGCTCGGCGCGCCGACAAGGATCTCCTGACGGGCCTGTTCGAGCTGAGCCAGGCGCTGACGAGCGCGCCGGACCTGCGGGCCGCGCTGCACCGGGCGCTCGCGCGGCTCGAGGAGCACCACGACGTGGCGCAGGCGGCGGTGTTCGTCCTGGACCCCGAGAGCGGGGAGATCACGGTCGAAGCTGCGGTGGGGACCGGGGCCGAGGATCCCCGGGCGACCTACGCGCTGGGCGAGGGCATCACCGGCAAGGTCATCGAGAGCGCGCGCCCGATCGTGGTGCCCGAGGTGTCGAAGGAGCCGCTCTCGCAGAAGGCCCGGCGGCGCACCAAGGAGCTGTCGCTGATCTGCGTCCCGATCGGGCCCGGCGCGGCGAAGAAGGCCAGCGGCGCGCTCAGCATCAGCCTCCCGTTCGCCAAGGATCGCGACTACGAGGCCGCGCTGCGTTTTTTCCAGGTCGCGAGCGCGATGATCGGCCAGGCGCTGGCGGCTGATCGCCAGGTGCAAAAGGAGCGGCGAAAGCTCCTCGAGGAGAACAGCTCGCTGCGCCTCGAGCTGCGCGAGCGTTACGACCTGTTCAACATCATCGGCACCGGCGGGGCGATGCGGCAGGTCTACGAGCAGATCGCGCAGGTCGCGCCGGTGCAGACCACCGTGCTCATCCGCGGTGAGTCGGGCACCGGAAAGGAGCTGATCGCCCACGCGATCCACTACAACTCCCCGCGCGCGAAGAAGCCGTTCATCAAGGTGAGCTGCGCGGCGCTGCCCGACACGCTGATCGAGTCGGAGCTCTTCGGCTACGAGAAGGGCGCGTTCACCGGCGCCGTGGCGCGGAAAAAAGGGCGGTTCGAGGCGGCCGACGGCGGGACGTTGTTCCTCGACGAGATCGGCGACATCAACCCGCAGACCCAGATCAAGCTGCTCCGCGTGCTCCAGGAGCGCGAGTTCGAGCGCCTGGGCGGGACCGAGCCGGTGCGCGCCAACGTGCGGCTGATCGCCGCCACCAACAAGGATCTCGAGGCCGCGATCGCCGAGAAGAGCTTCCGCGCAGACCTCTACTATCGCCTGGCGGTGTTCTCGATCTTCGTGCCGCCGCTGCGCGATCGGAAGAGCGACGTGACGCTCCTCTCCGACCACTTTCTGGCCAAGTACGCCCGCCAGCACGGGAAGGACATCAAGCGCATCTCCACGCCGGCGATCGACATGCTCTCGAGCTATCACTGGCCCGGCAACGTGCGCGAGCTCGAGAACATCATCGAGCGCGCAGTCCTGGTGGCGGACGGGCAGGTCATCCACGGGCACCACTTGCCGCCGACGCTCCAGACCGCCGAGGCCTCGGACACCGTCACGCGGTCGTCGCTGATCGAGGCGGTGGATCGCTTCGAGAAGGATCTCATCGTCGACGCGCTGAAGAGCACCCGTGGAAACCGCGCCAAGGCCGCCCGGCTCCTCCGCACCACCGAGCGGATCCTGGGCTACAAGGCCGAAAAACACGGGATCGACTCGGACCGGTTTAAGCGGTGAGGCCCTTGGTATGAGCGGGGTTTGGCGCTAAGTTCCACGGCGCATGGCCGGTCCCAAGCTCAGCGCCGCGGACCTTTCCGGTGGCGAAGGCGAGGTCATCGACGAGTCGGCCGCCCGCGAGGCCGCGCAGGTCTTCCAGCTCATCCTCAAGGGCCTGAAGAACATCGGCATCTACCGCCACGCGCAGAGCCGCTACACCGAGTACCTCGAGCCCGCGTTCCAGGTCCTCACGCAGTTCCTCGAGCGCGAGCACATCATGCCGCTCAAGCTCGGGCCGTACACGCTCGAGTACAAGAAGCAGGTCATCTACGAAGAGGAGTCGAAGGAGAACCTCACCTACAAGTTCTACCGCGACGGCATGCGCTTCATGATCTTCCGCGAGGGGATCGAGATCGACGAGATGCTGCGCTTCTTCCTGCTGACGCTCGATGCGCAGACGGAGGCGGCGCTCTTCCACGAGGACATGATCACCCGGCTCTGGAAGGAGAACTTCACCGGCATCGAGTACGTCGTCGTCGAGGGCTTCGAGTTCGGCGACATCGCGCCGGAAGAGGTGGAGATCGAGGTCGAGAAGATCGTCAGCTATCTCCGCAACCAGCTCGCCGCGAACTCGAACGACGTCACGCGATTTGCCCGGCTCGACATCGAGGATCTCGCGCTCCAGCTCAACGACATCGATCAGGTGCGCGGCGGCATCATCTCCGGCCGCCCCGCCAAGGACGACGATCGGCAGTGGGTGCAGGACGAGATCTACCAGGAAGAGAAGAAGCGCCTCTTCGCGAAGATGGTGCTGATCCTGTTCCAGATCCTCGAGCGGGACGCGACCGAGGCCGACTTCGCGTCGATGTCCGAGTCGTTCTCGCAGATCCTCGACTCGCTGCTGGTGTCCGAGGACGTCAAGGGCGCGGTCGCGGTGCTGCACCGCTTCGAGAAGATCTCGCAGAAGGTCGAGCTGACCCGCGAGCACCAGGCGATGGTGCGCCGCATCCGCGACGCGTTCGCCAAGCGCATGGCCGAGCCCGAGCGCCTGCAGTCGGTCGCGCAGTACCTCACGCTCGCCAAGAACCTCGACGAGCTGGCGGTGAAGGCTTATTTCTCCGTCTGCAGCGCCGATCACATCCCGTTCTTGCTCGAGATGCTGGAAGGCATGGAGCGGGTCGAAGGTCGTCGCGTGCTCATCGACGTGCTCGCCGAGCTCGGTCGCCAGACGCCGGGCGTGTTCGCCGAGCGGCTCACGCATCGCTCGTCGAACGTGGTGAAAGACATGCTGGCGATCATCGACCGCATCGATCCGCCCAACAAGCTCGACCTCTACGCCAAGTGCCTCGAGCACCAGAACCCGATGATCCGCCTCGAGGCGATCAAGGTGATGATGCGCGCGCCCGGTGATCGCGCGGTGAAGTATCTCGAGAAGGCGATGGACGACTCCGACGTGCAGCTCCGCGTCCAGGCGATGCGCGCGCTGGCGGTGCGGTCCGCGTCGCGCGCGGTGCCGGCGCTGCGCAAGCTGATCCGCGGCGATGACTTCCTCTCGCGCGACAAGCGCGAGCAGATCGCGGTGGTGGTGGCGCTCGGCGAGGCGCGGACCCCGGAGGCGCTCGAGGCGCTGTCCAGCGTGTTCGAGACCAAGGGCAACCTGTTCAGCCGCGGCAAGAACGCCGATCTCAAGCTGATGGCTATCCGCGGCCTGCTCGCGGCGCGCACCGTGGAGGCCTTCAAGGTGCTGGCGCGCGAGGTCCAGAACAAGAGCAACAGCCAGGACGTGCTCAAGGCCGCGCACCAGGCGGCGGCGCGGCTGAAGGCCGAGCTGACCGGCCAGCCGTATCAGGAGGAGGCCGACAGCGATGGCTGACGACGAGCAGACACGCGTCACCGAGCACCAGAGCTCGCCCGGGGGTGGAAAGCAGTCGCACAGCGAGCGCAGCGACGCGCGGCTCCAGACGACCGGCCGGCAGATCGTCGGCACGCTCTACATGCTCGTGCGCAACGTGAAGATCCACTCCCCGGAGAACGGCATCTTCCTGAAGCCGATCGAGCAGCTCCGCGAGTCGATCAACACCGTCGTCGCGAGCGAGCGGCAGCTCAACCTCCACGCGATGGGCGCGCAGGTCTATCTCAACAGCACGATCCTCAAGTTCGACTTCTCGGCGCTCTCCAACGTCAACTACCTCACCAAGGAGTTCGAGAGCCGCGACATGGGCGGCTTCTCCACGAAGCGCCCGGTCACCTCGCAAGAAATTCGCGACTTCCTCTTCCTCTTCTCGAACGAGCACAAGGGCGCCGCCCCCGAGGGTGGCGCCGAGGGCAGGGAGCTCGCGTCGATCCAGGTCGCTCGCTACGCGGTGGTCCGCGAGATCATGGACAAGCTGCAGAAGCAGGAGATCGACCTCGATCGGCAGATCGACCGCAAGAAGTACCTGATGACCGTCTACGCGCGCTCGGTCTTCTTCATGAAGAAGTTCTTCGAGCACCTCGCCGCGGGCAAGCCGATGCTGCCGTTCGCGAAGGCCGCGCGACTGGTGCAGGACCTCGTCGATCTCTGCCACGAGCAGACCAACCACTTCCTCGGCCTCACCACGACCAAGTCGGAGACCGAGTATCTGCCGTTTCACTCGGTGAACTGCGCGCTGATGAGCGTGGTGTTCGGCAGCGAGCTCGGCCTCGATCGCCGCCAGCTCCACGAGCTCGGGATGGCCGCGCTGTTCTCGCAGGTCGGCCTGGTCGAGGTGCCCGAAGAGGTGATGGCGCGCCCCGGTGGCCTCACCAAGCAGGAGCGCGCGTTCATCGATCTGTTCCCGCTGCGCAGCGCCAAGCGCATCTTGCAGGCCCGCGGCCTCGACAAGACCACCATGCTGCGCGTCGTTTCGACCTACGAATCCAAGGTCGATTACGCGATGCCCCAGCGCGACGAGAACGGCGACATCCAGCTCGTGATGCCGAAGGTGAACCTCGGCATATACGGGAAGGTCATCGCCATCGTCGACAGCTACGACGCGCTGACGTCCAAGCGCCCCTTCCGCGACGCCTACGGCCCCGAGATCGGGATGGCGTTGATGTGCAACGACATGAAGTACAAGTTCGACCCGGTCCTCTTGCGCGTGTTCATGAAGGTGATGGCGATCCAGCCCGTCAAGATCCTCAAGGCCGGCGAGACCAGCCTCAGGATCGGATGAGATGAGCGAGCTCATGATGGACGCGCGCCGTCGCAAGGCGGTGATCGCCGAAGCGACGCACGGCGTATTCGATCTCGCGATCGTCGGCGGCGGCATCAACGGCGCCGGCATCGCGCACGACGCGGCGCTGCGGGGGCTCAAGGTCTGCTTGATCGAGCAGCGCGATCTCGCGTTCGGGACGTCGAGCCGTTCGTCGAAGCTCATCCACGGCGGGCTCCGCTACCTCGAGCACTATCACTTTCGGCTGGTTTTCGAGGGCACCAACGAGCGCGCGCTGCTCCGGAAGCTCGCCCCGCACCTGGTCCGCCCGCTGCTCTTCGCGCTCCCCGTGTACGAGACCGATCGCCACCCGCTGTGGAAGATCGAGGTCGGCATGTGGATGTACGACGGCCTCTCGCTCTTCAAGACCGAGCACCGTCACGTCGCGCTGCGCTCCGCCAAGCGCCTGCTCGAGCGCGAGCCGCTCTTGCGCGCCGACGGGCTGACCGGCGGGATCATCTACTACGACTGCCTCACCGACGACGCGCGTCTCACGTTCGAGAACGCGCTCGCGGCGGTGCGGCTCGGCTCGCCGGTGATCACGCAAGCGAAGGTGGTCGGCATCGACGGCCTCCACGATCGCAACCAGCCGTGCGTGGTGCGGGTCCAGGATCAGCTCGACGGCGGCCGGGAGCTCGAGATCAAGGCGCGCGGCGTGGTGAACGCGTCCGGCGTGTGGACCGACAGCGTGCGGCGCGCGGCGGCGGTCGAAGGCAGCTTGCTCCGGCCGACGAAGGGCGTGCACCTCGTCCTGCCGCACAGTCGCCTGCCGGTGAGCCACGCGGTCGCGATGATCGCGCCGCAGGACGGCCGGGTGTTCTTCGCGATTCCCTGGAACAAGCGCACCGTGATCGGCACGACCGACACCGACGAGAAGGTCGATCCCAACGCCACGAAGGTGACGGCGGCCGACGTCGAGTACCTGCTCAGCGCGACCAATCACGCGTTCCCGTCGGCATCTCTCGCGGCGCGGGACGTGATCGCGGCGTGGGCCGGCTACCGCCCGCTGATCAAGGCGCCCGAGGCCGAGAACGCTTCGGACGTGCCGCGCGAGCACCAGATCTTCCGCGACGGTCGCATGGTCAGCATCGCCGGCGGCAAGCTCACGACCTACCGCCGCATGGCCGCCGAGACGGTCGACGCGGCGATCGACGTGGCGGGCTGCCGCGCCCAGGAGTCGAGCACCGCGCAGGCTCGCTTGCCTGGCGCGATCGGCCTCGACGTCGATCTCGAGGTCCTGGCGGCGCGGATCAGCGAGCGCTCCGGCGTCGCCGAGGACGTCGCGACGCGCCTCGCGCACGTCTATGGGATGCGCGCCTTCGGTGTGCTCGAGTATCTCGGCAAGGGCGAGCGGGTGACGGCCGACCGCGACGTGCTGATGGCCGAGGTGTCGCATGCGGTCGAGCGCGAGCTCGCGCTGACGCTCGAGGACGTGATGGTGCGGCGCACTTCGCTGGCCCTCACCGCCAGCGATCAAGGGCGCGGAGCCGCGGAAAAAGTGGCTGATCTGATGGCCCAGACGCTGGGCTGGGACGCCGCGACGAAGAACAAGAACCTCGATGACTACGCGCGAGCGGTCGATCTCACCGTCGCGTTCCGCAGCGAAACTCGCGCCGCATGAGCGCGCTGCACCCGCTCTCGGTCCACTTCCCGATCGCCCTCGCCATCCTCTGGCCGGTGATCGACGCGATCGGGCTGAAGCTCGGGCGGGCCGATATCTCCAACACCGCGGTGGTGCTGCTGGTGATCGGGCTGGGGGCGTCGCTCCTGTCGACGATGAGCGGGCAGGCCGCCTACGACGACGCGATCCGGGCGGGGCACACGCCGGAGGTGCTCGGCATCCACGCCGATGTCGCGTCGCTCGTGCCCTGGCTTCTCCTGGGGGTCACCGCAATCCGTACCGCGGGCGTGCACAAGGCTGGAAAGCGAGCGCATGTCGTGGCCATCATCGCGGGCCTGGTGGTGGCTGGGGTGGTCGGGCTGGTCGGCCTCACGGGTGGGCAGCTGGTCTACCAGCACGGCGTTGGCATTCAACGGAAGAGCTCATGAGCTGGCGCGTCGGACTCCTCGGCCTGTTGTGCCTGCTGCCGATCCAGGCGCAGGCGCTGCAAGTCGTGGCGATGCCGCTCGACGCCGTCGGCTCGACGCTGTTCGACGCTGCAAAGTCAGCTTCCCGCGCGATGATCGCCTCGATGCGCGAGCTGCCCGAAGTGACCGTCGTCGAGTCGCAGGCGATCTCGGCCGAGCTCGGCATCAACCTGGTCGATCAGGTGCAGCAGTGCCGCCGCGACACCTTGTGCCTGGTGCAGATCGGCGAGGCAGTCAGCGCGGATCGCTTGCTCCTCGGTGAGCTGGCCGAGAAGTCGAACGGCGAGCGCATCCTCAAGCTGTACGTCGTCGACGTGACGAAGGCCGCGATGGTCGACACCATCACCTGGACGTTGCCCACGGCGCAGGGCGCGCTGGAAGACGCGCTGGCCGCGGCGATGCGGCAGCTCTTCGCGCGGCCCGACGCGCGCGTGATCTTCGAGGTGCTGCCGAAGGACGCCGAGATCTCGGTGTACGGCGAGCGGGCCGACTTCAAGCTGTGGGAAGAGATCCCGTTCTGGTCCGGCGTGTACCTGATGCGCGTCGAGCGGAAGGGCCACGATCCGCGCGAGGTGCGCATCACGCTGCCACGCGGTGGTCCGACCCGCGTCGTGCTCGAGCTGGAGCAAGATCCGCTGTGGTTCGATCCCGAGGCGAAGAAGCGTACGAGCGGCCAGACCAAGCCGGGCAAGTTCGCGGTCGTCGCGGTCGACGCCGAGTCCAGCGTGGTCCCCAAGAAGTCACGCGGCGCGCTCGGTCCGTCGCCGTTCGCCAACTGGGTGGCGTGGAGCATCGTCGGCGTCGGCGGGATCGCATCGGTGTCCGGCGGGCTGGTGATGACCGGCGCCCAGGCCGACTACAACACGCTGTCTGCGCAGCCGCGATTCCTCGATGGCACCACCGCGTCGGCGGGTGACGCGAGCGCCGCGCGGGAGGACGCCCGATCGCGTTTTGGGCTTGGATCCAAGCTCCTGATCGGCGGCGTGGGCGTCGCGATCGGCGGACTGGCGTGGATGCTGGTCGACGCCGCGCTCGACAAGGAGGTCCCGGAATCGGTGACCATCGCGCCGATGGCCGAGGGAGGGGTGACGTGCGCCGTTGCGTTTTAGCCGTCCTCCTCGTCGTCGCGGGTGTCGGGTGCAACCTCGACGAGCGGAACGACTTCCAGGTCGGGCGCGCGTGCAACTCGAACGACGAGTGCGACAGCACCGATCAGTGCCTCCCGCACGAATGGATCTCCGAGTCGCGTGAGCTGCGCTGCCGGAGCGCGGTGAGCTTCCAGCGCACCGCCGAAAATCGCGAGCCGCCGCTGGCGTACTGCGACGAGGGCGATCATCCGATGAAGCCCAATTACTTCTGCCCTGAAGGCACCGTGTGCCGCGCCGATCGCGTCCGTCCGCTGGATGGATCGGTGCGCCGCGAGGTGTGCCAGCTCCCCGAATCGCCGTTCGGTCCCCCGCCATGAGCGCCCAGATCCTCGGCGTGGTGCTCAGCTTCGCCTCGGTGGACGGTCAGGAGCTCGCGCTGACCGTGTCGCTCAGCGAGCCCTCGGCGGCGGTGCTGGAGTGGGGCGACAAGACCCAGACGTCGGAAGAATCGGCGCGGATCCTGACGTTTCGCGGCCTGCCGGTGCCGGTTCGCGAGCCCGTTCGTTACGAGCTGCGCGTGCCCGGGCTCGCTCCGCTGATCGAGACGGTCGAGCCGCCGGTGCTCGACGGCAAGGTGCGCGCTGCGCTGTACGGCGACAACCGCGACGGCCCCGGTCCGCACGCGATCATCGTCGCGCAGATGGCGCGCGCGCACCCGTCGGTGATCGTGCATACCGGCGACGTGGTGCGGATGATGGAGGATGAGGAGGGCTGGGACAGCTATCTCGCCACCACGTTCCCGCTCGCGCGGCGGGTCCCGACGATCCTCGCGCTCGGCAACCACGAGCTCTCCTCGATGCGCCAGCACAGCTCGGTCGCGCGCACGAAGATCCTCTCGCACGTCCCGACCGCATTCGATGCGATCGCCAGCGAGCTCGAGACGCCGCGCGGCGTGTTCCATGTGCGGGTCGGGCCGGCGGTGTTCATCTCGCTCGACTCGAACAGCGACTTCGGGCCGGGCTCGCCGCAGCTGGCTTTCGTCGATCGCGTGCTCACCGAGAAGGGCGATGCGACGCTCTCGTTCATCGCGATGCACCACGGGCCACTCTCGGCCGGGCCGCACGGCGGGCACCCGAGCGGCGGCGCGCTGCTCGAGATGATGAAGAAGCACCACGTCACCGCGGTGCTGTCGGGCCACGATCACGTGTACCAGCGCACGGTAGACGACGGGATCGTCTCGATCGTCTCGGGCGGTGGCGGTGCGCCGCTTTACACGCGCGAGCGGCCGATGGAGGGGGTCGAGGCGTTCTCGTCGACGTACAACTGGGTGCAGATGGATCTCGAGGGTCCCGCGGCGAAGATCTCCGCTTTCGCGCTGGAGGGGACGCTCCTCGATCAGGCGGTCATCGCGCCGGTGCCGGAGTCTCGCCCGCATCACGGCGTGACGGCGAGCTGGCTGGCGCTGCTCGCGGGGCAGCTCCTGGTGCTGATCGCGCTGGCCCGCATCGTCGTGCGCTGGGGGGGCGCCGTCCGATGAGAGCCGTGGCGATCCTCCTCCTGCTCGGTGGTGGCTGTGCCATCACCACCACCGCCGCGAACCCCACGGCGCTCGAGCTGCAGCTCCTCGGCGCGTACGAAGATCTCGATCGCGATCTGGTGATGGCGGCGTCGGTGCGCGGCGATCCGCGCGGCGCGCCGTCGTTTGCCTCGCTGCGCACGCTGGCGCTCGAGGGCCGGGCGCTGATGCGCTTCAACGAAGACGACGTGCGCGAATTGAAGCGCGAAGGCTGCGCGGCGGAGTCTCTCGAAGGGCAGCTCGTCGCGCGGCCGTGCACCACGGCGATCGCCTCGTCGCTGCCGCGGGTGGTCGATCAAGAGAACCGGGCGCGCGGCGCCGTCACCGCGTTCGCCGCGTACGCCATCGCTCGCGAGCAAGGGCGGACCGCGGCTTCGCCCGCCGAGATCACCGAGATGCGGCGCGCCTACGCCCGGCTGCTGCGGCAGTCCGCCCGCGCGGGTGAGGTCTTCGAGACTGCGCCGGGCGTGTTCGGGCCCCTCGCTCCGTGAGAGCCCTCCACTTCGTCTTTGGGCTTGCGATCGCCCTCGCGCTCGCCCGCTGCGCGCACGCACCCCCACCGCTCGAGATCGTGTCGCTGGCGCCCGCGGCGCCGGGGCTCGTGCGGCCCGAGCGCATCGTCTACACGCCGGCGGACGAGCTGCTGCCCACCGTCTCGTCGGACGGCCGGAGAGTCGCGTACGTGACGACCGAGTCCGGCAACCTCGACATCGCGGTCAAGGATCTCACGACGGGCAGCGTGGTCCCGCTGACGGTCGCGGCGGCCGACGACTTCGATCCGTCGTTCGCGCCGAAGAGCAACCGCATACTGATCGCTTCACGTCGCGAGGACGCCAAGGGCGACGTCTACGTCATCGACGCCGATGGCACCGATCCGAAGCGGCTCACCACCGCCGACACCGCCGATCGCCAGCCGGTGTTCTCGCCCGACGAGATGTTCATCTACTTCACCCGCGCGGAGACGCTCGGCGAGGAGCACATCGCGGTGATCGATCTCGACGCCGAGATCACCCGCGTGCTCTCGCCGACCCCGGGCTTCGATTCGGCGCCTTCGCCCGACGGCAAGTACCTGATCTACACCGCGCCCCCCGGCGTCGGTGGCCGGCGCCACCCGCACCTCGTCGCGCTGCGGCTCACCGATGGGGCGACGCGCGCGCTGACGCTCGGCGAGAGCCCGGCCGGGTTCGGGCGGTTCGTCTCGACGTCGCAGATCGTGATGGTGCGTTTCGCCGACGACGATGACGCCGACGGCCGCGTGGACGCGAACGATCGGGCCAGCCTGTGGTCGCTACAGGTGAGCATGGAGGGCCTTTTTGGCGGCGATCAAAGCGCGATCGGCGCGCCGGTGCCGCTCACCGCCGGGAACAGCGACGAGCTCTTCCCGTGGCCCGCGCCGCCTTGGATCTACTTCACCGAGTCGGCGGGCAACGAGCAGAACGTGTCGCGCATCCCGATCGCCGGCATGTTCTCGGCCGAGGGCGTGCCTTCGCTGGAGGATCGCCGCGAGCAGTGGTTCGCGCTGCGCGCGGTGGTCGCGCGCCAAGGCGGTGTCGCGGCCGCTCGGGCGTCGCTCGACATCGCGACGATCCACCTCGATGCGCACCGCCCCGATCTTGCGCGCAAGGAGATCGAGCAGGTCATCGAGGCCGGTATGGAGCCGGAGATCACCGCGCTCGCGCAGGTCGGGCTGATCACGATCGATCGCGAGGAAGGCCTCGTGCAGGCGGCCGGCGAGCGCGAGCGGGGCGAGGTGCTCGATCGCGCCGCGGTGGCGCTCGGCACCATCACCGCCACCACCCCGCGGCTCGAAGCGCGCGTGGCGCTGGAGCGAGCGGAGCTCTCGGCGGCCCGCGGCGATCGCATCGCAGCGCTGGCGACGCTCGATCGGCTGATCGTCACCCACGCCCAGGTCGCCGATGTCGCCGCGCGGGCGCTGCTGCGGCGGACCGAGCTCTTGCGCGTCGACTTCGATCCGGTCGCGGTCACCGAGGCGTACGGCGAGGTGCTGCGCCGCTATCCAGCGGAGCGCGGCCTCGGCGCGGAGGCGTCTCGGCGCATCGTCGATGCGTGGACGGCCAGCGCGCGCGACCGCGGCCCACAGATCGAGCTCGAGGCGCTGCGACGGGCGCTGGGGCGCATCGATCTCCCCCCGGTGCGCATCCTGGCGCGGCGGCGCATCGTCGATCGCTTGCGCGTGAGCGGCGCGCCCGATCTGGTCGCCGTGGAGCTCGCGGCGCTGGCCGACGAGGCCGAACGAGCCCACGATCGCGGCGCTGCGGCCGCGGCCCTCGGCGATCTCGCGGTCAACGAGGAGAACCGCGGCGCGCTGCCAGAGGCCCTCGCCGCGTGGACTCGTCTGCGTGATCAGTACGACGATCTGCCGGGGCTCGCCGCGTCCGCGCGCGCGGCGATCATCCGCGTGGCGCTGGTGAACGCCGCGGACGCCGAGTCGAAGGGACAGGCCGACGTCGCCCGCCGGCTCTATCGCGCGGTGCTCGACAACGACCCGCGCCAGGTCACGGCGCACCGCCGATCGCTGGCGCTCGCCGCAGCGGCGGGTGACGCGGAGGCGATGCGGGTGGAGCGCAAAGCGGCCCACGACGCACGGCCGAGCGATCCGGTGCTGCGCTACGCCTACGGGCTCTCGCTGACGTACCTCGACCCGCCCGAGCTGGATGACGCGCTCACCGAGCTCGACGAAGTGATCCGCCAGAACCCGCTCCTCATCCCCGCGTACCTCGCGCGCGGCTGGGTGCACGAGATGCTCGACGACGGCGACGGGACCGACGCGCTCGAGCTCGCGTTCGTCGACTACGGTCGCGGGGCGAAGATCGCGCGCGACGCGCAGGAGCACGCGCTGGAGGCGGAGGCGCTGCTGAACCAGGGCAACACGTCGTGGCGGGTCGCCGATCGCACCAACGACGCCGGCAACTTCTACGCTGCGTTTCGCACGTATACGACGTTCCTCTCGCTCGACGGGAAGTTCCAGCGGCCGGAGACCGCGCTGGTGTTCTGGGAGCGCCTCTCGCGCGCCGCGGTCTGGTCGGAAGAGTGGGCCACGGCCGCGCTCGCCGGACGCGAGGCGATCGCGCTGGTCGAGCGGCTGGGCCGGAAGAGCCGCCTCCCGCAGCTCTGGGCGAACCTCGCGCTGGCCTACACCAACGCGGGCGAGCCGCTCTACGCCGAGACCGCCTTCGAGCGCTTCGCCGCAGCCTCGACCGACGCGGGCGCGCGCGAGGCGCGGCTGATCGTCGCCGAGCGCAACCTGGCCCTGAGCAAGCTCGATCGCCTGACGCGGACCGGGGAGGGCGACACCGAAAGCGCGCTGGCCGATCTCGAGCGGTCTCGCGAGCGCATCCCCCGTGCGACGTTCGAGCCGCTGTTTCCCGGCGATCTACTGCAGATCACGGTGGCCGATGCGACGCGCGCGCCGTTCGGGTTCACGGCGCCGTTCGAGCTCGATCTCAACCTCGGTTTGGCCAGCAGGCTCTTGCACCAGAACGGCGCGGTGGCGCGCGCGCGGCGGCTCGATCGGGCTCGCCTCGCGGTCGTCGATCAGCTGGTCCGCGACTCGAGCCCGCTCGCGCTGAGCGTGGTGCGCGAGTGGCTCGGGCTGGCGGTGGCCGACCTGAAGAACGGGCCGTGCGCGGTGATCGACGACGCCTGCCGTGCGGCGTTCGATGCGCTGCGCGAGCGGGTCGATGCGCTGGTCGAGGACGGGCGTCTCGCGCGCGATATACCGGCGATGATGACCGATCGCGCGCGGCTGATCGCGCTCGCCGCGGAGCTCGAGTCGAGCCGCCCGCGCGTGCCGTCGATCGACGCTGCGCGCGGTGACGCGCTGGTGCCCGATCACAACACGCTGCTCCTCCAGGCGCTGGAGGAGACCAAGCCGGCCGGCACCAGCTCGACCGCGCTGATCCTCGCCGGTCCGGCGGCCCTCGACACGGCCGCCGTCCACGCGCGCCTGCTCCATGCCGAGGGCTTGCGCGCGCTGGCGG
>Ga0105048_10006629_pt1 | contig 18673 bp, 14 predicted proteins | sample MAT05_FD_78382 | JGI IMG/M metagenome (GOLD analysis project Ga0105048, IMG submission 78382) | Freshwater microbial communities from Lake Fryxell liftoff mats and glacier meltwater in Antarctica - MAT-05 | ecosystem: Environmental > Aquatic > Freshwater > Ice > Liftoff microbial mat | place... | reverse complement strand
GACGGGGCGCCGGGGCATCCGGTGGTCATCGGACGCGACCACTGGGCGCCGATCCTCGACTGGCTCGCCGGGGATGCTGGCGCTCGCGGATACCTCCTCGCACACGGCGCGGCACTGGTCGACTGCTCCGACCTCGGCGACGGGAGCGACGTGGATTCGTTCGACACGCCCTAGTTCGGGGTCGGCTCGTCGACACGGGCCGCGCCGCCGGCACGCTGGGTTGGTCGGCGCCCGCCCGCCGCGCCCCCCGCCGCGGCGGCCGTCCGCACCGGAGACCGGCCGGATCAGCGCCCGGCCGCGTACCCCTGCGCGCCCCGCGGGTTCGCCGCCGCCGACAGGACCCCGGTTGCCGGATCGCGCGACACCGACGAGAGGCGCCCGAGGGTCCATCCGCCCGACCGCACGATGCGATGGCCCCGGCTCTCCAGGTCGGCGATGACCTCGTCGCCGAGTCGGTCCTCGACGACGGACTCGCCCGGCGCCCAGGTGCGCGGCCAGAACGAGGAGGGGAACGAGTTCGTGTGCAGGGCCGGCGCGTCGATCGCCTCCTGCGGCGAATACCCTCCGACGATTGTGCGCAGCAGGTAGAGCAGCTGCCACTGGTCCTGCTGGTCGCCTCCGGGCGACCCGAGCGCGGAGACGGGCTCGCCGTCACGGAGTACGAGCGTCGGGGTGAGGGTCGTGCGCGGCCGAGATCCGGGCGTGAGGGTCGACGGCGATCCGGGCTCGAGCCAGGTCATCTGCAGCCGCGAGCCGAGGCAGAAGCCGAGCTCGGGAATGGTCGGCGACGACTGGAGCCACCCGCCCGACGGTGTCGCCGAGACCATGTTGCCGAAGCGGTCGACGACGTCGATGTGGCAGGTGTCGCCGCGGGTCTCGCCGGTCGCGGAGACCGTCGGTTCCCCCACCCCGGCGAAGTCGACGGCTCCCCCCTCGGACGCGGGCGGGGCGTACTCGGTGCGCAGCGGGGGAAGGAGCGGCGCGAATCCGGGCACGGTGCCCTGGCGCACCTCGTGCGACGCCGTGTCGCTGATCAGCGCGCGGCGCTGCGCCGCATACTCGGCGGAGAGCAGGTGCGAGAGCGGCACCTCCCCATCGCCGAAGAATGCCTCCCTGTCTGCCATCACTAGCTTGATGGTCTCGAGGATGGTGTGCGCGCCGAGCGCCGTCGACGGGTCGAGGCGGTCGTCGTCGAATCCGTCGAGGATGACCAGCGCCTGCAGCAGCGCGGGCCCCTGCCCCCACGGGCCGGTCTTGGCGATGGTGTGCCCGCGGAAGGTCACGGTGGCGGCCGGCTCGTAGCCGGCGCGAAAGCCCGCGAGGTCGCCGGGCGCGAGGACGCCCGCGTGGTCGGTTCCCGACGAGTGGCGGTGCGGCTCGCGGATGAAGTCGACGATAGCGCGCGCGACGAAGCCCTCGGCCCACTCCGTGCGTGCCGCGTCGATGCGCGCCCCACGCCCGGAGTCGTCGGCGTCCGTGCCTTCGGCCGCGCCCGCCGCAACGAGTCGGTCGAGCGTGTGCGCCCAGGGCTCGTTGGTGATGAGCTCCCCGGCCACGGGAGGCCGGCCATGCGGCATCCACTGCGCCGCCGAGGACGGCCAGTGCTCGGCGAACAGGGTGGCGACGGAGGCGATCGTGGCGCTGACCCGCCCGAGAACCGGGTGGCCGTCGCGCGCGTACCCGATCGCGAACTCGAGCACCGGGCCGAGCTCCCAGGTGCCGTGGTCGCGGAGCAGCAGGAGCCACGCGTCGACCGCCCCGGGGATTGCCGCGGCGAGGGCACCCGATCCGGGAACCAGCTCGAGCCCCTCGCTGAGGTAGTGCCCCGGCGTCGCGGCGGCGGGCGCCGGCCCCTGCCCCATGAGCACGATGGGAGTGGATGGCGCGTCGGCGGTGACGAAGACGCCGGTCATGTCGCCGCCCGGGCCGTTGAGGTGCGGCTCGACGATGTGCAGCACGAACGCGCCGGCGACCGCCGCGTCGAACGCGTTGCCGCCGCGCTCCAGAACGGCCTGCGCGCACGCGGTCGCGAGGAAGTGGGTCGAGGCGGTCATTCCGAAGGTGCCCGACAGGTCGGGGCGCGTCGTGAACGGGTCGGGGGCGGTATAGCTCACTGGGTCGCTTTCGACTGGGTCGGCGGGCTCATCGGCGAACGTCACCGTGGCTCTCGGTTGCTCCCATCATGCGTGCCGGGCACCGCCGCGCCACAATCCTGTGCCGCGCCGACGGTCGGCCGATCGCGCTCCCTCAGTCGGCGAGCGCCAACACCGCCGCCTCGAACGCGTCGAGCGCGACGGCGACATCCCCCTCCCGCACCGACTCGTCTGGATGGTGGCTGACCCCTCCCGCGCAGCGCACGAACAGCATCGCGAAGCCCGTGACCCGCGACACCGCGACACCGTCGTGGCCGGCGCGGCTGTACAGGGCGATCGGGTCGGCGTCGCCGGTCGCGCGGATCCCGAGTCCGACGGCCTCGCGGAGTCGGGGGTCGCAGCGCACCGCGTCGGCCCGATAGATCTCGGTCGCCTCGAACGAGAGGCCGCGTCTCGCGCAGATTTCCTCGGCGGTCTCGCGGATGCGCCGCCAGCATTCGTCGCGGCACTCGTCGGTCTCTGCCCGCAGGTCGAGGCTGAACTCGGCGCGGCCGGGAATGACGTTGACCCCGCCGGGGTACGCCCGCATGACCCCGACCGTGCCGATCGTGCCGAGTTCGAGGGACAGCGCCTCGACCGCGATGACGAGCTCGCTCGCGCCGACGAGGGCGTCACGGCGCCGCGCGAAGGGGGTGCCACCGGCATGGCCGGCCATGCCGGCCATCTCGAGCGAGAACCGCCTGGCGCCGGCGATCGAGGTGACGACGGCGAGGGCGCGGTCGGCATCGTCGAGCGCCGGGCCCTGCTCGATGTGCGCTTCGAGGTAGCCGACCAGCTGCTCGGGGCGGCGGACCGCGCCGGGCAGACGTGCCGGGTCGAGACCGAAGTCCTGGAACGCCTCGTACAGGGTGATGCCGTCGCTGTCGGCGAGGTTCCACCAGGCCTCGTCCCAGGTTCCGGCGAGGGCGCGGCTGCCGAGCAGCGCCGCGCCGAACCTGGTGCCCTCCTCATCGCTGAAGGCGACGACCTCGAGGGCGAAGGGCAGCCGCCGGCCCGACCCGGCGATGCGGGCGGCGACGGCAATCGCGAGGAGCACCCCCAGCATGCCGTCGTAACGCCCCGCGTCGGGCACGGTGTCAATGTGGGAGCCGAGCATCAGGGCCGGGAGCCCCGGCGTCTGCCCCTCGAGGCGGCCGCACTGGTTGCCGGCGGCATCCTGCCAGGTCGTCAGGCCGGCCTCCGACATCCAGCCGGCGACCAGCGCGTTCGCGGCCGCGTGCTCGGGCGACAGGTGCACCCGCTCGAGGTGCTCCGCCGAGCGCGAGTGGGTCGCGAGCTCATCGCACCGCTCCATGATCAGTGCCGCCTCCCGGGAGGTCACGCCGCGCCCCGTGCCGCGCCCGAGTAGTAGTCGCGGGCCGCGCCGACCCCGGCGCCCCCGGTGACCGGCGCCCCGCCCGCCCGCAGAACCTGTTCGAGGGCGGCGAGGGTCGTCAGCACCGTGTCGCGGCGGGCGTTGTAGCCCATCGTGCCGATGCGCCAGATGCGGCCGTGCAGCGGCCCGAACGAGGTGCCAATTTCGATGCCGAAGTCATTCAGCATCGCGGCACGCGCCCCGTCGCCATCGATGCCGGCGGGGATCTCCACCCCGACGACGTTGTTCATGCGGTGCGACTGGTCGCCGAAGAGCGCGAGTCCGAGCCCGGTGAGTCCCTCGACCATCGCGGTGCCGTGCAGGCGGTGGCGCTCGACCGCGTTCGGCATCCCCTCGTCGACGAGCAGTCGCGCGCACTCCCTCGCGCAGTAGAGCATGCTTGTGGCCTCGGTGTGGTGGTTGAGGCGCTTCTCGCCCCAGTAGTCGAGGATCATCGCGAGGTCGAAGTAGTTCGACCTGATCGGCGCGGCGCTGACCGGGTCGCCGGGCGAACGGATGCCGGCCTCGATGCTCTTGCGGGCCGTGATGATCTCGACGGCGCTCGGGGAGAGGCTGAGCGGCGCGGTGCCGGACGGGCCGGCGAGGCACTTCTGGAGTCCGGCCGTCACCGCATCCACCCCCCACGCGTCGGCGTGGAAGTCGTTGCCGGCAAGGGAGGCGGTCACGTCGGTGTAGAAGAGCACGCCGTGGCGGCGGCAGATCTCGCCCAGCTCGTCGAGCGGCTGCGCGAGGGTCGTCGAGGTGTCGCCGTGCACGACCGCGAGGAGTTTCGGCCGCGTCCGCGCGATCGCCGCCTCGATCTGCTCCGGAGCGAAGACGGTGCCCCACTCGGTCTCGATGACGTGAACTTCGGCGCCGCAGCGCTCGGCGATCTCGCGCAGGAGGTGCCCGAAGCGGCCGAATACGGGCACGAGCACCCGGTCTCCCGGCTCGATGAGCGACACGAGGGCCGCCTCGATTCCGGCGCGGGAGGTGCCGTCCACGAGCACGGTGGCCTGGTTTGCGGTGTCGAGAACGCCCCGGAAGAGCCCCATCGTCTCGGTCATGTAGCCGGTCATCGCGGAGTCGTACTGCCCGATGAGCTGGGCCGACATCGCCCGGAGCACGCGCGGGTCGGCGTTGATCGGGCCCGGGCCCATCAGCAGCCTCGCGGGCGGGTTGATCTGCTGGCTCGCCATGGCGACTCCCTCGTGGGCCTCATCGGTTGGTGGTGGTGGGGAAATTCTAGGCAGGGCAGATTTCAGGATCGTTTCGTTCTGGCCAGGCGGTCGCCGACACCGATGAGGTCGAGCTCGCGAAACCGCGGGCCGACGAGGCACAGCCCGACGGGGCCGTCCTGAACCCGCAGCAGCGGCACCGACAGCGCTGGCGCGCCGGCGGCGCCCGCGATGCAGGTCAGTCGCAAGGTGGCCGCCCTGGTCGCCTCGTTTGCCGCCGCGGTCGCAGTCGCCTGCGGGGCGGCCGAGGAGGCCGAGGGCAGCAGCAGCACCCGTCCGTCGAGCGCGCGGGCGATCTCCACGCGCGCGCGATCAATGGTATCCCTCGCGGCGGATTCCTCGTCGGGGCCGAAAGCGGACGCCCACGCGAAGCGTCCCGCGATTTCGGCGCCGAGGGATCCGGGATGCGCGGCGATCCAGTCGCCGTGGGCTCTCCACGCCTCGGCGGCCTGCACCGTGCGGAACGCCTCGAACAGCTCGTCGAGGTCGGGGAGCACGACGCGCACGGGGTCCGCGTGGCCCTGGTCGCCGAGCTCGGCGAGCAGCCCGGTGAAAGCGAGCCGCACATCCGGGTCGGCGAGGTCGGTGGCGGCGTCGCACACGGCGAATCCGTCGAGCGGCGCCGCATCCGGCCCCGGCCACGGCGGGCCCGCCGCCGACCCCAGGCTCGCGGCGGCCGCCGACCTCAGCGTCGCGGCATCGCGGCTGAGCCAGCCGACCGTGTCGAAGGTGGGGGCAAGCGGGACGAGGCCTTCCGTTGCCACCGCGCCGTGCGTCGAGCGCAGCCCCCACAGGCCCTGGTACGACGCGGGGACGCGGACGGACCCGCCCGTGTCGGTGCCGAGGCCGATGTCGGCCTGCCCGAGGGCGACGGCCGCCGCCGGACCGTTCGACGAGCCGCCGGGGATGCCGCCCGGCACCGCGGGATTCGGCGGGGTGCCGTAGTGCGGGTTGCGCCCGGCGATGCTGTACGCGAACTCGTCGGTGCGCGCGATCCCCCGCACGTCGGCTCCGGCGGCGAGCAGGGCGGCGACGGCCGGCGCGTGCGCCAGGGCCGTGGCCGACTCGGCGAGAAATGCGGGCACTCCCGCGCCGACGGGATGGCCGGCAACGTCGAAGAGGTCCTTGACCGCGACGAACAGGCCGGACAGCGCGCCCCCTGCGTCTCCGGCCACGAGGGGCGTGCCGACGGTGCGCCAGATCGATCCGTCGATCGCGCGGGCGGGCGCGCTCACGTGGGCGGCGTCGATGACCCAGCCGGATGCGGCACGCCGCCACAGTTGCGTCTGCTGGCCCCGGCCGCCGCCGAGCGGGGCGAACACCGAGATGACGAGCGCATGGTCGTCGTCGATCGTGCGCACCTCGACCTCCTCGATCGTGCGCTCGGGGGCGCCGCCGCGGCCCCGGCGGAAGGCGCTGATGCGGTCGTGGCCGACGATCAGCCCGGCGGCGTCGCCGCGGAGGGTGCCGGCACCGTCGGCGAAGAACGCGTCGAGGGCCTCGAGGTCGTTGGCCATCAGCACGACCTCATAGGCCCGCACCGCGTCGAGCAGCCCGGCCGGGGCGACCGTGCCCGGGGCATTCGCCCCCGGGGCGGCCGCCGCGATCGCATCCGTCCGCTCAGCCACCGAAGTCACTCACCCTGATGCGGGCGTGGACGCCCTTGACGAGGTCGACGACCTGGGAGATGTTGAAGTCGGTCGCCGCGCTCAGGTAGGCGTAAGCGAGGTGCGCGTCCATGCCGTATCGCGCCCGGAGGAGCGCGATCGCGGCACGCACGCACTCGCGCATCGCCTCGTCGAGGTCCTCGTCCATTCCCGTCGGCACGAGGAACTCGGTGGTCTCTACGAGCGGCCCGACGAGTTCGCCGAACTCCTCCAGCGCCTCGGCGCGGGTGACCACGTCGAACCGCAGGTCGACGCGCAGCGACGCCTCCATCGCGGTGAGGGCGACCTCGCCATCGCCCTGCGCGAAGTGGGGGTCGCCGACGTAGGCGAGGGCTCCCTCGACCTGCACCGGCAGGTAGAGCGCCGAACCCGCCGTGAGCAGGTTGATGTCGAGGTTGCCACCATGCGGGCCGGGCGGGACGGAGTGCGGGCGACGATCGCCGGACACCGCGACCCCCATGATCCCGAGGAAAGGGCGGAGCGGGAACCGCACCCGCTCGTCGCCGCCGTCCCGCAGCGGCAAGCTCCCGGCGCCGTCGTCGTCGACGGAGGCGAACACGCTGACCGTGCCGCCGCCGACCGGGTACTCGGCGGGGAGGGCACCGCGCGCGTGACGGTTGGAGATGACTCCGTACGGCACGCGGGGATGGGTGGCGAGCACGCTGACCTTGAGCAGGTCGCCCGGCCGGGCCCCGCGCACGGCGATCGGGCCGCTGACGATGTGGGGGCCGTCGCTCGAGGGGTTTCGCCGCGGGCCGGAGCCGGCCACCGCAATCGCGTCGCCGAGCACGTGCTGCGGGTCGACGCCATGAGCCGCGAAGAAGGCGAGCGGATCGCGGCCCTGGTCCTCGAGGATCCCCTCGTGGCTCAGCGTGTCGATCGTCACCTCTGAGCCAGCGTCGACGGTGAACACCGGCCGGTCGGTCGCGCACGGCAGCCTGCCCCAGAGATAGCTCCCGGGCTCGACGGGGAGGTAGTGCGGAGCCCGGATAGGGCCGTCACCGGCGGCGAGGATCAGGCGGTCTCGAGTCACTGGGCCGTCCGTTCTGGTCTCCGCAGGCGTCGTCTCACCGTAGCGCCCCGGCCTCCGGCACCGCCGCGACGGCGGCGCCGGGGGCTCACCGGTTGCCAAGAACCTGCTGCAGGAACCGGTAGCTGCGCTTGGTCGTGCGGTCCTGCGTGTCGCGGTCGACGTGCACGAGCCCGAAGCGCTGGCCGAACCCGGCGTCCCACTCCCAGCCGTCGAGCAGCGACCGCACCTGGTACTCCGTCACCTCGACCCCCTCTGCGCCGGCGAAGGCGACCGCGAGGTGCTCGGCGAGGTACGCGGCCCTCGCCTCGTCGTCGATCGACCCGTCGGCGCGCACCACGTCGGGGTAGCTCGCTCCGCACTCGGTGATCACGACCGGCGGAAGGGCACTCCCGTAGCGCGCCGCGAGCTCGCGCAACGCGACACCGAGGTGCTCCGGAGCGTTCGGCATCCCCGAGCCGGTGACCGGCGACTCCGGCCACGGCGCGAGGGAGAATGGGAGATGACGCCAGGCATCCGCCGGAGCGTCGGGCACGGCCGGGCGGTGGCCGGCCCGGATGCGGCTCGGCGCCCGGTAGTTGAGCCCGTAGAAGTCGATCGGGCGGCCGATCGCTGCGAGGTCGCTCGGCTCGATCTCGTCGAACGCACTCGAGAGGGAGCGCAGCTCCTCCGGCAGCTCGGGGTAGCGCCCGAGCAGCAGCGGATCGGTGAAGACCCGATTGTGGATCGTGTCGAACAGCTCCGCGTAGAGCACGTCGGCGCGAGCGTCGGATGCCGGCTCGACCGGCGTGTGCACGTTGGCGATCCCGATCCTCCCGATCACGTCGGCGGCGCGCAGCGCCTCGACGGCGAGCCCGTGGCCGAGCAACTGGTGATGCGCCGCGGGCAGGGCGTCGAACCGGAGCGTCGCTCCCGGCGCGTGCACGCCGAGCGCATACCCGCTCAGCATGACCGTGGCCGGTTCGTTGAGTGTGACCCAGGCGTCGACCCGGTCGCCGAAGGCCTCGCCGGCGAGGTAGGCGTAGTCGGCGAAGCGGGAGGCGGTATCGCGGTTCAGCCAGCCGCCCGCGTGCTGGAGCGGCTCGGGGGTGTCCCAGTGGAACAGCGTGGCCATCGGCCGGATGCCCTCGGCGAGGAGCGCGTCGAGGAGGCGATCGTAGAACGCGACGGCGGAGCGGTTCGCCCCGCCGCGCCCGTTCGGCTGCAGCCGCGGCCAGCCGATCGAGAACCGGTACGTGTCGACCCCGAGCTCGCGCAGCAGTCGCACGTCCTCGCCATCGCGGTGGTAGTGGTCGGAGGCGACGGCGGCGTTGCTCCCGTCGACGATGCGGCCCGGCTGCCCCATGAAGGTGTCCCACGTCGACGGTTCCCTGCCGTCGTCGCGCACCGCGCCCTCGACCTGGAAGGCCGAGGTGTGGGCGCCGACGCGGAATCCGGGCGGCGCCAGGGCGGCGAGTCCGGCCGGATCGTGCAGCCAGGGGCTTTCGGTGGGAGTGGGTCTCATCGGCCGAGCACTTTCTCGAGGTACGGGTTGGTAGACATGCGATCGGGGTCGAGCCGGTCGCGGAGGGCGACGAAGTCGGCGTGCCGTGGATACGACTCGGCGGGCGCCGCGGCGTCGAGGAAGTGGTGCTTTCCCCAGTGCGGCCGCCCGCCGTGCCGGCGGCAGATCAGCAATCGGTTGATGCCGGGGGTGAGCGCCGGCAGCAGGCGCGATATACCGCAGCTCAGCCGGAAGACCGTGTTGGCGATCACTCGGTCCTCGAAAAAAGCCCCCGCGACGCCGAGTGGCTGGGCGACGGCATCGCCACGCAGGCGCGTGTTCGTCTTGGTCAGCACGACCTCGGTGTGCGGGACCCAAAAAAGCTCGAAGTGCCCGACGACCTGGGCGCGCCAGGCGAACTGCTCGAGAATTTCCTCGAGCGGCTCCGGCCGTTCGACCGAGTGCACAAGGAATGTCGGCACGCAGCGCACCGTGACGTCGTCGACCACCGCGACGACCTCGTCGACACTGCCCGGCTGCGCGACGGCGTGCGGGCGCACCCGCTCGCTCCTGCCCCAATTGCGCCACACGGCAGGCCTCACAAGTATGCCCGCCGCTCATTGCGGAGAGTGACGGCGGTGTTGACGCGCTGCCGGTACCGCGCCGGGTCGCGCGAGTCGTACGACGGCGTGCGTGCCAGGTCGAGCCTCACGAAATTCCCGCGCGCACGGCCGGGGAAAGCTGGCCGCGGCAGGGTGCCGCCGGCCGGTGCCCGGTCGGTGAATATTCACGCATGAGACAAGAACCTACCGCGAAGCGGCTGTCGGTCTCAGGTGAACATTGCGCAACCCCCGGCCCGGTGGTTTGACACTTGACGAAGCAGCACGCTAAATGGGAGCACAGTGCTCGCAATCCTCTCGAACGTCCTCCGCCGACCGTTTCGTGCCAACGAAGCGCAACCCATCGGTTCGCGCAGCCGGGTGCTTTCCGCAATAGCTGTTGTGGCGCTGTCCGTACCGGTCGCGTTGGCGGTTTCCCCCGCCGCGGCGGCACCGGGAGAGGACCAGGGCGACCCGGGCACCTCGACGAAGTCGACCCTCGTGACCATCATCGAGACTACCCCGGCCGACTTCTCCCCCACCGGGTTCGTGACGATCGCGGGCACCCGCCAGCCAGGCAGCGGGGTCGTGGTCACCATGACGGCGACGGGGGCGCGCGTGTGTACGAGCGCGCCGGCCGAGAGCACGGCGTGGGCGTGCGCGGTGGCCCAGCTGATGCCGAACGGCGCCGAAATCGGCCTCACCGCGACCGAGGCCCCGGCCGCCTCGACGGTGAAGCCGGCGCCGGGGACGACCGCGGTCGACGTGCTCGGCCCGCCGGTCATGGACGGAACGGGCCGGTACCTCACCACGGGGCTCGTGTCGGGCCGCGGACATCCGGAGTCGGCCGTCACGGTCACGATCAACGGAACGGTCGACCCCAGGTGCGCCGCCGTTCCCGTGTCAACTGACGGCTACTGGTCGTGCAACGTCGCCGCGGGATCGAGCACCCGCCCCTACACGGTGCGATCCCAGCAGTCGTCCGAGCAGATCGGCGGCGGGAGCCTGTCGGCGTACTCGAACGCGCAGCAGGTCACGATCGATCGTGACCCGCCCAAGAGCGCCGTCATCGCCTCGCCGGCGGCCGGGAGCCGCATCGAACGCCAACCGGCGGTCGTCTCCGGATCCGGTGAGTCGAACGCATCGATCGATGTCTACGTCGACAACGTTCCCGTGTGCTCGACGACGGTGCGCGGCACCACCTGGAGCTGCGAGGTCGGCGGGGTGCGGCCCGGCACGCGGTCACTGCAGGCGATCCAGCGGGACGCCGCAGGGAACTTTGCCGCACCGAGCGCACCCGTGGTGGTCGAGTTCGGCCCTGCCGCGACTGCGACGCCCTCCCCCGACGCAGAACAGCCCGCCGACCCGGGAACGCCCGCACCGGTCCCCGACGGCGACGGGAGGGTCGACCCCGGCACGGACCCGCCAGCACCGCAGCCCGGGCCGGACGCCGAACCGCAGCCGCAGCCGCAGCCGCAGCCTCAGCCGCAGCAGCCCCCCGACCAGCCGGAGCGCCCCGACCTTCCCGACTGGTCGGTCGCAGCCCCCTCCGAGGCGCTGACCAACTGGGGAACCCCGACCGGCTTCGGTGGCTCGCTCGCGGCATTCAACGATCGCGCCCGCGGCCCCTGGTTCGCCTCTCCCGTGCTCGGGCTCGTGTTCCTCGCCCTGATCGCGCTTCCGCTGCGACTCCTCGCCTCCGCCCTGCGCGGGCGGGTGGTGATGCCGCACGGCAATCTCACGGGGCGCAACCGCAATCCGCGGATCGACTCCCCCGCCGACGTGCCCCGCCCGGTCAACCCGTGGGTCGCCGGCGCGGTGCCGATCGCGGCCGCGACCGGGCTCATCGTGCTGGCCGGCGGGGTGATCGGCGAGGTCAGGTACGTGCGGCTGCTGCTCGCCGTCGGCCTGGGACTCACGATCCTCAACATCATCGGCACCGCGCTGCTCACCCGGTGGGGGGCGCAGCGTGCGGGCACGAGCACGAAGCTGCGGTTCCTGCCGCTCATGCTGCTCGCTGCCGCACTCGCCACCCTCGTCTCCCGCTTCACCGACATGGACCCGCCCCTCGTCGTCGGGGTGCTCATCGGCCTGGTGTTCGCGGCATCCACCCCGCTGCGCTCGCGGGCCATCGTCAATCTCGTGCAGGTGGGTGGCGTGCTCGTGCTCGGCCTTCTGGCGTGGTTCGTTCACGGGCTGCTCGGCCCGGTGCAGGGGTTCTGGGGTTCGCTTGCCAGCGAGACGCTCGCCACGGTGTGCCTCGCCGGCCTCGGGTCCGCGCTCGTGCTGGCCCTTCCGCTCGCGACCCTCCCCGGCAGGGTGATCCTCGAGTGGTCCCTCGCCACCTGGGTGGGCACGGTCGTGGTGGTCGCGAGCATTGTGGTCGCCGTCGTCTACGGCAACTCGCTGACCCTTGGGAATCTCCTGCCGTGGCTGGTCGTTGCGGGAATATTCTCCGCCGTGAGCCTCGCCATGTGGCTATTCGTTCGATTCGTCGAGCCGCGCGCGGCGACGGATGCGCGGGCACCGGCGGGGACCGCGCCACTGCAGCACGCGCCTCTGCGGCCCGCGTCCGTCGAGCCGCCTCCCAGCGCGCCCGATCCCGGCGCGCCCGCTCCCGGCGCGCCCGCTCCCGGCGCTCGGCACGCGGCGCGTCAGCGCGCGTCGTCGGGCAAGAAGTAGAGAACGGCGGTCGCCTTCGCGACGGAGAAAGGGTTCTCCATTCCGGATGGGGACGCGCCGACCGGTTCGGCGTCGGTCACGACGGTGAAACGGTCGTGCGCGAAGATCGCGAGCACCGTAGCCGGGTCGGACAGCCTGTCGAAGGTGGTGGTGAACTCGCCCCGGCGACGGCTGTGCTGCGGGCGGGTGCCGCGCGGCTTTTCACCGACCGTGACGGTCCAGCTCTCGCGCCCGATCCTGAGGGAGGCCTGCCTCACCCGCCGCCCCGAAGGGGCCGGTGTCACGCCGGCGAGCGCCGCGAGGCGATGGTAGGCCGCCTCGCTGTCACCGCGTTGGGCGTCGGGAACGAAGAACCTCACCACGTGCGCCTCCCTCGAAGTTTTCCGGCCCCGCTTCGGTGTGCGGGCGCTCGAGTGCCGCACGTGCCGCACGTGCCGCAGATGCCGCAGATGCCGCAGATGCCGCAGCGTGCGTGCCCCCGGTGGGATTCGAACCCACACTGGAACGATTTTAAGTCGCCTGCCTCTGCCGGTTGGGCTACGGGGGCGCGCCATTTCTGCGCACTCGTCGAGCCTACCGAGCGCGGCGGCCGGGCCTCGACCCGCCGGCCCGGATGGCACGCTTCCGCGCCCGCGACACGGCTGCCGCGCCCGCGCCACGGCTGCCACGCCCGCGACACGGCTCCGCGCCCGTTTGTAACGAGCGCGCCCGGCCGACCGGGCGCGATTGCACCGAACGGGCGCACTCACCCGGGCACGCTCACCCGGGCACACTCACCGCGAGCATGCCCAAGGGGCACAGCCGGCCGGGCGCGCGAGCACGGACGCCGGGAGAAGCGGACGTAGCCGCGGCCGCGGCTGCCTAGACCTTCGGGCGGGACGCGTACTCGACGAAGGCCTCGCGCGGCGCCTCGCGGGCCTCGATCGATACGATGTCGCGGCGCAGCAGGAAGTTGAGCACCCAGTTGGAGAACACGCGGATCTTGCGCTCCCACATCGGGATCGCGAGGCCATGGTATCCACGGTGCATGACCCAGGCGGGGAATCCGGTGATCGCGATCTTTCCCGACTGGAACACGCCCACATAGAGCCCGAGGGTCGCGACGGCACCGAGGTTCTCGTGACGATACTCCGCTGGCGCGTCGCCGCGGAGCACGCCGACGATGTTCTTCGCCATGAGCTTGCCCTCGCGCACGGCGTGCTGGGCGTTCGGCACGCAGAAGCCCCCGACGCCGTTGCCCGTGAGGTCCGGAACGGCCGAGACGTCTCCGGCTCCCCAGGCGTCCGCCACCACTCCGGCGTCGTTGAGCACGCGAAGGTCGGCGCCCACGCGAAGGCGGCCGCGCTCCTCAATCGGCAGATCGGTGTTGCGCATCATCGGCGTCGCCATGACCCCGGCGGTCCAGATGATGAGGTCGGACTCGAACGACTCGCCGGTCGACAGCTCGACGCGGCCGTCGACGGCGGACTTCAGCTGGGTGTCGAGGTGAATTTCGGCGCCCCGCTGGGCGAAGTTCTTGATAACCCAGTGGCTCGTCTTGAGCGACACCTCCGGCATGATCCGACCCATTGCCTCGATGAGGTGGAAGTGGGTGTCGTCGAAGGTGAGGGTCGGGTAGAAGCGGAGCAGGGCGCTCGCGAGGCTGCGCAGCTCACCGAACAGCTCGATTCCGGCGAACCCGCCTCCGATGACGGTGAACGTGAGCAGACGGTCGCGCTCCGGGCCGGCCGGGAGGTTCGCGGCACGGTCGAAGTTCCCGAGCACACGGTCGCGGATCGCGACGGCCTCCTCGATGGTCTTGAGGCCGATCGCCTCGTCGGCCACCCCCGGGATCGGGAAGGTGCGCGAGACGGCGCCGGCGGTCACCACGATGACGTCGTAGGCGACGTCCCACGGGTCGCCGAGCTCCGGCGTGAGGGTCGCGGTTTTGGTCGCGTGGTTGATCCCGGTGACTCTCGCCGTGATGACCTCGGTCTTGTAGAGGTGCCGACGCAGCGAAACGACCGCGTGGCGGGCCTCGACCGAGCCGACCGCGACCTCCGGAAGGAAGGGCTGGTAGGTCATGTAGGGGAGCGGGTCGACGAGCACGACGTCCGCTTCACCCGCCGCAAGCCACTTCTCGAGCCCGAGGGCAGTATAGAAACCGGCATATCCGCCGCCGACAATCAGGATTTTTGGCACGGGTGACAATCTACCACCGCAGGACAATCACCGACTCCGGCGCAAAGGCCCGTATTCCCGGACGGCCCGCCACAGCGCGATACCGAAAAGTGACCCGAATGAACCCAGAACGAGCAGCGGGATTCCGACGTCGCGCAGCATCTCCCCTGGCGGCGGTGCATCGGCGGCCCGGTCTGGCGGCGGCGGCGAGGGGGTGGGCGCCTGGCTCGGCATCGGAGCAGGTGTCGGATCGGCGGGGGGCGGGGTCGCCGGTGCGCGGCGATTGAGGCGGATCCACTCCCCCAGGTCGCCCATGGGGTTCGCATCCACTCGGTCCACATCGGACGATACCGCCGCGGCCGCGTCGATCAGGCCGTAGCCGTAGATCGGGCTCGGCACCTCTGTGCCGACCGGGTTCGCGGTGCGGATCACGCGGTTGATGACGTTGTTCGCGTCGAGCTCCGGATGCGCGGAGCGCACGAGGGCGACGAGGCCGGCGACGAGCGGTGCGGCACCGCTCGTGCCGGCCCATTCGAAGTACTCGTTGCCGGGCCCGGCGCCGACGAGGGCCTCACTCGGCGCGGCGACCGAGATCGTGATCCCCTGCGACGAGGCGTTCGCGCTCGCCCGGCCATCGCGGTCCACCCCGGCGACCGTCAGCACTCCCGGCATGGTCGCCGGTGCGCCGACAACCGTCGTGCCGGTGGCGCGGTTGCCCGCCGCCGCGACCACGACGACGTCGTTCTGCATCGCGTAGAGAAACGCATCGTCCCAGCTCTGCGGCCAGTCGAGGGTGTTGCGGGTGAGCGACATGTTGATGATGTCGGCCCCGTTGTCGACCGACCAGCGCACCGCGTCGGCGATCTGGTCGTCCGACGTCGTGGCGCCGGCGCCGAAGCCGACCGAGACGGCAAGCAGCGCGGCCTCCGGGGCCACGCCGATCACACCGTCACCCGCGCCGTGTCCCCGTCCGGCGAGCAGGGACGCGACGCGCGTGCCGTGTCCGCTGTCGTCGCCGACCGGGGTCTGGCCGTCGAGGCTGCCGATGCCCGAGACATCCGTTCCGCCGACGACGGCGCCGACGAGGTCCTGGTGGGTCGCATCGACGCCGGTGTCGATCACCGCGATCGTGACGCCAGCGCCCCTCGTCGTCTCCCAGGCCCGCGTGATGCCGTAGTCGGCCAGCCAGTACTGCCGATCGCGGATCTCGTCCGCCGAGGCGCGCGATGCCGGTGTCGCGACCGCGAGCACGGATGCCGCGATCGCGAGGGCCGTGACGCCGCCGGGCCAGCGCCTCACTGGGCCGTCCGCGCGCCCGCTGACTGGATCGTGGCGGTGTCCACTGCCGGGGGCGCTGTCGTCGCGCAGGCCTCCGGCACGGCCGTCGCTTCCGTCGCTTCCGGCGCTTCCGGCGCTTCCGGCGCGAAGTAGTCCACGCACTGACAGACGAGCGGCGACCACGCGGCGCGCTCGAGGGCCAGGTCGCCGATCGGATTGACGCCGGGTCCCGCGGCCAGCGCGTGTCCGGCGAGCGCGTGCAGGCATTTCACCCGCGTCGGCATGCCGCCCGCCGAGATGCCGGCGATCTCCTCGACGCTCTCGAGGCTCTCCCGGTCGGCGAGGTAGGCGAGGTGGGCGGCGGTGTAACCGGCCGCGACCGCGGGGTGCTCGAGCAGTGCGGCGAGTTCGGGCATGACCCCGGTCGCTTCGAGGGTCGAAATCGCGGCCGTCCCGGCGGGGTGGCACAGGTAGTAGAGGGTCGGGAATGGGGTGCCGTCGCCGAGCCTGGGCTTCGTCGCGACCACGGTCGGCGCTCCGCAGCGGCAGCGTGCGGCGATCCCCACGACGTTGCGCGCGGGCCGGCCGAGCTGGTGGGTGACGATCTCGATGTCGCGCGGCGCCGGTGGGGTGAACGGCGGTGTGGTCACGGGTCAGTCCCCCTCGGGCGTCGGCTGGTCGGCGGGCGGAACATCCCCGGTGAGCGGAGCGTCATCGGCGGGCGGAGCATCCCCGGTCAGTGGAGCGTCCCCGGTGAGCGGAGCATCCCCCGTTGGCGGAGCATTCCCGGTCGGCAGGCCATCCTCGGCCGGCGGCGCATCGGTCAGCCCCGCGGTGAATACCGACGACAGCATCGCGTCGACCCAGTCGACATCCGTCGTCTGGATTCCCTCGCTGATCGGAAGCCCGTCGTTCGCGGTCGGGGTGAGACCGTCGTCGATGACCAGGAAGCTGTATTCGCCCGGATACACATAGTCGAGCCGCTCCCGCGCGAGCGACTGGATGTAGCTGGGGTCGTCCCAGCGGGCGCGCTCGCCCTCGAGGTCGTCGACGGCCTGCTGCTGCTCCGTGACCTGGGCGGAGAGCGCCGCGATCTCCTGGCGCTGCTCGACGAGGATCCGCAAGCTCGGCGCGAGAACGATGACGGTAAGCACGATGAGGGTGATCGTGGCGATGGTGAATCCCGATAACCGAATGCTGCGCAGCCAGTTCGCGGGGGCGGTGTCGAGGGTCGGCAACGCAACAGGAACCTTCCTGGTGCGTTGCCGACTCGTCATGCTCTACAGACTAGGCGCGGTCAGGCTGTGAAGCGGGGGAACGCGCTGCGTCCGGCGTAGACAGCGGCGTCGCCGAGTTCTTCCTCGATGCGCAAGAGCTGGTTGTACTTCGCGACCCGCTCGGATCGCGCGGGCGCACCCGTCTTGATCTGGCCGGAGTCGGTCGCGACCGCGAGGTCGGCGATCGTCGTGTCCTCGGTCTCGCCCGAACGGTGAGACAGAACGGCGGTGTAGCCGCTGCGCTGCGCGAGCGACACGGCGTCGAGGGTCTCGGTCAGGGTGCCGATTTGGTTGACCTTCACGAGGATCGAGTTCGCCGCCTTCAGTTCGATGCCCTTCGCGAGACGCTTCGGGTTCGTGACGAACAGGTCGTCGCCGACGATCTGCACCTTGTGCCCGATGTCGGAGTTGAGCTGCGCCCATCCCTCCCAGTCGTCCTCGTCGAGCGGGTCCTCGATGGTAACGAGCGGGTAGGCGGCGACGAGCTCGCCGTAGTAGGCACTGAGCTCCTCGGCCGAGGTCTTCTTGCCCTCGAAGAGGTAGCTTCCCTTGTCGAAGAACTCGGTCGCCGCGACGTCGAGTCCGAGCGCGATGTCTTTGCCCGGGGTGAACCCGGCCTTCGAGATCGCTTCGATGAGCAGGTCGAGCGCCGCGCGGTTGCTATCGAGGTTCGGGGCGAAGCCGCCCTCGTCGCCGAGGCCGGTGCTCAGGCCCTTGCCATGGAGGATGCTCTTGAGCGCGTGGTAGGTCTCGACGCCCCAGCGGAGCCCCTCGGAGAAGCTCGGCGCGCCGACCGGGAGGATCATGAACTCCTGGATGTCGACGTTGCTGTCGGCGTGCGATCCGCCGTTGATGACGTTGAGCATCGGAACGGGAAGCGTGTGCGCGTTGGGTCCGCCGAGGTAGCGGAACAGCGGCAGGTCGGACGAGTCGGCCGCGGCCCGCGCGACCGCGAGCGAGACACCGAGCATCGCGTTGGCCCCCAGGCGGCTCTTGTTCTCGGTGCCGTCGAGCTCGATGAGGGCGGCGTCGATGATGCGCTGGTCGGTGGCGTCGATTCCCTCTACCTGCAACGAGATTTCATCGTTGACCGCGTCGACCGCCTTGCGCACGCCCTTGCCGAGGTAGCGCTTCTTGTCTCCATCGCGAAGTTCATACGCTTCGAAGGCGCCCGTGGAGGCACCGGAGGGCACGGCGGCACGCGAGACGGTGCCGTCTTCGAGCATCACCTCAACCTCGATCGTCGGGTTGCCCCTCGAGTCAAGAATTTCGCGGGCTCGTACTACCTCGATCGCTGACACCAGTGATCTCCTTTGTTGTGCGGTCTGGGGTGGGATGGCGCTCGCGCGCCTCAATCGCGTGCGCTGCATATCCTACTCGCGCGCCGCAAACGGGTCGCGAGCAGGAGCCTGCACCTCGGCCGCGGCCGTCCAAACGGGCGCGCACGCACCGACCGGGCGCGCGGGCGTGCGCCACCATCACGACCGCGCCCTCCCGTAGCAACTGCGCCCGGCCGACCGGGTGCGCATGCCCCATACGGGCGCGGATGCACGGGACTGGGCGGAAGCCACACACGGGCAAACGGGCGAACCGGCGCGGGGGCGCGGGCGTGCACCGGCGCCCGCGCGGCCGATCAGCCGATCGGCCGGAACTCGAGCTCGTCGACGCTGGTCGTTTCCACCAATACGGGAGCGAAGCTCGTGAAGCCGGATGCCTCCAACTGCGCGAACAGCGGCTTTGGATTGCGCGGCT
>Ga0105048_10006628_pt1 | contig 18674 bp, 14 predicted proteins | sample MAT05_FD_78382 | JGI IMG/M metagenome (GOLD analysis project Ga0105048, IMG submission 78382) | Freshwater microbial communities from Lake Fryxell liftoff mats and glacier meltwater in Antarctica - MAT-05 | ecosystem: Environmental > Aquatic > Freshwater > Ice > Liftoff microbial mat | place... | reverse complement strand
GCATGCCGATGGGCGGACCGCCGATGGGCATGCCGATGGGCGGACCGCCGATGGGACAGCCCGGACGTCCCGGTGGTCCACCGGCGCCGATGGGCCCGGGCTTCGGTGCCCCCGCGCAGGCCGGCTTCGGTGCACCCGCGCCGATGGGCGCGTCAGGTGGCGTGGGTGGTGTGCGTCCGAACTTCCAAGGCACGGGCGGCGAGCTGTTCGTCACCTTCCTCGTTGGCTACCTGCTGACAGTGATCACGGTCGGCATCTACGGCCCGTGGTTCTACTGCAAGATGACGAATTTCACGTTGTCGAACATGACGCTCGGGCCGACGCGTCGCGGCGACCTGCGCCTCGAGTTCACCGGCAAAGGCGGTGAGCTGTTCGTCACGTTTCTCGTCGGGTACCTACTGACGCTCATCACCATCGGTATCTACGCGCCGTGGTTCATGGTGAAGCTCATCAAGTTCTTCGTGGGCAACACCACGGCCGCAGCGCAAGACGGCACGCGCTACCGACTGAACTTCGAGGGCACGGGCGGCGAGCTGTTCGTCACATTCCTCGTCGGCATGCTGCTGTGCATGATCACGGCGTACATCTACATGCCCTGGTTCATGTGCAAGCTCCGCAAGGTGCTGTACACACGCACGGCGATCCTCGAAAACGAGCAACCGGTGGGCAACCTCGACTTCGAGGGCACGGGCGGCCAGCTCTTCGTGACGATCCTGGTCGGGTACCTGCTGACGGTCATCACCGCCTTCATCTACATGCCTTGGTTCCAGGTGAAGCTGACCAGGTTCTGGGCAGAGAACACCCGCATCCACTACCAGGGGCGCGTGTTCGCGGGCGCATTCCACGGCACCGGCGGCGAGTTCTTCGTGACGATCCTGGTCGGATACCTGCTGACGCTCATCACCGCCTTCATCTACATGCCCTGGTTCCTGATCAAGCTGTGGAAGTTCGAATACAACAACCACGAGTTCAGCGAGGTCGGCGGCGGCGGCGGCGGTGGTGCGTTCCAGCCGATGATGCCGGCGCGGCGCTGAGCCGATGAGAGCACCGGCCCGACGAGGGCCGGGACAAGGGAAGGGGCCGCCCTCGAACCGACAAGGGTTCGTCGGCGGCCTTCTTCGCGTCCACGGGTCACGGGACACGTTCGCTGGATCGTGGTGTCGTACCCACGACGTCGCCCGGAGCGGATCACCGTCAGCACGGGCTTCTCCCGTCGAGTCAGTCGGCCGTCGACGCAGAGTTGCGCGGCAGCTCGGTCTCGGTCGGCCGAGCGGCCACGAGGTACACGACGGGATGGCGCCCGGGTACCACCGCGGGCATCGAGCTCGCCGAGGTCGGTCCTTCCGAGCTCGAAGACCTCTCCTCTCTGCGCGCATGCCGACGAGGCTGAGCGTCGCCAAGAACGCGGACCGATCTCTTCCGCCTTCCGCCTCTGCGACTCGAGCTCGAGCGGCCTACAGCGCCGACTTGAGCTCGGGGAAGCGCTGCAGGATCTTCCCGACGAATTTGCCGTTCGGGTACCGCGACAGGTACTTGCGACCGCGCTCGAGCGCCTCGCTGATGCGACCGTTCTCGGTGCTCGCGAGCCACATGCGGTGGAGCGCAACCTCGGCCGAGGCGTGGTTCGGCGCACGGCGAAGGAACGTCTGGAACGCGACCTCGGCGGCGTCGTAGTCGAGCGCGTAGTCCATGCGCAGGATGCCGACGAGCAGGTAGCCCTCGACCGCGAGCGGGTCGTCGCCGTACTTGTCGATGAACGTCGACAGGCACTTCGCGGCGAGATAGCGGGTCTCGACCGACTGGTAGAGCTCGCGGCACGTCGACAGTGCACCGCGCAGCTCCTTGCGGCGGGTGAGCTCGGCGTCGCGCACGAGGCGAGCGATCAGCTCGTCGCCGTCGTCCTCGAGGTGGCGGGATGGCTCGCGCGTGCCGACGACGACGAGCGGCTCGGGACGCGAAGAAGGACGAGAGCTCGTGCTGCCGTCGGCGTTCGTCACCGAGGCACGCGTGGGGACATAGTCGAGCGTGCGGAACCGCGGATCCTCGGGCAGGCCCGGGACATTCCACGCGGTCGGGATGCGCCCGTCCGCGAGTGCGAGCAGCTCGGCGCCGACCGGATTCTCCTTGCCGTGATCGTTCGAGAGCGGCAGCGCGGCCTCGACCTCGGTCTTGCCCGGATCGTCGAACGTCGACTTCGCGACGTCGTAGCGGAATCCCGACTCGACCTCGGCCAGCAGGCGATTGGTCTGCGGATGGAGGACCTCGACCTGGCCGCGGAGCACCGAGACGATCGTGTTCGCCGAATCGTCGACCTGCACCGTGAACACGGTGCCGATGACGCGGACAACCGCGGTTGGCGTACGGATCTGCAGCACGGGATCCGACGGACGACGATCATAGCGCACCGCCGCGATGCCGCGCTCGATTCGCAGCTCGAGCAGGCTCGGCGACGCCGCGGTCCACTCGACCTCGGATGAGGGCGTGAAGTTGGCGACGATCTTTCCGACGAGACCGACCTGTAGCGACTGATCAGGATCGACCGAGAACCGCGTACCGACGGGGAACGTGTCGGAGCTCGCCGCCTGCTCGCCGGGCGGAACGATGAGCGCGAGCCCGCCGACCACGCGACCGTAGCTCTGTGCAGGATGCTCGATGCCGCCGTCGAGCTCGCGCGCCTGCTCGTCTGCGCCGGATCCACCGAACGCGCCGGCGAGCTGTTGCGGCGTGGCGTCGTCCTGCTGCGGCAGCGAGAGCACCTCGGGCGCAATGTCGAAGAGCGTCAGCGTGAGGACGGCGGCCGCAGTCGCGAGGCCACCGACGGTCGCTCCGATCGCCCACTTGCGATACCAGGGCTCGGCGCGCTCGGTCTTCATGCGCCGGAGGATCGCGTGGAATTCTTTCTCCTCGCGCACGCCGGCCGCAGCCGCGGGGACTGCCGGTCCTTCGTACACGGCGTAGAGCGCTCGATGCACGCGCCGGCAATCGCGACACGTTCGGAGGTGCTCGTCGTAGCGCTCGCGTACGTCCACCGCGGCCCGATCGCTCAGCACGTGCTCGGAATCCTCGCGGGCTTCCTGACAGCTGTACCGCGTGCGCGGTTGGGTTTCACGGGTCGACATGACGGTGCTCTGCCAGATCTATGGGAGCTCAGGCGACGACGAGGTCGCGAAGCTGCTTGCGTGCGCGGGTCAGGCGATCGCCGATCGTGCTGATCGGCTTCTCGAGGATTTCGCTGATCTCCTGCAGGGTCAGACCTTCATAGTGATAGAGGACGAAAACTTCGCGAAGATCGGGGCGCAGCTGCTGCAGGATACGGTGCGCCTCGTCACGCGCTTCGACGCGCGTGGAGCCGACATTTGCGATGCTGCCGGAATTGAACCAGTTGAGCGCCGACTTGACGCGCTCGCGGCGGAAGCGTTGACGAAGGAGGTTGTGCGTCGTGTTCGCGGTGATGCGGTACAGCCAAGTGCCGAGCGTCGAGTTGCCTTGGAACTTGTCGAGCGCGTTGAAGGCCCGTGCGAACACGATCTGCGTGAGGTCGTCGATCTCGGCGTCTTGCCCGAGGAGGCGATACAGGTGTGCTCGTACTTGCGCTTGATACGTCGAGTAGATCTGACGGAGCGCTCGGTGCTCACCGACGCGCGCACGTGCGACGAGCTGTCGCTCCTCCGGACTGAGAAACGTCCCCGACTCTGCTGACGCAACTGCCTCGCCGGGCTGTGCGTGAGCAATCGCAAAGTTCTCGACGTGTTCGAGCATCGAGGATTCGGAGCGGCCTTCCTGCACTGTGGGACAACCCTTTGCCCGACTTTTCCGGGTACCTCAGCTTATCCACGCGCAGCCAGCTTTGAAAAGAGGATCGTCCGCCTGCATTCGGGGTCGGACGACGACGCCGACGCCGCCATGCCACGACCCTTTCCCGACCGTCTCGCGTGGGCGACGAGCGAGCGTTGGCCGGAGCCGGGCGGATTTTGGGACGAGCCCGTCGCTGCCGAGGAGCTCGCCGACCTCGAGCTCAAGTATTCGACATTGTTGCGGCTCATCGACACTCCGGTGGGTCGTGGGCGCGAGCTCGGCCTGCGCGAGCTCGCGGCGCGGTGGCCGGGGGCGCTGCGCGAGGGGCAGCTCGTCTCGCGCGCGGGTCTCGAGGTTCGACGGCGATCGCTCGGTATCGCGCCAGGGTCTCCGCGTGCAGCGTGGCGCCGCGCAGAGATCGCGGCGGTGCCGCTGTGGTCCGAGCTGCATCGGCTCCTTGCGGACATCGCGCGGATCCGGTCGGCGTCCCTCGGTCCTGCCGATCTCCCGCGTGGGCTCGGACTCGAGGCGGCGCGGCGGTGGCCGACGGCAGGCGCGTGGTGGACGAGCGTGCCGTGGCCGATCGATGCCCGCGTGACGCGGTCGTGGCTCGCCGCGGTCGGCGACCTCGACCCCGGTGAGCTCGATCGATTGCTGCGCACGTGATCACGCGTGGATCCGCCGTGCGATGATCATCGCCCCCGTGATCGCGCAGCGCATCTTCGCTTCAATCGCGCTCACGGTCGCCGTGCTCGTCGGCCTGTGGTTGTCGGGAAAGTTCGTGCGCGAGTCGGCGGCGCGCGTGCAAGAGACGCGCGCGACCGAACGCACCGCGACGGTTGCGCGCGCCGACGTCGCCCAGCAGCGCGCCGCGCTCGAAGCTCCGGCCGCGACGTTCGAGCGGGCGCTCGAAGATGCCGCGAAGGAGCTCGAGCTGCCCGTGCCGACCCTCGCAGAAGTCAGTGCACCGCATGTGTACGCCCTCGAGCTCGACATACCGACGGTGCTCGGCACGGGCAAGAGCTGGAGCTCGCCGCACCTGCGCATCACCGCGGTCAGCGAGAAAGTGACGTACCAACAGCACGGCGCGTCGGTGTCTGCGAGTCATGCGATCGCACGCATCGAGAACATCTCGACGACTCCTGTCGCCTACGCGGCGCGCGTGACATCGGCGGAGCGTGGTCGCTGCGAGGTCCGCGGCTCGCGGATGCACAATGCGACGGCGCTGCGTCCCGGCGAGCGCGCCGACGTCGTCGTATGTGCCGGCGGTGGATCGATCCGACTCGATCGCGTCGAGGTGCTCGAGCTCGGCGAGCTCGGTCATCGGTTCGTCAGTCGTTTGCCCCCGCGGGCCCTCGGGGCCGACGAAGTGACCGCGAACGCGCACCGCCCGATGCCGCAGGTCGAGGCGTGCGCGGGGGTCGAAGCCGGCTCGATCGTGCAGATGCTGCGGGACGGCGCGGCGGTCTGGGCCGACGTCGTGGATTTCTACGCCCGCCACGACTGCCGTCGCTACGCGTTCGTTCCGGGCTATCGACGGGCCAGCGCAGCCCTGCCGAGCCTCCCTGCCATGGCAGGACCGCCCCCTTGATATCGCTGGGTTTTTCCCCCTACCATGGTTGCCCCTCGATCACGTGCGAGGGACTGGGATTCGCGCCGTGACGAAATCCGAACTCATCGAGCTGGTGGCGCAGGAAGCCAACCTCACCAAGGGGAGGGCCGAGCTCGTGATCAACACGATCTTCGACTCGATGGTCGACGCGCTTCGTCGCGACGAAGGCATCGAGATCCGCGGCTTCGGCAGCTTCACCGTACGGCAGTACAAGTCGTACGAGGGGCGCAACCCGCGAACCGGTGACACGGTCCACGTCTCGCCGAAGCGGCTGCCGTTTTTCAAGGTCGGCAAAGAGCTGCGCAAGCGGATCAACGGCGAGCGCCCCGATGGTGCACCGCCGCCGCCGCGTCGGCAGACGCCGCCGAAGCCCGCCGCTGCTGCGACGACCGGCACGAAGTCGCCGGCGCGCACCGGCACGGGCATGTCCGAAGACGTGATCTGATCGAGGGTGATCCGATCAGGCTCGGGGTGCGGGACGCAGCACCCCACGTCGCGTGTCGAGCTCGACGCGCGTGCCGTCCGGGATCGTCGTGCAGCCGCGGCAACCGAGCAGCGCCGAGAGACGGAGCTCGCGAGCCATGAGTGCTGCGTGGCTCAGCGCGCCGCCGTGCTCGCAGCAGATCGCACGCAGGCCGAGCTCGTGCAGGACGACCGCGGCCGGGGCCGTGAGCGCCGGCAGCACGACGATGCTGTCCGGCGCCGGCGGATCGCTGCGAAGGTGCGCGAGGTCGCGGCGCTGCGCGATGCGGCCCTGCATCGGTGGGCCGATCGCGAGGCCGCGGAGCCATCGTGGTGGCACGCCGGCCGGCTCGCCGTCGACGATTCGCCCCGGCGGATCGAGCTGCCCGGCCGCGGCGCGGGCGAGCCGTCGGCGCTCGATCACCCCGCGGAGATCGGCGCGGGCGAGCGCACCGATGCACTCGGGTGGCGCGAGCGCGAAGACGTCGTCGCCGAGGCCGGTCAGCGCAGCGACGCGCAGGTAGACGCTGCGCAAGGGCGCGAGACCGAGCGCGAATAGATGATCGTCCCACTCGCGCAGCAGCGTCGCGGCCGTCGCGTCGTCGTCGGGAAGCTCGATCGCTGTGGTGCTCATCGTGCCGCGGGAACCGAGCGTCGGCGCCGCGACGTCCCACGCGACGGGCAACACGTCGAGCACGTCGTCGCGTCCGCGCAGGCACAGCGGATCGTCGGGAAGCGCGACGAGCATCGCGTGATCGCGACGGGCCGGCACGAGCACGCCGAGGTAGATGTCGATCATCGCGACGAACGCTGCGAGTGCCTCCTGGAACAGGTCGTAGATCTGGTTCGGTCGCGCTTCGGCGGCCCTCGCCGCGATCGAGGTGAGACGCGTGCGCGCTGCCGGGATGATGTCGTGGTGGAGTCGCGCGACGACGGCACGCGCCGACTCGTGCGTCGGCTCGGCATGCGTCGCGAGATCGCGGATGAGCACGCGCGTGTACAGCCAGCCGCCAAGCGGCATGAGGCCGCCGGTCGCTGGCCGCTCCTGGGTCAACCACCGCACGAGCCACGCATGTGCGAACGACAGCGGATCGGGGTTGTGCTCGACGTCGAGCACGAGCACGCCGGTCGGCGGGATCTCGTCGCCTATCGCGCGCACCGCTGCGACGAAGGCCGGCCAGCCAGGGTGCAGCGGCGCCGTCAGGGGGCGCACCTGCACGAGGTGCACTGCGCCCCGCGCATCGACGACGAGCTCGACGTCGAGGCCGTGCAGGCTGGCGTCGAACGTCGCACGCACACGATCGAGAAGCGTGCTCGTCGATGCGCGTGCGTCGCTCGGCCACGACGCCAGCGGGCCGGAGAACATCGGCGTCGCGCCGTTGCCGAACGCATCGATCGATGCGTCGTACTGCTCGAGATACGTGCGGGTCGGCTCGCACGCGACGACGATGCGCGCGTGCGCTGTGATCTCGTGCTGGACGATGATCTGATCGTTGCCGGCGATGGCCGATGGCACTGCGCTCTTCGCCGCCCTGATCTCGCGCACGACGGCGAGCAGTGCCGCGACGTCGCGCACGTCGCCCTTCGACACGCCGAGCCCTGCGCCGCTGTGCAGCGCGCCGTCCTCGACCGCGAGCGCCGAGCGGACGATCGTCGGGCCGGCCCGCCATAGCTCGACGATGGCCTCGTCGTTCGCGTCGCGCTCGACATCGGCGAGATCGATGACGACGCCGCGCGGCACCGGCAGGCCCACTGCGGCCGCGCGTGCGAGGTTCGCGGCCTTCGGCGCCATGTCGGCGCGCGGGCCTTCGTGCAGTCGCGGCAGCGCCATCGTCAACGATGGTAGATCACCGGTGCGTGCCGTCGTGGTTCGAGGATCACCTTGCGTGTGCGCCGCTCGCTGCGTGGCTACCCCCGATGCTGGCGTCGGACGGGATGTGGATCGACGGCGGTGTGCGCACGCCGGGCCGCCTCGCGCGCTTGCTCGCCGGCGTCGCGCGAGCGCCGACGGTCGGCACCGTGCTCGTCCACACCGGCGCCCTGCAGGATCCGATCGCGACCGACGTGGCGCGCGCACTCGACTCGGGGATCGTGCGCGTGGTGATCGATCTGGCGTGGGTCGGATCGACGGCGGGATGGTGGCGTCTACGTCCGTGGCGACGCGAGCCGCCGCGTCGCGATGCCGCGGCGCGGCTCGGGTGGATCTCCGCGCTCGGCCTCGTCGATCCGCAACAGTGGATCTGCACGAGTCCGCTGCCGCTCGTCGTCACGATGGCGCGGATGCGCTGACGCTCACGCGCAAGCGATCGCTTCGGCCCACCGCGCACGCAGCTCGGCTCGCGCGGCGGTGTCGGGCGTGGGCTCGAACCGGCGGTCGCGTTGCCAGTTCGTGGCGACGTCGTCGAGGTCGCGCCAAAGGCCGACGCCGAGCCCCGCGAGTGCAGCAGCGCCGAGGCCAGTCGCTTCGAGGACCTGCGGTCGATCGAGCGGTACGCCGAGCAGATCGGACTGCAGCTGCATCAGCAGATCGTTGGCCGCAGCGCCACCGTCGACGCGCAGCAGATCGAGGGGGCGTCCGAGGTCGGCGGCCATCGCCCGCGCGAGATCGGCGATCTGCAGCGCGATGCCCTCGAGCGCAGCGCGGGCGAGATGCGCCTTGGTCGTGCCGCGGGTGATGCCGCGAACGAGGCCACGCGCGTCGGGGCGCCAGTGCGGCGCTCCGAGTCCCGCGTGTCCCGGCACCAGCACGACACCGCCGGAGTCCGGCACCGATCGCGCGAGCGACTCGACCTCGGCCGCGCTGGTGATCATTCCGAGGCCGTCGCGCAGCCACTGCACGACCGCACCGGCCATGAAGCACGAGCCCTCGATACACCACGTCGTGCGCTCGCCGATCTGCCACGCGACCGAGGTGAGCAGGCCGTGCTGCGACGGCACGATGCTGTCGCCGGTGTTCATCACCATGAACGCGCCGGTGCCATACGTGCACTTCGCCTGCGCGGGCGCGAAGCAGGCCTGGCCGAACAGCGCCGCCTGTTGATCGCCGGCGATGCCGTGGATCGGGATGCCGTCGGGCAAGCCCGGCACGCCGCGCGTGCTGCCGAACTGCGCGGTGCACGGCCGCACCTCGGGCAACAGGTTGCGCGGCACGTGCAGGAGCTCGCAGAGCTCGTCGGACCAACCGCCGCCCACGAGCGGCCACAGCATCGTGCGCGATGCATTGCTCGGCTCGGTCGCGTGCACGTCGCCGCCGGTCAGTCGCCACACGAGGTACGTGTCGATGGTGCCCGCGACGAGCTCACCGCGGGCGGCGGCCTCGCGTGCGCCGCTGCTATTGTCGAGCATCCACGCGAGCTTCGTCGCGGAGAAGTACGGGTCGAGCACGAGCCCCGTCGTCTTGCGGATGCTGTCCGCGAGCCCGCGCTCGCGCAGCGCCGCGCACGCGTCCGCGGTGCGTCGGTCCTGCCACACGATCGCGCGGTGGATCGGCCGGCCGTCATCCTTGCGCCACACCAGCGACGTCTCGCGCTGGTTGGTGACGCCGATCGCCGCGATGCGCGATGCGGCGATGCCCGAGCGCGCGAGCGCGTCGGCGATCGCGGCGGATACCGAGCTCCAGATCTCGTTGGGATCGTGCTCGACGCGGCCCGGCTCCGGGAAGTGCTGCGGGAAGTCGTGGGTCGCTCGGGCGACGACACGCATCGTCGCGTCGACGAGCAGGCAGGTGCTTCCGGTCGTGCCTTGATCGATGGCGAGGATCACGTCGCGTGACACGTGGGCAACGGTAGCAGCTTCGGATATGATTCTCGCGTCACGGCGATGACGAGCACGGACGACGACGTCGCGCCGGGGCATGGCCAACCCGTCCTGTTAGGGGCCGAGCCCATCGGTTTCCGTCGCGTGCTCGTCGTCGATGACGAAGACGCGTTGCGCCACATGCTCGAGCTGCTGCTGCGGCGCGAGCAATACACCGTGCTGCATGCGGACAGTGCCGAGGCGGCGATCGAGGTGCTGGAGCGCGAGGACGTCGACGTCGTGCTCTCCGACGTGCGCATGCCCGGCATCGGTGGCCTCGCGCTCGTCGAGTGGATCCGTACGCATCGGCCGCAGCTCACCGCGATCGTGATGAGCGCGTTCGGCTCGATCGAGCTCGCGCTGCAGGCGATGCACGCGGGCGCCTACGACTACATCGCGAAGCCGTTCAAGCAGGACGAGGTCGTCCTGACGCTGCGCAAGGCCGAGGAGCGCGAGCGTCTGCGGCGCGAGAACGTCGCCCTGCGCGAGCAGCTCCGCGATGCGGCGGCGACCACCGACTGGCTCGGCGGCATGCTCATCCGCAGTGCGTCGATGCAGCAGATCGCGCGCACGGTCCGCAAGGTCGCGCCGTTCAAGACCGCCGTGCTCGTCACCGGCGAGTCGGGCGTCGGTAAGGAGCTCATCAGTCGCGCGATCCACGGGTCGAGTCCGCGTGCGAACGGGCCGTTCGTCGCGGTGAACTGCGGCGCCATCCCGGAGATGCTGCTCGAGTCGGAGCTGTTCGGGCACGTGCGCGGGGCGTTCACCGACGCGACCGCCGACAAGCGCGGCCTGTTCGAGGAAGCGAAGGGCGGCACGCTCTTTCTCGACGAGATCGGCGAGCTCCCGCTCGCGCTCCAGGTGAAGCTGCTGCGCGTGCTGCAGGAGGAGGAGGTCCGCCGCGTCGGCGACACCCGGTCGATCAAGATCGATGCGCGCGTCGTGACCGCGACGTCCCGCGATCTCGCACAGATGGTCGAGGAGGGTTCGTTCCGCCAAGACCTGTACTACCGACTCAACGTGATGCCGATCGAGGTGCCGCCGCTGCGCGAGCGTCGCGATGACATCCCGCCGCTCATCGACCACTTCGTCGCCGCGATGAACAAGCGACTCGGCACGAAGGTCACCGCGGTCGGCGACGAGGCGTTCGCGCAGCTTCTCGCTTATCGCTGGCCTGGCAATGTGCGCGAGCTGGAGAACACGCTGGAGCATGCCGCCGTCATGGCGGAAGGCGCAGTGTTGCAGCCGGTCGATCTACCCGAGCGCGTTCGGCTCGCCCGTGTATCCCAGCCGGGGTTTCAGCTCGTCCTCCCGGAGGGCGACCTGTCGGTGAAGCGAGCCCAACGCACGCTGGAGCGCGAGTTCATCCTGCGGGCGCTCGCGCTGACGGACGGCAACCGCACGCACGCTGCGAAGCTGCTCGACCTCAGTCACCGCGCGCTGCTCTACAAGATCAAAGAGTTCGGGCTCGGCTGAGCCCGAGAACTGCAGCGCGTTGTGCGCTCCCGCGGCCGAGCCCCTTGCGTATCAAAGGATGGCCCCCGCGCTGCACCCCTGTTCGCGAGGCTTTTTTGGGTCCTGCGGCGCCACGTGGAATGCTGGTCGTGCTCGTCAGGGTTCGGGCGCTCTCGTGCGCGTTCTACGCTTACCAACAATCTCGGGAACTTGCTTGCCGACAGGCGGCTCACGCCACCTGGGGATGTCCGCTGGGATCACTTCAATGACCTATCAATGGCCTATCACTGTCATTCAACTACATATCACTGAAGGGCAACGAACGCGTTGACGGATCACGGATCGGGACCGACAATGTACGGGCTCACGCAACATGGATCCGGAACCCACGCAAGGCGCGAAGGCGGTCGCGTCCGAGCCCGACGAGCAACGTCCCGGGCCGCCGGACGACGCGTCGACGAGCACGCCCGCGAGCACGCCATCGAAGCGTCGACGCGGCAAGACGCCTGCGCCGCGCGAGAACGAGGGCACGGTTCCGAACAACGTGAGGCGGTTGCGCCAGGCCGCGATGATGAGCAAGGCCGAGCTTGCCCGACGCGCGGGCGTCAGTCCGCTGACCATCGACCGCGTCGAGTCGGGCTGTCCGTGTCGCATGGATACCAAGCGAAAGATCCTCGAGGCGCTGGGGCTCACGCCCTTGGCCGCGAAAGAGGTCTTCCCCGACGAAGACCTGGGCTGAGATCACGCCCGACCGCGAATCCGCGCGAGCGCCCATCCGAGCGATGGTGCGCCCGCGTGTCGCTCGACTCCCACGTTCACGCGGCGCCGCGCGCCGTGCGAGGCTGAAGGACCGCCCGTGGCCAAGCAGTGCATCGGTCTGGATATCGGCTCGAGCGCGATCAAGCTCGTGCAACTCAAGCCCGCGGGCCGCGTGCTCGCGCTGCAGAACTTCGGCATCGAGCCCGTCCCGCCGCAGACCATCGTCGACGGCGTGATTCTCAACCACAGCGGGCTGGTCGACGCGATCAAGAACCTCACGCGTCGCATCCATCTCAAGGGCAAATCGATCGCGCTCGCGGCCTCGGGCAACAGCGTCATCATCAAGCGGCTCACCATCCCCGCGATGGAGGGCGCTGCGCTCGACGAGCAGATGGAGTGGGAAGTTCGCCAGAACATCCCGTTTTCGCGCGATGACGTCGTCGTCGACTACGAGGTGCTGGTCAAGCAGACCCCGAGCGGCCAGATGGAAGTGCTGCTCGTCGCCGCGAAGCGCGAGATCGTGGCGCAGTACCAGCAGGTGGTGCGCGACGCAGGCTTTCAGCCGGTGATCGTCGACGCTGCGGCCCTGGCGCTGCAGAACTCGGTCGAGCTCGGCATCGGCTTCGCGCCCGGCGATACGATCGCGATCATCAACGTCGGCGCGACGTACTCGACCTTGTCGATCGTCTCGGACGGTCGACCGTCGTTCAACCGCGACCTGGGTACCGGTGGCAACACCTACACCGAGGCGATCCAGCGGCAGCTCGGCATCGGGCTCGACGGTGCCGAAGCCTACAAGGTCGGCGGTGCGTTCGCAGCCGCGGGTGCGATGGCCGACGTCGTGCCGCAGGAGGTCCACCGCATCTTGTGGCAGGTCTCCGAGCAAGTCGCCGAGGAATTCCAGCGCTCGCTCGACTTCTACATGAACGATGCGATCGACGCGCGTCTGTCGCGCATCTATCTGAGCGGCGGCTCGTGTCTCGTGCCTCAGCTGCCCAAGGCGATCCAGGATCGGTCGAGGATCCCCGTCGAGATCATCAACCCATTTGCGCGAGTGGTGGTCGACACGCGACGATTCGATGTGGAGTACCTCCGCGTCAACGCGCCGGTCGCCACCGTCGCGTTCGGTCTCGCGGTCCGCCGCGTGGGAGATTCCGAATGATCCGCATCAACCTCGCACCGACGAAGCGCAAGCGCGCGGCAGCGACGGCGGCCCCGATCGGTGGGCGCGTGCAGTCCGCGGCGGCGGGCGGAGGCAGCGGGGCGATCACGTTCTTGCTGATGTTCGTCGGCTGGCTCGGACTCGCGGGTGCGGGTTGGTATCTGCTGACGATCGAAGACGACGCAGCAATCGGCGTCCGCACGCAGACCGCCGGCGTAGCGAAAGAGGTCGGCGAGATCAAGGCGGTCATCGATGAGGCCGGTCTCAAGGCGCGCGAAGAGGAAATCAAGCGCCAAGAGGTTGCGATCGAGAAACTCAAGGCGAAGCAGCGCACGCCCGTGTTCGTGATGTTCGAGCTCGCGATGATCCTGACGGACGCAGCGGCGGGCGGTGCGGTGGCGATCGACGAGGAGAAGTACAAGAAGAACAAGGCCGACGATCCTCAGAGCGAGATCAACCCGCGCTGGGATCCCTCGGGCCTGTGGCTCACGAGCGTCGTCGAGTCCGAAGGCCGACTCGCGATCGAAGGCTCGGCGCGCGACGCCGCGGACCTTGCAGAATTCACCCGACGACTGCGCGCGAGCGTGTGGTTCGGCGAGATCACCCACCCGAATTACGAGCGTACCGACGCGAATCAGCGCGGTCGCGAAGACACCCAACGGCACCTGACGTGGAAAATCGACGTCGCGGTGCGGCGGTGGAACTGAAGGAGCCACGACCGTGTTCGACGGACTCGGCAAACTCCCGATCTGGCAGCGGCTGGTGCTGTTCCTGTTCATCGCCGCGGTGATCGTGGGCGGTTGGTACTACTTCTACTATCTCGACGCCGTCGCGGCGCGGGCGAACGCCGACACGGCGCTCGTCAGCGCGCAGAAGGAACTCGTCGACGCGAAGGCGAAGCGCGACAACTTCGACGCCGAGAAGGCGAAGGTCGAGGCGGCCGAGAAGGCGCTCGAGGCCCAGCGCGAGGTGCTGCCGCTGACCGCATCGACGGTCGACAACCTCATGCAGACGTTCCAGCAGCAGTCGCGGCTCGTCGGCATGACGGTCGAGAGCTGGAACAACGAGGCCGAGGAGTTCGAGGACTTCTACGCACGCATGCCGATCCGCGTGCGCGCGACGGGCAGCTGGACGCAGGTCGGCGAGTTCTTCCGCCGGGTGTCGGAGCTCAAGCGCATCGTGAGCGTCGACAGGCTCACGCTCAAGGCCTCGCCGCCCGTCGCGGTGCGCGAGGGCGAGACGGCGCCGGAACATCCCGGGCTCGACGTCGAGTTCGAAGCGGCCACATACAGGTTCCTCACCGACGATGAGCGCGCGAGCGCTGCCGACAAGTCGCCCGCAGCGAAGAAGGGTAGGCGTAGGAAGTGAAGACACGCGCGCTCCACTCGATCCTCCTTGCGGGGTTGCTGGCTGGCTGCGTCGACGACGGCGGAGCAGAGATCTCCGAGAAGCGCGGCGCGCCTCCGCAGAAGAACGCGGGTGGTGGTGGTGCGGCGAAGGCCCCGGCCGCTGCGACCCCGCGCTCGACCGCTGCCGCAGGCGCTGCCGCGGCGGAAGAAGTGTTGCCCGCAAACCTGCCCGCGCGGCCTCCTGTCGCGCTCGACTCGAAGTCGTTCCAGCGCCGTCGCGATCCGTTCCTCAGCTTCGTCGCGAGCGAAGTCGTCGTGCCCGAGCCGGACCGCCCACGGGCGGAGCGCGCGGTCGAGATGCACCAGTACGCGTTCGAGGACCTCAAGCTCGTCGCGATCGTGAACGCGGGCCGCGGCATGAAGCCGCGCGCGCTGTTCGTCGCCTCCGACGGCAAGAGCCACTCGATCCGCCAGGGCGAGTATTTCTCGAGCGCCGAGGTGCTCCTCGCCGCCGTCAATCGAGACTACGTCGAGATCGAAGTCGTCGACGACGATCTCGCGAGTAGCTTGAATCTCCAACGCGGGGAACGGCGCGCCATTTATTTGCGGAACGAGTGACATCGGAGCGAAGCTCCGAGAATGCGCCTCGGTCCTGCAACTCGAGCCGGAGTCCGGCGTCTGACGCCGCTGGGCCTGATGGCCGCTCCGCTGTCGCTGCTGCTCTCGCTGCGACCCGACATTTCCCACGCCGCCAGCGGGCCCTATCCCGGCCTCGATGTCGCCGTCCAGGCGGTGATCGCCGCCGGACAGGCCACGCCGAACCGCATCGATGGGCTGACGATCGAGGAGCTCGACGACGGCACGACGATCCTCCGGCTCGACGGTTCGGCGAAGCCGACGTTCAACGTCTATCGCCTCGCCGATCCCGACCGCTTGGTCGTGGACATCGCGGCGAGCGAGCGCGGCAAGGTCGTCCCGCACCTGCCGCTCGACAACTGGGCATGCGGCCGGCTCTCCGTCGACGACGTCGTCGAGCAGGACGCGATGCTCGTGCGGCTCGTCGTTCAGCTCAAGCGTGAGGCGAGCTACATCGTCGTGCCCGAGGGCGAGAATCTCGTCGTCACGGTCACGCCGCGGCAGGTGCCGCCCGAGGCGTACTTCGCCCGCAAGAGCGCTTCGAGCCGTCGCGCGGAGATCGAGGCCGCGGAGCGTGCGGTCGACAAGATGCGTGCGGATGCGAAGCACGAGGTGAAGAGCGCGAAGAGCGAGACGGCGACGGCGGCGCGCGACATCGCGGCGGCCGAGCGCCGGCTCGCCGATGCGAAGGACGCGGAGGCCCGCGCGAAGCAGGCCGAGAAGCGCGCCCGCACGGCACAGGCCGAGGCACGATCGGGCAGCGACGAGCGCAAGGGTCATCGGCTCGCCGCGCGTCGCGCGATGCGCAAGGCGGCGGCGCAGCTCGAGGTGGCCGAGACGGCCCGCAAGCACGCCCAGTCGCAGGCCAAGCTCGCCGACGCGGCGCTCGTCGAGGCGCGCGCCGAGGCGAATGCCGATCGCGCAGCCGCTGGTGACGAACGTCGTCGTGCCGAGGCCATGAGCATCGCCGCATCACGCAAGCTCGAGGACGCGGAGCAGACCGCGGAGGAGCGCATCGCTGCGGCGACCGAGCGCGCGAGCGCGGTGCAATCGGAGGCCGAGCGCAGCGCGGCGCGGAAGCTCGCAGATGCGAAGGCGCAGGCCGCGACGACGCAGTCCGCCGCAGAGAAGAAGCTGAGCGAGGCGAAGCGGGCGAAAACGGAGGCCGAGCGCACCGAGGAGGCCGCGCGCGAGAACCTTCGCGCGGCGCAGTCCGCCCAGGCCGCGGCGCAGCGTGATGCCGACGGCGTGCGAGCGCGTGCGAGCGCGACCGATGCAAAGGCCGACGCGAAGCTGAAGGACGCGCAGGGCAAGCTAGGCGCCGCCGAGGAGAAGCTCGCCGCTGCCCAGCGCGAGCTCGACGATGCCGCGACGGCGTCGAAGGCAGCGCGCGCGAAGGTCGAGACCGTGCAGAAGGCGGCCGCGGCGAAGCTCGCCGAGGCGGAGCGCACGCGGGCACAAGCCGATCGGATCCTCGCGAGCGCGCAGGCGGAGGCGAAGGCCCAGCTCGCGGCCGCGAAGAAGACCGCGGACGAGACTGTCGCGAGCGCGCATCGCCGTGCCGACGCTGTGGCGAGCGCGAAGCTCGATGCCGCGGCACGTGATGCCGAGAAGCTCGTCGCCGCGGCGCGGCGCAAGGCGGATGCCGCGGCCGAGTCGCGCATGCGCGATGCCGAGGCCGACGCGAGTCGTAAGGTCGCCGATGCCGAGCGCAAGGCGCGGACGATCGCGAAGACGGAGCTCGCTGCGGCGGAGAAGGAAGCGGAGCAGAAGCTCGCCGACGCGCGCAAGGACTCGAAGCGTCGCGCCGACGCCGAGGTCGACGCTGCGCGCAAGGCCGCGGTCGCCGATGCCGAGCGCGAGCTCGCGGGGCTGCGCAAGCGGGCCGAGGCCGAGACCACGGCGCTGGTCGCTGCGGCGCGCAAGGCTGCGCAGGCCGAGGCCGATCGCGATCTCGCGGCAGCGCGCGAGCGTGCGTCCGCCGAGGCGGACAAGCAGGTCGCCGGCGCGAAGCAGCGCGCGAGCAAGCTCGAGCGCGAGGCCGCGGGCAAGCTCGCCGCCGCGGACGAGACGCTCGCCGCAGCGCAGCGTGACCGAAAAAGTGCCGCGTCCGCGAAGGCCGAGGCCGTCGCGATGCGCGAGCAGGCCGAGTCCGCGCTCACGAAGGCGCGCGCGGCGATGGACGAAGCGGCGGCGGAGAAGAAGTCCGCGATCGCGGCGCGCAAGTCCGCCGACAAGGATCTGATCGCCGCGAAGTCGGAGGCATCGCGCGCGAAGAAGCGCGGCGAGCTGACCGATGCACTGCTCAGTCGCGTCGAGGCGGCCGAGCGCGCCCGCGATTCCGCCGTGTCGCGCCAGAAGCAGGCGGAGCACGATCTCGCGAAGCTCGGCTCCGATCGGGAGCAGCTCGCGGCCAAGCTCGCCGCAGAGCGCAAGTCGACCGAGAAGCTCGCGCAGGCGATCGACGACCGCGAGCGCGAGCTCGTCGCCGCGCGCAACCAGGTCGACGAGGCGAAGGATCAGGTCGTGCAGCTGCGCGGTCGGGCGACGCCCGAGGAGCTCGAGCGCGCGAAGTCGGAGACCCGGCGCGTGCAGGCGACGACGCTCGTGCTCGAGAAGCAGGTGGCACGACTGCGAACGGATGCCGGCTCCGCGTCGTCGCGCGCCGACGAGGCGGAGAAGAAGCTCGCGGAGCTCGAGGCCCAGGGTGCACGGCGCAAGAAGGTCGATGCCGCGCGCGACGAGGCCGAGGCTGCACAGCGGGCCGCGACGCAGGCCCGCGGGCAGCTCTCCGATGCCGATGGCCGGCTCGCGAAGCTGAACAAGGATCTCGGCGCTCGCAAGGCGGAGCTCGAGCAGCTCACGCGCGAGCGCACCGAACTCGCGTCGCAAGGCGCGGCGTTGCGGGCGAAGAACGCCGCCGCGAAGGAGGCGCTCACTCAGGCCGAGCAGAAGCTCGCGACGCTCGAGACGAAGCTCGCGGGCGAACGCCAGCGACTCGGTGCGGTCGAAGACGAGGTCCGCCGCGCGCAGAGCCGGCTCGAGACCCGCGTCGACGAGATCGCCGCGCGCGAGGCACCGAAGCAGCCGACCGCCGAGACCAAGGTCGCGGAGGCGGAGGCGGAGCCGACTCGACCGAGCAAGCCGGCCAAGTCGCGTGCCGCGACGAAGGTCCGCGACGTCCGCTTCGAGGACGATCATGACGAGTCGCGCGTCATCATCGCGTTCGACGGTCCGGTCTCGTTCTCCGGCAGCTCACTGACGCCGACGATCCAGATCCTCCAGCTCGACGGCGTGAAGATGTCGAGCACGCTCGAGCGCAGCCTCGATGCGACGGCGTACGCCGGTCCGATCAAGCTCGTGACCTCGTTCCTCGAGGGCGACGACGCGAAGATCATCGTGTCGACGACGAAGGCGAGCAAGCCGCGGCTCGAGGAGCGTCCCGGCGAACTCGTGTGGCACTTCCCGCGCAGCGGCAAGGGCAAGCCGTCCGAGGCCGTCAGCATCGCCGGCACCAAGGTCGGTGGCTACGCGACCGCACCGCTGCCGGCAGCGAAGCTCGCTCCGCCCGGCGACGACGACGGCGTGAGCATGGACTCGCGACCGACGCGCTCGCGCGGTCGCTGGCGAGGCGAGCGCATCGACATCG
>Ga0105048_10006627_pt1 | contig 18674 bp, 16 predicted proteins | sample MAT05_FD_78382 | JGI IMG/M metagenome (GOLD analysis project Ga0105048, IMG submission 78382) | Freshwater microbial communities from Lake Fryxell liftoff mats and glacier meltwater in Antarctica - MAT-05 | ecosystem: Environmental > Aquatic > Freshwater > Ice > Liftoff microbial mat | place... | reverse complement strand
GGCTTTTGCACGGTCGGCCCACTCGCCAGCCCGCGCGTGCAAAACATCGTCAAACCTATCGTCAAGCTGTTTAAGGCCGCCTACAAGCGCGGCGTGCGCAATCTGGTGCTGACCCAGGATACCCACGAGCCCGATGCCGTGGAATTCGCCAATTACCCGCCACATTGTGTGCGCGGCCATATCGAAAGCGAGTCGGTGCCCGAGTTTAAGAAGTTGCCGTTCTACGACAAATTTCAAATCATCGAGAAGAACTCAATTTCGTCGGTTCACAACACGCCATTTAACAAGTGGCTGGAAGCGCATCCCAAGCTCGACACCTTTATCGTCGTCGGCGACTGCACCGATTTGTGCACCTACCAGATGGCCATGCACCTGCGGCTGCATGCCACTGCTCACCAGCGCAAAGTTCGGGTCATCCTGCCCGAGGATTGTGTGCAGACCTATGACACGCCGGTAAAAGTGGCCGCCAAGCTCGGCATTCCCGCGCACGATGGCGATCTGATGCATGCCGTGTTCCTCTACAACATGGCCAGCAACGGCATCGAAGTGGTCAAGAGCCTGACCTGAGTTACCTTCGTGGTGAAAATCCGAAATCTCAGTCGATGAGTTTGGCGCGGTAAAACGCCACAATTCGATTGATAAACGTGGTGTAGCTGCGGCCCTGCAGGCTGTGCGGCTGCCCAGGATAGGTGAAGTAGTCCACATCCTTGCCCAGCCCTTCCAACTGCTCGGCCAGCGTGTCTGACCACGCCGGTGGCACATCGCGATCGCTGCCGCCGTGATGAATTTGAATGGCCGCGGTCACGTCGCCTAGATAGTTCACCGGCGAAATCAAGGCCCACTCTGCCGCCGGCACATCCTCCTCCGGTTGGCGGCTACCTCGATTCCAAAAATTCTTGATGCGATCCATATTGAGCACTTCATCGGCATTCATCGAGCCATATAACACCGCCGCTTTAATGTCCTGCGTGTTCACCGTCAACACCCGCTGGGCTATGCCGCCGCCCATCGAGTGGCCCCAAATGCCGAGCGCGCCGGCCTTCGCCTGTGGCAATTGCTTCACCTGCTGAATCAGGTTGAGCACGTCGATGGCATAGCCGGTGTGAAATAAATTGGGACCATCCTCGGACTGGCCGTGGCCGCGATAGTCCGGATGCACCACCAGAAAGCCATTGCGAGCCAGGGCATCGGCATCGCGCGCTGTATAGGTCACGGTGCGATAGGCCCGCGTATTCACGTGGCCGTGCAACACCAGAATCACCGGAAACGGCCCTTCCCCCTTGGGCGTGTTTATGAAGCCGAATTGTTTCAGGCCGTCGCTGGTGTAGCTGATCAGGGTGCGGGTAAACGCCGGCGTCACGGCCAACACCCGCTCAACACGAATGCCATCGCCGCCGTAGCTGCGCGCGCGTAAGGCGTCAATATGCAGCTCAGCAGCCACATCAGGCGCGCTGGTTTTTACGTTGGGTAATGCCGTGGGTGCAGGCGTTTGGGCGTGGCCGGGTGTCGCGCCTATCGTGCCAATTAGCACAGCGGCCAACACAAGCGCACAGCGGCCCCAATTTTGACGATGATTTAGCACAGGAATTAAGTCCATGCCATGCCGTATACGCCATGCAGTTTGGCACAAGCTGAGCGAACCCTAAGTCTTCAGGGCTGGGCGGACATGACCGGCGCAAATCTTGCTATGGCACTCACAGCAATGACTCGCCTGACCAATATTTTTGCCGGCTTATTTAGGGTGATGCCGGTGCCACAAACGTCTCGTGTTCGCGAATGACTTTGAGCCACAGGTTGGCGTGCATGTCCAGACCTTCGTTCGAAAAGTGGCAGCTATCGAAGCGAAAGGTTTCATCGAGCATATCGGTATCGGGGCCGGCAAAAATCCCCTGGGCCGGATTCACCAGATCCTGCTGCGCCTGACGAATCTCTGGGTTGGGAATGAAGGCGCTACAACGCGTGGTCACGGCCACAAACGCCGGCGCATCCACGCCCTGCTGACGAATGGACGCCAGCATGGACCGAAAGCGCTCCTCATACTCCTGCGTGCTGGTGCCGAGCACGGCATCACTCTCGCCCTGATGCCACAACAAATGTGTAAAGGTGTAGCCGGCCTCAGTGGCCTCATCAATGTTGCGCAACAAATCTTTGTGCAGAATGCCGCCCGGCGCCCACTCCGAAATCTGGGTCGCGCCGATGGCCGCTGGCACGAACACCACCCGATCATACAGTTTGGTGTCGATCAACTTATCACCCAGCCGCGTCCATACACTGCCACCATTGCCATTGGCACCCGGCAAAGGGTCTTTGGCGCGCGCGTAACGGCCGCGAAAGAAGCTGAACACGCGTGGCCCGGCCGTGCGTGGGCTCTCGCCCCAATTACCGGCATTGGATTGACCAAACACCAGCGCCACCATCACCCGCTGGGCGCGAGCCGGCCGTGAGGTTGCCGTGCCTGCCGCTGTGGGTCCAGGCAGCGCAGGCGCAGCGTCCACCGACTGCGCCATCCATCCCAACACCAGCATAAATACCACTGCCAACGAAAACCGCACCCAGGTTGGTCTGCTCTGTTTCAGCCACGCACTCATAAATAAGCCTGCACAATATCCTTCTCGATTTGCAGTCCGCGCCACTCATCCGGGCCTTCGCGGTCGTCATAGATCAGGGTATGCGGGCCATCGAACTGAGCCGCACGCAACATGTCCAGACAGCGCACATAGTCTTTGCGGTCAATTTCGTAGGCCGATGAGAAATGAGCTTTGGCATGCGATGACTCGGCAAACTGCGCAATCTGGGCCAGATCTTCATATTTGCTCGGCTGGTCCCAATTCCCAAAGTCAAACTTCAAGCTCAACTGACCATCCATCTCCTTGAGCATCCACAGCAGTTCAGCCGGCCGTGCCACCAGGCCAAACCAATTCTCGATGGTGAGCTTGACGCCGTGTTGCTGTGCTTTGGCGGCCAGTTGCTTCAAGCCTTTCAAACTCATTTGCAGCGTCTCAGGAGTGGGGTCCTGCCGGCCCGCGATCACCCGCACGGTGTGTGCGCCCAACGCCTGGGCCGTGGGAATCCACGACTCAACCCAGGCTAAATCACGCTGTGCAAATTGGGGATGAGTGATGTCGCCGGCATCCACCAGCAACGTCCACAGCGTCACGCCGGCACGCTCAAGTTCCACTCGAAGCTCGCTCAGATAACCAGCATCGCAGTTGGGTAAATGAAAGTGACACAGGTCTAGCGTGGTAATGCCAAAGGCCGCGATGCGGGCAGGCAACTCAAGCACCGTAAATTGAGCCGGTTTGGAGGGTTGCGAACCCACCTGACCGCCGCGCTCCGGCCCATAGAAGGGCACATTGCCCAGATTACGATGCAGACTCCATGATGAAACCGATAGTGTTGGCATAAATTCATTGACCTCGAAATAATTTTTTGGAAGCGTTTCAACTCTTTTCAAAAAGAACAGAATTTGGACAGAATCAGTTGTTAAAAAATTTGTAGAGATGATCCAGATCGTGAAATCGAAATTTTGGACAGAATGGTAACTACTCAGTCGCTGATTTTTAGACAGAATTTACAGAATAAAACAGAATGAAGAAAAACCAAGACTTCTCTGCATTCTGTTTAATTTTGTTCATTCTGTCCAAAACCTCTGAGTAGTTACACAGAATGAGCGAAATGGATGAGCCACAGCCGACCCAATCATGAGTTTTGGCACTTTGTCAGCGATGCGAATGGTCCCAACGTTTTCACGTGTCGTTTTAGATCAGATATTCAGCACAGTTGCGTCAAAAGGCCGATGGGACGCATACAAGCGGCGTCATACCATGGCACTCTCATGATCGAAGCTGATGCTCGAGTTCTGATTTGCCTCATCAACCAACCCCGCGACCTGGAAATTGCACGCTGGGATCACTGGTACCGCATTCCGCTGAAGCGCGCGCCGGCCGAATACCTGCCCGATGTGCTGGCGTTCTATCTCACGGCCGATTTTGGCGATGAGAAATGGGCCATCCACGAATATGCCGATGTGCGCGGCCACGAGCTGGTGCGCCGCGTCGATCTGTTCCCGGACGAGCCCAATCATGCGCGCGCCAGTGAGGTGTATTTCAAAATGCAATTGGGGCCGTTGATGCGGCTACCTCGACCCATCCTCAGCCTCAAGTGGCGCCGCCTGACGTTTGTCCAGACCACCGGCGACCGGCTGCTCAACGCGCTCGAAATCGGCGAGTTACTGGAGCGTTCGAGCAACCGCTTTGTCACTTTGATGGACCGTGAAATGCCACCATCAGACGACGAGGCCTGATCGCCAATATCAGGCAACGATCCCAAGTCAATTAGTTATTGCTACCCAACCCCGGCGCACAGTGATCAGCAAGCACCTTAAATTGATTTTGAACCTCGTTGTCGCTGCGACGGCGCGAGGCCTGAAACTCCTGCATATCCTTCATCGTAACCGTCTGTTTGAGACCTGTGGCCCGGGCCAATGGCACACCCGTTGAATCGGTATACGAGATGGCCGGCCCCGCCGCATTGGTCCAGTTCATCGGCCCATAGTAAACCTCGCGCCGGCACCCATGGGTTTCGCCCAGCTCCGGATAGCTATCGATGGTTTTGCTGCCGTCGAGCAGGGTGATGGGATCGAACGCAGCCACGCTCACAATGGTCTCGTATTTGGCATCCGCAACCTTGATGCCCCAGATCTCATAGGAGTCGAGGTTGTTGCAAATCCCTTTTGGCCCCACCCCGCGCTTGGCCGGCGTTACGGGGGCGTCGCACACCGAAATGGCACCGCCGGTATCGGCCATGCGCTGGATGTGCATCTCATTGCCCTTGCTATCGATCACATCAAATTGCAGGCTGTGAAAGCGCTCGGCAAAACGGCCCGCGTTGCCGGTGCCTTGATGAAACACGACGCGCGCGTCGATCAGGCTGACCCGATTCTCGTTATTGACCTCGCCCTTATTGGCGCATTCAACCTTAAAACCCTCATGCGGCTCGACCATGGGCATGGCCTGCATATCGGCAATGTAGCCAAATAGCGGCATAGTCCGATTCGCGCGGCATTGTTTTGGATCGCGCCCATGTTCGTGCTCAAACAGACAGCCGGTTTGGGCGTCGCGCTGAGGATGCCAGATGCGATAGAGTTTGCCGTTGGGTGCTTTGGCGACGTACTTGTCGTGCACCCACGCCGGACAGGCCTGGTCTTTGAGCTGGGGAATCGGCCGCGGGGGCTTTTCCAGCATGGCCGGGTCCACGCTATTCCCCATCACCATGCCATCTTGAGCGAGCGCAGGTGTGCCGGCCAGAAACAATAATGTTGTCAATGTTGTAGTAATTGTGAGTGATGCGAAGGCTGCAGTGAGCAAGTTGTGTCGATTCATCTATCATTGTCCTCCAGCTTTGATCATGGCAGTAATGCCAGTCGATTGTCAAGTAGCGGCGGCCCGATAAACCGCCTTATTGCGAGCCTGAAGCCGTTTCGCGAGAACGCTTCTGTTACACCATGCGCCAAATGTTGATTACCCATGCTAGGGTGGTGACGATGACCACCCCCAACCAGATCATCGAAGACGCCGCTGTGTTGATCGCCAACGGCACCATCCAGGACATTGTGTCGCACGCCGAACTGCGCACCAAATATCCGCATCTCAAATCATCGCTGGATGCGAAGGGCAAATGGCTGCTGCCCGGCAACATCTGCGCGCACACCCACTTCTACAGCGCCTTCGCCCGCGGCATGGCCGTGCCTGGCAAACCCGCCAAAAACTTCATGGAAATGCTGAAGAAGCTGTGGTGGAAGCTGGATCGCGCCCTCGATATCGACGGCGTGCGCGCGTCGGCTCAGGTGAGCCTGGTCGATGCCATCAAGCACGGCACCACCACACTGATCGACCATCACGCCAGCCCCAACGCCATCGAAGGCTCGTTGGATGCGATTGCCGAAGCCGTGACCGAGGCAGGGCTGCGCGCGGCGTTGTGCTATGAGGTGACAGATCGCAACGGCCTGGTGGGTGCCGCCGAAGGCATTCGCGAGAATGCGCGCTTTGCACAGCGGGTGCAGTCTTCCAATAATGGGTTCGCCAACACGGTCAAGGCTGCGATGGGTGTGCATGCCTCCTTCACCGTCGGCGACAACACACTGAATGCGTGTGTCAACGCCGCGCACGATCTCAACATTCCCATTCACATTCACGTGGCCGAGGATGCCGCCGATGAAGCGCACTCGCAAAGCCATTTCGGCAAGCGCGTGGTGAAGCGACTCAAAGACATGGACGCGCTCGATGACATGAGCCTGCTGGCCCACTGCATTCACATCGACAACCGTGAGATAAAGTTAATCGCCGCAGCCGGCGCCAAGGTGATGCACCAGCCGCGCAGCAACATGAACAACGGCGTCGGCGTCGCCCCCATCCAAAAGATGCTGCAAAACGACATTTGTGTCGGCCTCGGCAACGACGGTTTCAGCAACAACGCCTTTGCCGAGATGAAAGTCTGCGACATGCTGCACAAGCTGAACACCGGCGATCCGCGCGCGATGGGTGCGGACAAAGTCGTCGGCATGGCCTACGCCAACAACGCCGAAATTGCCAACCTGTTCTGGCCGGGCCAAAACCTCGGTGCGGTGCAAATTGGCGCACCGGCCGATCTGGTCTTGATGGACTACACGCCCTACACCGAGCTCAACACCGGCAATTTGCCGTGGCACATGCTGTTTGGCATGGATGGCAGCAGGGTCACTCACACGATGTGCAACGGCCAGTTGCTGATGAAAGACCGCGAACTGCTCACGCTGGATGAGAACGAGATTGCCGCCAAGGCACTTGAGGCCTCACGACATACGTGGGACCGCGTAAGCAGTCTTTAACCGACCTCGGTTCTTTCTTTGGAATGGAGGCTTCAGCCGACTCTCCGCTCGAGCGGAGAGTCGGCTGAAGCCTCCATTCCAAAGAGACTTATCAACACTCCAAACATGACTACAAATCAAGTAGACAACTTCGACGACTACCAACGTGAATCGCGCCGCACGGCTGGCTACCCGGCCATCGGACACGGCGTCATCTACCCCACATTAGGGTTGGTGAATGAGGCTGGCGAGGTGGCCGGCAAAATCAAAAAGATCTTCCGCGACAAGGGCGGCAATTTCAGTGACGCCGACCGCGCCGCTTTGCAGGCCGAACTCGGCGATGTGCTGTGGTACATCGCGCAAGTGGCCACTGAGCTTGATCTGTCGCTGCAAGACATTGCCAATGCCAACCTGGCCAAGCTGTTCGACCGCCTGGAGCGCGGCAAGATTCAGGGCGATGGCGACAATCGATAAAAGGTTGTCGAACGACCTGGACCCTTCGGGTGGCGCACATCAAACTTGGGCAAACTCGTCTTTACATACGTCACCCGGCGCATTTGGCTTGCTTACTTGCCACACCGAATGCCAACATCGAGGTGAACGCTACCGGCATCGTTTTTGATGCGCCGGGTGGTTCGCAGATCGTCGGGCGGATTGGTGAATGAGCCGCCACGCAACACCTTCTGGTCGCCCCGTTCGGGGCCGCGTGGGTTGTCATTGACATTCGGGTAGCCGTAGAACTGCGGGTCGTACCAATCCTGCACCCACTCCCACACATTACCGGCCATATCGTAGCTGCCCGCTGGGCTGATGCCAGCGCCGAACCAGCCCGACATGGCCGGCCCCTGATTGTTGGACACCCGCGCTGCATCGAAGTCGTTGCCCCATGGATATCGGCGCGCGTCGGTGCCACGCGCGGCGCGCTCCCACTCGGCCTCGGTCAGCAGCCGTTTGCCCGCCCAGGTGCAATACGCCTCGGCATCCCACCAACTGACAAAGCGCACCGGATAGTCATAGCGCGAAGGCACATCATCCAGCCTCCAGGTTTGCTCGCGCGGCTTGCCCTCTTTCTCGGCCCCAGTCTGCCAGTTTTTAGCGATCACAAACTGACGGAACTCGCCGACCGTGACCTCAAAGAGATCGACCAAATAGGCATTCAGGGTCACCTCGCGTTGAGGGCGTTCGTCGGGTTGGCCCCCGTTATCGCCCATCAAGAATTTGCCGGCGGGAATGCCGATCATGCTACCGGCAGCTTCGCGCACCGCTACGACCAGCGGCTCTGAAGTCACAGGTTGCCCGGCGTTATCAGTGGCCACTGCTTGCAATGCGAAGTCGCCGGTCGCGCTCGGCGTCCATGCCACCACCACGTTGTAGTCGGCCTTGCCATTGACCGGGGTCGTGGACACCACCTGATCATTGGCTCGAAACTCCACCTGTGCAGCGCCGGCCGGCACCGCAATATTGACCGCGACATACAGCGTGGCCCCGCTGTGAATCAACAGGGGTTGACGCGGCGACAACAGAACAGCTGCGGGTGCCTGGGCGTTGGCGATTCGCGCTGGCGTGGCACTCCACACGCTCAACGCGATGAGGCCGGCTGATAGTACGAACGCGCCTAAATACGGCGTTCGCTTGCAAAGAATTGGCAACACATTCACAGAGTGAGGCTACCACTAAAAACCTCGCGGGTTTCAGAAAACCCGCGAGGTTTTTAGCTCTACGCTCATAGCTCTCAGCTCTTTCTACATCCCGCACAACTGGTAATAGCCGTCAGCCGCGCCCCACAGCTGTTCCAGCTCCACATACTCATCGGCGATGTGAGCGGTGGTTTCGGAGCCGGGGCCGAAGCCGAGGGTGGGAATATTGAGGATGCCGGCGCTGCGGGCAGCGTTGGTGCAAAACGCGTAGTAGCCAATGGTCGGATTGCCGAGCGCCATGCAGGCGCGGCGCACCCATTCATCGTCGGGCGAGAACTTCCAGGCAGGCTGGATTTTGAAACCCGTGCGAGTCTGGCCGGTGTAGGTCGTGATCGTTTCAGTATCAATCTCGGCTTTTGCCTTAAACGTGGGATCAGCCTGCGCCATCTGCTGGATGAGCGCGTTGATGGGCGCGAGAATTTCCTCAGCCGTTTCGCCCACCAGCAGGCGTCGGTCGCAGCGAATACGGCAGGCGTCGGGCAACACACTGATGCTGGGGAATGGATGGCTGATGATCTCGGTGGGTTCGAGGATGCCGTAACCCAGTTCAGAATCGTGCGGCGGCTTCCAGTTCTCCAACGCCAGCACAAGTTTGGCCATTTGCTTGAGCGCGTTCACGCCCAACTGCGGCGTGCTGGCGTGGGCGGGAATGCCCTCGGTGGTGATGAATAGCTCGGCACGACCGCGACCACCGATGTTCAACTTGAGCTGGGTCGATTCGCAAATGACGACGAGGTCGGGTTGATATGCCTCCAGCACATCGGCAAAAGCCAGACCCTCGATCTGCTCCTCATTCACCGAAGCCGACACATGCACCGGCCGCTTCAGCAAACCATCCTGATGAGCGAAGGCTGCGGCGCAAATCGAAGCGGCCAACGCGCCCTTCATATCGCTGGTGCCACGTCCCCACACCTTGCCGTCGCTGACCTCGCCACCAAACGGGTCTTTGGTCCACTGCCCGGCCGCCTCCACCGTATCCAGATGCGAGTCGAACAGGATGCCGCCGGTGGTCGGGGACATGGAATCTGTGTCTACCAACGGCAGCAATGTGCCAACGACATTGCCCAGCCCATCCACATGCACATCGGCATAACCCAGCGCGCGCATGGCTTTGATGGCGACCTGGGCAGCGGGTTGCTCGTGGCCGGCCATGCCGCGGGCGCGCACCAGATCCTGCGTCAACGCCACAATCTGCTGCTTGCGATCAGCCGACAGCGCCGATGTCGAAGCACCCATCTACTTCTCGATCCTCGGCAAGACCACGCCCACCTGCCCCTGATACTTGCCCTTCTTGTCCTTGTAGCTCTGTTCGCACACGCCATCGCCGGCAAAGAACAGCAGTTGCGCAATGCCTTCGTTGGCGTAGACCTTGGCCGGCAAGGGCGTGGTGTTGCTGATCTCCAGGGTCAAGTAGCCCTCCCACTCCGGCTCCAGCGGCGTCACATTCACGATCAGGCCGCAGCGCGCGTAGGTGCTCTTGCCCAGGCACACCACCAACACCTCGCGCGGAATGCGAAAGTGTTCGACCGTGCGGCTGAGTGCAAACGAGTTGGGTGGAATGATGCAAAACTCATCCACCACCGCATCCACAAACGAGCTGGCCGAGAAGTTCTTGGGGTCGACGATGGCCGAGTTCACATTCGTAAAAATTTTGAACTCGTTGCTGACTCGAATGTCGTAGCCATAGGACGACACGCCATAGCTCACCACGCCGCTGCGCATGGAGCTTTCTACAAACGGCTCAATCATGCCCTGCTCTTTGGCAAGGCGGCGAATCCAATGATCTGGTTTGATACCCATGAGAGTAGTTAGTGGTTGGTTGCTGGTGGTTGGTTGCTGGCGGCTAGCTGCTGGCAGCTTCCCTTTGCATCCGCTCCGGCGCACTCATGCCCATCAACGCCAGCACTTTAGCCAGGGTGAAGCGGGCGGCCCGTGCGAGTTTAAGCCGCGCACCAGCCACATCTGCCGGCGAATCTTTAATGCGGCATTCGTCATAGAACTTGCTAAACGCCTGCGCCACTTCGCGCGCGTAGGTGGTGTAGTGATGCGGCTGCAAGTGCGTGGCCACCAGCTCAACCACCTCCGGCAGCTCCAGCAACTTGCGAATGAGCGCCAGCGCCGTCGGTTCCGTAAACACCATCGGCGGGTTGGGATTGATCGGCCAGCCCTCTTCCTGGGCGCGCCGCTCGATGGAGCAAATACGGGCATGACCATACTGCACGTAATACAGCGGATTCGTATCATTTTGCTCTTTGAGCACGCCGAGGTCGAACGAGAATTTGGTGTCGATGCTACGCGACAACATGATGTAGCGCAGCGCATCACTGCCAATTTCGTCCAGCACATCATCGGTCAAAATAGCGTTGCCCTTGCGCTTGCCCATGCGCACTTCCTGGCCGTCGCGCAACAAAGTAATGAAGCGGTAGATCAGGATTTTGATGGCGTCATCGGGCACGCCCACGGCTCTCGCAACCACCTTCACCCGCTCCACATCCGCCTGGTGATCCTCGCCCCACACATAGACAGCGGGGTTGTAGCCGCGCTCGATGACTTTGTTGTAGGCATACGGAATGTCGCTGGCCAGATAGGTCGTGCGCTCGGCCGGGTTGGCGATGACGCGGGCCGAACGAATCACCACAGCCTGAATGGGCAGCCGCCTGCCCTTCTCCTCCGGCTCCTCTTCAATCTCAATCTCGTCATCACCGGCTTCGTCTTCCTCGATGAGACGATGGACGGGGTCGGCCGCGGGATCGGCCGCGGCACCTGCCGCCGCGTAATCGGCACTGGTCTTCTTGCGGCCCTGCCCGGCCCGAATCGGGCTGCCATCCTCGCTGAACCATTCGGCCCCATCGTGCTCGATCAGCAGGCCTTTCTGGCGCAATTCACCCAGCATCTTCTCGGCCAGGCCGCTGGTGTATAAGCTGCGCTCGCTAAAGAAGTTGTCGTAGCGAATGCCAAGCCGCGCGACTGTGCCACGGATGCGCTCCATGATGAGGTCGATGCCAAGCTGGCCCAAGGCACGGGTGGCCTCCTCGCGCGGCAGATGCAAATATTGGTCGCCGTCGCGCTCGCGGATGCGCTGAGCCACTTCGATCACGTCCTCGCCCTGATAGCCTTTCTCCGGCACCGGCTCATCAAGACCCAACGCCTGGGCATAGCGCGCAAACACCGACGCGCCAAAGACGCGGATCTGGCTGCCGGCATCGTTGATATACCACTCGCGTTGAGTCTCATAACCTGCGGCGTCCAGCGTGTTGGCCAGTGTGTCGCCGACGATGACATTGCGCGACGTGCCGATGGTGGCGTAGCCGGTGGGGTTGGCGCTGCCGTGCTCGACCTGGGCTTTGTGACCGTGGCCGATATCGACATTGCCCCACTGCGGGCCGGCCTGCAAAATGGGCTCGACCTGGGCGGCCAGAAATCCGGCGCTCAGGCGTAGATTGATGAACGCATTCACCACCTCGATTTCAAACGTGGGCGTACTACCAGGCACAGTCTCCGCCATCACCGTGGTCAGGTGTTTGGCGATGAGTTGAGCAATACGCGGCGGCGGCAACCGCGCCGCCCGTGCCAGTTGCATGGCCACAGAAACGGCATAGTCACCCATCTCGCTTTGGCGCGGGTGATCCAGAATAAATGGCGGGACATCAAACGCGGGGAGATCGCCGCTGGCCTGGGCCTGGTCAATCGCCTTTACGACAAGTTCTTTGAGGTGATTTCGAATCATGATGATCGCGCCGGATTCTATCCGACCTCATGTGTAAGTGAAGAATCAACTTCAGGGGGGTGCAAGGTTCATTCGCAAAAAGGGGTAGTGTGTGCCCCTACACCATGGGTTCGCACGGGGTCGCGCTTTCGAATTGCCCTACTGCTGGTTTATGCCCCTTTCAAAAAATGCACCGCCAGCACAAAGCTGATGATAAGATCATTGCGTGATCGGCCTGTTCCGAACCCGAAACAGACGCACAATCCATTTCCTTGCTCTTTACGTTGATTTCTTGGTTTATCAAAGGATAAAAAAACTGTGATTTCGAGTTTGCGCGCGCGCTTGACTTTGCTCTTGCTCATCTCCACATTACCCGTTGCCCTGCTGATGCTGGCGGCTGCCACGGATCGGCGGGCACGCGCCATTGAAGAGATCCGCAATGCAACATCGAATACCCTGCGGCTCGTGGTTCAAAACCAGGAGCAAAGGGTGGATCAGGCCCACACCCTGATGCAATGGCTGGCTGTGCTTCCAGAAGTTCGCAGCGCGATTGGGGGCAGCCCGGGCGCATGTCAAGAACGGCTCAAGCAGGTCTTTGCGAAGACGAGTGATTTCAGCGCCTTCGGCATCGCCATGCCAGACGGCCGCATCGTGTGCAGAGTGCCAGCCGCGCCCACAGACGCATCCAATACCAGCTCGATGACGACGACGGCTCCGCTTAACCTTGCCAGCCGAGCCTATTTCCAACGGGCTCTCTCAACCAAAGGATTTGTCATCGGCGAGGTGCAAATGGGGGCTGTGAGTGGCAAGCTGGCCCTTAGCTTTGCCCACCCCGTTCTGGATGCGCAAGGCAATGTCGAGTTCATTGTGATCACCGGACTCGATCTCGAAAAGATGAACACGGCAATTGAAGCTTTGAATTTGCCTAGCAGCAGCCCCTTTTTAATTCTGGATCAAACAGGCACTATCGCCGTGCGCTTTCCAAATCCCACCGAGTGGATTGGTAAGAAGGTCAACGATGAGCCACTGGTGCAAACCATGTTGGCCCAAAAACAAGGCTCGACTATCCTGCTGGGGCCGGATGGCGTGGAGCGTTTTTATTCCTTTACGCCCATACGAATTGATCCCACAGCGAATTTATATGCCGCGGTGGGTGTATCGACGGCAGAAGCGTTTGCCGAAATCGACCGGCTCATAATGCGCGATTTGGCGGGGTTGGCCGTGATCACGTTATTTGCGCTGGCTCTGGCCTGGTGGCTGAGCCATGTGACCCTGTTGGAGCCGATTCGAAAAATATCAGCAACGGCCCAGCTAATCGGTGCCGGCAACCTCACGGCGCGCACCGGGCTCAAGAATGGCTCGCGTGAGCTGATGGGTCTGGCGCACACCCTGGACCAAATGAGCGAGACGCTGCAGAAACGCGATCATGAGTTGCGCCAGCTCAATCTGGAATTGGAACAGAGAATCCAGGAGCGCACGGCCCAACTACAAACCAGCAACGCCCGGCTGAGTGGGTTTCAAAACCGGCTGCGGCAATTGGCCACCCAGACGAATACCGCCATTGAAGCCGAGCGCACGCGCATTGCCCGCGAAGTTCATGATGAGCTGGGTCAGGCCCTCACCGGCATGAAGATGGACCTGATGGCAGCCAAACGCCGGCTGGATCCCAGCCAGGCCAAAGCGCTGGAGAAGGTGGATTCGGCCATTCATTTGCTGGACGAAACCGTGCACGTGGTCCGCCGCATTTCGGCCGACCTTCGGCCCGGCATGTTGGATGATCTGGGACTGGTTGCGGCTATTGTGTGGCAGATGCGCGAGTTTGAAGAGCGAACTTCACTGGCCTCTACCTTTACCCGCAAGGTCACCACCGATTTCTTTGATCGCGATGTGAGCATCACCGCATTTCGCATTCTGCAGGAAGCACTGACCAACGTGGCACGCCACGCTCAGGCACACAAAGTCGAGATTGTGCTGGAGGATGATGGGATTGAGTTGAGCATGAAAGTGATCGATGACGGCGTTGGGATTGGCGAAAACCAAACTTATGACGTACGATCATTGGGCTTGATGGGTATGAATGAGCGCGCATTGCGTATGGGTGGGTCAGTCGATATTCAGGGTACGCCCGGTCGAGGCACGCAAGTGATTGTGCACTTGCCGCTTCGGCCCACAGCAGGCAATCAAATGATCGAGACAGTTGAACCAGATGAACCCATTGAGGCAACAAAAAAAGGTTAAGCCGGCGTCTGGGGACCTTACAAAAAGATTCACCAGAGACGCCTCGCCCAAAGAAGCAAGTCTTGCCCTTTGAAGGAAAGCAAAGTTGAATGATATGAAGGTACTAATAGCTGACGATCACGCCATCGTGCGAAAAGGTTTTCGCGAAATTGTCGAGGAATCCATACCCGGCGTGCAGGTTATGGAAGCGATCAATGGACTTGAAGTGTTGGAAAAAATTCGGGTGAATGACTGGGATGTTGTGGTCATGGATATCTCGATGCCGGGCCGCAGCGGTCTCGATATTTTGCACGAGATACGCGCCCAACAGCCCAAGCTGCCGGTGTTGATCTTGAGTATGCACCCAGAAGATCAGTATGCGATGCGCATGCTTAAGGCCGGTGCTGCCGGCTACCTTAATAAGGAGGTTGCGCTCGACCAGCTGGTGCAGGCGATCCACAAGGTGACGGCAGGCGGCCGCTATGTCAGCCCCACCCTGGCCGAAAAGTTTGCATTCGAGCTCAGCGGTGGCAGCGATAAACAGCCCCATGAGTTGCTCTCGGATCGTGAATACACTGTATTGATCATGATCGGCGGGGGCAAGACGGTCAGCGAAATTGCCGAGCAACTGTCGTTGAGCGTGAAAACTGTTAGCACGTATCGCACTCGGATTTTGGAGAAGATGAATCTATCGACCAATGCCGAGATGATCCGCTATGTCATCGAAAACAGCCTTTCGTAAAAACCGAAAGGCCGGATCGTGGAATCCGGATTGGTTTGGGCAGGATTCATTCATTCATACGTAAATCGATTGAGTGAAATTGAGTGAACAGGTAAATTGAACCCATATCTGTATAGGGCCGATCGGCCTAAGTATTTGTCCTACACTTGACTAACCCATTGGCTGATATTCGTTACACTGCTGAAACGGTATAGTCGTCTCAGCGCGCGCCTTGATGTTAATTGTTGCAGTTGGGGGCCAATTGATATTGAGGCGTGTGCTTTTTTTATTGTCTACCGGCTTTAAGCAGCGCATTGGTTAACCAGTGCGCTGTTTTTGTTTTGGTTGCCTGCACTTCATGCAACGTTTTGCCTGCCCATTCCACATCGCTGACAAATATTCTGTGCCTAACCCTCCTTTCATCCGCATAAAATACAGTGTCAACACAGTGACTTCATAACAGTGACTTCATAACAGTGACTTCATAACAGTGACTTCATAGTCTCTTTGTAATAACCAACCACATCACACGATGACACCGGCATGAGCGATCTCAAACCACTCGCCTTAGCAAACATGATTGTCAGCGAGCCCTCTCAGAACACCGCAACACCACCGATCACACGGCCAACGTCTGGACTGCGTATTGGTCAATTCACCGACAGCTTTCCCCCCATCGTCAACGGGGTAAGTGCTTTTGTAGCCGAGCATCATCGCGAATTATTGGGCCAGGGCCATCGCGCTCAGGTTTTTACATTTGGCTATACCCGCTATGCAGACAGCCTGCCAGCCATCTGGCGCACGCCTGGAATTCCCCTCGGCGATTCTCATTTTCGAGGCAGCATGGCTCTAAAACCCGGAGCGGCACAGGTTGTAGCGGGGCTGGATGTGCTGCACATGCATGAAGCCACCATGGCAGCGGGTTGGATCACGCCCAATCTGGCCTGGCGCTTTCAAAAGCCGCTGATCTTTACCAATCACACCCGGCATGATCTCTATGTAGCCAACTATCCAAGCCTGGTGCGCCCCTTTCTGGGCCGCTATGTCAGCTCCATCATCCGCCAGGCCATTCGCAACAGCGATCTAATCACCGCACCTTCGGGCGATACCGCGCGCTGGTTGCGCACCCTGGCACCCGAATGCGCCAACCGGGTTCATGTGGTGCCCAACGGCATCCGGCTGGATTGGGAGGAATGGAAGCACACCCGGCCGGCCGATCGCGCTGCGCTGGGTATTCCCGACAATGCGACCGTGTTTATTTACATTGGCCGGCTAACCCCTGAGAAGAATTTAATGGCCCTGACCCAGGCCATGCGCATCGCCATTCAAGCCGGTGCCAATGCTTATTGGCTTATCGTCGGAGACGGCACACTGCGCGCTCAACTTCAAGCTAAAACCAGCGAGTTTCGAGATCACGTCCGTTTCATGGGTCAGGTCAGCCGAGAGCAGGTCAACCCTTTGCTGGCAACGGCCGACGTGCTGGTCACGTGTTCACTGAGCGAGGTCAACCCGGTTTCTGTGATCGAAGCATTGGCAGCCGGGAAACCTTATCTAGGTTTACAAGCGGCCTGGTGGGATGAGTTTGCCGAAGACACTGCACACTCGCCGACGGCATTAGACAACCACGCCGGCGCAACGACGCCATCGCCCGACAATTCCTATCTGACACGTTTTGGGGGTTGGTTGACGAATACGCTGGCAGAGTTGGGGCAAATGATCCATCACTTGTGCAACCAGCCCAAACTCATTCGCGACATGGGGATTCAGGCTCGCCAACTCAGCGCACGCTTCGACATTCGAGAAATTGCCGCGCGTTGGGTTGAACTATATAGCGCCATCATCGAAACCCGGCCCTATGCCAGCACAGCCACAACCCCGCAACGCATCAAGCGATTACTGCGGCCGGCCTGATTGCACTGCTCCCACTTAAATAACCGTCCACTAAAAATCTGTAGCGATCGTTTTGCACACTCTGTTGAAACCCGCAGCCGATCTTGCCTGCCTAAAGACGCGCCTCGCGCGCAACTTCACAAGTCTTACATCTGGCTGTACGCCGCACCTCCTGACATGTAGGAGCAACGCGGACAAATTAATCGAAAGTCTTACATTCGGCTGAGGACTCATCCGATGTTAGATCATGGGTGCACCCAGTATTCTTCTCCTCGACAACAGTGTTACAAACATCATCACCAAAAAAGTGATCCTTGCAGAAATCAGAGGAATCACTTTCGCGGCAACCAAAGGAGTTACTACCATGGGTATGAATACTGACTCGATTCACGAGAACGACGGCTTCGGAGCGGGTTTGTTACTGGGAAGCCTGATTGGCGCTCTGATCGGTGCGGGTTTGGCTTTGTGGTACGCGCCGCAAACAGGAAAGCGAACCCAACATGTGGTTCGAACCGAAGCAACTCGATTGCAGAAGAAGGCCAATAAGCAGGTGCACAACATCGCTGACCAGGCCTTGGACAAGCTGGAAGAGTTGCAGGATCAGGGGCGTGATTTGGTGGATGAGAACTTGAACCGCGCCACTGGTGCCGTCAATCGGTTGAAGCAGCAAGTGGTTCGCTGATGGATTCCACGAGCTGTCAAACTTAAAGAAGACTTCACGAATTTTTTGCTCATTAATTCGATCAGTCTAGAAACAAGCTAGAAACAAGCTAGAAACAAGAAAATAGAAAAGGAGAAACATGATTAATTTTTTGATTTGGATTATTGTCGGCGGAATTTTGGGCTGGATTGCCAGCATGATCATGCGCACAGATGGTCAGCAGGGAACGCTGTTGAACATCATCGTGGGTATTGTGGGTGCGTTGCTGGCCGGTGCGGTGCTCGCACCGTTGTTCGGCACGGGCACCATCAATCAAGGTGACTTCAGCATTCCCGCGCTGCTGGTCTCGCTGCTAGGCGCAGTCGTGCTGCTCGGCATCGTGAACCTATTCCGACGCGGCACAGCTCGGTAAACGCCGAGATAATTCCATCAGGAAAAGCAAAACAGGCTGAGCATGCTCAGCCTGTTTTGCTTTTCCTTGAATCATGCCGTTTACGACATCGGCAATGCAATTGTCCTTGACCTCTCCAACATCTCGCGGGTGCGATCGTACTCTGCATCGCTCACCGACACAAACTGTTGCACCTGACTGCGCTGTAATATGTGCCGGCCCGACTCGGTCAAATGCATGTTGGTTAGTGCGTGTCGCAACTGCGTTTGCAACGGCTTCGAAATATGCCGGCCCATCACCCAGGGCGGAATGGGGCTGGGGCCGAGAGCCTGAATCATTCGAACCTGATCCAGCAAATGCGGCTGTTGCACCCCTAACAAATCCAACACAGTCGTGTCAATCGCACAGGCATCGGCCTCACCATCAATCACTCTTTGCAAGGATTGCTGATGCGAACCCGAGGGCCGCACATCCCCAAAAAAACGATAGTCCATGCCTTGTTGCGCCAGATACCAATTCACAACGGCAACGCCGGAGTGCGAACCTG
>Ga0105048_10006623_pt1 | contig 18676 bp, 19 predicted proteins | sample MAT05_FD_78382 | JGI IMG/M metagenome (GOLD analysis project Ga0105048, IMG submission 78382) | Freshwater microbial communities from Lake Fryxell liftoff mats and glacier meltwater in Antarctica - MAT-05 | ecosystem: Environmental > Aquatic > Freshwater > Ice > Liftoff microbial mat | place... | reverse complement strand
GGCCAGGGCCGGCACAGCGGCCAGGGCGACCAGGTCGAACCAGTCGAACAGGCCAAAAGGGCGCACCCCCAGCGATGCGGCAATGGCCACCACGATCAGGTTGGTCGAGGTGCCGATGGTCGTGGCCATGCCGCCGATCAGCACCGCGTAGTTCATGGGCAGCAGCAGGCCCGCGGCGGGAACCTTGGACTGGTGCGCCGCCGCCAGCAGCAAGGGAATCAGCAGCACCACCACCGGCGTGTCGTTCACGACGCCGCTGACCGAGGCGGACAGCACCAGCACAGCCAGCAGTGCGGTCCGCGGATGGCGCGCGACCAGGCTGGCGAGGCGGCGCGCCGCGGGTTCCAGGGCGCCGGTCACGACCAGGCCGTGGCCGACGATCATCAGTGCGCAGATGGCCACCAGCGCAGGGCTGGCGAGGCCGGCAAAGAACCGCGCTGGACTGATCGCCTGGTCGTCACGGACCAGCGGAAACAGCGTGAAGCCCAGCGGCAGCGCGGCCAGCACGCCAAGGCTGATGCTGCTGATCGTCCAGCGGTTGTAGATGAACAGGCCGAACACCACTGCAGCAAACAGCAGCATGGCCAAACCGTGCGCCGTCAGGTCGACCACCGTTCAGCCCTCCGCCGGCAGTGGGCCGGTCGCGGCAGCAGAAACTGCAGCTTGCGGCGCCAGGCTCCGCGTCAACGCCATGCCGCGCATGCGCGTGCGCGCCAGCGCCCGCCCGCAAAAGAGCAGTTTGTCGCCCGGCTGGATGAGCTGGTCCAGAGCCGGCACCGCCACATGCTCCCGGCCGCGCAGCAGCATCAGGGGCACCGCACGCAGGGCACGCAAGCTGCCATCGACACGGGTCAGCAATCGGCCCAGCGCCACGGACTCTCCAGCGACCAGCGCCTCGTGCGCGGCCGGCATCGAAACCGCGTCGATGGACACGCTCCAGGACTCCAGCACATCGCTGCCCACGGAATCGCGCAGCCTTTGCAACAGGGCCGCAGCCCAGGCCTCGTCTTCGTCGCGGGCGCGGCGCAGGAAGGCCGACAGCAGCGGCGCCCGCAGGTCGCGCAGCACCTCGGCGGCGACGACGTAGCTGCTTTGCATCACCAGGTCCGCCGGCGCGGCGCGGAACACGGCCGCGTTGCGGCGTTTCGTCTGGCGCGCGATGATGAACAGTCGCTTGTTCAGCTTGCGCGCTGCCAGCACGATCGCCAGGTTGTCGATGTCCACCGCGGTGCCGGCGATCACGGCGTCCGCGTGCTCCACGTCGGCGCGGCGCAGTACCGCAGAGTCGGTGGGATCGCCCCGCAGGCAGTCCTTTGTATCGCAGCTGTCGTCCAGATCAAGGCCGACAACCAACACTTCGATCTGCAGCGCCAGAAGCTGCCTTCGCAACGAACGCGCAAACGGGCCCCATCCGCACAACACCCAGCGTCCGCGCGGCACCTGCGTCGCTGCGGCGGCAGCCGTGCCGGCCTGCGTCGTCAGTGCCTCGTAGATGACATGCAGGCTGGGTGTTCGGATCGCGATCGCAACGCGCTCGGCGAAGGTGTCGAAGGGGTTGATGATGTGGTCAGCGCCGGCCGCGGCCAGGCGCGGGTGCCAGACATGGTCGCGGGCGACGCAGATCACCGGCAGGTCCCGGTTCAACAGCCTGGCAGTCAGCGCCACTTTGGTATTGATGGTGTCGCTGCCGGTAAGTGCGATGACCGCCGCGCACTGCGGGTGGGTCAAGCCGGCGATGGTCAGTGCAGTCGGATCGCTGGCGTCGCCCACCAGCCCGGGCACGTGCACGACGTGGTCGTCGACATCGGCGCCATCGACGCGTGCCGGATCGATGTCCAGCACCACGACGCGCGTGCCATCCTCCGTGAGTTCGCGAGCGACCCGGTAGCCCGTGTCGTCGTAGCCGCAGAGCAGGTAAAACGGTTCGCGCAGCCCGCGCACCTTGCGCGCGACCCCGGTTTCGTGGCTGATGCGTCGGAACTGCGGGTCTTGCAGCACGCCGAACAGCGCGCCGATGCTGTACAGCCAGGCCACCACGGTGGCATAGATCGAGGCCGTGGCCCACAGGCGCTGCGCATCAGAGAACGGATACGGGATTTCGCCAAGACCGATCGTCGTGCCAAGAAAGCTGACGAAGTAAAACGCGTGCAGGAAGCTCATCCGCCACGGTGCGCCATCGGGCGTTGTCCCCGGGACCAGCGTGAAACCCAGCACCGAGGCAGCGTACACACCGATCAGCACCACCAGCGGCATTCGCAGGCGGCGCAGCAGGATGAAGCTGCCGTGACTCGCTCGGTTCATCGGCGCAGGCTGGCCACTTCGATGACCAGCAGCACCACCGAGATCACATTGGCCACCAGCGCGCCGATGGCCAGCGAGACCACGGTCGCCATCTGGCCACCCGACAGTGTGTTGCCAAAATCCGCATACAGCCCCCAGCATGCGGCCGCGGCGATGAGCTGCAGGTCGGCCACCAGACTGGTGGCCAGCATGGTCGAGCCCAGCGGCGAGCGGTCGCCGAACTTCATCACCGTGGCCACGAGGCTGACCACGATGGCACCAAAAAGTTCGTAGCGGTTGTGCTGCTCAGGGTCGCTGATGTCGCCGACCGTGAAGCCGACGTTGAGCGTCAGCGCGAGCACGATGACGAAGGCAAACAGTACTCGTTCCGGCGTCATGTTGAACCTCGGGTGAGATGGCCAGTGTAGCGGCCGCGGCGCGGCTGCCGCACACGGCTGCCGGGCCCCCATTGCCACGGGACACCCCTGCCCTCCGCAGCCCGCAGGAGCTTGACCATATAGATGGCTATCTATGTAATCAGACCTCGGAGAAAGTGACATGAGAGAAAGGAACCAAAACATGAAAACGAAGAATCAACCGACCGACAGCACGCACAATCCGGCTACGCGTGCAGCCAACAACACGGCACGCTTAGCCGATGACCTGATGGTGCGTTTTGAATCTGGCATCAAGACGCTGGGCGCCAGCGAAGCCGACGTGGTTCACCGTTGGGTGGACGGCTGGTTGCCGCGCGACCCCGATGCGATGGTCGTGATGGCGTGCACGGCGCCCACCGCACGGGCCGCACGGGTGGACCGCCTGCGCATGCTGCGTGACTTGCTGGCGCGCATGGGTGTGGCCGAGGACAGCGTGCGCTACACCGGCGACCGGATCGAGGCCGACGCGCCGGGCACGGCGTCGACCGAGCCCTTGGCGTGCACCGCGACGCTGAAGGTGGTGAGTGCACGGCATGCCGAGCGGCAGGTGCGCTCCATTCGGTCGTACTTCGTCGCTGTCGGCGGCAGGAAGGAGATGCCATGTACAAGCGCATCCTGATCGTCGTCGACCAGCGGGCCGTGACGCGTGCTGCGGTCAAGGAAGGCTTGGCCATTGCGACGGCGCATGACGCCGACGTCGTGTTCTGCCGTGTCCTGCCGCGCTACACCATGCCGGTGGCAGATGTGCCGCCATTCGTGGCCGTTTCGCCGCAAGAATTCCAGCGGTCCGCCATGGCGGTGGCCGACAAGCAGTTGAGCGCCGCCCAGAAGGTCGCCGAGAAGGCCGGCGTCGTGTCGCAACGCGTCACCGGCAGCGGCGAAGACGATGCACGCTGCATCGTGGACGTGGCGCGCAAGCGCCGCTGCGACCTGATCGTGGCGGCCAGCGAGGGCCGCAATGCCCTGCTCAGGTTGCTGACAGGCAGCGTGATTCCGGGACTCATCACCTCGTCTCCCGTGCCGGTGCTGGTGGTCAAGGAAGGTGGGCGTGCAAAGGCCGGTGCACGCGCCGTGGTGACGCCGTTGAGGCCACGAAGCCAACCCAAGGCAGTGGCCGTGGCACCGAAGCAGCGTCGTCGCGAGGTTCGTGCGTGACGGTTTGCGTAAGTTCGGGCGCGAGTTCGGGCGTGACAGCGTGCGTTTCCGAAATTGCGCCGGCCCTTGGCATTGGCATTGACATCGACATGCCTTCGCAGGAAGGCCAGGTCGTGCCGCACTTGGTGGGGGGCCTGAAAGCCTTCGACCCGCTGCCCGTCACGGACTCGAGCATGCCGGTGCTCTTCTGCATGCCGCCTGGCTTCGGGCCGGCGGGCTGAGCGGCGCCTTCTGCATTTCGCGTTGGTCCGTCCCCCTCCTTCAGTGCCGATGATCGGTCTCAAAGAACATCGCATGCCAAGCAAGAAGCAGGACCCACAGCCGCAACCGCGGGCCGAGACAGTCGCCGCAGCGGCGGCACCAGCCCAGGGCGCGCCAGCAATGCACGAAACGGTTCTGCAGCAGTTCAGGATCGTCTTCAACGCTGTGAAGACCCATTTCCAGCAAGTCGAGCGCAAGGCCGGCGTCGGCAGGGCACAGATCTGGGCTTTGTCGGTCATCGGCGAACAACCGGGCATCGGCGTCAGCGACCTGGCCGCCGCCCTCAACGTGCGGCAGCCCACGGCCAGCATCATCGTGCGCAACCTGTCGCAGCATGGGTTCGTCCAGGCCGGGCGCGAAGGACCGGACCGGCGCACCGTGCAGCTGCACATCACCGCCGAAGGACGCAAGGTGCTGCGACGGGCGCCTGGCCCTTTTTCCGGCGTGTTGCCGCAGGCGCTGCAAGCGCTCGATCCGGCGGCGCTGGGCCTGTTGAATCAGGGGCTGTCTCAGCTCATTGCGTTGCTTGACGCCGACGTCAGGGCGGCCACAACGCCACTGTCGAGCCTGAGCACATCGGACTGACTGGGCGGACTGACGGGACGGACTGACGGATCGAACTGACGGGGCGGTCAACCATCCTGCCTGGTACAGGTGCGGAAAGCCGCATCAGATCTGCTATCGGCGTGGCGCCGTTTCATGCCAGGGTGTCGGGCAGCCGTGCAGGCAGCGATGGCTGCGCCGTGCGACGTTCTACCAGCGCGCCCAGGTAGGCTTGTGCCGCCGGCACGGCCAGCAGCGCCTGCATTGACGCTGCCTGCTGCAGCCGGCTGACGCGGGCACCGTCCTTTTCAACGAAGATGAAACTCTCGCAGGCCTGCTCGAGGATGTCCAGGTGCACCGGCTCGTTCGGGTGCACACACAGGAACACGAGCTTGCCCGCGTCGCGCAGGCGGCGGAAGAAGTCGAGCATGAAACCGATGTAGCCGTCCTGCACGTTGAACTGCGGCTCGTCGAACAGGTGCACCACGGCCTGCGGCGTGTGGGCCGGCTCCAGCATGAAACTGGGCAGGGTGCGGCGGAAGCGCCGCAGCTGGTAGGACTGGTGGTAGTGCAGCGCCAAGCGGCCGCGCTGGCCGTAGCGCACGCGGTGGATGTCCTGCCCGGCCACCAGCACACGCCCTTCGGTGGGCTGGTTGCCGCCCGTGATCAGCTCGAAAAGCGTGGTCTTGCCGGCGCCGTTGGCGCCCATCACGCCGATCACACCAGGGCCTTGCACACGCAGCTCGGCCTGCAGCTCGAACGTTGTCTGTGCCTTCGGCCAGCCGCGCTGGTAGCGCTTGACCAGCCCTTGCACGTGCAACAGCGGTTCAGCCATTCAAATCCCCAGCCAGCGGCGTTGCAGTGCCGCGTCGGCGCGAAGCGCATCGGCGCTGCCTTCGTGAACCACACGGCCACCGTGCATGATGCTGACGCGGTCGGCCACGTCCAGCGCGCAGGCCACGTTCTGCTCGACCAGGACCACGGCAACCCCCTCGCTGCGCAGTTGTTGAACGGCACGCATCACGTCCTGCACGACCTTGGGCGCCAGGCCCTGGCTCGGTTCGTCCAGCAGCACCAGACCCGGTGCCCCCATCAACACGCGCGATATCGCCACCATCTGCATCTCGCCACCCGAAAGGTTTTCGCACTCGCGTGCCATCAAGTACTCCAGCGCCGAGAAGAGACCAAAACACTCGTCCAGCGACCAGGCGCGAAAGCGTGTGCGCTTGCGCGCGATCTCGAGGTTGCGCGCCACCGTCAGCGTCGGGAAGATGCGCCGGTCGTCAGGCACCCAGCCCACGCCCAGCGCGCCGATGCGGTGCGTGGGCTCGTGTGTCACGTCGCGGCCGTCGAAGTGGATGCTGCCGCGCCGGGCTGGCGTCAGGCCCAGGATGGCGCGCAGGGTTGTCGTCTTGCCGGCGCCGTTGGGCCCCAGCAGGGCAAGCACTTCGCCCGGCCGCACCTGCAGCGAAGGACCGAACAGCACTTGCGTCTCGCCATAGAACGCGTCAATGGCTTCGACCGAAAGCAGTGGCGGCGTGTTCATGCGGTCTGGCTGCCCAGGCTGGAGCGCTGCACCCAGGGGTTGGCGCGCAGGTTCGCAGGTGTGTCTTCGGCGATCACCTGCCCCCAGTGAATGACCGAGACGCGATCGGCCAGCGCAAAGAGGAATCGCATGTCGTGTTCGATGATGACGATGGTCACCTGTTGTTTCAGCGTGGTGACCAGATCGGCCAGGCGAGCCGTGCCCTCGGTTCCCAGACCGGCCGTTGGTTCGTCCAGGAACAGCAGCTTGGGCCGCGCAGCGAGCGAGACGCCGATCTCCAGTGCGCGGCGCTCGCCGTAGGACAGGCTGCGCGAGGCAGCACCTTCCTTGCCGGCCAGGCCCACACGCTGCAGGATCGTTGCGGCCTCGTCGTAGGCCGCGCTCTGGCGCGCCAGGTCGCGCAGCACCGACCAGCCCAGGGCCCGCACTGCAGGCAACGCGATGACGACGTTGTCGATGGCCGAGTACTCGTCGAACAGGTTCATGATCTGGAACGAGCGCGAGATGCCGCAGCGTGCGACCTCGCGCGGCGACAAGCCCGTGATGTCGCGGCCGTCGAACATCACGGTGCCGCCGTCGGGTTTGTAGCGGCCCGTCAGCACGTTGAAGCAGGTGGTCTTGCCGGCGCCGTTGGGGCCCATGATGCCGCGCAGTTCACCGGCCTCGACGCTGAGCGAAATGTCTTCCAACACCACATGGCCGCCGAAACGTTTGTGCAGGTGGCGGGCTTCGAACAGCGCCATGTTCAGGCCTCCCGCTCGCGCGCCGCGGCCTTGGGCGCGGCAGCAGTCGCTGCGCGCCGCCGCCTCCAGGCCTGCCAGACCTGCCACATGCCGGCAATGCCGTTGGGCTGGAACAGCACCACGGCCATGAACACCAGGCCGTACCACAGCAACCAGGCGTCGGTGTAAGCGCCCAGCAGGTCGCGTGTGAGGATGAACACCACCGCACCGATCACCGGGCCCCAGAAACTGACCAGACCGCCGCCGATGAGCACCATCATCACCACGAAGCCCGAGTTGTGCAGGCTCATCACGTTGGGATAGGCGGAGTTCTGCGCCATTGCAAACAGGCCCCCCGCAACGCCCGACAAGGCGGCCGACAGCACAAAGGCCGACCACTTGTAGAGCCACACGTTGTGGCCGACAAACGCCGCCCGCATCTCGTTTTGTTTGATGGCGCGCAGCACGCGCCCCCAGGGCGAATGCACCAGCCGCCACAAGAAGACCAGCACCAGCGCAAACACGCCCAGCACGAAGGCATAAAACGCCTCGTTGCTGGCCAGAGACCATTCCAGCCCGGCGACGCGCAGCGGCGGGCGCGCGATCTTCAGCAAGCCGTCTTCGCCCCCCGTAACCGCGTGCCACTTGATGGCCACGAACCACATCACCTGCCCGAAGGCGATGGTGAGCAGGGCGTAATAGATGCCGCGACGGTGCGAGATGAAGCAGGCCACCACCGCCCCGGCCGCGGCGGCGGCCAGCAACGCGCCGGCCAGCCCGCCCAGCAGTTCGGCGCCCAGCTGCTGCTGACACAGGCCGAAGGCGTAGGCACCGACGCCGAAGTACGCGCCATGGCCGAACGAAGGCATGCCACCCTGCCCCAGCAACAGGTTGTGAGCCAGCGCAAAGATCATCCAGATCACGATCTCGACGGCCAGGTACTGGTACAGCCCCACGGCGTCCAGCCACAGGGGCGCACTGGCCAGCAGCACCAGCGTGCAGACCATGGGCACGGGCAACAGCGAGGCGGGAGCCGGGGAATGAGACATGCAGCGACGGATGGAGGTTGGGCTTGGGTTTGAGATGCGCAGAAGGCGTCGGCGAGAATCGGTATCCAGAATATCCATTCTCTACTTGCAGCTGTCAAGCATGTTTGTTCTAATGTCTGACATGCAGTCTGCGTCCACCTTTCAGCGATTTGCCGACGACGTCAGCCAGCACTACGGCAAGCTGTCGCCGCAACAACGCTTGATTGCGCAGTTCGTGCTCGAGCATCCGGAGGATGTGGCGCTGGGTACCGCAGCCACGGTGGCCGAGGCCGCCGGCGTCCAGCCCTCGGCCCTGGTTCGTTTTGCCAACGCCATCGGCATCTCTGGCTTCACCGAACTGCAAGGCCTGTTCCGCAGTCGACTGCTCGAGCGGGCGGGCACCTACCGCGAACGCATCAGCGCGATGAACCCACCGGCTGATGCGGGCGGCGGCGAGGCATCCACACTGCAGCCCCTGGTGGAACTCGGCATTGCCGACCTGCGGCAGTTGGCGGCCTCGGGCATCGACGCAGAGCTGCGGCAGGCCGCGGTGCTGATTTGCGCCGCCCGCCACGTGCATGTGCTGGCGCAGCGGCGGGCCTATCCGGTGGCGGCCTACCTGGCCTACGCACTGGTGCAACTGGATCTGCGCGTGCAGCTTCACGACGGCGTGGGCGGCATGCTGGGTGAATCGCTGCGGCAGATCGCGCCTGACGAGGTGCTGGTGGTGACCAGCTTCAAGAACTACTCGCCCGATGTCGTCGAGGCCGCCGAGCGCGCCAAGGCGCGTGGCGCACGGGTCGTCGCCATCACCGACCACGCCTTGTCGCCGTTGAAGCCCGCCGCCACCGTGTGCTTGCAGATCGGTGCCGGTGTGCCTGCGCCCGTGCGCTCGCTGGTGGCGCCGATGTGCCTGGCGCAGGCGCTGGTGGTAGCCGCCGGGCAGTGCCTGGTCAAGCCGAGGCGAGTCGGTCAATCACTCAGCGGTCGCAAGAGGCCCCGTCGATGAAAGTGTCACACCCAGCCCAAGCTGCAGACGCCAGCCTGGACATCATCTGCATCGGCCGTTCGGCCGTCGACCTGTACGGTGAGCAGATCGGCGGCCGGCTGGAGGACATGCGCAGCTTCGCCAAGTACGTCGGCGGCTCGCCCACCAACACCGCAGTGGGCGCGGCGCGGCTGGGCCTGCGCGCCGGCCTGATCAGCCGCGTGGGCGACGAACACAACGGCCGCTTCGTGCGCGAAACGCTGCAGGCCGAGGGTGTCGACGTGAGCCAGCTGCGCACCGACCCGACACGCCTGACGGCTCTGGTCTTCCTGGGCATCCGCGACCCCGAGACTTTTCCGCTGGTGTTCTACCGCGACCGTTGTGCCGACATGGCGCTCAGCGTCGACGACATCGAAGAAAGTTATCTGGCGCGTGCACGTGTGGTCGTGATCAGCGGCACGCACCTGTCGCACCCCGACACACGCGCCGCCTGCGTCAAGGCCATTGCCATCGCGCGCAAGCTGGGCAAACGTGTGGCGCTGGACATCGACTACCGCCCGGTGCTGTGGGGCTTGACCTCGCCCGGGCTGGGCGAGCAGCGCTTCGTGCCGTCGGGCCAGGTGACGGCGCAGCTGCAATCGGTGCTGCCCGACTGCGACCTCATCGTGGGCACCGAGGAAGAGATCCATATCGCGGGCGGCAGCACCGATTCGCGCACCGCCCTGCAAGCCATCCGCGCCATCAGCCGCAGCCTGATCGTCATGAAGCAGGGGCCGATGGGCTGTTCTGTCTTCGACGGCACAATTCCGGACGATCTGGCGCAGGCACCCCGCGGCCCGGGCTTCCCGGTCGAGGTCTTCAACGTGCTGGGTGCGGGCGACGCCTTCATGGCCGGCCTGCTGCGCGGCTGGGCGCGCGACGAGCCGCTGCCGCAGGCGCTGCGTTACGCCAATGCCTGCGGTGCCATCGTGGTGTCGCGCCACGGTTGTGCGCCGGCCATGCCCAGCTGGCCCGAGCTGATGCTGTTCCTGGAACGCAAACAGGGTGTGCAGCGCCTGGGCGACGACGACGAGCTCGAGCACGTGCACCGCGCGAGCACGCGGCGGGCGACGCCCGATGCGCTGGCGATCCTGGCCTTCGACCACCGCAGCCAGCTTGAGGAACTCGCCACCCGCTGCGGCGCAAGTTTTCAGCGCATCGCACGTTTCAAGACACTGGTGGCCCGCGCGGCCGAGCAGGGTTATGCGGCGGAGCGGGCCTTGCACGCCGAAGGCGACGGCAAGCTGTTCCCGGCATCGGGCGTGATCGTCGATGGCCGCTACGGCGCGCGTGCACTTGAACAGCTCACGGGCACCGGCACCTGGATCGCCCGGCCGGTGGAGTTGCCCGGGTCGCGGCCGCTGGCTTTCGAGGTCGGACCGCAGGTGGGCCAGGCGCTGACCACCTGGCCCACCGAGCAGGTGGTCAAGTGCCTGGTTTTCCACCACCCCGACGACGAGCCCGCGTTGGCCGCGCAGCAGCTGGCCACCGTGCAGAGCCTGTTCCTCGCCTGTCGCCGGTCGGGGCACGAACTGCTGCTCGAGCTCATCCCCCCCAAGGACCTGCCTGATGACGAACTGACCGTTGTGCGTGCGGTAGAGCAGATCTACGCCACGGGTGTGCGGCCCGAGTGGTGGAAGCTGCCGCCGCCGAGCGCCGCGGCATGGGTGGCGCTGCAGGACCTGGTGGCACAACACGACCCCTGGTGCCGCGGCGTGCTGTTGCTGGGCCTGGAGGCGCGTGAAGAACAGCTCTGGGACGCCTTCTGCGTGGCCGCGCAGCAGCCGCTGTGCAAGGGCTTCGCTGTGGGTCGCACGCTGTTCGCGACCGCGGCCCAGGCCTGGTTCGAGGGCCGGCTGGACGATGCGGGTGTCGTCGCCGACGTCGCCGCACGCTACCAGCGCCTGATACGCCTGTGGCAACAGGCCCGTCAAAACCTGCCGGTCATGACCACAGCGGCCTGAACCGGCGCAGCACTGGAGAGAGAACACCATGACACAGAAACAAATCGGCTTCATCGGCCTGGGCATGATGGGCCACGGCATGGCGCGCAACCTGCTGCTCAAGGGCTTCGGCCTGCGCTTCCTGGTTCACCGCGACCGTTCACGACTGCAGGACCTGCTGGATGCCGGTGCCCGGGAAGTGAAGTCGCGGCGCGAAGTGGTCGAAGGTGTCGAGGCCGTGGTGATGTGCGTCACCGGCACACCGCAGATCGAGTCCATCCTGCTGGGCGAGGACGGCCTGCTGGCCAGCGCCGTGCCGGGGTTGCTGATCATCGACTGCTCAACGGCCGAGCCCGCGTCCACCACGCGTGTGCGCGCCGCCTGCGAAGCGCGCGGCTGCATCTACGTCGACGCGCCGCTGTCGCGCACACCCAAGGAGGCCGAAGAAGGCCGACTGAACGCGATGGTCGGCGCCAGCGAGGCCGACTTCGCGCGCGCGCAGCCGGTGCTGGCCGCCTTCTGCGAAAACATCTTCCACGTCGGCCCGGCCGGCCACGGCCACGTCGTCAAGCTCATCAGCAACATGCTGGCGATGACGATGGCGGCGTCGATCGCAGAGGGCATGGCCACCGCATCCAAGGCCGGTGTGTCGCTGCACAAGGTGTTCGACGTGCTGTCGGCCGGCGGCGTCAACTCCGGCATCCTGCGGCTGATGATGGGCCCGTTCCTGGAAAGCGGGCAACTCGACGGCCTGAAGTTCGCCATCTCTGGTGGCCAGAAGGACCTGCGCTACTACACCCACCTGGCCGAGAGCCTGCAGAACACGGCCTTCATCGCCGAAGCAGCCCACCAGAGTTTTGTCCAGGCCGCCAATCTTGGCCTGGGCGACCGTTTCATCCCGTCGCTGCTCGAAGCCCAGGAGAGGCTGAACGGCGTCGCCATCGTCACGCGCTGAAGTCTGCGCGCTCACCCGCCACCCGGCCCCAAAAACCCGCTAGGAGACAACCATGCACAACCCGGAACACCCCGCTGAGCTCCCCCGTCAAGAACGCCGCCGCTTCGTCAGCGCCATGGCTGCTGCACTGGCCGGTGGTGGCGCCGTCTTCGGCCCCTGGTCGCACAACCGCGTGTGGGCGCAGAGTGCGGCCGCCAAGCCGCTGGTGATCGGCCTGACCATGGACGCCAGCGGCCAGTACGGTGCCAGCGGCGGCATGGAGCGCCTGGGCGCCATGATGGCGATCAAGGAGTTCAACGACAAAGGTGGCGTGCTGGGCCGCCCGATCGAAGCCATCCACATGGACACCGAGACGACGCCGGCCACCGGATCGCGGGTGGCCGAGCGCATGATCAACCGCAACGACGCGGCTTTCCTCATCGGCGGCGTGCACTCGGGCGTGGCCAACGCCATCTCTCAGGTGGCGCAGAAGTACGGCTGCATCTACTTCAACACCAACTCGAGCTCGCCCACCGAGATCGGCGTCAACTGCCACCGCACCAAGTTCGTGTGGGACGGCAACGGCACCAACTTTGCGCTGGCCACGGTGCGCAACGCCATCAAGACGGCCGGCCGCGACTGGGTGCTGCTGACCAACGACTACGTCTGGGGCCACAACACATCCAAGTCCACGCGCGAGATCGTCGAGGCCAACGGCGGCCGCGTGGTCGAGGAGTTGTTGATTCCGCAGAACACACGCGACTTCTCGGCCTACCTGCTCAAGCTGCAGCAGCTCAAGCCCCAGGCCGTGGCCACTGCGGTTGGCGGCGACGACATCAAGGCGCTGCGCCAACAGGTGGTGCAACTGGGCCTGCACAAAAAGGCGGCGTGGATCAACAACCAGCAGGACTGGCCCGACGTCTACGGCCTCGGGCCGGAGCAGATCTTCGGTGTCTTCGGCACCACGTGGTACTACCGGCTCGACCTGCCGGGCGTGAAGGAATTTGTGGCCGCCTACCAGAAGCAGTTCCCGGGCATGGCCATCAGCGTGCCGGGCAACGTGTTCCACAACGGCTACATGGCCACACGCGAGCTGCTGCGCTGCGTGCAGGAGGCTGGCACCACCAACAACCTGACCGTGATCAAGAAACTCGAAGGCCGCAGGATGAGCGCACGCGACCGCCTTCAGCACCACGAGGCCTGGATCGACCCCGTCACCCACCACTGCGAGCAGACCATCTACATGGCCGCCTACAACGACACGCCGGCGGAGAAGAACGACATCTACAGGGTGCTGACACAAAGCGAACCCAAAGAAGTGCTGGACGCTGGCGGGCCCAAGAGCTGCAAGCTCGAGACCTACGAAGCCACGCCCAGCTACGAGCGTTGATCCCGCATCGACCAGCCTTTCATGAGCCTGATACCGCACCTGTTCAACGGGCTCACGCTCGGCTTGCTGATTGCGCTGGTGGCGCTGGGCTTCATGCTCATCGTCGGCGTGATGGAAACCATCAACCTGGCGCATGGTTCGCTCTTTGCGCTGGGCATGTACGTCGCGTTGTGGGTGATGGCGCCGAAGCTGGGCTGGTTTCCGGAACTGGCTGCGGCCTACAGCAGCTTGCCGCTGGGTACACGCTACGCGCTGGCGCTGCTGCTGGCGCCAGTGCTGGTGGGCCTGTTCGGGTTGTTGCTGGAGTTGTGTCTGCGCCGCACCTACGGGCGCGACCCGCTGTACGGACTGCTGTTGACTTTTGGCGCGGCCCTGGTCATCGAAGAGGGCATCCGCCTGGTCTGGGGTTCGAACGAACAGCAGATGCAGTTGCCGCAAGCGATCTCGGGCGCATTCCTGCTGGGTGACTTGATCTACTCGCGCTACCGCTTTTTCGCCTGCGGCTTTGCGATCATTGCAATCGGCGCACTGTGGCTCTTCCTGGAAAAGACGCCCTACGGCGCGATCATCAAGGCCGGCGCACACGACAGCGAGATGGTGCGCGCGCTGGGCATCAACCTGGGTCGCTTGCGCGCCGCCGTGTTTGCGCTGGGCGTGGCGCTGGCAGCGTTGGCGGGCGTGGTGATGGCGCCCATCTGGGGCATCCGGCCGCAGGTGGGGGTCGACGCTGTGGTGCCGGCCTTCCTGGTCATTGTGCTGGGCGGTGTGGGTTCACTGTGGGGGGCGGTGGCCGCCGGTTTGATGGTCGGCATGGTGGTGGGGCTGTCGGGGGCCTTTGCCTCGGAATGGTCGATGCTGTCGATGTACCTGCTGTTCATCGCCGTCATCACCTTTCGCGCGCGTGGCCTGTTTGGCCGCAAGAGTGTGCTGGACCAGTGACATGAACCCACTGCAAGACAAGGTGGCCGTGGTCACCGGCGCCGGCGGCACCATGGGGCGCGCCGTGGTGGATGCGCTGGTGGCCCAGGGCTGCTGCGTGGCCATGGTCGACCTGCACGAAGCGTCGATGGCCGACGCCGCCCGCCGCTTTGGCGCACGGGTGATGGCGCTGGCCTGCGACATCCGCGATGTGGCGGCGGTGACGCAGGCGCACGCCAGGATCGTCGAGGTTTGGGGCGACGTCGCCATCCTCGTCAACAACGCCGGCGTGTTGAGCAACACGAAGATCGAAGCCACCACACCCGAAGCCTGGCGCGACGTGATGGCGGTGAACATCGACGCGGCCATGGTCTGGTCGCGCTGCGTGGTGCCGGGCATGAAGGCCGCGCACTGGGGCCGCATCGTCAACACCGGCTCGCTGGCCAGCAAGACCGGCGGACTGACGGCGGGCACGGCCTATTCGGTGTCCAAAGGTGCGATCGGCGCCCTGACCTTTTCACTGGCGCGAGAGTTGGCGCCGCATGGCGTCACGGCCAACGCCGTCGCGCCGGCCTATGTGCGCACGCCCATGGTCACCGAACAGCTCACCGAAGCGCAGCGGCAGGCGCTGCTGCAACAGATTCCCGTCGGCCGCTTCTGTGAACCCGAGGAATTTGCGCATGTCGTGAGCTTCCTCGTGTCGCCGATGTCGGGCTTTGTCACCGGCGAGATCATCGATCTCAACGGTGGCCTGCACATGGATTGAGGCACTGCACCGAGACTCCCATGCCCACACCTTCCGCCTCCTTTTCGCTTGCCGGCCGCGTGGCATTCGTGCCCGGTGGTTATGGCGACATCGGCCGCGCCGTGGCCTGGCAACTGGCGCGTGCCGGCGCCACCGTGGCGGTGGCCGGCCGCGACGGTGGCAAGGCGGCCAGCCTGGCTGATGAACTGGCGCGCGAGGGCCACACGGCGCTGGGCCTGGCGCTGGACGTTCACGACACGGCACAGATCCGCACCTGCGCTGATGAAGTTGCGCGCAGGCTGGGCGCGCTGGACTTGCTCATCAACTGCGTCGGCATCCAGCGCGAGCAGCGCATCGACGAAGTCACCGAAGAGGCCTTCGACGAAGTGGTGCAGGTCAACCTGCGCGCCGCCATGTTCATGGCCCAGGCCGCGGGCCGCTGCCAGGTGCAGGCGGTCCAGGCCGGGCGTGCGCCAGGGCGGCAGATTCATGTGCTGTCGGTGCGTGCGCAACTGGGCATGCGCGACCGCGGCTATTCGGCCTATTGCGCCACCAAGGGCGGGCTGGTGCAACTGATCCGACAGCACGCGGTGGAGCTGTGCAACCACGGCATCACCGTCAACGGCGTGGCACCCACCGTGGTGCGAGGCGAGATGGGGCGCCACTGGCTGGCCAACCCCGAGGTCTACGAGCGGCTGATCCAGCGCATCCCGCTGGGTCGTGTCGCTGAGCCCGAAGACGTTTCCGGCCCGGTGCAATTCCTTTGCAGCCCGGCCGCCAGTTTTGTCACCGGCCAGATCCTGTACGTGGATGGCGGCATCACAGCGACCCAATGAATCCAAGGCCTCTGGCTGCGATTGCGGACGATGAAGAAATCACCCCAGCAGGCCGGGCCGCCACCGGGTGTGTTTTCCTGCGTGCGTGAATTTGCGCGCCGGGTGCAGGTGGGCATGGTGGGCATCAAAGTGCCGATCCCGGTGCCGATGCCGGTGCCGATGGCCTGGCATGTCTTCGGCGGCTGGAAGAAGAGTCTGTTCGGCGACATGCACGCCTATGGCGAAGAGGGCGTGCGCTTCTACACCAAACAAAAGAGCGTCATGCAGCGCTGGCCCGACAGCATCGGCAAGGGCGCGGAGTTCGTGATGCCGACGGCACGCTGAAGCACCCCGCCCCGTCAGCTTTCGCCGCGCTCTACCTGGGCTTTCGCTGTGTCTCTGAAACCGAGGCCCGGCCGAGCAGCAGCGCGAACTCTTGCGCCGGTACAGGGCGGCTGAACAGGAAGCCCTGATAGCGGTCGCAGCCCAGCGCCTGCAGGCTGACGCGCTGGGCCTCGGTCTCGACACCCTCGGCAATGACGCTCATGCCCAGGTTGTGGCCCAGGTCGACCACGCTGCGAACGATGGCCAGGTCAGCTGCACTGCCTGGCAGGTCCATGATGAAAGAGCGGTCGATTTTCAGTTCATCGAGCGGGAAGTTCTTGAGGTAGCTCAGCGACGAGTAGCCGGTGCCGAAGTCATCGATCGACAGTGACAGGCCCAGCGTCTTGAGCCGCCGCATGAGCTGCATGCCGCGGTCGACATCGTCCATCAGCATGCTCTCGGTCAGCTCGACGACCAGCCGTTCCGGGGGCAGGCCCGCGTCGAACAGCGCGCGACGCAGCACCTCGCACAGGTCGCCGGCCAGGAACTGCGGCTTGGAGACGTTGATGGAGATGTTCAGGTCGTGCCCGGCGGCGACCCAGCCCGCTGTGTCGCGGCAAGCCTGCTCGGCGACCCAAGTGCCGATGGCGGCGATCAGGCCCAGTTCTTCGGCCAGCGCGATGAAGCGCCCTGGCGGCAGCAGGCCGTGTTGCGGATGTTCCCAGCGCACCAGAGCCTCGGCACCGGTGATGCGCCCGCCGACGAGGTCAATCTTGGGCTGGTAGTGCAGGCGCAGCTCGCCGCGGGCAGCGGCGCCGCGCAGCTGGGCGCCCAGCGTCAAGCGTTCAAGCGCGCGGGCATTCAGTTCCAGCGAGGCATAGGCCAGCGCGCTGCCGCCGGTCTGGCGCGCGTGGCTGGCCGCGCGCTCGGCGCTGCGGCGCAAGGTCTGCGCGTCGTTGCCGTCGGCGCCGAAAGCAGCCACACCGAGCCAGACCGCCGGCACCACTTCGTGCAGGCCCAGCATGACGGGCTCCACGAGCCAGGCGATCACACGCCGCGCTTCGGCTTCCAGGCTCTCGGCGTCGAGCAGACCTCGAACGACCAGCCCGAAGCGGTCGACCTCCAGCCGCGCCACCAAGGGATCGCTGACCTGGCCGGGCGCAAACGGCCGCGCACTGGCAACGGGGCCAGATTCGACAACCCGGCTCAGCCGTCGCGCCAGTGTGCGCGCCAGCTCGTCGGCCGCCACCTGGCCCAGAGTCTCGGCCACTTCGCGCAGTTGCGGCACCTCGATGCTGAACAACGCCCCGGGTTGCGCGAAGCCGTCACCGCCGCCGAGCAACTGGTCAATGAAGCGCAGGAACGGCCGTGCATTGGGCAGGTCGGTGGCCTGGTCCCGGTTCATCAGCCGTTGTGTGAACTGCTGGAAGGCCAGCGTATTGCGCACACGCAGCACCAGTTCGCTGGCGTCCACTGGTTTGGACAGGAAGTCGGTGGCGCCCAGCTGCAGCGCACGCAGCTTGGCGTCGGCGCCCGCCGCAGCGGTGAGCACGATCACGGGCGTGTAGCGCAGCGCCGCGTCGGCGCGGATCGCCGCCAGCACGTCGAAGCCCGAGAGCTGCGGCATCATCAGGTCGAGCAGCACCACACCGGGTTCTTCGCGACGCAACATGGCCAGCGCCTCGCGCGGGTCGTTGGTGGTGACGAAGTTCGTGTAGCCGGCCTCTTCCAGATGCGCTTCGACCAGCGCCGTCATCAGCGGTTCGTCGTCGACCAGCATCACCTTGGCGTCCAGCAGCGGCGACCGTGGCTCGGCCGCCACGGGGAGTTGCCCGTCGCCCAGCGGCTCCGGCTGGGTCAACAGCCAGACGTCATTCTTCATGCCGTGATCTCCTCGGCCGGCTGGCGTGCCATGGCATCGCCCAGACGCACCCGTTGCGCCAACGTCTGCAGCTTGGCCAGCAGCATCGCCACGGCGGCCAGGTCGCCGACCTTGGCCGCGTCCTCGACAGCCTTGGATGGCTCGAAGAAGTCGTCAAAGCCCATGCTGCCGCCCGAACCCTTGAGCCAGTGCGCCTGCGCGGCCACTTCGGCCAGGTCGCCCGAATCCAGCGCAACCTGCAGGCGCTGCAGGCGCGGGCCCAATTCGCGCACAAAGCCCTGAACGATGCGCGCCAGTCGAGGGTGGCCGGCCAGGCGCGAGATCAGCGGTTCGCACGTGTCCGCCGCCGAAGTCGAGTCCATCAGCATGGGGGATGCGGCCGCTGCGACGACGGGTTCGACCGGCAGTTCGACTGGCTGCTCGATGGCTTTGCCATCGAGCCAGCCGGCCAGCGCCGCGAGCAACGCGTCGCGGTCGATGGGCTTGGTCTGATAGCCGGTGAAACCGGCCTCTTCAAGTTCGCGCTCGAAGCCCTTCATCGCATTGGCGGTCAGCGCCACCACCGGTGTCGTGCAGCCCCGCTCGCGCAGCCGGCGCGTTGCGGTGGCGCCGTCCATCACCGGCATCTGCATGTCCATCAGCACCAGGTCGTAAGCCGTCTGCGCCACGCAGTCCAGCGCGATCTGGCCGTTTTGTGCCTCGTCCACGCGCAGGCCCACTTCTTCC